>Ga0209965_1000049_pt1 | contig 38787 bp, 51 predicted proteins | sample SalPon2_B_H2O_MG_FD_185707 | JGI IMG/M metagenome (GOLD analysis project Ga0209965, IMG submission 185707) | Salt pond water microbial communities from South San Francisco under conditions of wetland restoration - Salt Pond MetaG R2_B_H2O_MG... | ecosystem: Environmental > Aquatic > Non-marine...
TTATACCAACTTCCAAAAAATCACAAAGAGCTGTTTTTAGGTGCTTAGAATATTTGAGCTTTCTTGAAAATGTCGACAAACCTACTTATCCCACTAAATGCATAGTGGTTACTGAAGAACAGTTTCAAACTGTATTCTAGCACTGACAGAAGATAGAGAAAAATAAGTTGAAAGCTTCCTCAAATTTATCCTCGGACAGATTTTTTGCAGCTGTGATGAACTCTCATTTGCTTTCTTCTAGTCGAGGATTACTGCTCTAACTGTAGAAAAAGTTACCCATATCTCCATTCCAGGCCTTTCAATTTTTCTTCCGGCCTCAATGGACTTTTCGGCACGTCCTCTGGAACTTTTTCCTGATTATAAACTCTTGGGGCTACGTCATTCGCGTTGTCTGGATAGAAGATTGAAGCAAGCGCATGGATATGCTCTCTGCCGATTCCGAGTTCGAACTGTCCGCCTCCGTACATTTTGATGTTGTTTTCCTGGCAGTGTTCGATAGTTTCGAACAAGTTTTTGATTTTGCCGAATCTTGATGGCTTGATGTTCAAGTAGTCCGGCTTGTATGGAAGTTGTTTTACAGTCTGTACTGATGTGATGGGCTTGTCCCATGTGACTCTGTCTTCGAATCCTTTCAGCGCTTTTTCTGTTTCATCTGTAAACAGTGGATCTTCTAGAAGTGCGTCAAGTTTTTCAGCGACTAACTTGTATACTTCCGGATCAGGCCTCATCTTGACGTTTTCGTCTTCGTAGTGGCCTTTCAAGTCGACTACTTGTACTCTGTCAATCTCCGCCAGTCTCTCCACGAATTCCTGACTCCAATCCTCTGAAGCATCTAATTTGAACTCTATGCTGTAGTTGAGTTCGACCAAGTTCTCCAGTTTCTCGATGCTTGGCTCGTTCATGCTTGGGGAGACAACGAATCTGATAGGCCTGTACTGTTTGTCCAGTACTTCTGCCAGTGAAGTATCGTTCTGTTTCAACGCCAAGTCAAGTGCTGCGCTTTCCAAGGCCCATCTCCTGTACTTTTCATCAGTCTCAGTATTTTCGATTTCATCAGTAAAAATTTCTATCTCGTCCAGTTTTTCGGAGAATTCCTGGAAACTGTAAGAGCCCTCTATATCAAGCTGTGGGTACTTGTGTTTCTCTGCTTCCCAGATGACGTCTTCTCCAAGGCCTGTATCTCCTTTGCCTGAGAGCTTGACTGTAGTTGTTCTTCTTGTGAAGTGTTCCGACACTTGTTTCTCCTGTGTCTCTGTCTCAAAGTTTTCGATTTCGAGTTCCAGTTCTGCAAGTCTGCTGTAGAAGTTCATAAGAAGAATTTGTAATGGATTCTATTTAATCTGGTCTTTTACGAGAAAGCTGTTTCTAGTTATCTGTTTCAAGTGTCAAGCTGTAGTCTTGGAATCCGTTTTTCTGATAGAAATCGATTGCGTCCTGATTCTGTGCTGAGGCCTGTACTCTGAGTCTGTCCGCGTCTTTCTGTTCTGCCCAGTCTTTGAATTCGTCTACTAGCTGTGTTCCTATGCCTTGGCCTCTGTATTCGGGCCTGAGGTACATACTTTCAAGTTCAGCTAATTTTTCTGTCGTCCTGAATGTTTCTGCTCTTACTGTTATGCCTACTGCGTAGCCGATGACTTCTCCTTCTTCCTGTGCGACTGTGGCGAATCCGTCCGGACTGTGTATCCTGTCTCTGTACCAGTTCTCTGCTTCTTCTGTGAGACACCATTCAGGATTAATCGTTGGATCGAATTCTTCTGACTCCATCTCTGAGAGCTCGGCACTTAACTCCTGTATCTTATCGATGTCCGTTTCCTGTGCCTCTCTAACTTCTGTTGTCACATTTGTAATTCTCTTTATAGGATTTTTTAATCTGTTTTTTGGGCTTGGATTAGAGCTTAAATCTGTTCGAAATTATCTTCAAGAGTGTTTTGGAGGAAGAGTAGTTCGTGATTTAGCCATCTTGAGTGACTTCCTGGAGCGTCTCTTATTTCTCCGCTAAATACTTCTCTCAGTATGTGATCCTGGTGGTCCATCGGCTCTTTTTCTTTTTCTTCTAGTTCTTCTCCTCTTCTAATGTCTGCTTTGTGTTTTCCAGTCTTTTCTTTCTCTCTTATATCGAATTGGCGTGCCATTGTTGGCTCTACGTCGTCGAAAATGCTTTTATGATAGCTGAGTCTCTCTTGTCTGCTGAAAAGATTGTAAGGCTTGTTTTCCCATTCATGTATGAATGTTCTGAATGGAGCGACTCCGCTTATTCTTTCGTCAAGTACTTCTCCTTCGTAGCCGAATTCGTTCCAAAGAGTTTGATATGATTCTTTATACGTGTCTACAAGGCCTGATGCTTTATCTGCTGTTTCTTCAAGTTTTTCCCAGTTATCTGCATGTTCTGGATTCTCTAGCTCTTTCTGTGTGTGTTCAAAAGCTATACTTGCCAGTGCTTCATGCTGTATATTAGTTTCGACGTATTCTGCTACACCTCTCAAAACATCTGGATCGTGTTCGTAGTTCAGGAATCCTTCAACTTCATCCTCAAGAACATCCATGTTCCTTTTCAATAGATTTACTCTGTCGTACACTTCATCTATAGTACTCTCTAAATCATCTATCGAATCATAATCAAATACGTTTACGCCCTCAGCCATAACAACTTCAAAGTGACAAAACGTTTTATTTATTCTTGATAGACCTCTCTTCGTTTTGACTCATGGATTTCCTTCAGAAAGGAAAAGAAACTTAAGTGTTACTTAAAAATAACAACAGTAGGAGATGATGTAAAATGGTTAATACAATACCCTCGGAAGCTAAAGGAGAATCAGTTAGTGCAAACTCTCTATATGGGATGGTTCTAGAGACACCTTCGCCTAGTGTGCAAGTTACAGTAAATCTAGAAGATCAAGATGAGACTGTAAAACATACAAAGCCTGAAGATGCGGCAAAATATGTTCAGGCCTTTGAGATGGGAAGTGGTCAGGACATTCATCCATCTGGTCTTCCGGATCCAGAAGAGTTCGCTACTGAAAATGTCAGTTACTCTGCTCAGGCAGATGATACACTTGGTTATACGATAACAATAACTGGTCGATCTGATATCGAAGGAGGGTCTGTTGCTAAGGATGATCAGGGAGATGAATACGTCATCGGCGAAGATGGTGATACTGCATATCTGGAAGGCTCTAAAATCACGTTGGAATCAGAAGTACCTGCAGAAAGAGTAAATCCCCAATATACAGAGGATTTCCGGGATGCTGTCCGTAAACTCGGAGGGCAATAAGGCCTCTGTCAATATTTATTTTATTCATAATCTGTGATTGCTAATGGAAGATATTGATGATTACAGCGAGTTATATGAAATCAATCCAGAGGCCTTTACTTGGCTTGATTATGCTGAAGAGTTTTTCAAGCATGATGGGAGTTTTGGGATTGAAGGCAGTAGGACGATCCCGTTGAGGGATGGCAAGTCTTATGACATAGGTCAGGAGTTTGATCAACTGGAGAGGATGCATAAGGCCTCTCCAGATAAAGTCGTCGAGCCGTTGATGTCTCTCGAAAAAGATGGTGAAACAGTAGGTTTTTACATGGAAAGAGTTGAAGGAGAACACGTCACAAATTACTTTAGGGAGGGTAAAGGAGATATGGAAGAGCATGAGGAAATAATCATTCAAGTTGAAGAGTTTATAGATACTATGGAAAGAGAAAATCTAGTACATGGAGATCTTATGAACAACATCTTGTACGATGGCGATACGATAAAAGTTATCGATCCTGTAGGTACACCGGAAACAGAACAAGACTTTGAGACGTTAAGAGAGTATGATGAAGAATTTGTAGAAATTATTGAAGAGAGTTCTCCTTATCTATCTTTTTGTAAATAGTCAATCAATGCATTATTTTATACAGATTTAAAAATGTTTCTTCTATAGTTTTCTGGATTTCCTGTCTGCGTTTTTCTAGCTCTTTTCTGAACTCTTCGACTTTTTTCTCACTTTTCTGTCCTGCGAAAAGTAGAGGCCTGTAAAAGATTTTATGGCCGATCTGTTATCGGAGAGATCTATGGGCTTAGAGGCCTGACGAGTATATCGAAGAAGTGTTTACAGCTCTTGAAAGTATTGAGGAATTGGTCGATGTGGAGAGTACTGTTGATTGTTCCACTGCGTGATGCGGATCTTTTATCTGTTTTTCTATCTTTGAGCCACACTAATCTATCTCAAGCGTGTACACTCCGTTGTTTTCGCTGTAGTCGCTGATTATTCTTGGATCGATTTCTTCTAGGCCTTCTGGAAGATTATCTTGGAGATCTCCATCGACGTGGATGCCGTTGCTGGCAATTTGCTCTCCTGTCATATCGTAGTTATCCGGGAGCATCACGTCTACGAAGTAAGTTGCTTCAGCGGATTCAGGGGCCTCGTATCCTTCTATCTGTATGCCATCTGCTATCACTTCATCTGCTTCGAACTCTCTTCCAATTATCTCTTCAGATGATACCGTATCATGTGCGACCATATCTTCGTTCTCCATTAATGCGATTCCTGTTTCAGGTACAACGCCTTGATTAGTGTAAAGCACTGGTGCGACGACGTTCTGATTTTCGATTCTGTTCCAGAATTGATCTTCTATATCTCCTGCCCATGTTGAATTGTACTTCCTGATAACGTCGAGTGCGTCTTCTGGAGGCCTGACGTCTATAGGCCTCCTCACATTTATCCCTTTTATCACTGCCATAGCCGAGTCGCCTGTAACTTCTCTTATCGGATCGCTGGCATATACAACTCTTCTATCTCCTTCAGTGAACTCGCTGTTGAATCCATCAAGAGTGTTCTTTTGAAGAACATTCATTTCGCCGGCCCTTAGTCTATCAGTGAATCCTGATATAGATGACACTGGAGTAGCCACTGTTGCACCGGAATCCCATTCGACTATCTGTGCATCCGGCTCGTGAACAACATCTCTTTCTTCTCCAAGCGCCTTCATGTCTCCTGTTTCAAGTATTTCCTCTACGCTGAATTCAGGCCTTCGTTTCACAGCCATTACAAGTCTCAGCGAGCCTTAAAAAAGTTCCTGTACAGTAAAGGCCTCTTACTCCAGACTTACAGCATAATAATCCGGATCGTATCCCTTCGGCTTTCTGTCAGTTACTGCTCCGATCTCAGTTTCAGAGTACTTCTTCTCAGGCCTGACGATCCACTCCCACTGATCCAGATGTTCTTCAAGTACGTTCCTTATCTTAGGAGTGATTCTGGAGAGATCTCCTTTTATCTTAGATAGATCCCCGATGTCTTCAGTAAATAGATCGATACGAAGTTCGCTATTCCTTTTTCGTACAGATTTTACGCCTTCCAGACTTTTCAACTCCTCAACTAGTTCCATGACTGTATACAGACAATGATGCCTGAATCTTAAACTCGTTATTTTCTTAAACATAAGAGTAGGAGTTTAATTTAGATGAAAGTCTTTCACACTGCGGACGTTCACTTATCATTGGATCATCCGGAAAGACTCGACGCTCTTGAAGAGATAGTAAGTATCTGTGAACGTGAAGAGGCCGACCTCTTACTTATCACAGGCGATCTTTTCGATGCGAACGCTGATTTGGAGGACTTGAAAACCGATTTGAGAAGCCTTTTCTCTGATACGTACTTTGATACTTTAGTGATACCAGGTAATCACGATAAAAATGCTTTCAGAACAGAGGACTTCTTCGGAGATGATTTCTACGTACTGAAGGAAGGACCTGTAGAGAGTAGAGAATACGAAGAATTGAATGTAGTGGGCGTTCCTTATACCGAGGAAGATTTCAATACTATTGTAGATGATATATCAGAGGCCTATGTTGATGATAAAGTAAATGTTTTGATGCTTCACTGTAGTCTTACAGGTAGTTCTGGAGGCTTCGGAGGCGAGGAAAAATACCTTCCTGTCAAGCCCGAGGAACTGATCCGCACAGGATTTGATTACGTCTTAGCCGGACATATACACTCCAGTGCGACAAGGAAAACTTTTGAAGAGACTGTTTTTGCCTACTCCGGTTCTCCTGTTTCGATCTCAAGATCAGAGACAGGGACGAGAAACATCTGGAAACTAAACAACAATGGGCTTTCAACAGTCGGACTTGATTCCTTTAATTACTTGAGAAACGATAAAGAGATCCTTCCGGGAGAAGAAAACGAAAAACTAAATGAAATGACTGATTTTATCGAAGAAAAAGATCTGGAAAATGCTTCCTTAATTGTCGATCTATCCGGATTTACTGAGAGACCTGTAACAGAGATTAGTGAAGAGTTCGAAAAGATAATGGGTGAGGCCCAGGGATTTGATCTGAGTATCGAAAGTTTAGAATCAGTTGAATCACTTGTTGAATCTGATATATACAGAGAGTTCAAGAAAAAACTGAAGCAGAAAGACTTTGAAAATAAAGATAAAATCGAGGAAAAATTCTTGAGAGGATTTTCAAGAGATGAGCGATAATACAAGACTTGATAGATTGAACATAAGTCATTACGGTCCTCTAAGAGACATTGATATCGATTTCGAGAACGGATTCAATGCTTTCTACGGGCGGAACGAGTCAGGGAAGACTTTAATCGTGGAGGCTATCGAATCCCTCTTATCGGATAAAGAGAGTGATCGTATATCTCAGAGGCCTAACGGATTCCTTAAAGTGGAGAAAAATAACGAGTTATTTGATGCGGAAACAGATGGATTAGAGAAAATACTAAAAGGAGTGACTGTAGAGGATATCAGAAACGCTTTTGTTATCAGGGATGTTGACTTGAGGAGGCCTGAAAGGTCGAACAGTTTCAATAGCCGGGAGTATTACAGGGATGTAACGGATAGAGTTCTGGGATCTAGAACACAGAAAATCGAATCACTGAGGGATGAAATATCTGAACTAGGTTTTTTGACTAACTCAACAAGCGAAGGCAAGTTAGAAAACAGGAGAAGCACAGGAAAACTATGTGATCACAGAAAAGACGCTAAAAAACTTGTAAAAGAGATGAACAGTTTCTTGGATAAAACAAAGAGCGAGGAATTGTTCTCCAAGTTCAGGAAGCTGGATAAACTGACTGAAAAAATAAGTGATGAGGAAGAACTGATTGAAAAGATAGAAGATAAGGAAAAAGAGGAAAAACACAGTAGAGGCCTTGAATTGATCGAAGAAGTGGAAAAAGCAAATGAAAATATCGAGAGGCTTGAAACAGAGAAAGAAGAACTAGAAGAGCTTAGAGAGTTAAAGAGAGACGCAGAAGAATTTGAGGAATTAAATAAAGATACTAAAACAACAAAGTATGGAGCAATCGGATCAGGAATACTTTCAGGCATTTCTCTTGTTGCTTTTGCGTTGAATCCGATTTTTTTGTCTGGAGTAGTTGCAGTGATATTTTTGATAACTGCAGGATACAGTACGTTAAGTTACAGGAAAGCGATAAACGACATAAACGAAAATAGATCAGTTAAAGAAAACATAATCAAAAAAGGAAAGGCCAGAGGCCCGAATGTAGATTCTCTTCCTGAATTGATCCGTGGGATCGAAGACTACAGTAAAGAAGTAAGTAAAGAATTAAACGGTGAAAAAGAAAGGAAAAACGAAGCTCTGGGGGAGTTGAAAGGGAAATTCAATGAGAAAGGCGATGATTTAGATGACTGGAAGAAAATATTAGACGATTTCTCGGAAAAATTCAACTCACAGAGCGAAGAGTTTAATCGAACACCGTCAGAGGCCCGTGAAGAATTGAAACAGATGGAAAAAGAGAAAGAGGAAATTGAAGAAAAGATATCCTCTCACAGGAAAAGGATCGAAAATTTCGATAAAAAGTTCTCAGATACTGTTAAGGAAAAGTTTTTGGAAAGAGAGAACTTAGATATCGAATCCCTTCAAGACGTAGAAAAAGGCATCAATCAATTAGAGAGTTTTGTCGATAGATTGGATCAGGAAGTCGAGACATCCCGTAAAGCGATAGAGATTCTTGAAGAGATGGAGGAAGAAGAAGGAGACGAGTTCAACAAGATGTTCAAAGAAGACAGTTACGCCAGTGAGATGTTCAGGGAAGCCACTGAAGGAAACTACACAGATATAAAATTTGACAAAGACAGCCAAGAACTGAAAGTCAAGAGATCTGATGGAAAAACTGTAAGCCCTGAAGAACTATCACAAGGAACTTACGACTTACTTTACATGAGTATAAGACTTGGATTAGCGAGAGAAATTTTAGACTCCCCAGGATTCATCATAATGGATAACGCGTTCACTCACTCCGATATTCAAAGAATCGAGAAAGAGTTTGATTTCCTTAACAGATTAGAGGAAGAAGGATGGCAGATAATCTATCTGACTTACAGAGATGATGTAAAAGAAAAGTTAGAGGCCTACACTGATGTAAAGGAACTCGATAAATTGGATTACTGATTTATGGCTCAGGATACTTATTGACAAACTTTTCAAATTCTTCGTAACTTACACCATTCCTCTCCAGTGACTTGTTCCAGGCCCGGAAAAGATCCCCGTTACTTTCGTAATCAATGAAGTCGTATTCCTCTAAGACTTTGAAGTATCTCTCGACAGACCATCGTGGGAAGTTTTCGTCTTCCTGTTCTTCTAGTGTTTCTCTAATCTGATTAACACTCATAGGCTCATCGCTTTCAGATAAAACATCGAGAGGTCTTGTTCCTAAAGTCGTAAAAGCTATTTTCTCCCTCATTCCATACCTTTTACTGGCTCTGGCTACTGCAGTTTCAGGATCAGTATCCATAACGATAGAAATAATTCACTATATTTAATAAATTCTAGCCGTTGAGATTCTACTCCTCATAAACTTCCTCTATAGCTTTGTTGACTTGTTCCTCTGTAAGGCCTTTATCATACTCCAGTCTGTTGTGCGTTTCTAACTGTCCATCGTAGTCAATCATTCCTACAAATTCATTCAATGACTGGCCAAACTGGGTGCTACCAGTTACGAAGCCCTCCCGATGATAAGGATCTTCAAACTCAAATCCGTAGCCGTCCATCACGCTTTTCCTTAAAACAGAGACGTTGAGCTTTGAGACCTTGAGAAAGCTGTCAAAGGCCTCCCTATTAGAACTGAGGAGGAGTATATCAGATCCTCCGAAGTCTTCAGAGGCAAAATCGACGAACGTCTGTAACACGTAATCGAAGAATCCGTCAGGATCTCTTTCCTCAGGCTCCACGTACTCAAAACTTGAAGAGGCCTCTCCATCATCAAATTCGACAAGCCCGGCATCCTCTAGATATCCTTTCAGTACACCGCTCGCTCTACTTTCATTCCCTTCCGCCATACAGAAAAATACTTTAGTTATAAAGTTAAGTAGATTACACAGTCAGAAACTACTGTCTTTCCTTTTTTTTAAGACAAGAGAAAAATGAAATGTTTTAAACAGATAAAGACTCAAAACTCAAACATGAACGGATTCAAGGTCTTGAAACAAAGCTTCAAGACAGGCCTCGTGATGCTTCTTCCTCTACTTATATCAGTTGTAGTGGTGAAGTTCCTCGCCGATCAACTTTTCAAGCTCGTCAATCCGCTAGTCCAAAGCACGAATCTTACAGCTTATACAGGCAATATAGAGATAATAGCTCAAGGCCTAGCTATAATCCTGGTTGTAGTAGCAATAACATTTACAGGATATCTTTCAAGCTACAGGGCATCGGAAAGACTTTCAAGAACACTAGAGAAAATGGTAAAAGAGATACCGATATTTGGCTCAGTCTATGCAACAGTAGACAGGATAAGCCGATCATTCAGCGGAGACAGTGACTTCAAAAAAATAGTACTAGTAGAACTGCCGAACGAGGAAACGTACTCCATAGGGATGATAACTTCCGAAGCACCAGGACCTGTAAAAGAAGAGATAGGAGAGGACTACAGATCAGTGTTCCTTCCTTTCAGCCCGAACCCTACTATGGGAAGACTCAGAATGGTAAAAGAAGAAAACCTGCAGGAAGTAGATATGGATGTCTCACAGGGCATGAAACTGCTTCTCACAACAGGCATAGCATACAAAGAAGACGAGATAAAGGATATAGAACAGGAAGTACCTGAACTCAAAAAACTGACAGATAAACTGTAAGAAAACACTATGTTGAATAATCAAAAGTTTTTCCGCGACGTAGTCGAACGAACAAATTACTGGCATCCATCAGAAGAACATGAACAAGCCTCAGATTTTCTCAAAGAACTAGAAGAATACCTTGGAAGACACTTGAATGGGAAATCACTTATAGGAGATTCTGACGAGATAAGTATAGAAAAAAAAGACTCAGGCCTTGAAATAGACGAGAAAATATACATTTTACTGGAGAAAAACTTCTCAAACCAAAAAGAGGCCTCTAAAACTATAGAAAACAAAATAAAGGATTTTAATTACATGCTCGTCGTCAGCTGCGGAGTAAAAGACGTAGAAAAATGGAGAGAACTTGAGAAAAAATACATAGGAACACGTAAAAGAAAAGCACAGCTAGACTTTGTCTGGAAATCCCCTGAACTGTACGGAGTAGAGAGAAAATCCGATACAAGAGGAGAAGATCCATTAGGAGGCCTCATGGACGAGATAAATGAAGGTGTAAAAAACAATTCAGATGAAGAAACTGAAGAAGAGAATATCAATTAGAGCTTCTTGAGGAAGTCTATCCAACCATAAATAAGTGAAATCTGCTTCAAAGATATGTTGGCGGGAGAATCGATAGAATCTGAACTATATATTGATATAATGCATCAGGCAGTTCTTAATCTGGATGAGAGACTATTTCAATCACTATAACGACATAAAAGGCTTTGAAGACATAAAAATCCTGGAGAAACAGTTTTGGCAAGTGTGAGTGAGTAAACTAATACCTCTAATTTTTATTTTTTGAACTGATTAATTTTCTGCTCCAGTTCTTCGATCAGTTCTTCATCAAATCCTGAGAAGGAATGATCTGCTTCCTCAATGATGCATAAATCGCATCGGAGCATCATCTCACTTATCTTTTCGGAATTTTCCATTGGAATTATCTCATCCTCAGCACCATGAAAAATCAAAGTATCTGTCGTTAAAGAATCTACAGAATCTTCACTTATAGATATATCAGTTACACGAGAGGCCTCTGAAAGCTCAGTATTTTCCCATTTTTCTATATTCTCGCCATCTGTACCAACAGCCGGAGCAAGCAAAATCATCTGATCAGCCTCTAAAGAGCCACTATAACTGAGGAACAATTGTGCTCCAAAACTTTTCCCCAGCAAGATTTTTTCATCGAAATCAACTTTATCTTCAAGCAAATTATCCGCCTGATCTAGAAGATCATGTAAATCCCCTAGAGTCAACTGATCAAGTTCCTTAGCACCGTCCCAGCAATCCATCCTCACTACGTGACACTTTCCAAAAGCCTCAATCACATTTTTGAGAGGCTTTTCATCTGTACTGCTGGTGATGCCCGGGACGACAAGCAGAGCCCTAGATGCTCCTTCACACTTCTCCAATTTAGGCCTCTCCATAATCAATCACAGAAAAAGTACTTTGACGTGATAAATAAGATTTTATCCCTTGATAGAACAATATTCCTTGATTTTTTACCTGGCTTCTGTTACGTGTCCAGTAATTTGTCTCTTTCTGCATCGATCGCTCTAAGACTTGTATTGATCATGTAGGCCTGTGACTCAGCGTCTTCTCCCTTAAACTTCACTGTGTATAGGCCTAAATCATGCTTTTGGGGCTTTATCTCAAGTACGCCTTCCACATCATGCGGACTTGGATTTGAGAGACCTCCAATAACATACTTCGCATCCTCCGGTATCTGGTCATCTGCAGTGATCACAAGCTCCTCATCGTCAGTATGCTTGTAATCATTTTCATCGCCTAGAACGTCTTCTACCCTTACCATATTAACTCGTGGCTGGCCGTTCGAACTTCTCGGCAAAGGCCCGTCGAATTCGAACTCGTTCTCAACTATCTTGACTAACTCCCTAATCTCGTTACTTTTCACACCCTGAAATCTGTAAGTCCCAAGCATAGGCTGTTGCTCCACAGATTTTACTCTATCCTGAATATAAGTATCGAAAGCAGCCATCACCTCAGGATTATCACTCCAGTACTCGATCTTGTTAAGCCCACCAGACCTTTCCACACTCAAAGAAATAACAGCGCCTTCAAAATCAATCTCAGCATCAAAATCAGTAACATAAGACTCATTATTAACCTTAGCAACACCTTCACGTCCACCAAAAACACTCATATCATCAACACTCGAAGCCGGATCATCCTGGATATCACTCTCCAAAACAGCCAAAGTATGATCCTCAAGTTTTTCACTCCACTCAATAACTCCATCATTTTCCTCTCTTTCCTGACTTTTATCCAAGGCCTCTTCCTCTGAAGACATACAAAAAACAATTCACGTCTCAACTAATATATTTGTAATCATAGAGTAGTCAAGAAAAAATCCCTTAAGTTGACAAATCTTTCTTTTCAGGCCTCGTATCTGTGAAGCAGATACAGATCCAGGAAGCCATACAACTGTTTACACATGAACGGCAACACTACAAAAGCGATCGAAGTCTGTCCACTGTCCAACACGTTGAGAGGCCCGGGACTTCCGATGTACCAGATAACAGGATAAAGCACAAACAAGACAGAGATGTATCCAGCTAATAAACTGTAACTTCTCCCTAAAGTTTCTGAAGTACTGAAAGCCATTTGCCTGAAAGGCCTCCAGAGAATATAGATCACACCCAAAAGAAACGCGCATCCGATCCAGAAAGCATAACTCGAACCTGTTACCTGAGAAATGACACCTGTAATTACGAGCATGAATTGAAGGCTCATAACTGTAAAAATAAGATCCCAGCGAGTCTCACTGTCCTTCATAGCAGTAAGGCCTAAAGCCAGTAAAATCAAAGGAGTGGAGATAATCCAGTCAGCGTACCAAGCAAAATCACTTAAAGGACTGGAGCCGAGAAAATTAAGATACATGATGCCGGACCAGGTCACAACAAAAAAGTGGATCAAATTAAACTTCAGAGGCACCTCACTCCAGAAATACCTCAGGCCCAGAAAAACACCGGCACTCAAAAAAGCACTCAAAACATAAACTGACACCCACAACTCTGTCCCAGCTCCAAAAATCTCCAGCACCATATATTATCCTATTATTTTTAACCAGAATTTAAGTCTTTCCTAGATGCGGAAGTTTAAACTCCAATCTAAATTATCTTCAGATGCCTCATTGTTCAAGCATTCTTTATTTTTTCTTTGTCAAAAATGAGTTGTGAGCTCTCCTCAGATAGCCATAGATTTGATTCCTTATAATTAGGATATATTTCTCTCATTTTTGCCCAAAATTCTTCATTATGATCCTTCTCCTCAAGGTGGACTAATTAATGCACCACAACATATTCAAGCACATGTTCAGGCCCTAAAATTAGCCTCCAATTGAAGTTTAAGTTTCCTTTTGAGGAACAGCTTCCCCACCTAGTCTCTTGATCTCTAATAAACACTTTTTCATAATCTTTATCGACCTGATCAGAGTATAACTGAATTTTGGACTCTATAATCTGTCTGGCCTCATCACGCAGAACCTTCTCTAATTGGTCTTTCAATGATGTCCTATTCACCAAGTGACTGCCAAGACTACTTCTTCGTTTACTTTGTTGGATCTACATCGTTTGACACTGATAGTTTTCTGATCGCCGAGAATCGAAATTGAACTACCTTCCTCAATATTACGATCCGGTATTTTTCTCTCAAAACGTAGATACTCCTTCCTTTTTTTAGAAACCCATTTTTTCTTCCTGAAGAGAAGGTCTTCGGGATCATAATCTTTTCCTTCTGGAATTACTACGGTAAAATCTCCTAATTTATGATCAATCCTAGGCCTAGAGGCCTCTAAGTTAGAGGATCAAATTTGGGAGTTGATCGATGAGAAGATTTCGATTTAGTTATTGATTTCAAAGTTGATCAACATTCTTGTTTCATGAGTGTTTTGAGTGAGGATGAGTATCGTGAGTTGTTTGAAGTATCGAGTGATCATGAGGACTTGCTTTCACGTCTTTCAGATGGATGTATGGAGTTAGACGATGATGAGAGGCCTGAAAGTATTGAGGAGTTGAACGGGGCTGGTGCTGTTATTTATCGCATGGATGAGGAAAATAATTTGTATGCTGTTTCAACTTCTATGGGAGATATTGTATTGGAGCACTTGGAGAAAGGTGGTAGTGTTGATCAGTACTTGAATGCGATGGACTGGCAAGAACAACATTTCGACGAAGTTTACAGCAGTAAACTTTCTCCCCGAGTTTAGCAGAATATTTATTTGGCTACTGTTCTATACAGGATTAAGTTAGGAGCATTGAATGTTCGGTAGAACTTGATGGAGATGCTAGATAATAGATTTAGTTTATGGATCTTCGATTTATTCAAGTTTCTTTAGAAGTTCTTTGTCTTTCTCTACAATACTGGCAAGTTTCTGAATGCCTTTTTCAGTAGACTGCTTAAAACCAGGAGTCCGTATTTTACTGACTTGACCAGCCAACTCATGTGCTTCAATAAAGTCCTCTAATTCAGGGCCTTCTACCATAAAACAACAATGAGAAGTCTCTACTCATTAAAACTTCTCAAAAAATATACGCAAATGAGGAGTTTCATTAAGTTTCTTGAGTCTGGCTGTCTAATATCTAGTTATGGCTATCAAGATAGATGAGTTGGGAGAGGCCGAGTTCATTGATGAATGGGAAAACGGTTTTGGCTGGATCGGAAGGCCTGAGGAGAATATGAAGAGGACTAGTCATGCGTTTGTGGATGATAGCGGTGTTTTTCTTGTTGATCCTGTGGATGCTGAGAATCTTGATGAAAAGATCGAAGAGTTTGGGGAGGTAAAAGGCGTAATTGTACTGTTTGGCCGGCATGTGCGTGATTCTGAAAAACTGGCTGAAAGATATGACTGTCCGATTTTTGTTCCTGAATGGTTCGAAAGAGAACTGGATACGGAAGTAAGGAAAGTATCGGATAAAGTTCCTGGTACGGATTGGGAAATTCATACAGTCGTTGATTCCAGGATCGGTAGGGAAGCAGCTCTCTACAACAGAGAAAGTAAGACTTTGATTGTGGCTGATTCACTGGGGACAGCTGAACATCTGCGTGGAAGAGAGGAGAAACTGGGCATGAGTCCATTGTATCGTTTCAATCCTCCTGATAAGCTTCTGGATTTTGAGCCTGAGAGGATTTTCTGCGGACACGGGGAAGGAATTACGGAGAACGCAACTAAATTAATGAGAGAGACTATCAGGAAAGGAAGATTGAAAACACCGTCAGCGTACTTCAATGCTTTTTATCACATGTTCAAGTAGTCTTGATTAGAAGCCTCTGGTATCTTGAGTGTTAGATGTTAGATTTTAATTCTCTTTTATCTCATTAAATCTGATTTCTTGACTTCCAACTTCTTTGTTATTCCTCTTAGTGATTGTTTGGCCATAATTCAACTTAGAACAATGATTCAAGCATCCAGTCTTGCATGTCGCTGTGTTCTTTCAGGAAGTTCTTGATTTCCTCTCTTTTGTTTGATCTAAGCGATATGCATTCTCCGTTTTTGTGATATTCTGCCCAGTCGTCTTGTACTAGTTCTTCAAGAATATTTAGGGCTTCTTTCTTTTCACGACTAGGTAGTTTGGAAACAGTGTCTTCTATATTTTTGTACTTCATCGACCATTGTTTCCGTCGCACTATTCCCTCAATTAAAGCAGCCTTCTTCTTTTCATAGGAAAGCTCATCCATACAAGAACTTATTGAGTAAATCCAATTGATAAAACTTGCATTGATGAAAGCCTGAGACATGCTTTAACAGAAATTTTATAAGAGTGTTTTGATATTATATCCTTATGAGTGATATGCCATGACTGATGAAGTCCTTTTGGAGAAAATCTTCGGCAAGTCTGCAACGTTGAAGATTCTTGATGTTTTGATGAACCATCCCTCAATGGATTATTCAAAGAAGGAACTGGCAGAAAGTGCAGGAGTAGCTGAGTCAACCGTACACAGAAGCTGGGATAGAATCCAGGAAATGAAGGCTGTTAAGGAGTCCCGAAAGTATGGCAAGACACAGCTCTACAAGCTTAACCAGGACTCTGATATTGTAGAGCAATTGTTCAAACTTGATCAGAAATTAAGATCAGAAGTCGATTCAAGTGAACCACTCAAGGCCTGAGAAGAACTTTATTGTCCTGTATAAATAGAGGCCTCTCATATAAGTCTTCTGTGGTTATCGGGAGTAAGCTTCTTAAGTCGGATTTGTCTTAAATTTAGTGTGAGAGAGTCTGTCTTTGATCTGGCTGATGAAGGAGAAAAGGAGTTCTACTTTGTCGTTAATTTTGTACCTGATTCCGAGGTAGTTCATTTCCTGCCGGATGTGGAGGATCTTCCTGACGAAGAACTCACAGACAGTGATGAAGTGCCGAAGGAGTACGGTGTTTCAGGTTCCGATATTGTTTCAGCACTGGAAAGCGATGAGATAAGAAGCTTCAGATTGGCTAACTATCGTGATATAAGGGAGGCTGGTGCTTATCTTGATGAAGTACTTTTCGATATAGATAATGATCAGGATATGAACGTAGATGATATCAGGAATCGCCTGACAGAGGCCTACAGAAGCATCAATCAAGCAAAGGAAAGAGTCAGTAACTTTGAACCGGATGCAACAAGTATAATCTACAGTGATGAAACTAGGGAACTGTTTCTGGATTATCTCGAGACTCTGGAAAACAAGATCATATGCGCTGGAGTTACAGTGGAAATGGAATACGAAAACATGGATGAAGGATCGTTTGATGCCTATACTGCTCTGGAGCCACATGAAGTACGCTCCAGTATTTCAGCGGACGAGACCTATAAAAAAGAGAATCCGGCCGACTAACAGATCGAATCTAAAATTCTTACAGCTTCTCAATTAATTTATCCAACGGAGCTGTGGCCTCTTTGATCAGGAATCTGTAACTTGTTTCGAGCCAGATACCGGGTGTGATCGTTGCCGTGAACAGGCCTCCTGTTAATGCGAGTAAGTTACTGAAATCAAGTAAAGTGTAGAAATGTGTTGTGACTAGTGTAGAAACGAGAAATACGATTGAGGCAATTTTTCTACAAGTATTTTCTGTTAGTTCCATCTTTTATCACGTCTCTAAGAAATTTTCTTTATTTTTTCGGCTCCTGTCCTGTGAGTACTCTCATATCGAACTCTGTGTCTCTTGGAACGTCTAATCTGTTTTCTATCCAGTCAAGTTGTTGTTCGAACTCTTCCTCTGAGGATCAGTGGGCCTTTAACGTGTGTGCCGTGGCGTTGAAGTCGAAGCTGCTTCCTATATCTGCCTGCCAGCCTCTGGACTCTATTTCATTGTATATAGATACAAGTTCCTGTACTGTCGGCATCACGTCCTGAGGATTATCGAACTCTATATTTGGCAGTTCATCGACTCTTTCGTTTAGCTGTCGTGTCTGGAGGCCTGATACTGCGTTCTGAATACTTTCCTGCAGGCCTGTTTGGAAAACGTTACTCCAGTAATCGCCCATGCCTTGAGAGGATAGTTCAGGCCTGTCCACGTAGGCCAGAGAAGAGTTTACAGTACTTAATACTTCCGCCATATTTTCTCTGGCGTTAGCAGAATCCTGTATATCAGATAAACTCATGTGCAGAAGGCCTTTATCCGGAAAGCGATCGACAGGATCGGAGTCAAACATCAGTGAGAATCTCAGAGGAGATCCTTCCTGATCAGCCCATTTCTCGATCTGGTGCATGCTCATCCTTCCTTTTGTACCCCGGACAGCCACGTAATCATGCTCATCAACGTCGTAGAACTTAGTTAAATAGGCCTCTACATCCTCAGAATCAAGGTCATCCACGCCTACAGATAACTCGTAGCTTGAATGCGGAGTAGGATTATCGCTTTCAAGTATCGTGCCAGTGAACGTTAAATCATCCTGTACAGAAGTCAAGTCTACGCCTCCAATAACAGAGCCTGTATCATAACCTCTGTCCTGGAGTTCTTCGTCTACCATGTCTGTTATATTTCTTCCATCTCTGTATACGCCGTCAATCTGCACTTCCTCAAGCATAAATCCTCATAATTCTGCAAAATTTAAACTATTAACGCTAAAGGCGACTGTCCTTTACAGAATATCTCCAGATGATCTCTCACATTCAATATCTAACTCCTTAAGCGAGAGATCCATTAAAATTAGAAATTATCCAATAATAACTTTGTTATTCTTAGCTCTATACTATTCTTCTCTGAAATAGCTCATAATTAATTAGAGGAGACCTGTAACAAGAGAGAAGTATGCAGGGGACAGGATTCGAACCTGCGAACCCCTAAGGGACAGGATCCTAAGTCCTGCGCCTTTGACCACTTGGCTACCCCCGCATATTTTTTGTGTGATATGTTCAGACTCTCTAATAGTCTTCTTGTGTGAACAGTAGAAGGAAAGGAGAAGATCGTTTTTCAGATCTTTGGCCTCCCGCATCAGAGGCCTCTATCTTCTTTCCGTGTTCAATAAGGAGATGTTAAAGTTTATTAAGTGTGGCTTTGTGTCGTTGACAATAGATTTAAATGTAGGGTGTTCAGGCCTGTTACAGGGGATTTTACAGGGTGGTGACTGTTTTTGTTTGAATACGGGAGTTTCCAGGTGTACTGGGATGGAGATTCTGCTGTACGTGTACGGGATAGAGAGTTTACTGTTGCAGTTGATCCCGGGAAAAGTTCTCCTGTTTTTGAGGCTGGAATTGTTTTGATCACAGGTGAATCCTCTTTCGACTATGAGTCACTGAAAAACGTATGTGGCAGAGGAACGTGTGTGGTTCTGCCGTCTTCTCTCAAAGACAAGAGCGTGCCATGTAACGATGTCGAGTACGTGGAAGCCGGAGAGAGACTTGATATCTTCAGTGTGGAGATCGAAGCCCTTGAGGGCAGCGAGTTAGCTTATCGTTTCGATATGCAAGGCACTTCTTTCTATGTTTCCGGCGGAACAGGATTCCGGAAAGAGTTGATCGATCTTGAGAACCGTATCGACGTAGCGTTCCTGAAGGCCTCTGAGGAATCAGATGAAGGAAAAGCAGTAAGAAGCGCTGTAAGGATCAAGCCCTCTGTAGTAGTCCCTTACATGTACAGTGAAGGGAACTCTGTAGTCGATAATTTGAGAGCCGATTTAGAGGACAGGAATATATCCTGTCACGTGATGAAGAAATAATTAAATAGAAACTAGTTGCTTACAAGCCTTAAAAATAATTTAAAATCCTGTGAACAATCGGAAAAGACCCATCCGTACTTTGTTTCCAAACGTCATGGCTTTATACTCTAACTCTCCATTTTCCAGCATGTTTCCGGCTTTGTTTATGGGAGAGTTAGCGGATAGAATCGATTCAAGATTATCTTTTGTAACTGTGATCTCAAGTGTGGTGTCGTTGTAGCTGCCCCACTTGATTTCTTGTATTTTCATATTCGACATCTTGAAGCCGATTGAATTGTTTTCAGCGTCAAAGTCGTCTCCAAGCTCAATGACTACTGTTTGATTTCCTATCAGCGATGCAGCGAAGTCAGGGACTTGTCCTGTGTTATCGTTGAATACTTGTTTCAGATTCTCAAGATCAATTGACTGAGAAGTCTCTAACTCAGTGATATTTCCCTCCATCAAGTCCTGTGTCTGTGCTGAAGCAGTTGAAACAAATAAAGCAGTAAGTAAAACAACTAAAATACCTGAAAATATTTTTGTTTTCATAAATAACCATTAGGCCTCTTAAGTCAAAAGTCTTTCTATTTGACAGTAACTGATTTCGCCAAGTTCCTCGGCTTATCGGGATTGTTGCCCTTCTTTATACTTGTCAAATACGAGGCCATCTGGAACGGGATAATCTCCAGTATCTCGGAGTTTTCATCCTCAGGGATCTCAAGATGCATAATAGATTCCTCAGATCTTTCCGGGCCTACAGAGATTATATCAGCGCCCCTGGAATGAGCCTCCTTCATGTTGGAATGTATATCTTCAAAGCTTTCAGGCCTCAAAAACGTGACAACAGGAGTACCATCTTCAACTAGAGCCAGAGTCCCGTGTTTGAACTCTCCGCCCGGAAAGGCCTCTGCATGGATGTAAGATAGTTCCTTCAGTTTGAGATTGGCTTCTCTAGCTAAGTCAAAGCCGTGATTTCTTCCGATAAAGTATACATGATCTTTTTCGATAAGATAATCGCTGAAGGCCTCTACTTGATCAATATTATCTTCAAGCACATCATCGATCTTATCCGCGGATTCGAGTAAAGACTTCCTTCCTTTTTCTAATTCTTCGTTTACTGTATAAGCCAGAAGCTTCAAAACTGCTAACTGTGCTGTAAAGGCCTTTGTAGAAGCTACACCGATCTCAGGCCCAGCGTTCACGTATAGCTTGTGATCAGCTTCTCTAGCAAGCGTCGATCCGACAACATTTACTACAGCGAGAACATCTGAGTCGACTTTCTCAAGCAATGAAAGCAAGTCAGCTGTCTCTCCTGATTGACTGACAGCGATAACTAGATCCTCTTCGTTAATTTCTTTGCTCCTGTACTCCAGTTCATGACTTTGTTCTGTATGAACTTGAACATCCATATCTCTCAAATATCGGGCTCCTAGAGAAGCTGCGAAACTCGCTGTACCACAGCCTGTCAAATAAACGTCTTCAGCCTCTTCAATCATTTTAGAGGCTTCTTTCATATCGCTTTTATCCTGGAAAGAAGCTCTTTTGACAGTCTTAGATTGTTCTCTTATCTCTTTTTCCATAAAATGATCAAAGCCTTCTTTTGAGGCCTCTTCAGCATCCCATTCGATTTTAGTTACTTCTCTTTCGACTTTTTCCCCAGAATTATAGATAGTATAATCTCCATCGATTATCATGTAGTCATCGTCTTCAAGGAAAACAGCTCGATCCGTGTGTTCAAGGAAAGGAGTAACGTCTGACGCTATAAAGTACTCGTCATCCATAAGTCCCAGAACAAGTGGAGAGCCTTTCCTAAAAGCGATAAGCTCGCCTGTATCAAGTACTGCTGAAACTGCGTAGCTTCCTTCAAGAAGTTCGATAACATTGTTTATCGCCTCTTCGATTGAATTGGAGACCTCTAACTGTTTTTCAAGCAGATGCGGGATGATTTCTGTATCTGTCTCGGATTTGAACTCGACATCGTTCAAATGTTTTTCCTTTATCTCAGTATAATTTTCGATTATTCCGTTGTGTACTACTGCAACTTTTTCTTTCTCTCCAACGTGTGGATGAGCGTTCTCTTCCGTAACTCCGCCGTGTGTGGCCCATCTCGTGTGGCCGATCCCTGAAGTTCCGTCAATCTCAGGTGAAACGTTGTCGACTGTCCCGACTGCTTTATCGACTTTGATACTTGGATTTCCTGCAGTAGCCATTCCTGCAGAATCATATCCTCTGTACTCGAGCTTCTTTAGGCCTCGATAAATCTTCTCAGAGGCCTCTTCCCTTCCATAATATCCTACAATTCCGCACATCTCTAATGGTACACTTATGTGCAACTATTAATAAAAGCTGTTGAAAACCGGTTTTAGAGGTATAAGAGGTCTTATAACAGTAAATCATTCTTACTGAAACTCTTTTAAACAAGAACATGAGATGAAAGGAAAGGAGTAAAAAAGTTTTTTTACCAGTGTTATGATGATTAGTATGGTGCGTCTTTTCAGAGATCAAAATGAGTCAGTTGATTCGGATATACTTGACGAAGGAAAAATCAAGGCGTTATCCGATGGGACTAGAAGAGAAATACTCAAGTTGCTGGCAGAAAAAGAGATGTATCCGTTAGAAGTCGCAAGAGAACTAGGAATCGAGAAACAGAAAACCTACTACCATTTTAGAAAACTAGAAAACTCAAATCTGATCAAAAAAACAAGAGAAACTAACGTTTCAGGAGGCACCGCAACAGTATACAAGGCCTCTGCACCTTCCTTCTACTTTGATACAGGGAAGAAAGGAGAGAAAAACTTCACTCCTTCTATGGATGAAAACGTGGAAAAATTCCTGAGGCCTTTAATCAAGAAAGGAGATTTTAATGGATCAATTATAGTCGGAAGTCCTGAAGAACACGGTCCTGAACGTGTACAGGCCCGAGACGGACATCTGGCCGGAGAAATAGGACTGGAGATCGGCAAGTATATAGAGACAGATTCACGCAAAATTTTACTTGATACAGAAGTAGTAAGAGACAAAAAATTCGATGAATCAATGATTTTGATCGGAGGAGTACTTACAAATACTGTTACAAGAAATTTTAACGAAGAATTCCCGGCCAGTTTCGAGGGCGAGTCATTTCCTTACAGAGAGATAGAGACACCAAAAAATTCTTACAGCGATGAATCAATCGGTGTTATAGCTAAAACTCAACATCCAGATAATTCTGAAAAAGCGTTGATCATGATCGCCGGTGTCCGGAACAGTGGGACAGAGGCTGCAGTCCTAGCCTTCAAAAAGCTGGAAAGCCTACTGGATAACTACAGCAAAGAGGATTTCTACACAGTAGTACGTGGACTGGATATGGACGGGGATGGGGAGATCGACGAGTTCGAAGTGATAGAATGACAAACAATGGCAATAGTGAAAACAACTGGATGGTCTTCCAGACAGACGTCCTAGACGTTCTTAGACAATATGAAGGCTACATAGACCACTCAGAACGAGTAGGATCTCTTGAAGACGATTCAAGACCTGATTTCGTTGGAAGAATTACAAGGAACGACAAGAAAGAGGTATGGGTAGTCGACGCCAAGAACAAAGAGACAATCGACGAAGAAGACAAGGAAAGGATGAACAGATACCTTGAGATGTTGAAATCCAATCCAATCGATCTCGGACTTGAATTAAGCGAGGCCTCCGAACATGAGTTCAAAGGTGTTTTTATCACGAGATCAGGGACTCGTGAACAGCTAAATGAGTACAGATCAGTACCTTTCAAGTCACTGCACCAGTTCTTACAGAAGGAACTAGTTTATACAGATACAGAGAAAGTAGTCAGGGACGTCGCTAAGATGTTGGAGAGGAAACAGTTAAGTCAGAGTCAGGCCCGTCTTCTCTCAAGATCTTTGAAGCCTTTCGAAAACGCACGTGAAAGAGCTCTCAACATGATCGAAAAACTTGAGACAGATTACACCGATCTCAAGCTTAAGGAGGCTCCTTTTGACAGACCTCTACCTGTTGAAGCCAAACTAAGCCATAATTATAGAGATAAGATTTTTCTGATCGACATCCCTTACTCTAGAGAGGCGCTGGAGAAAGTTCCTGAGAAAGTTGAGGAGGCCAAGAAACTGTTCGATAAGTATGATGGAGAAGTGTTTTTCGCAGCTATCGACACTTTCAACTCTGGGGAGGAACTGGAACACGTTTACAGTCCTGAAAGCTTCAGAAAAGAGATAAAGAAAGAGGCCTCTGTGATGTCGCCGGAGGAAGTTGCGGAGTTATTCACTCCGAAAGTTTCGACCGAGAAAAAGTATCACGATGGATTCATAGAGATAAGAGACACGGAGAAACTGGGCTTCAGAGTGCTTGTGAAAACAGAAAACGATGTAGAGTACAGTGTAGAGGCCAGTTTGAATCCAAAACTCCTGGAATCAATAAATGAGAGGATGATCAACTCCCGTAAAAACTTTGGCAGCATAAAAAACAACAAGTTCTACTTGGAGTTCGAGATACTGGAGAACGGCGAAATAAAGTATGGCGATACAACTGAAAACATGAGAAACTTCAGAGACACGATCAAAACAATTTACCAGGCCTCTGTAAGCCCAAGTCTTTCCAGAAAAGTAAAAGCCTCCAGTGAATAAATACTTCAAGTATTCTCTCCAACAAAGACTTCATGGAACAGGAAAAATTTAAGGAGCTAAAAAAGCTGGAAAAAGTTGTCGAAAAACTGGATCGAGATCTTGATTCAGTCATAGTTGAAGGCTACGACGACAGAGAAGTTATCAAAGAACTAGGATTCACAGGCAAAGTGTTTCTTTCAGCCGAGAAAACAGTTGAAGATCTTGTAGAAGACGTTGTCAGAGGATCAAACAGAACAGCAATACTAACAGACTTTGACTCCCACGGCAAGAAAGAAAACAAGAAAATCAGAAAAGCACTGGAAGAAAAAGTAAACAACTCAATCAGTTCCAGAAACTTAATAGGCAAACAACTAACGAAAAACGGCAGAATGACGATCGAAAGCGCCAGGCCTCTACTAAATGACAAAGAACAGAAATTCATCGACGCCAAACTAAGCAGACTATACACATAAACACTAAAAGCAACTTTCCACAAGTAAAATATTAAGAACATGACGCTTATCGGCTACTGGCCTCTGAATGAAGACTCGGATGCATCGGAAGCTAAAGATCACTCAGGGAACGAGAATCACGGAACAATAAATGACGGCGGAGACTCAACAGTCCCCGGAGCCAACGGAATTCTAGGCCAGAACGCGTACAGCTTCGACGGAAAAAATGACAGCGTAAATTTACGTAATTTTTCCAAGTTTAGTTCTTATACACTTTCAGGCTGGTTCAACGTTAAAGATTATAGCACAGGAGATTTTCTCACCACATTTCACATAACAAAAAATAATGATGTGCATCCAGGACTCTGGCATAGTAGCCATTCAGGAGACCCGATAGAATCATTCAGATTTTGGCAAAGAGATAATAACGGAACGAATCACGAGTTTTACTCCGATAAACTATCAACTGAAACATGGCATCATTTTGCCCAAATTTGGAATGGATCAATTATGAAAGGATTTATTAACGGAGTGAATGTAGGAGAAACAAGTGTAACCTCGATTAATACTAGTCGTGAAGCAAGTGATGCTATAGGTTATTCTCCTACACGTTCCAGATATGCATTCAACGGAAGAATGGCAGAAATGAGAATCTACAACAGACCTCTCACAAAAAGCGAGATACAGTATCTCTACAATACCTCTAAGAGAGGCCAGCAAGTTACAAGTAAGAAAACTAGTTAAGAATCAGCGTTGTTTTTCGTGTGTTTTGTGTGGTGTCTGTCGATTTTTGCTGCCATGATGAAGTCGTTTTCATGTAATCCGTTTACTTCTTGTGTTGAGAACTCGAGTTCTGCTTCGCCGTAGTTTAATGTTATCTCGGGATGATGGCCTTCTCTTTCAATTAACTCGGATATATCGTGGATAAACTCGAGGGCTTCGTTGAATCCTTTGAAATTGAATCTTCTCTTCAGTTTCTCTTCCTTTAGTTGCCATTCACTTTGTATCTGGGCCCTATAATGAGGGATGTCTTTTTCAGACAAGTTTTCGTTTTCAGAAGCAACTGTGCAGATTTTATCAGCTAAATGCGTCATGAATATTTTTTCGAGTTACTGGAGATTAAAGCTTTCGATTCAGAAATCAGTCAGAGAGGATTGATTCTGCTTTAAAGCCCGAGCGTTCACTCCTTCCTCCCTTTTCAGATAAGAGGCGAACTCAGAGTCAAAGCCATGATGAGTGTAAACTTCCTTTGGATCAACTTTCCTCACCATTTCCACTAAATCATCGAATCCGCAGTGATCACTGAAAGGAAAGACTTTATCGTATCCGCCTCTGTATTTATATGATTCTGTCATCCCCCATCCAGAGAAACCTGCTTTAACTCCATTAGAGGCCTCTACAAGTTTTTCAAGAGCATCAGTTTTTGCGAAACGTGTCGGGCCTATAAATACTCCTTCTCCGTTCCTGAGCATCTCTTTGTTTTCTCCGTAAGGCTTTGCATCAAAAATTAGATCAGTGTTTTTTTCGACTACTTTGTTCATTTTCAAAACACTTCCGTGAGCTATTATAGGCCTGTCAGTTACTTGTTTAACTAGCCACTGGATCTTCTGGGCCTTTCCAAGTGAGTAGCCGAAAAGATATGGTGAATCTGTATCGCTTATCCAGTCCTTTATATTGTTCTCGATCACTCCCTGTGGCGGAAGAGAGTACGCCGGAATCCCATAAGTAGACTCTGTGATAAGTATATCGGCCTCTACAGGATCGAATCCATCGATGTAGGCTCTATCTCTAATTGATACGTCTCCCGTATACAGGATTTTCTTATCGCCTGTATCGATCAAAGCAGATGATGAGCCGAGAATATGTCCGGAATCAATCAATTCAATACTCTCGTGATCAATCCTAGAAATCTTCTTTCCAAGACGAGATTCCAATAATTTACGAGTCAACTCGGAACAGACTACTTCTCCATTCCCTTGGAAAGCGTGATCCATGTGGGCGTGAGAGGCAATATTAATGTCTCCAGAGGCCTTTCTGGAGTCTGCAACGTATTTTCCGTTTTCGATATGTATCCCATCTTTCTCTCTGATCATCTGGAAAAATTAGAGGCCTCTAAAGTTTTCAACTCATGGGGAAGATACAAGTGCAACTTAGAACAAAAACATTATTGGTTAGAAAATATGGGAGTTTTTCAGGCACTTGAGGAATTGACGGAGAACTTTGTTGCCTTCATCCTGATGATAGTACTTTCCATCCTATCCTTCTTCGTAGTCGTATTCGTCGTACAGACAGGAGCAGGACTCGCAGGATACTCTCCAAGCGGAGACTTCGTGGTACTATCAACAGCGATAATGGTCGGCGCGTCAATCCTCGCAGGAATAATGAAGTAAAAAACAACACATTTCTTTTCTCTTCTTTTTCACACAGATAGATAATGTAATTTAAAGCTGAGGCCCGACAACACAACTACACGCACAGAGATGTGCGGGGGTGTAGCTCAATCCGGGAGAGCGTCCGCCTCCAGAAACTTACTGGAGGAATGAGAACTGTTTCGCAAGAAACGGTTCGATGATTAAAAGATCGAAACTGGCTCACAGTTTCCTACTTCCCAGAAAATCCCACAAGGATTTTCCACTTGGAGATAGCGGAAGGTTGCATGTTCAAATCATGCCACCCCCATTTACATCGTTCTTTTTCAGGCCTCTGATTTTATGTTCGAGTTTCTGTAAAGTAGTTGTTATGCAACGTGTTTCCGCTGAAGAGATGGGAGAACTGGAGCGTATCATGATCGAAAAGTATAATGTTAGTGAAGAGGCCTTGATGGAGCTTGCTGGGGAGAAACTTGCTAAATTTATTGGCGGAGAGTTCTCAAAGGATCTGAAGATTGCGTTTATACTGGGGAAAGGCGGGAATGGAGGAGATGGAGCTGTATGTGCACGTCGACTTAATGATAGAGGATTTGATGTCACAGTTTTTACTCCTTACAGCGAAGACGAATTAATGGATCTAACAAAGAAAAAATTTAGAGGCCTTGAAGATGAGATAAAGGCTCCTCATTTTCCTTCTTCAAATGTTTATGTGGATGGGTTGATTGGGTACGGATTAAATGGAGAAGTTCGAGAGCCTCTAGTTGAGGCCTGTGAAAAGATCAATAATTGGAGTAGTGAGACAGTCTCGATTGATGTGCCGACAGGTCTGGACGTCAACGAACAGAAGATAGATGAGAAAGCAGTCAAGCCGGATTATACAGTGGCTTTGGGAGCTGTGAAGCATGGGGTGTCTTCAACTAACAGCGGAGAGATCTATCTGGCTGATATCGGTATAATGCAGGAGGCCTTTAATCGACTGGATTTAGAGGCCCCGAGTTTTGAAGCAAATAATCTCATCAAAGCAGAAGAATGAAAGGAAGCTATGAATTTAGGTTTATTGTCCATAAATCCGGAGAGAAGTATAGTTCAGATGTTGATACTCTGGAAGTAAGGAATCAGTGAACAAAGTTTTTGCAGATTTAATTTACAAAAAAGCTCTCTTCTCATTGATTTTGATAGTAATGAAGGATGAAAATGATTCGCTGTCCAGACGGGACTTTCTCAGAGGCGGTGGAGCAGTCGGTACAGCGGCACTTCTAGGTGTAGATACTGAATACGAGATCGAAAGAAGTAAGGAACTATCTGAGCTTGGAGAATACGTCGAAGAACATGTCGGATTCGTTTATGATACAGTAATTCCTGAAGATCTTTTTGAGGAAAATAGAGATGAAATTTATGAGACAGATACAACTATTGTCACTGATTACTGGCCGGAAGCTACTGTATACAGAGACAAGAACAAGTACTTCAGTGTACAGGTAAGCGACTACAGAGGTGTTGAAAGAGAAGGTCTTGAAGACGATGTATTAGTCGGCCATCTTGAATTCTTCAATCCTGACTTCGCACCTGTTAGACATGCACTAACAGATTATCCTCTCTGGAAATACAAAAACAGGATAATAGAAGACAGAGAATTGTAAAAAGAAAAAATTTGGAGAGGCCTCTGCTACTCTCTTAACTTAAGAATTTTCTTCAAGTTCTCTTTGTAACTGTCACGTTCATCGCTCGGAGTCTCCAGCACCATAGGAAGATCTTCGAACTCCTCTGCGTTGACTACGTTTGAGAATCCTTTGTCTCCGATCTCTCCACATCCGATATCCTGGTGATTGTCTTTCTCACTGCCTTTCTCGTCCTTTGAGTCGTTCAGGTGAAGTACCTTGACCTTATCCAGGCCTATATCATTTTTTATTTCCTGGATGAAATCCTGGAATCCTTCTTTTTCCCTCAATTCGTAGCCTGCTGCGTGGGCGTGACACGTGTCTATGCAGACTCCAACTTTTTCGCTGTCTGTCTCAGCTTTCTCGATCATCTCTCTGAGCTCGCCCATCGATTTGCCCAGTGTCGTACCTTTTCCGGCAGTGTTCTCAAGCAAGAGAGTAACATCCTCCGGAATATTCAAGTTATCGATTCCTTCTGCAATCCTTTTTACACCAGCCTCTCTTCCGCTTCCTGTATGTGCTCCAGGATGGAACACGACGTATTCTACTCCAAGAGTAGATGCTGCATCAAGCTCTGATTGAAGACAATTAAGGGATTTTTCAAATAGATCGTCTTTCGGAGTCGCAAGATTCACGAGATAAGTTGAGTGGATCACGTATGGATTCTGATCTTCTTCGTCTCTGCGGGCCTGGAAATTTTCTCCATCTTCTTTCTCGTATTCTGATACGCTCCAAGTCCTTGGGCTTCCTGCGAATATCTGTCCGCAGTTGCCTCCGATCTCTTCCTGTCTATCTACTGCTTTTTCTACTCCTCCAGAAATACTGACGTGCGCTCCGATCCTGATGTTCATAAGACAAATTTCAGGCCTTCAGTTTCAAATGAGTTTCCTTCCCTCCACTAGAGGCTGAAGATCTGACCTCTCCATCCCGTGTGGATAGGCGTCGATGATCTTGGATAATCATCAGGAGTCTCTTCTGTCACTTCAACATCTCTCTCAGTTGAAACTTCCATTGCAAGACCTTTACGTCCCATGTAGAAATCATCGCGTTCCTCGTTTAGCTGTATAAGCGCGGTCCTGATATGACTAGTTATCTCAAACTCCTCAATCAACTCTCTGCAGTATACAGTTCCTTCCTTGGCTACGTAATCTGAGATCCTTTCAGCCATTCGATCAGTTCCATCTTCTATCTCTCGCTCATCTAAAACTACTTCCTTATTGGTAGAGGAGGCCACTGTTTTATTCGCTCCCGGCAGTTCATCCATGTCAATATTGACGTCTGCTATAACCTTGTACTCGGAAGCGCTGGAATCTGTTCTCTCGATAAATCCTTCTTCTTCCAGTCTGTCTATTCTTTCATCAACGTCTTCACCAGGATAGTTATCTTTGATGAAACCGTATCCATCACCTCTCTGAATCATGCCTACAAGAGCACGATCTCCTTGATCAAGATCATGATTCAAAACTTGAGATGATTCAGCTTCATCCAAAAAATGATTAACGAAAGCCTCTTCCTCTATCTGCATAGAATTACTTTTTTGATTCTCTTCTCCAACTTGATCTGCTGCTCTATCCGTCTTACTCCATGAAGCATATCTTTTACTTCCGCTCCTCTCAAGAAGGCCTTCCGACTTCAATTTTGATTTAAGAGAAGAAACTTTCCTATAACTAATATTGCCCTCATCCGCTATCTTATCATTACTGAAGCCTCTATCCGCCATTTCTAGAACAGTTTTCTCAGTATCATCCAACTCAACAGATTCCATCAGCATTCACTAATTCACAGTACTAAATCCAATTTTTATTATGATTTTGTAAAAATGCCGTTTTTGAGATAAATTGGTAACAGAATTAAGACTTCATAAAATCTCTCACAATCTTGATAAATTAATAAAATTGGAAACAGCGGACGACGTCTTTTTGTGTCAGCCATCCACTAATCTATAAATTTATTCTGTCTTTACAGCTGTGCCATATGCCAATATTTCTGAGGCTCCTCTAGTCACTTGTGAAGTGACGAATCTGACGTTTACTACTGCATCTGCTCCTTTGCTTTCTGCTTCTTCCTCCATTCTGTCTAGGGCCTGTTCACGTGCATCTGTCATGAGGTCTGAGTAGCTTTTCAGTTCTCCGCCGAAAAAGTTTCTTATACTCTGTGTAAGATCTCTTCCAGCGTTTTTCGCTCTTACAGTATTTCCTTTTACAAGCCCAAGATCTTCTTTGATATTTTCCCCTTCCAGTTTTTCTGTATTGGTGGTCTTCATAGTATTTTTATTGTCCTTCATTCACATTTTAAAATCCTGATTTTTTGTTCGGAAGAATTCGAATAATGACACATTATTTTAAATTGGATTCCTAGCCCAGTAATATTATGGGATATCCGTCTTGGTATGCAGTTGAGGAGATAGATAAATCGATCGATGACACCAAGGAGCTGCTTTTGCCATTTGATTTGAACACTTGGCTAAAGATGGCTGTGATAGTAATATTTACAGGAGGATTTATCTCTGGCGTTCCGTCGACCGGGCCGTCAGATATTGACTATCAGTTTGAAGATGCAGATTTTAACCAGGATATCGGCGATATCGATGAGTGGCCTGATCAAAGTCTCAGTGACTCAACTGTCTTGCTAATTCTTGGAGCTGTTGGCGGAGTATTTCTATTGTTCTCTTATATCAGTTCAGTCTTCCAATTTATATTCTTCCAGTCTGTAAATGAGAAAAGGCCTAGAATACTATCGGGATTTAAAAATAACTGGCTTAACGGCCTGAAATACTTTATTTACAGGATTTTGATGGTGGGTATAGGTATCACAACAGCTCTATTTTTGATAATAGGGATTGAAACTGGAAGTCTTTCAGCAGTTCTCGCTGCTTTCACCTTGATGATCCCTGTCTGGATACTGATGTACTTGATCTCGTTTAGTATCAACAATTTTACTATACCAAGAATGTCAACCACTGACTCAGGATTTATTGAATCTACAAAACTGGCTTTCACCGGTTTCAGAGACGAATGGAAACAGGCCGGAGTCTTCATACTGGTGAAGATTGCACTAGGTATCGCTGTAATCACAGTATCAGGAATAATAAATCTGATAGCACTTCTGTCTATAGGCCTGCCTCTAGCATTCATCGCGATAATCGTATATAGTATTTTACCAGTACTTGTGATCCCTCCATTGATCCTAGGTCTGATTATGTTGATGTTGATATCTCTGGCTGTCGCAGTACCGCTGAGAACCTATATAGTCCAGTACGTACTGAATACATACAGAAAATTTGAACCTGAAAAATAGCGTAATTCCTGAACCAAAGCCATTTAACAACCCAACAGCTTCAACTCCTTATGGAGATAGTGTCTCTAGCACCGTCCAATACTGAGATTCTGTACAAAATTGGTGCTGAAGAAGATATAATTGCGACCACTTCACTTTGTAACTATCCTGAAGAGGCCGCAAAGAAACAGAGTATAGGCGGCTGGACGAATCCAAAGATCGAACGAATAATAGAACTTGATCCCGATATTTTACTGGCCTCCGATGATCTTCAAGATGAAGCCGTAGACAAGATAAAGGAAGAAGGCTATCCCGTAATACAAGTGAAGCCTCATACGGTTGAAGAAGTATTTGAAAGTATAAAGACAATCGGAAAAGCTGTAAGAAAATCCGAAGAGACCTCTCAACTTGTCAAAGAAATGAGGAAAGAACTTGAGGAACTAAGCTTTGAAGGAAACCCAAGGATTTACTGTGAAGAGTGGATGGATCCGCCTATGGCCTCAGGAAACTGGATACCAGGCCTGATAAAAGAAGCGGGCGGCGAATACTTTATCGAAGAAGGAGAAAGGAGTGAAGAGTTTGATTTAGAAGAGCTCAAGGATTTTGATCCAGAGTATATCTTCCTGAACGTGTGTGGGGCTGGGGAAAATCTAAACACTGATGAGATAAAGAAAAGAGATGATTGGAATGAAATTACCGCTGTAAAACAGGATAATATTTACGTAATCGATGACTCGCTTCTGAACAGGCCTGGCCCAAGAATCGTAGAGGGATTGAAGAGAATAATAAAAAAAACTAGGAGCGGATAAGTTCCAAGGCCTCTTTAAGGCTTTCAACTGAATGATCGGCTTTTTCCTCAGTTTCTCCGTTCCTGTCTATGTAGATAGAATCAATTCCTGCTCTATTTGCTCCTCTAACATCTTCTATCTGATCTCCTATCATAACAGCGTTTTCCGTTCCAAGCCTTTCGAGAGCTTCATTTATCATCACAGGCTCAGGCTTCATCCGATCCGTGAAGTTTCTTATATTATCGATACTGGGTGCGTTGTAAAATCGTATATAATCTGCTATCCCTAGTTCAACAAATATGGATTCCAAATACTCTCTGTAAGAGTTACTGACTATCGCAACAGGCAGATCAAGTAATTCGAGCACAGGCCTCACATCATCAAACAGCTGAAGTTCTCCTGTAGAAGCTAGCTCCAACTTCCTTTCTGCTGCATACTCTTCCATGTTCTTGAACTGTTTCCAAGAGATATCTGATCCGTTCACTACTTCAGATAACTCTTTATCCTCTGGAACAAAGACACCGTGCTGAATCTTACTCCTGTCCACATCTATATCCCTTTTCTCGACATACTCTTTCCTCGCTTCTACAGCCCACTGGAATCCATCGAATCCTGAATCAATCAGTACACCATCGAAATCGAATATTACTGCTTCATAACTCATTTGAGAGGCCTCTAGGTATCGTGATCTGTGAACGGTTCTCCATACTTGTCCGAAAGCAGATTTACGGCAGCTTTTGCCCCGTCTCCCATGGCGATCGATGTCTGATACTCCCATGAATTGGCTAGTCCTGCTGCATAGACATTTTCAACTGCCTTATTCGAGTCATCAGTCTTGACGTGTTTCTCCATCATGTAAGGGCCTTCAACTCCTTCCTCGAATTCTACATCAAGTTCGATGTAATCCAGATCTCCTGCGGAAGCAACAACAACGTATTCAGTTTCGTATTCGTTTTCAGATGTAGTTATTTTCAGGCCTGAATCCTTTCTCTCCAGTTTTTCGACTTTTTCTTCTTTGAACTCTCCGCCAAAGTCATCAAGTTTGTCCTTTCCTTTTTTCAGAAGTTCATTTCCGGCTATAGAGTTATGGCCTATCATGTTTTTGATATTTGAAGTATTCAGTACTAGAGAAGAGCCTGAATCAAGTACAAGAGTTTCTTCTCCTGCTTTTGCCGTAAATACTCCGGCTTCAAGGCCTGCAACTCCGCCTCCTATCACAATGACTGTTTTCATATTAAGGATATACGAAGTGCAGAGTTAAGAAATCTGTGTTCTTGAGAAGAAAAATAAAAAAGAGAATATATGTGGGGGAAAATTTATTGTACTGTCACGTTAGCATCGTTCCCTGTCGTTGAATTCTGCTGCTGTGCCTGTTGCTGTGCAGTTTGTCTCTGCTCGGCTGCTTCTGCCTGAGCTACTGCCTGTTGTACGTCAATAGGCATCAATGTCTGCCCTAGCTGTCTCTGAACGATGAAAAGCTTTTCACCGTCAAGCGTGACGTAAACTTCCTGTGACTGCTCCTGTGTACCATTCTCTGTCTCTATACTTGTTGAGACATTCATGTTGTACATGGAGTGTCTTACTTCAGGCTCTGTGACTTCCGGAGTAGTGTTCAATCCTACACCAGCAATAGTCTCTACAGAATCTCTGACTAGATCAGGACTTACAGTATTTGACTGTGCATCGCCTGATGCACCTGTCATTCCTGCTGCAACGAATCCGATGACAAGTCCAAGGATAACTCCTCCAGCAAGCAATGAAGTGCCGGAGTAAGATCCCAGGATTCCACCAGAAGTCTCTTCTTCGATTCCTTCTACAATCTCTGCTTCTTCCTCTTCATCAAGATTCTCTGAATCTTCTTCAGAGGCCTCTTCACTTGGAATCCTTGACTCGATAAACTCTCGGACAGTCTTTCTGTCTTTACCTTCTTTCTCTGCTTCCAGAAGGGCATCGAAATCAGGATCTTCAAGGTCCCTGATTGCGTCTTTAACTTCGTCGACAGTACCTTCTAGAACGTCTGTATAATCGTCTTCAGCCATATAATTAGTTTGTAGCCATCAGCATTAATAAATTGTTCCTGTACACATCACAGAAAGGAAAATTCAACTCACGTTTCTTTTGAAGCAACTACCAGTTGACTATCGCACTCTCTCCGACATACTCTGTAACTAGGGAAAAATTTCCGGATCTGTTTCTCTACAGGAAAGTCTTTGTCGTGAAGAACAAAAAGCTGGCCTTCAGGCCTCAGTATACGGAATGCATCAGTTAAAACTGTTTCAAATTCTTTTACAGAAGTATCTTCTCGTGTAGTTAAAGCAACTGTATCAAATGATCTATCTTCAAATATTTCCAGTCCATCGTCTACAGAGGCCTCTAAACTCACGTCATTTATTTTCGAGTTTTTCACAGCAAATTCACGTTGATATTCATCATCAGATACAAATGAAGAATCCATCCCATACAGTTTACTGCCGTAGATCGCGACCAGTCCAGGCCCTACATAGGCATCAAGCAACTCTCCCTTTTCTTTTCCTGCACTTAGTTCTCTTACAATCATCTCCACTTGACGCATATCTTCGCTGTCAAAAAATCCTTTCATTGCCTGAAATTTTATCGATTCTCCCTTGACAGTGTGTTTCAATTTGGAGACTTCAAGTACGTCTTCATCAGTCAAGGAGAAATTGGAAAACTCCAATACAGATTTCTCTCCATCAATTATTTCGGAAACATCTCCAGCGTTCTTCAAGTAATCCTTCAGTTTGGAATTAAGTGCTCTCCCTGAAGAAATGAATATTTTCCCTTCTTCACGCAAAACACTGGACGCCTCTAATATTTTCTGCTTAACAAGATGAACAGGATCTCCTTCACGCGGAGTATACACTACTTTATCATATTTTCTCAGACAGTCCCTTTCCACGTTAGATGTAAGCATTATTTCACAGGAGGCCTCTGGATCATTTTTACGTCTATTTAATTCTGACAGAAGTGCTTCACGAGCTTTAGATGTGCTCATCATCACACGGCCGTTTCTTACTCTATCCCCGAGAACTACTCCTTCTACTCCCAGGCGAGAATCCAGGACTAAAATAGCATCCGTACTATCAACAGATACATTGTTCAAAAGCGTTACCTCTGTACCAAGGACTTTTTCAGGCCTCTTAACACCTTTCTCGGATGCAAACAAGTACTTCTTTGAGCTATCCGCAGGCTTTAATTCAAGTTCAAAGCTTGGAGTTTCCACTAAAAGCCTATAGACGTATCCCGAATAAAAAACATGCGAAAAATCCCAAGAAACATGCACTTGATGAAACAAACTTTTTAAATCAATCGAAGCCCAATAGGTATTCGGAGGGGACAAATCTTGAGGGGAAAAATAGAAATTACGTCAAAAAAGGACATGGAAGGCAGTATGCAGCTTTTCATGGCCCAGTATCCGATGCCAGATCTTTCTGAAAGTAAAGAATGTAATTAAACTATCAGAGACTGACTGGCGGAGGAAAACTCCACCTTTTTCTTTAAGTCAGATCCAATCAGCATTCCCTCTAGAAAGATCAGACGACATGCTTTCGATACTATCCACACCTAATTCAAAAGTTCCAGATTTATTATACTAAATCCTGAGATTACGGACCTGAAGAGATTTGAACCCGCCTAAAACTCAAAGAGTTTTCTCTGGTGATATCGAATCGAGCCTAGTGAGATTCGAACTCACGACCTCTCGGTATTTCCATCGAAAATCGAAAAGATTTTCTCAGACCTCCAACTTTCACTTGTGTTCAAGTAAGAGGTATTAGGAACCGAGTGCTCTGTCCAGCTGAGCTACAGGCCCATGATATATGAATAGCTGTGAAACAGTTAAGAAGCTAAATTTCAGGCCTCTAAAATCTTGGAAGGCTTATCAAGAAATCCTTCTAAACTGTTGTCGTGCCTCAATGAGATCAAGTTAGAGGCCTTCATCTCTGTCTCCTGAAGAATTGTTTCACTATTCTTTTTCCCCGAGTTCCATGCATTTTTTCTCCAGTTCTGTATCTTCTTCAGTCCTATAAACGGTAGAGGCCCGGATCCGATAAAGGCAAATGACTCAAGATCCTTTCTTGTGAAAGCAGTATCAATTATAACAGGGTAAAGCGATTCAAGAAGAATCCTGTTCACTTTTTCAAAATCCTCTTTTTCACTGTAGTCTATTTCATCAATCAGTACTGCCAGATCGGCGTTGATGTGTGCGTTAATCCCAAGCAAAAGCTCCAGTAAAGGCCTTGAATCATCTCTTTCTACATAATCTAGATACGTCTTCCAAGGTTTTTTCTTCTCTCCATTCACAAAGTAGGCCTCCATAGCATCGAAGTAAAGCTCTCCGAACTTCAGATCCAAGGCTTCAAGCTCCTCAGGACTGTCGAAAATTTCCATCCTTTCCTGTACTTTCTCTGTGATCTTTCTGTAGGCTCTGAGAAATGGTGTAAAGCTCTCACAGTCGTTTTCAATTAGAAAACACTCAAAGCTCTCCATCTTATCCACAAGCTCCGACACGTCGTCAGGCTCTATTTCAAATACAGATAAGGAACTCATAATTTGTGATTAAAAAGTAACAAATAAAAACCTTTCTTTTCTAGAAAGGTTCTTGAAATGTTCATCAGACACCTCATAATCATAGACTAGGGAATGATTATTTTGGCCTGTTCTACCTTTCTAGATGCTTGAAACTTATTGTATAGTTCTTTGACTTTGTCTGCGTCTCCGTGTAGCATGAAGACTTCTAGACACGTATGATTTTCCAGATGGTTATGGAGTTGAGTGGTTACAATGTCTTGATGATCGTGCTGTATATTATCTATCTCCCCCGAGTCTTCGTCCTCATGGGTTACTATTACTACAGCATCTACAGTTCCTTCGAGGTCTGATATTTCTTTTCTGTCTCTTAGTAGTGCTCGGACGGCTGTTCTCATTACTTCGCTTCTGCCTGAGAAGCCTTCTTCGTCCATAAATTCGTCAATGTCTTCGAGCAGTGTGTCGTTCAGTGATACGCTTACAACGCTCATATTATTACAGAGAGATACGAAATTTATTAAGAATTATTAATGACAACTCAAATTGTGAAGCCAACAACAATTAGCTTTCTCCAGCTTTTAGTTGTTACAGTAGGAGTATTCGTAACCATAATAGTTTATTTTCACAGAAGATATACGCTTAGAAAGAATTTGGCGTTTGCTTTGAGCAAAGAAATTCAAGACCACAGAAAAGATCTAAAAAACATTCAACCTCACATAGATGAGAAGCGGTTCAAGGAGTCAAAAGAAGTTACTGGGAGTAATGGCGATCAGTGGAATTTTCATAGATACGAGCCAGAATATGTTCCGTCTCCTTCTCGATTGTCGACAGATTCATATGACAGAAATACAGAAACAGTTGCAGCATTTAAACAAGATACCTTCGAAGGGCTTAACCAATATTATTCTGATATTCGATTTGTTAGACAGTTACTAAAAGACATCAACAAGGGTAACTGGATGCCTCAAGCTGCTTTTGTTATTCTTGAAACGAAAATGGATGAACTGAAAAATTCTGAAGAGATAGAAAAGCAATTGAAAACAGAGAAAGAATTTAGAACGAAAGAAACTCTGAAAGGCTATATAAACACTTTATCCAGTTACTTATATCGACTAAAACATTACATGACACTTTATCCGGCATATTAAGTTCTTACATCTACATAGAGACATGTTTAGACTTACAATAATTACATCGCAATTTCATCAAGATTGTTAAACTTCTTTCATTCTGTGCTTAGATGTCTTCGGCGGGAAAAGCCCATCACCGAGGCCTTTCTCTATAACCTCTTTCTTCGATACATCTCCGTTCTGATGCGGTTCGACAGTTATCTCATCAGAGCTGTAATCAATAAGCCTGCAAGGAATCTCTCTTAGCCCAAGTATTTTGAAGGCCTTGACTCTGTGATGTCCATCAAGAATCACTTTGGTTTCTTTATCAACAATTATTGGTTCCTTCAGTCTCTTCTCGACCTTGAGAGATGTAAGAACTTTTTTCAGATTTTCTTCTATTACTTTTTCGTGCGGATTAATTTCTCTAATTTCCAGCTTCTCTATATGTTCTTTGTCTTGCATTTTGTTCTGCCTCGTAGAGTCTGTGGTTAGCGTTCATATTTTCTTGGTCCGGATTTATCATCGAATATTAAGATTATAGTTATAGATTAACTTATATTATTAAAAAACTTTAGATTCTTTAACAAAGATATGTCTTTGATGCTCAACACTCAGAATGAAGATTCGGAAAACTCTCCTCAGATCGAGCCTGTAGAAACCATAACTCTGACAGGCCTCTATGGCTCCGGAAAATCAACCTGGACATCCGAAATAATAGAGAACTCCGATAAGGACCATGTCTTCGTCGGTTCTGAGACCGCAGACATCGGAATGGATGGAGGATCG
>Ga0209965_1000050_pt1 | contig 38680 bp, 35 predicted proteins | sample SalPon2_B_H2O_MG_FD_185707 | JGI IMG/M metagenome (GOLD analysis project Ga0209965, IMG submission 185707) | Salt pond water microbial communities from South San Francisco under conditions of wetland restoration - Salt Pond MetaG R2_B_H2O_MG... | ecosystem: Environmental > Aquatic > Non-marine...
TGCAGAGACGGTACGACTGAAGTACGGCGGGATCTCGGTGCCGAAGGCGGTCGACGTCGCTCCCCAGCGGCGGGTCGATCAGGCGCTGTTGTTCATCTCCGACGGCGTCGCGAGTGCGACGTACAAATCCAGCACGCCGGCCGCAGAGGCGCTGGCGACACAGCTCGTCGGTGCCGCCGACGGCGACGCGCAGACGTACGCCATCTCACAGAAAGAAGAGCGCGAGCGCGTCGCGGCCGCGGCTCGCTGAGGTCGCTCGACGCAGAGCGTATTTATTACCCGGCTAGCGGTGTGACTGGCCGTGAGGCGGGACGGTCAGGTCACGAGAAGGCGCAGTGGCTCGCGGGTCGGAGTGAAAAAGAATCGCGGAATGTGGTGTACAGCGCTCAGTCGTCGGCGGGCGCCGCACCGGAGCCGTGCTGTTGTTTGACCCACGAGAGCTTGCCGCCGGACGCGAGGATGTCGCGCTCACGCTCGGAGGCGTCGAGGGTAGCGGTGAACTCCCACTCGTCGTTCACGCGCGCGGTGAACGTCTCGGCGCCGGAGCGGACGGCGGCCGCGACGTCGTCGACGATCTCGACGTCGTCGCCTTGGTCGAGTCGGTCGTACGTCTCCGCGTCGATCTCGAGCGGGACGATACCGAAGTTGAAGAGGTTCGCCTTGTGGATCCGGGCGAAGCTCTGTGCGAAGACGGCTTCGATGCCCAAGAACATCGGACAGAGCGCGGCGTGTTCACGCGAGGACCCTTGTCCGTAGTTCTCGCCGGCGACGAGGACGCCTCCGTCCGCCTCGAGCGAGCGCTCGGCGAAGGTGTCGTCGACTCGTGAGAGGGTGAACTCCGAGAGCTTCTCGATGTTCGAGCGGAACTTGAGGATGTCGGCCGTCGCCGGGATGATGTGGTCGGTGGTGATGTTGTCTTCCATCTTCAACAGCGCCTCACCGCCGATCTCGTTCGCGAGGCCGTCTTTGATCGGGACGTCGCCGATGTTCGGCCCCTTCACGAGGCCGTCGTCGATCGACTCGGTTGGCGCGATGATGTCGGAGTCTTCCTGGCCCATCCCGGCGCCGTAACTCGAGCCCATCTCGAGACCGGGCGCTTCGAGGTCGCCGAGCTCGTCGGCGAGGTCGCGTGGGTCGACGATCTCGCCGGTGATGGCGGCCGCGGTGGCGACCTCCGGCGAGCACAAGAAGACGGAGTCGTCTTCGATGCCAGAGCGACCCTCGAAGTTGCGGTTGAACGTTCGCAGCGAGACCGAATCGGAGGCGGGAACGTGACCAATTCCGATACAGGCACCACACGTCGCCTCAGAGAAGTTGACGCCCGCGGCCATCATCTCTGCGGTCCATCCCTCTCGGGCGAGCATCTCGGAGGCCTGTTTCGAGCCGGGCGCGACGATCATCTCGGTCTGTTTGGCGACCTCACGGCCCTCCAGCATCTTCGCGGACGGAAGCACGTCCTCGTAGGCGCCGTTGGTACACGACCCGATGATGACCTGTGAGACGTCTTCGCCTTCGAACTCGCTGACGGGTGCGACGTTGTCGGGCATCGACGGGGCGGCGACGAGGGGCTCGATCGACGAGAGGTCGACCTCGATCGTGTCGGCGTACGCGGCATCGTCGTCGGGGGCGAGCTCGACGTACTCGTCTTCGCGGTCCTGGCGGGCGAGCCAGTCGCGCGTCTTCTCGTCGGTGCCGAAGATCGAAGAGGTAGCACCGAGTTCGGTCCCCATGTTGGTTATCGTCGTCCGCTCGGGGATCGTGAGCGAGTCGGCACCGGGGCCGGTGTACTCGAGCACCTTCCCGACGCCGCCTTTCACCGTCAGCTCACCGAGCAGATGGAGGATGACGTCTTTTGCGGTGGCCCACTCGGGGAGCTCACCGGTGAGGTGGACGTTGACCACTTCGGGCATCTCGACGTAGTAGGCGCCACCGCCCATCGCGACCGCGATGTCGAGTCCGCCCGCGCCGATCGCGAGCTGTCCGAGTCCGCCGGGCGTCGGCGTGTGTGAGTCGGAGCCGAGCAACGTCTTGCCGGGCGCCGCGAAGTTTTCTTTGTGGACCTGGTGACAGATGCCGTTGCCGGGCCGGGAGAAGTACGCGCCGTAGGTGCCGGCCGCCGACCGGAGGAAGCGGTGGTCGTCCGTGTTCTTGAAATCGAACTGGTACGTCTGGTGGTCACAGTACTGTGCGGCGAGTTCGGTCTGGACCTCGTCCAGTTCGAGCGCCTCGAACTGCAGCCACACCATCGTCCCGGTGGTGTCCTGTGTGAGGACCTGGTCGATGTCGATGCCGATCTCCTCGCCGGGCGCCAGCTCGCCTTCGACGAGGTGGTCGCCGAGTATCTTCTCCGTTATCGTCTTTCCCATATCGATCCGAAATGACTCTCCCGTCAATATAAAACCCGCGAGTGTCCCTGCGGATCGACCGTGTACGACCCGGGGCAGCAGAACGACACGGCTTTACACGCTCTGTGGGACCGACCGGTATGTTCGAATCAGGCGCGGTCGTGGCGGCGGCGCTCGAGGCGGCCGGCGCGTCGCTCGAGCCGGCACAGACGCAGCCAAACGGGGTCGATCTCACCGTCGGAGCGGTGTTCACACAGACCGGTCGAGGCCGGATCGGCCGCAACGGGAAACGCGTCGGCGACCGAACCGAGCTGGAGCCAAACGACGGCTGGTACCGGCTCGAGGCCGGGACGTACGTGGTTCGGTACGGCGAGCCCGTCCGGATTCCGTCCGGCCACGTCGGGTTCGTCCTGCCGCGGTCGACGCTGCTCCGAAACGGCTGTACGCTCGATACCGCGGTGTGGGACGCGGGCTACGAGGGTATCGGTGAGGGCCGGCTCGACGTGGGACACGGAATCGACGTCGAGGCGGGCGCACGGATCGGCCAGCTCGTGTTAGCACGCGCGGATCACGAGGGGACGTACGACGGAACGTACCAGGGTGAGAACCGCTAGCGACTCGTGACGTCGAGGGCGAGTGGCGAGCCGATCACTCGGCGCGCCACGAGTCGCCGACCCGGTCGAGTCCCATCATGTGCTCGCCCGGGTGTTCGGTGAACACCACCTTGGCGTTCGGTCGGGGGACGTCCAGCGCTGAGACGGCGTGTTCCATCACCTCGACGGCGAACGCGCGCTTGGTCTCGAACGGGCGGCCACCGCGAATCTCCGCGTCGAGGAACACGAGCGGGCCGTCAACGCTCCGGCCGATAGCCATCGCCGACGGCGGAAGCTCGGCTATCGAGACCGCGACGTGGTCCGGGCTCGTCTCCATCGTGGCCGCGTACGCATCGATGAGGAAGGTGGTGAACGACTCGCGTGCGGGAGGCGTAAGCGAACACGTCGTCGAGATCTGTAAAAGCGGCATACGAGACGTTTGTCCGTGGGTAAGTTGGCTGTGTCGGTGTGACCGGACCAGTCGGTCGTCGTCGTGGAAACGAACCGCCCGGCGTGCCGGGAAAAGGTGGCACGCCGGGCCGTTCAGTAGGTCCCCGCTGACGCTTCGGCCCTCCAAGCGAAGCGTCGACTAAACGAAGATGGTAGATCCACTTAACGGTGCCGGCTCACGGAGGGAGCGGCTCGGTACCGGAGACGTACGCGGCGAGATCCGAGGTGGTGATGATGCCGATCGGGGCGCCGTCGTCGACGACGGGGACGTGGTGGATGCCGCGTTCGATCATCGTGGCGGCGACCGTCGAGACCGGGTCCTGGGCGGTCGTCGTAACGGGGTCCGTCGTCATGTAGCGTTCGACGGTCGTCTCTGCTTTCGGCTGGCTGCGCGCGACGATCTCGACGAAGTCCGTGCTCGTGAGGATGCCGAGCAGTCGGTCACCATCGACGACGAGCACCGAGCTTATTTCGTTGTCGAGAAGCGTCGCGGCAGCTGCTTCGACGAGCGTGTCCGGCGTCACCGTGTGGAGGTCGGTGCTCATCAGCCGCGCCACGAAGATGTCGTCGATGTCGTGCATACGAACCGATCCCACTCGTCGCTGTATAAGAGTTCGCATGGGAGCGAGTAACGAACGGGCGAGGATGTCACTCGAACTGCGAGAGTCCGGCCTGTCGGCGCGGCCCCGCGTCGGCGTCGGCGACCCACGCAGAGTGTGACGCGCGGAGCCGGTCGCGGTCGAGCGGCGGCGGCGACGCGGGCTCGAAGGCCGGGCAGTCACCGCCGCACTCGCGGCCCGGGTCGACGACCCGGTCGAAGTGGCCACAGTGCGGGCGGCCGTCCGCGGTCGTCTGCGCGTGTGCACACGCCGGCGGCGACGGGCGCCACCCCTTGCCGTAGGCGCGCTCGCCGATCCGGCGGCGTTTTCGCATCTTCGCGGCGGGAGAGACGAGCGAGACGTCGGTTCGAAGCGCCCGCTCCTCGCGTATCTCGACGCCCGGCTCGGCGGGCGAGAGCGGTGTCGCCTCCCGGACGACGTCGCGATCGCCGGTCTCCGCGTCGAATCGCCAGACACCGACCGGATCGGGGATCCGGTTGAGGTGGGCGCGCGTGACGTACGAGGCGGTCGCAAGCACGACCGTATCGAACAAGCCGAGCGCGACGTCGTAACGGAGCTGTGCCGCGAGGTCGCCAGGCCGTCCGAGGTCGGGTTTGTTCTCGATAGCGGTAATCGAGCCAATCCAGTCGGCGGGGTATCGGGCGGTCGCTCGGACGACGTCGCGGCCGTGCCGCCGCTCGCGTTCGAGGTAGCCGGCCTCGACGGCCGCGTCGACGACGTCTGTCGCGCGTTCCGGCGAGCAGTCGAACGCCTCGACGACGGGGACCGCCTCACCGGGGCCGACCGCGGCCTCGATCGCGGCCGAGGGGATCTGGTTGGGACTGATCGCCGCCCGGGCGTCGAAGTCGGGACCCGGTCGCACCACGCACACGTCTACGATCCGCGCACCTGAGCGGGTGACGCCCGAGCCGAGCTGGCGAGCGACGACGCAGTCAGGCGATTCGAGGGCTGCACAGAGGGCAAGCTCGAACCGGTACTCCATGCGACCGCGAGGGGCGGCCGGCGCTAAAGTCCGTCGGCGGTCGAAACGGGTATTCGGCACGGCAACGAAGCGGGCGTATGCGCCCGGTCACCCGGAACCTACTGGTCGCCATCGCCGTGGTCACCCTTGCGCTTCTCGCGTTGGGCGCGCTCCCGAGCTACCTCGGCAGCGGCGACCCGTACCACCTCGCCGTCGAGCCGGCCGAGCCCGACGGGCCGGCGGTGAACGCGACGGGCCTCTCCGAGAGACGGTACCCGTACCTCTCCGAGGCGTTCGCGAGCGAGGACGGTCGATCGGGGCCCTACCAACGCGGGCCGTTCGGGTTGAAAGAGTCGTTCACACACAGTCCGTTCGACGAGGTCGATGCGCTCGCCGCGCGCGAGCCGAACGCCACCGTCGGCGACGGCGTGCGGATCGAACGGGACGACGAGACGTACCTGGTCGCGATCGACCGGGGTGTCGCATGACCGACGGGGCGGGCGGCCGGTCGGACGACACGCAGTCGGGGACCCGGCGGGCCACAGACCTGCGGTCGCTGTCCGCGTTCGACGACGGAAGACAGCACTCGCTGCCGGGCGAACCCGAGTGGCCGGTCGAGGAGGTCGTCGTCGAGTACGACGCCGGCTGGTACGTCGGCGGGTACGACCTGGTCGTCCAGCCGGACGGGTCGACGAAGCGATACTACTGGGCGGAGCTCCCGCCGGCGACGGTCGTGATCGCAGTCGCAGACGAGCAGGTGCTGTTCGTCGAGCAGTATCGGCCGACCGTGCGGAACACCCAACTCGAGCTCCCGGCGGGGATCGTCGAGGCGGGCGAGTCGTACACCGTCGCGGGCGCACGAGAGCTCGCCGAAGAGACCGGCTTCGATCCTGCTTCGACGACGCTGCTACAGGAGGTGTGGTGTTCGACCGGGGTGTTGCGTCACCGGCGCGGCTACGTCTTCGCGACCGGACTGGAGCCGGTCGACGTCGACCACGACAGCAACGAGTTCCTCGTGCCACGGACGGTGCCGGTCGAAGAGGCGCTCGCGGGTGCCCGCGACCCGCCGACGAACGACGCCACGCTCGAGGGACTGTTGCTGGCCGCTCACGAAGGCGTACTGTAGCGGGTTAGATTGCCTTCGATTCGATCGATCCATCACAGAACGGTGCTGTAATCAGACGTTCGTACGCTTCAGCGGGCTGACGGGGAGGTATTAGTCGCTCGAGCACCACGTACTGGTATGAGCCAACACGTCGACGAGTCGATACTGCTGTCGGAGGACCCCCCGCTCGACCTTCGCCTCTCCGAGGCGGAACTCGAAGCGACCCGCGAGCGAATCGTGTCGTTCATCGCCGACGTCGTCGACGACGCCGGCGCCGACGGGGCCGTCTTGGGACTCTCCGGCGGCATCGACTCGACGCTGACCGCCTACCTCGCCGTCGAGGCACTCGGTGCGGACGGTCTCCACGCGATCACGATGCCGACTGCGGTGAACGACCCCGCCGTGATGAGCGACGCAGAGCGGGTCGCAGCCGATCTCGACGTCGAGTACGACGTCGTCGAGATACAGCCGATCGCCGAGGCGTTCTTCGACGCGCTTCCCGGTCCTGCGGCGGACCGCATGGCCCGCGGGAACGTGTACGTCCGGACGCGTGCGGTCTGTAACTACTTCGTCGCCAACGCGGAAAATCGGGTCGTGCTCGGCACCGGCAACCGCGCGGAGGCGATGACGGGCTACTACACCAAGTACGGCGACCAGGCGGTCGACTGCAACCCGATCGGAAACCTCTACAAACAACAGGTTCGCCAGCTGGCAGCACACGTGGGCGTCCCGCGCGATCTCGTGATGCAAGAGCCCACCGCGGGGATGTGGGAGGGACAAACCGACGCCAACGAGCTCGGACTCGACTACGATACGGTAGACGCCATCCTCGCGCTTCACGTCGACGGTGGGCTCTCGCGGTCGGCGACGGTCCGCGAGCTCGACGTCCCAGCGGCGGCCGTCGACCACGTCGTCGAGCTGTACGAGGCGAGCAAACACAAGCGGGCGATGCCGCCGGCGCCGTCCCGGTGAGTGAACTCGACGGTCCGTAGCGCGTCTAGAAGCTCCGGAGCGACTCGAGCACGTCGTGTGCCGAGCCGTCGTCGATGGCCGCACGAGCGGCCTCGATGCCGTCGTCGATCGAATCGACGTCCTCGCGTGCGTAGATGCGGAGTGCCGCGTTGAGCGCGACCGCGTCTGCGAACGGCCCGTCGCGCTCGCCAGCGAGGACGGCCTCCGTGACCGCAGCGGAGTCGCCGGCGACGTCGTCGACCGCGAGGTCGTCTTCTTCGAGGTCCATCCCGTAGGCTGCGGTCTCGATGTCGAAGTCGTCGAAGGTGGCGGCGTCGCTGCCGCCCGCGCCAGCGGTCCACTCGGCGACCTTCGTGTAGCCGGGTCGGACGTCGTCGTATCCTTCCATTCCCTGGAACATCAGCACGCGGTCGAGGTCGTGGAACGTGCTCTCGGTGAACGTGTCGACCACCTTCTTCGCGAACGCGAGGTGATAAAACGAGCCGAGGTGGACGGACGCCCCGGCGGGGTTCGCCAGCGTCTCGATGGTGTTGAGGAACGTCCGGACGCCCATCTGATCGCGGCGGTCGAAGAGCGCGTCGACCTCGGGGTTGAACGCGGGCTGGTAGTAGAAACCGAAGCCGGTCTCGTCGACCATCGCAGCCGAGTCACGCGGCGTCAGCTCCGTCGCGACCCCGAGCTCGTCGAGGACGTGTTTGTACGCGTCCTGTTTCTGTGTTGGAACGCGGTCGCCAGAGTGGACGACGACCGGGGTGCCTGCGGCGGCCGCAACCGCGCCGGCGGCGACGCCGAGGATGGCGGTTCGGCCCTTGCCGTCGTAGTTCGCCCCGCAGTCGACGGGGTCGACGTCGGGTTCGGCGTACTCGACGCGGTCACACATCACGTCGACGTACGCGCCGAGCTCTTCTGGCGTGTTGCGCTTCCAGCGGTTCGAGAGCCAGAACGCCCCGAGCGTCGTCGGGTCCGGCTCTCCGGCGAGGATTCGTTCGAGCGCCTCCGTCGCTTGCGCGCGCGTGAGGTCGTCTGCAGACTTGTGCCCGGAACCGCACACCTCGGTCATCAGCCGCTTCAGCGGCCAGTCGCCGAACTCCTGCGTCGCTTGCGCCATACCGTCCGTTCGGCTCCTCGAACGAAAAGCCTCCCGCTCGAGTCCCGTTCGCCGGGAACGGACGTGGCGTGTGATTTGTTCACGCGTATTCTGACACACAGGTATTGAATGCGCCTCGATGACTACGATCAAGTAAATGGCCTCCAAAAAATAACGGTAATACACAAGTATTTTCGGTACTATTATATGAACGTCTATCTAACTGGTGAACGAGCACAATGACGTCCACATCCGTGGCGACCGCGTTGACGCTGTATCGCTCCCGCACACTGACCCTCGAGCAGGCGGCGACGATCGGCGGGTGTTCTGTGGCACAGCTCGAGGCGAGCGCCGAAGCGTTCGCGCCGACCGCTGCGACGCGGGCCGCCGACGACTGATCGGCGCGTTCGACGACCTCTGTTCGGGTGTACGTACCCGGTGGCCTGGTGACAGAGCGGACTCGAGACACCCGAACGCTGCGTGGCCATATCCGCTCGGGCCGATGTTAGGCGTGTGAGAGTGGCTGTATAGATGAAACGGCTCTGCGACGGCCGGGCACTCCGTGCCGTCACACCCTCCTGGGCCGATTCCGTACGTACGTGGTGGTGTGACCGAGACGACCTGCGACAGTCGGGTACCACGTTCAGCCACGCCCTCCCGGGCCGACTCGCTCGGGAGCTTCGCTCCCTCGCTCATCCCTCGCACGCGCTCGCGGGCACGCTTCGCGGCCCGCGAGGCGCGCGCCACCGCGGTGTCGGAACGGATCGGATTGGTCACACCGGACTGTCGATCTCGAGACGAAACAGATCACTGTGGCGTCCGTACCACACGGTAGTGCTCCGTTCGTCCCCTCGGAGGCGGTCGATTGGCGTCGCCGAGTGCTCGGCTGGCAGGTGTGTGTCGCCCCGCAGTACCCCCCTCGTTTCGGGTGGGACGGCCTGCCGATAATTCGAGGAGACCCGAATCGTTAACCCGGCGCTGCCCCGTTGCCAGACGATGGTCGACGCCGAGGTCCACGTCATCGATCGGGGCGAACTGCTGTGTGACAGGAACTCGTTGCTCGAGGGACACACCCGTGCGACACACGGCGAACGGAGCCCCGACCTCGAGTACGGGGCGCTCCCGGTCTACGCGTTCGTCGTCGAGCACCCGGCGGCGACGATCCTCTGGGACACGGGAATCCACCACGCGGCCGCGGCAGGCCACTGGCCGGACGACCTCTGTGAGGCGTTTTATCCGTCCGAGTCGGCTGACCATCGACTCGACGACGACCTCGCGGCCGCCGGCTTCGAGATCGACGACGTCGACGCGGTGGTCCAGAGTCACCTCCACGTCGACCACGCCGGCGGACTCGAGTGGTTCGCGGGGACCGAGACTCCAGTGTACGTCCACGAGCGAGAACTCGAGTTCGCGTACTACGACGCGGTCGCGGGCGCCGGCGACGGCGGGTACCTCCGGGGCGACTTCGACCACGACCTGAACTGGGTTCCGCTCACCCGTGACCGTGAGACCCACTTCACTGACTTCGCGTTCGTCCACCTACCGGGACACACGCCCGGTACGATCGGAGGAATACTCCACCTCGAGACGGAGACGGTGCTTTTCACCAGCGACCAGGCCGCACTCTCGGCGAACTACGAGGCGGGCATCCCGCCGGGTGGCGACTTCATGTGGGGGAAGACCGAGTGGCGGGCGAGCCGTCGCCGCCTCCGTGAGCTCGACCGACGACACGACGCGACCGTCGTGTTCGGCCACGACCGCGGCGGACTCGCCGACACGCGGTCGCCGTGACGAAGTCGAGACCTCCCAACCCACCGCCCGCGGCCGCCGCACCCCGACGCGAGCGATCGACAGCACCGGTCGCGCGGTGGCGCGCGCCTCGTGAGCGCGCCGGAGGCGTGCCCGCGAGCGCGTGCGAGCGAGTCGGCCCGGGAGGGCGTGGCTGAACGTGGTGTCCGGCTGTCGCGTGGTCGTATTCACACGCGTCTCCTCAGCATATGCGAGCGAATCGGCCCGGGAGAGGAGGCGGTAATCAGTGGCTGGGTGTCGTATGCCCGTCGACCTCAGGCTTCGTCCCGCATGTCCGCGTCGTCGAGGGTGATCTCGGTCACCTCGACGATGCGGTCGTCGTCGAGCAGCGTCTCGGCGGCCGCCTCGGGGACGGCCTGGTCGAGGTTGTACACGGTGAGCGCCTCGCCGCCCTGCGTCTCGCGGGCGTTGAACATCCCGGCGATGTTGACGTCGTGTTCACCCAGCACGGTCCCGATGAAGCCGATCACACCCGGCTCGTCGGTGTTGCGCGCGACGAGCGTGTGGCCGTACGGGACGGCATCGACCCGGAAGCCGTCGATGCGGACGATCCGCGGGTCGTCGCCCGCAAACAACGTCCCCTCCACCGCGAGCGACTCCTCGCCGTTGTGGACCGTCACCCGCACCAGACTCTGGAAGTCTTCGGTCTGTCGCGTCTTCGACTCGGTCACCTCGATGCCGCGCTCGTCCGCGAGCCGCGGCGCATTCACCGCGTTCACCTGCCACTCGAGCGGCTCGAAGACGCCTTTGAGCGCCGAGGCGGTGACGAGTTCGACGTCCTCGGCGGCGATGTCGCCCTCGTAGGTCGTCTCCACGCTCGTGATCCGGCCGTCGAGCAGCTGTGCAGCCACCCGACCGGCAGTCTCGGCGACGTCGATGTACGGCTCGATCCGCGGGAACGCGGTCTCGTCGACCGAGGGCGCGTTGAGTGCGGTGAGCACCGGCTCTTCTGCGAACGCCGAGCACACCGCTTCGGCGGTGTCGACGGCGACATTCTCCTGGGCCGCCTCCGTCGACGCGCCGAGGTGCGGCGTGACGACGACGTCCTCGACGTCGAGCAGCGGCGAGTCGGCCGGCAGGGGCTCCGTGGCGAACGAGTCGAGCGCGGCGCCGGCCACGACGCCGTCGGCGACGGCGGCCGCAAGTGCGTCCTCGTCGACGATCCCGCCGCGTGCACAGTTGATCAGGTACCCACCGTCGAGCTGTGCCAGCTCGTCGGCACCGATCATCCCTTCGGTCTCGGGCAACAGCGGCGTGTGGACCGTTGCCACGTCGGCGCGGGCGAGCGTCTCGTGGAGGTCATCGACGAGCTCGGCACCGAACTGCTCAGCGCGCTCGGGTGAGATGTAGGGGTCGTAGACGACGAGGTCCATCCCGAGCGAGTCGAGTCGCTTTGCGACCTCTTGGCCGACGCGGCCGAGCCCGACGATGCCGAGCGTCTTGTTGTTGAGCTCGGTGCCGAGGAACGCTCCCTTCGCCCACTCGCCGTTCTTCAATCGACCGTGCGCCTGCGGGATCGACCGCGCGACCGCAAACGTCATCGCGACGGTATGTTCTGCGGCCGCCCGGACGTTCCCTTCGGGGGCGTTGGCGACGATTACGCCGTGGTCGGTCGCGGCCTCGATGTCGATGTTGTCGACGCCGATGCCGGCCCGGCCGACGATGACGAGGTCCGGTGCCGCCTCGAACACCGCCTCGGTCACCTCGGTACCGGAACGAACGATGAGTGCGTTGGCGTCGGCGACCGCGTCCAGTAGTGCGTCCCCCTCGACCTCGTAGTCCGTCTCGACCGTGTGCCCGGCGTCCGCGAGCCGGTCGAGGCCCGCGTCGGCTATCGGGTCCGTGACGAGTACCTTCATGCCAGTATCGACCGGCGGCGCGAGGTTAACGCTTTCTTCATCGCAGCGTTTTGCCGCCCGCGTGTACTCGTCGAGTGCAGTCCGCGGTCTGCCGCACGCTCTGCCGTGATGGCCGATCAAAACTGTCTGTTCGTCCACCGATGTCGTGGCGATGTCGACACTCTTCCGTCGTCTTCTGACCGGCGCAGTCGTCTGCGGGAGTGTGTGACGGCAGGTAAACCGGCTCCGGTGCGGCATCACGTGAACTGACCCGCAGTGTGACGCGCCTGAGCGACGTCGGGCGATCGTCGCTCAGGCGCTCGTCGCGTTCTGTGGCTCCGGGATCGGGGTAGACTCGTTCGACGGTCCCTGGGTCGCGTTCGTCTCGCCCGGTGCCGGCGTGGTCGGTGTCGGTGCGCCAACCTGCGTCGCCGCTGTGTGTGAGCCGGCTCGATCGTTTTCGACGAGGAAGTCGGCGAGGTTGCCGATCAAGACGTCGTTGTCGACGCGCTGGGTGTTCTCCGGCACGAGGAAATCGCTATCGCCGACCACGACGACGCCGTCGTCGCGGGCGAGCACGGGCGCGTTCGTGGGCGCCCGCGTCGTCGACAGCTGGCTCCCCTCGATCGGCCGGATCACGTCGCCGGCGGCGGCTGCCGTGCCGACGGGCGTCACCGTCTCGAACATCGCGCGGTCGACGCCCTCGGTCAGCGACGAGTCCCCGGTCGGCTCGGCGTACACGCGCTGGTAGTTCAGGTCGTTCTCGGCCATGTTGTACACGTACCCCGGGCCCGAGGTGGTGCCGAGTCGACCGTCGAGTGCGGCCGCACCGGGCGCGTCGAATCCGGCGCTGGGCTCCGTCGCGACGATCAGGTGGCCACCCGACTCGCGGAACGACTCGATGTCGTCGAGTGCGGCCGCCGAGTAGTCACTGCGGAAGGTGACGAACGCGTCTGCGTCCGCGAGCTCCTCGCCGAGCGGCGACGACTCGCCGCCGGTCGACGGCCCGGCGGTCGGGGCCGGCCGCGACGACTCGGGCGTGTACACGCGAACCTCGTGGCCGTTCTCGAGGAGCACGTTCGCCAGCGGTCGGACGTTCCGAGCCGTAACTTCTGGGCCGCCGAAGCCGAGCAGCGCGAGCGGGCCGGCCGGTTGGTCGGCCGACGGGTCGACGCCCGGGTCGAAGACGACGGTCTGGGTCGGCGCGTCGCTCGACATCTCGATGGTCGCCTCGCCGGGGGTCCGGTCGTTCACCAGGTCTGTATCGGTGTAGTGGGCGTTCTCTATCTCCGGTGCGGGAGCGGCCCCGTCGCCGCCGACGAGTCCGGCAACCGCTGCCCCGGAGACGACGGTCGCGAACGTCACGGCGAACGCGACTGCGAGTGCGGGCAGTCGATTCACGCGCGCTCACCTCCATCGAGCGAGCCTAGGGCGTTCGGGCCCGCCACCGTCTCGGCGCTGGACGCTGCCGTGCCGGTGGTGTTCGCTCCCGTCTCCATCGCCGGGAGGTCGCTTCCCGCTATCTGTGCGACCGTGTCCACGTGCGGCACCGAGCCGAGGTGGACGTACGCGAGCCCCATCGGTTCGACCTCGCCGTAGCCCGGATCGGTCGCGTACACCGCGACGACCTGCGTGTCGGTTCGAACGAGGATCGGGAACCGACCCTCTGGGCCGGTCTCGCGCGTGTCGACCTGGTAGTCGCCGAGTTCGGCGCGGGTGGCGGCCTCGTGGACCGCCTCGGTGAGCGACCCGATCTCGTCTGCGTACCCGTTCTCGACGGCCTCCGTACCGAGGTAGACGTCGGCTTCGGCGACCTCCGCGCGCGAGAGGTCGAACTCCTCGCCGCGTTCGGCCATCATCGCGTTCACGAACGTGTCTGCGAGCGTCTGCTGGCGCGCCCACCCTTCGATCTCGTTGGTACCGACCTTGTCGGGACCGCTCGGGCCGGCGACGGGTGCCCGCGGCGCGGGCGCCGGAGCGTTCAGCCCGATGCTGCCGACGACCGACGTCGGGAGGACGTAGATGTCGTCTGCGGGGGCCATCGCGTAGTAGCCGCCCGACGCGCTCGTCGCCTGCACGCTGGCTATCACCGGCATCGCTCGGCTGGTTCGTTGGACCGCCTTGTACATCCGTTCGGACGCCGCCGGTGCGCCGCCGGGCGTGTCGAGTTTCAACACCACCGCGCCGACGGAGCCGTTGGCGCGTATCTCGGCGAGTTCCGACTCGACGTCGTCGGCGAGCCCGGCGGTGACCGGTCCCTCGATCTCGACGACGGCGACGGTGTCGCCGGTGTCGCTTGCGGCGCCGTAGACGCTCGGCGCGACCACGACCCCGAGGAGGGCGGCGGCCACCACGACGGCCGCGAGCTGTCGCCGTGGCGTCACTGCTGTAGAGCGCTCGTCGGTTGCCATTCGCGCATCGACCCAGCGGCGTCTCGGGGATAAATGCCGGGGGCGCGTTCCGCGCCGTGTGACACGGGCCGAGCCGGCCGACGTAACCCTTACCCTCTGTGGCCGCCAGTGACAGGGTATGACCGACGAGCGGGACACAGACCGTCACGAGTTCTCGACCGGCCAGGGGGTCGACGTCGACTACGAAGAGTTCACGCTCGACCCGGAGGCAGTAGACGCCGACCCGACGACCGTCGACCCCGTCGACGCACACGTGCTCACGGACCTCCTCGACCGTCGTAACGTCGAGCAGGACGCCGTCGACGTCGAGCGGCTCGTCGACGTCGGGCTCTCGTACATGCAGATCAACCGCTTCGAGGAGGCGACGGAGACGTTCGAACGAGCCGCCCGCTTTGCCGACGAGGAGTCGCTCGACGCCCAAGAGGCGTGGGTGAACAAAGGCGCCGCCCACGCCGAGTTAGAGGAGTACGACGAGGCGATCGGCGCCTATCGTGAGGCGCTTCACGTCGACGACGACTCCGAGCACGCCGCCACCGCCGAGACTAACCTCGCGTACGCGCTCTGGGAGTCGGGGCGGAGCGAGCAGGCGCTCGAGCACGCCGAACGCGCCGTGGAGATCGACCCCCGGTTCGCACAGGCGTGGTACAACCGCGGATTCCTCCTCGTCGAGCGCGGACTGGCCGAAGACGCCGTCTCGTGTTTCGACAACGCCATCCGGCTCGGCTACCGCGAGGCCGACGTGCTCGAAGAGAAGGCCCGTGCGCTGGAGGAGGCGGGAGAGCACGAGCAGGCCGAGACGGTGGCCGACCGCGCCGAAGAGCTCCGCCGCGAAGCCGAAGCAGAGCTGGTCGACGAGCAGGCCGGCCACGGTGCTGGTGGTCGCACTCCCGAGCGGCGTGGCCCCGAGCAGCGTGGCGGCGAGCCAGCGCGCGAGCTCCAGGGTGAGGGGCCGGAGGGGTTCTAATGCTCCTCCGTGAGCGCGAGACGCCGGAGGGAACGCTCGTCTCGGTGTGTGATACCGACTGTCTCGGCGAGACGTACGAGAATGGTACCGCCCAGATAACCGTCGACGAGTCGTTTTACGGCGGACCTGAAGCGACCGAAGCGGACCCAGCGGCCGTCGTCGACGCGCTCCACCGTGCACAGGTTGGCAACATCGTCGGCACCGAGGCGGTCGACGTCGCCGTAGACGCCGGCATCGTCGACGAGGCTGCAGTCTTGGAGTTCGACGAGACGCGGCACGCCCAGCTGCTCTGGCTGTGACGGAGTTCGAGACACAAACACTTTTGTTTAGACTCGTCTAATCTTTTCGTGAGTATGTCTCTTTTGCCACCGTACCGTTCGACCCAGCCGACCGGGTCTCACTCGCGATGACCGAACCAACGTGGCTGACCGTCCTGTTCATTGCTGCCGGCGCTCAGCTCGCGGTACTCCCGGGCGAGAAGGTACAGCTGCTGATCGCCGGGCTCTCGGCGCGGTACCGCCCGGTCGTCGTGGTGAGCGCGGCCGCGGCGGCCTTCGCCGGCTGGACGGCCCTCGAGATCGTGTTCGGCCGTGCGCTCACCCGTGTCCTCCCGGGGATCTACCTCGACGCCCTGACGGCCGCGCTGTTTCTCCTCTTCGCGTACCTGTTGATCGTGAGCGCGCCCGCTCCCGACGCCGAGAATCCGACGCCAGCGGACGCACGGGAGACCGACGGCGGTGACCTCGACGTGCGCGTGCCGCTCGTGGGGTGGCGCGTCCCGAACAAGTTCGGCGGCTTCCTCCCAATATTCGCGATGATGGCGTTCGGTGAGTTCGGCGACAAGACACAGCTCGTCACGATCTCGCTCGCCACCCAGTACAGTGCGTTTCCAACGGCCATCTGGGCCGGCGAGATGCTCGCCATCGTTCCGGTGAGTGCAGCGAACGCGTACGTCTTTCACCGCTTTGCACACCGACTCGATATGCGGAAAGCACACTTTGCGGGCGCGGCGCTGTTCGCCTTCTTCGCGTTCGATTTCGGTCTCGGTGTCGTAACCGGCGTCTCGCTGTGGGAGACCGGCACTGACGCGCTACTCGGGCTGGCGTGAAAAAACACGCTCGCGGCCGCGTTCTCACGCTCGTGATCGCCGACTCTCAGAGTCCGGCGACGTCTTCTATCGCGTCGGTGAGCGCCTGGACGCTCTCGACGGTGTGTTCGCCCATGTGGCCGATCCGGAACGTCTGCTCGCCGATGTCGCCGTAGCCGTTCGAAAAGACCATGTCGTACTCCGCGGAGACGGTTGCTATCGTCTCGGCCACGTCGATGCCCTGTGTGTTCTCGATACACGTCACGGTGCGTGACTCGTAGCCTTCCTCGGCGAAGGTGTCGAAGTGCTCGTGGGCCCACTCGCGGGTGTACTCGGCCATCTCGCGGTGCCGTTCGTCGCGGCCCGCGTGGGTTTCTTCGAGCATGTGCTTCATTTGCTTGCGATACGCCAACAACAACGGAATCGCGGGCGTCGAGTGGGTCTGGCCCTTCCGGTCGTAGTAGTCGAGACAGCGCCGGAAGCCGCCGTACCACGAGGAGGTCTCCACCTCGGCTTCGCGCTCGTAGGCCGCGTCGCTGACGACGCACACGGCGAGTCCGGGCGGCATCGCGAACGCCTTCTGGACCGAGGTGAAGATCGCGTCGATGTTGTGTGCCTCGATGTCGACGTAGTCGCCGCCGAGCGCGGAGATGGCGTCGACGACGAAGTACGTGTCCGGGTACTCCGCGACGACGTCGCCGATCTCCTCGATCGGATTACGGACCCCGGTCGAGGTCTCGTTCATCACGACCGTGACCGCGTCGTACCCGCCGTCTGCGGCCTCGAGCGCCTCGCGCACGTCCGCTGGCTTGACCGCCTCACCCCACGGGTACTCGATGCGGTCGACGGTCTTTCCGAGTCGTTCGGCGACGTTCGCCTGGCGCTCGCTGAACGCGCCGCTCGTCGGACACAACACGCCGCCGTCGTCGACGAGGTTGAGCGTCGTCGCCTCCCAGAACTCCGTCCCGGAGGCGGTAAGCACGATCACGTCGTTGTCGGTGCCGAGGAACTCCTTCGTGTCCTCGACGACGGTCGTGTACAGGTCCGTCATGCGGTCCATCCGGTGACCGAACATCGGCTGGGCCATCTCCTCGATGACGTCCGATCGCACCTCGGTCGGCCCCGGGAGGTACAGCGTCTTGTCGGTGTAGTCGTCTCGGTATTCGCGTTTCTTCGTCACTGGCGTCACCCGATATCGTACACCGGGTCGGGAACCCGTATGGTCCTTTTGATGCGCTCGCGTCGCGAGTGCGACGTGTCGCTGCTGTTCGAGACCAGACCGTCCCACAACCTGATAGCGCGATTCACCACGCGAGGTGTGCTATCTCGTCTCCGTACGTATGCGAAATATGGAAGCGTATCTTCGCCCGTCACTTCTGTGGTACATGCGACGTCTCACCGCTACACAGCCAACGCGCTCGCTCGTCGTGGTCGCGCTCACAGCACTCGAACACCCGACCGTTGCCGTCTCGGTGCTCGCGGCGTGGCAGCACGCGCCGGTCGACGGCACGACGTTCGGTCGTCGCCGCCGATACCGGCAGTGAACTGTGTGACGCCCACAGCCACACGACGTCCGGACACCAGTTACCCCACGCCCTCCCGGGCCGATTCGCTCGTCGCCCGCGACGACTCGCTCATCCCTCGCACGCGCTCGCGGACACACCTCCGGCGGCCCGCGAGGTGCGCGCCGCCGTGAGGCTGACACACGCGTGACGTATCGAGCGGATGGGATGGACAGCCTCGTAGCGGGCCGAGGACTCCCCCGTGTCTCGACCTCGTAGTCGGTCCCGGGAAGACACGGATCGCTTATGTAACTACCCAGTACAACAACTCGGTGATGGACGACGCCACGACGGCCGCGCGCCGGCACAGCAGACGGCGGTTTCTCGCACTCTCCGGGGCGGCGGGACTCGCCGGACTCGCCGGGTGTAGTGCAGAGCGAGTCGACGAGGGCGCGGACGGCGAGGCCGACGAGTCGAACGCGACCGACGACGCGAGCGAGACGAACGAGACGGACGAGGACGCGAGTGACGCCGACGCGTCGCCCACGCTTACCGTAGCGACATACGGCGCGTTCGTCGACGCACCGTCTGTGAGCCCGGGCGCGTGGCTGAAAGAGACGTTCGAGTCGCGCGTCGACGCGACGGTCGAGTGGGCGACCCCCGACAACGGGGTGAACTACTACCTCGAGCGCGCCGCCTCCGGCGCGTCGATCGACGCCGACCTCTACGTCGGGCTCACTACCGAGGACCTCGTCCGCGCCGACGCCGAGCTCGACGACGACGACCTCTTTGCAGAAGCAGGTGCGATAGACGGGAGCGACGCGGTCCGAGACGGTCTCCGATTCGACCCGCGCGGCAGAGCAGTGCCGTTCGACACGGGGTACGTCAGCCTCGTCTACGACGGTACTGAGACGACCGCTCCAGAGACGTTCGAGGGACTACTCGACGAGGATCATCGTGGGGCGCTTATCGCACAAAACCCGGGCAGCTCGTCGACTGGCCGGTCGTTTCTTCTCCACACGATCCACCGATTCGGCGACGGTGGAGACGAGGGCGGGTACGGCGGCGGCGACGAGACGGTCGAGGGCACAGACGACGACCCCGACTACGACTACCTCGACTACTGGGCCGACCTCCAGGCGAACGACGTGCGGGTGCTGGGGTCGTGGGAGGACGCGTACACCGCGTGGTCGAACGGCGAGGCACCCATGGTGGTCTCGTACTCGACCGACCAGGTGTTCGCCGCCGACGCGGGCGAAGACCTCGAGCGACATCAGATCCGGTTTGTGAACGACGAGGCGTACGCGACCCCGGAGGGAATGGCGGTGTTCGCCGACGCCGACGAGCCCGCGCTCGCCCGCGAGTTCATGTCGTTCCTGCTCGAGCCGGCCGTCCAGGGCGAGATCGCGAAACGAAACGTCGCCTTTCCGGCCACGACGACCGCAGCGCTGCCTGACGACTACGCGTCGCTCGCGAAGGAGCCGACCACGTCGGTCACGTTCGGGTACGACGAGCTCCAGGGGAGCCTCGACGGATGGATAACCGACTGGGAGCGGCAGGTCGCCGGCAACTGAGCGGGTCGCCGTGAGCGATACCTCGCGTCGGCTGCGCGACCGCGTGGAGCGACGAGCGCTCACCGCGCTCACGGCCGCGACCGTCGCGGTGCTCGTCGTCGTCTTTTACTACCCGGTGGGGACGGTCCTCGTCGAGGCGGTCGTCGTCGACGGCCGCCTCACGCTCGCCGTCTTCGCCGACCTCCTCCGTGACCCGTTCTACCTTGGCGAGTTCGCCCGGCTGTTCACCGGCGAGGGACCGGTCGCGGTCGCCCGCGCGGTAGCCGCGCCGGACCGTCGGCTCGGAATCGTCGGCTTCACCGCCTACCAGGCTGTGCTCTCGACGATCGTCAGCGTCGCGCTTGGACTCCCGGCCGCGTACGTCCTCGCGCGCTTCGAGTTCCCCGGTCGGCGGACGCTCCGCTCCGTGACGATCCTGCCGTTCGTGCTCCCATCGATCATGGTCGCGGTTGGATTCGTCGCCACCTTCGGCCGGAACGGCACGCTGAACGCGGTCCTCTCTGCGATCGGTGGTCCCCGAGTCGACCTCATGTTCTCGCTCGAAGCGATCCTGATCGCCCACGCTTTCTACAACGCACCACTCGTCGCGCGAGTGACGACCGCGGCCTGGGAGTCGGTCGACGCGAGCGCGGTCGAGACCGCCCGAAGCCTCGGTGCGGGACCGCTGCGGGCCTTCCTCGACGTCGTCGCCCCGCAACTCTACCCGGCGGTGTTGACGAGCGCCGCGCTCACGTTCGTCTTTACGTTCGGCACGTTCCCAATCGTGTTGGCGCTCGGCGGGTTCGAGCTGGCGACCGTCGAGGTGTTCGTCTACCGGCTCGCACGTGACCTCCAGTACGCGGAGGCCGCCGCGCTCGCGCTCGTCGAGCTCGTGATCGCACTCGGCGTGTTGTTCGCGTACCTCCGGTACGAGGCGGCGACGGCAGTGTCTTCTCGCCGCGCTCGTCCGCTTCCACGGAAGCTGCTGTGGCCGGACGCATGGACGCCGCGAGCGCTGGCCGAGCGGGCCGGGATCGTCACCTACGCCGGGTTCGCCGCGGTGGTATTTTTCGCGCCGATCGCCTCGATGGTGCTCGCAAGCGTCACGACCGCCGACGGGTCGCTCACGCTCGACCACTACCGGTTCCTGCTGACGCGCCAGCAGACGGGCGCAGCCTTCCAGGTGCGGCCCTGGCCCGCGGTTCGCAACTCGGTGTTGTTCGCCGGAGCGTCCGCGATGGTCGCGCTTCCGATGGGCGTCGTCGTCGCCGTGATAACGACCCGCGCGTCCCGAGGACGGTCGCTCGTCGGCGCGGTCGCGATGGCTCCCTTCGCGGTGTCGGGGATCGTGGTCGGGCTCGGCCTCCTGCGCGGGCTCGTCTTCGGGGTCGAGGTGGCCGGCTGGCGGATCGCCGTCGCCGGATCGGCGGCGATCGTCGCCGCCCACGCGGTGGCCGGCTACCCGTTCGTGGTGCGGACGGTGGCACCCGGGTTGGCGTCGCTCGACGCGTCGCTGGTCGAGTCGGCACGGGCGCTCGGGGCGTCGCGAGCGCGCGCCCTCTTCGATATCGAGCTTCCGCTCGTGTGGCCGGGCGTCGTCGCGGGCGCGGCGTTCGCGGTCGCCATCTCGATGGGCGAGTTCACCGCGACGGTCGTGCTCGCGACGGGGACAGACGCGTACACCATGCCGGTCGCGATCGAACGATTCATCGGCCGGCGACTCGGACCGGCGACCGCGATGGGCGTCGTCCTCTTGATCGTGACCGGCGTCAGCTTCCTCGTGATAGAGCGACTCGGGGGTGAGGTCCGTGACTACTGAAGCGGAGCCCACTCGCCCGGGCCCGGATGTGCCGATCGCCGTCGAGTTCGATGGAGTCACGAAGCGCTACGGCGAGACGGCCGCGGTCGACGGCGTCGACCTCGCGGTCCGCGAGGGCGAGTTCTTCACCGTCGTCGGACCCTCCGGCTGCGGGAAGACGACGATGCTGCGACTCGTCGCCGGATTCGAGGCGCCTACCGACGGCCGGGTGCGGTTCGGCGGCACCGACGTCTCCGGGGTACCGCCGGAGGCGCGCGACGTCGGCGTCGTGTTGCAGAACTACGCGCTGTTTCCGCACCTGACCGTGGGCGAGAACGTCGGATACGGCCTCCGGTTTTCGGCCCCGCCCGGCGGGGTGAGCCGCGAGGAGCGGATCGGGACGCTGCTCGAACTCGTCGACTTACCGGAGATGAGCGACCGCGACCCAGAGAGCCTCTCTGGGGGGCAAAAACAGCGGGTGGCGATCGCCCGCGCACTCGCGCCGGGACCTGACGTCTTGTTACTCGACGAGCCGATGAGCGCACTCGACGCGCGGCTCCGTGAGCGGCTCCGGCTCCAGGTGCGGTCGATCCAGCGCTCGCTCGGAATCACGACGGTGTACGTCACCCACGACCAGGAGGAGGCGCTCTCCGTCTCCGATCGGGTCGCAGTCGTGCGCGACGGGTCTGTCGCGCAGGTCGCCCCGCCGCGGACGGTGTACCGGCGGCCGGCCTCGCGGTTCGTCGCCGAGTTCGTCGGCGACAACAACGTGTTCGAAGGCGTCGTCGCGGCGGGAGCCACCTCACCAGAGGGAGTCGCCCCAGCGACGGGGGGCGTCGCCTCAGCAGCCGAAGCCGAGCCCGTCGAAAACGATAGCGACGGGAGACAGGTCGTGCCGGTGGACGTGCGCGACGCGACACTCGCGGTCGCTTACGACGGAGGCTCAGCCGAGCGCGCGTCCGACGAGGGGGTGACGACGGCCGCTGACGCCAATGGCACCGGGTGGTCGGGTACGCCGCGTCCTGGCGACCGGGTCGTCTTCTGCGTCCGCCCACAGCACCTGCAGGTCGAGCGGGCACAAAATCGACTTCGAGCCGGCGTCGAGAGCGCGGAGTTCCTCGGGGAGACGACCCGCGTGCACCTCACCTGGAGCGGTCGACAGGTAGTGCTCTCTTCTGAGGAGCCGCTTTCGGGGTCGGTCACCGTCGGGTTCGACCCGCGCGATGCGCACGTCGTCGAGCACGCGGCTCCCGACGGGACAGCCGACACGTCTTAATTCGGTCGGACCGATACGTGTCCATGGCCACAGAGTCGTGTGACGTGTGTGAGCGGTCCGTCCGGATCGCGGGCGGTATCGGTGACCTGTGGAACTTCGCGTTCGAGTCGACACAGGGGATGACGCTCGAGCTCGTCGACGGCTCCGAGTTCTTCCTTTGTTTCGAGTGCCTCGAGTCGCTGCCCGACGACACGGAGCCGACCACAGCAGACGTCGACGCCCTCCGAGAACGGACCGACCCCGTCGAGTCGACGAACACCGCGTTCTGGCACTGGCGCTGACGATTCCCGCCGCAGAACACCCCCGACACACGCTGAAAGAGGCACGAGCGAGCCGCATCGTGCGGCGAGCAAGCACCCCAACGACCGGGGGCATCGATACGCCTCAGCGGCGGTGGCGCGCGCCTCGTGAGCGCGCCGGAGGCGGACGCACGAGCGCGTGCGAGGGATGAGCGAGTCGCCGGGGGCGACGAGCGAATCGGCCCGGGCGGGTGTGGCTGGAAGTGGCGTCTGGAGGTCGCTGAGCCGTATTCGCGCGCGTTCTACCGGCGTGTGCGATCGAACCATCCGGGAGGCAGCACTCGTCGCTCCGAGGCACCACAGCCGGTAGTGGCGAGCAGGCGACGCGGACCGCTCACTACCGCGGCAGTGCGCCACACACCTGCTGTGTTCGCCGCGGTCGGCTCTCAGCGCACGGTGGTGGCCCCGGGATCGTATATCCCTGTTCGGCCGGCTCAGCTGAACTTTCGCACGGTCATCTCCAGCGTGTCGAGGTCCAGGATCGGAGCGTACCCCACGTCCGGTGAGATGTTCACCGAGCGCTGGAAGTCGGTCTGTGCCTGCCAGCATCCCGAGTTGACCGCCAACACGCCGTGGTACTTCCCCCACCCGAGCTTGTGTACGTGACCGGTGTGAAACACGTCTGGCACGGAATCGATCACGAGGTAGTCACGCGACTCCGGGGCGACCCGGGTGTGCCCGCCGAACTGCGGCGCGACGTGCCGTTTTTTCAGGAGCTGGTACATCGCGCGGTGGGGCTCGTCGTAGCTCGCCTTTGCTTCGGGCTGCTCGGCTATCACCTCGTCGAGAGAGACGCCGTGGTACATCAACACCTCGACGCCCTCGACGGTGACGGTCGCCGGGTTCGAGACGATCTGCGCGTCGTGGACGTCCAGTATCGACCGGATCTCCTCGTCGAAGCCGGGCTGTGGCTCGGCGAGGCGCACGGCGTCGTGGTTGCCCGGGATCATCACGATCTCGGTGTCACCCGGCACCTCCTTGAGGTACTCTGCGAACAGCTCGTACTGCTCGTAGATGTCGACGACGTCGAGCTCCTCGTCTTGGTTCGGGTACACGCCGACGCCCTCGACCATGTCGCCGGCGACGAGGAGGTACTCGACCGGCGCGGCCTCTGGAGTGTGCAGCCAGTCGGTAAAGCGGCTCCACGCGTCGGCCATGAACTCCTGGCTTCCGACGTGGACGTCTGAGATCAGCGCCGCCTGGACGTGTCTGTCGGCGCGACCCCCCGTTCGCGTCCGTGGAACGTCAGGGAAGTGGATCGCGTCTGCAAAGAGGATCCCAGCGTCGTCGGCGAGCGTCCCCTGGACGGCGAGACACTCGTCTAAGAGGATCTCGTCCACCACGTCGGCGAGCCCCTTGTCTTTCATCACCAACGCGGGGAACGTCCCCGTGCTGTCTTCGAGCTCGATCAACCAGTGTCCCGACCGCGTCGACCGGACGTCGTTCACCAACCCGATCATCGCGGCGTCGCTACCGCCGGCCATCGACGCGATCGCCTCCGCCGGCCGGTGGTTCACCCGTCCTCGGAGCATCGTCGAGAGCCGCTCGTACCGGTCCCGGAACGTTCGCACGAAGTCGGCGTACTCACCGGTTCCCGTGCTTTGGCCGGTCATGTCGTTGCCGACAGAGAGCTCCCGACGCGACGGGTCGCGGTCGCTTGGGGACGCGCCGTCGCGTTCACGCTGGCCGTCGCGCTCTCGCTGGCCGTCGCCGCTAGCCTCCCCCGAGGCGTCACGACCGGTCGCCGGTGGGTGCGCTCCCGCTGACCCCTCCGTTTCGAGTGGAGATTCGGTCCGTTCACCCGCCTCAACACCCGCGTCTCGGGCGGGCTCCGCGGCGAGCACCGCCCGAACGTCTTCGGTCGTGATCCGAAGCGCGTCGGCGGCGGCGCGCTCGACCACCCCGTCGATCGCCGACGCGGGGTCGTCGGCACCAGCGAGAAGCGTCACAGCCTCACGGTCGGCGTTGTAGCCACGGCTGGCAAGTTCGCTCACGACGCGCGTATTCGACTCCAGCGGCACGACCACATCGAACGCACGAGCGACTCAAAACCGTTCCGGAGCGGCCGGGGGAGGTCGCTCACCGCTCCCGATCGAAGGCGTCTGCGAGCGTCGTTTCCGGCACTGAGAGCACCGTCGGCCGACCGTGTGGGCACGCGTACGGCCGCTCACACTCGTCTAGACGGTCGAGAAGCGCGTCGACGTCGCTGCGGTCGATCGCATCGCCTCGCTTCAGCGACGGATGACACGCGAGGTCGGCCAGTAGCGCCTCGCGGGCGTCACGCGGTGACCTCCCGTCGGTGAGTGCGCCCAAGACATCTCGCATCGACTCGGGGGTCGCTGCCCGGCCGAACGGGGCCGGCACCGTCGACACGCGACGCGTGCCACCGCCGAACGACTCCGTCTCGAAGCCGAGCCGCGAGAGCGTCGTCGCGTGTGTCGCCGCGGCGGCCGCCTCGTCGGCGGACAACGAGACGGTCGCCGGCGGGTCGAGCGTGGCGGTCGGGACGGCCTCGCCCTCGAAGGCGCGTTCGAGCCGCTCGTAGTTCACCCGCTCGTGGGCGGCGTGCGTATCGAGGACGAGGAGCTCGTCGCCCGCCTCGACGAGTGCGTACAGGTCGGCAAACGTCCCGATGGGGCTCGCGTCGGCGAACGGTCCCGACGACGTGCCGTCTGGCTCACCGACCGGTTCGAGGGCGGTGTCGAGGTCGGTGGCGACGTCAGCGCGGCGCCTGAGGTCCGCCCCAGTGAGCGCGTCGGCGACGACCGACTCGACGGCTTCGGCCACCGCCGGCGCGTCCCGTAATCCGACCTCGCGTTTGGCCGGGTGGACGTTCGGGTCGACCCGCGCCGGCGGCACGCAGACGTTCACCGCGGCGACCGGCTCGCGGTCGTCTGGAAGCAGCCGCCCGTATCCCGCACGCACCGCACCGACGAGTCGACCGTCACGGACCGGTCGGCCGTTCACCGCGATTCGGACGTGGTCGTTCGACGCTCGGGTGACGGCCGGATACGCGAGAACGCCGGCGACCCGCACGGTCGGTGGGCCGTCGCCGTTCGTCCCACGGTCACCGCGTGACTGCCGGTGATTCACCCGAACGTCGTGTGGCCGCGTGTCGACCCGGGCTTCGACCGTCGTCGACTGGCTCGCCGTCTCGCGGTCGTACACGCCGAGGAGCGCGGCCGTTCGGCCGGTCCCGGGCGTCGAGAGCGTCTGTGATCCGTCGTGTTCGAGCGTGAACGCGACCGTCGGATTCGCGAGCGCGTAGTCGCCCACCCGCGCCGTGATCCGGCCGAACTCAGCACGCGTCCCCGCGAGCGACTCACGACGGGCGGGTCGGCTCGCGAACAGTTCCCGCACGACTACGGTCGTCCCGCGTCCCCGGCCCGCATCGCTCAGGACCGGATCCGGTTCGTCTCCCGGCTCGACCACGACGCGGGTGCCGACGTCCTCGCCGTCGGACGTCGTGAGTTCGAGCGTCCCCGCGTCCGCAATCGCGGCCAGTGCCTCGCCCCGAAATCCGAACGAGTCGACGCCGACGGGGTCGCCGTCCGGTGCGAGCTTGCTCGTCGCGTGGCGCTCCACCGCGAGCCGCGCGTCTGCACGGGACAGTCCGTGGCCGTCGTCGGCGACGCAGATCCGGTCGGTTCCGTCGCCGTCGACCGCGACCGTGATCCGTGATGCGCCCGCGTCGAGCGCGTTGTCGATGAGTTCGGCGACGACCCGGGCCGGTCTCGTTATCACCTCGCCCGCGGCGATCCGGTCGACCGTGGCTTGTTCGAGTCGTCGGACGCGCCCCGGTGGCTGGCTGTCGTTTCTGTGTGACCCCGCGTCGGCGCTGCGGTCGCCCGCGGGTGGATCACTCGGCATCGTCGACCTGCTGTTTGAGCTCGTGAAGCGTGTTCAACGCCGCCATTGGCGTCGTGCGCGCAAGGTCGAGGTCGCGGAGCGTCGCCGCCACCTCGGCCGGCACCCCCGTGGCGGCGACCTCGCTGGATCCGCTTGGTTCGTCCGTGACGTCGTCGACGTCGTCAGTATCACCCGCGTCGCCGGTATCGCCGACGTCACCAGCATCACTGACGCCGCCGCTGTCGTCGAGGTCGCTCGTCTCCACCAGCTCGCGCGAGCGCTCGACGACCGAGCGCGGCACGCCGGCGAGCTCGGCGACCTCGACGCCGTACGACGAGGAGGCCGCCCCCGGGACGATCCGGTGGAGGAACGTCACGTCGCCGTCCTTGCGGGTCGCGGTGAAGTGAAGGGTGGTGACGCGCTCACGTGTCTCCGCCAGCGCAGTGAGGTCGTGGTAGTGGGTCGCAAACAGCGTGGTCGCACCGAGCTCGTCGTGGATGAACTCCACGGCCGCCTGTGCGATGGCGCGCCCGTCGGTCGTCGCGGTGCCGCGTCCGACCTCGTCGAGTAAGACCAGCGAGTCCGGTCCAGCGTCGTGGAGTATCTCGGTGAGCTCACGCATCTCACGCATGAACGTCGACTCCCCGCCGGCGATGTCATCGGAGGCGCCCACACGAGTGAACACGCCGCGTACGACCGGTAGCCGTGCTGCCTGTGCCGGGACGAACGATCCGACCTGCGCGAGCACGACCGTGAGTGCGACCTGCCGCATGTACGTCGACTTTCCGCTCATGTTTGGGCCCGTGATCACCGCGACCGATCCGCGCGACAGCGCGGCGTCGTTCGGGACGAACTCCGCGGTCGTCCGTTCGACGACTGGGTGTCGCCCGCCGTCGATCTCGATGCCTGCATCGGGGTCTGCACGCAGTTCGGGACGAACGTAGTCGGCTTCGATGGCGACCGTCGCGAGCGCCGTCAGTGCGTCGAGCTCGGCGAGCGCCCGGGCGAGCGCCTGAATACGCTCGGTCTCGGCGGCCACCCGCTCGCGGACGTCGGCGAACAGCTCGTACTCGCGGGCGTCGGCACGGGCGGTCGCGCCCAGGATCGACTCCTCGCGCTCTTGCAGTCCAGGGGTGACGTACCGCTCGCTGTTCTTGAGCGTCTGTCGGCGCCGGTAGTCGTCTGGCACCCGGTCGCGGTTGGCGTCGGTCACCTCGATGTAGTAGCCGTGGACCTCGGTGTGCCCGACCGACAGCGAGTCGATGCCGGTTCGCTCGCGCTCGCGGGCTTCGAGGTCGGCGATCCACTCGCGGCCGGCCCGCGCTGTCGCTCGGAGCTCGTCGAGGTCCGCGTCGAATCCGTCGCGGATCACCCCACCGTCTGTCACCTCTTGTGGGGGGTCGGCGACGATCGCCTCGGCGACCAGGTTCCGGACGTCGGCGAGGTCGTCGAGCCGCTCGCGAAGGCCTCGAAGGTGTGCGGTCTGCGGGCCGGTAGTCGCCGGGGACTCGGCGTCGTCCGTGCCTGTGGACGCGTCGTCGGTGTCTCCGTCCGGGCCACCGTCGCCATCGGGTGGTGCAGCCAGCGTCGCCCGCAGGTCTGGGACGACCGCCAGCGTGGCATGAAGCGACCGAAGGTCTCTGGCGTCGGCCCGCCCACGGGAGACCCGTGCGACGAGTCGCTCGAGGTCGTAGGCGGTCGAGAGCGCGTCGGCGACCGCCGTGCGCACGAGTGGGCGGTCGACGAGTTCTCCGACCGCGTCGTGTCGCGACCGGATCGCGTCGGCGTCGACGAGCGGCCGCCTGAGCCACCGCTCGAGACACCGCCGTCCGAGCGCACAGTTCGTCTCGTCGAGCGTCTCGAACACCGTGTCGCTCGCGCCGAGCCCGCGGTTCTCGAACAGCTCGAGGCTGCGTTGAGCCGCCGCGTCGAGCCGGAGGCGCGCGTCCGGCTCGTACCGCCGGACCCGCGAGACGTACTCGAGTGGACCGTCGTCGCCCTGTGTGTACTCGGCGTAGGCCAACACGGCACCCGCTGCCCGGAGCGCCGCGTCGGTCTCGAGTCGACGTTCGAGGCCCCCGCCATAGGGCGTGAGCCGCTCGACAGCTGCAGCTCGCCCAAAGACGGCCGGATCGTGTCGATGGACCGCCCGATCGGGGTCGCCGGCACGGGGGTCGAAGTCGTCGACGGCAGCGGCGAGCGACTCCGCCACCGCCGGTGACGCACCCGGTTCGGTGTGTGTCGAGCTGGCGTCGATCGGCTCACCCCCACGCGGCCCTCCGTCGGTCGATCCGGTCGCGTCCGGGCTCACACCGCCGGGGGTCGCCCCCGCGTCGAGCCCAGGGCCGACGATCAGCTCTGCGGGGGCGAGCCGAGCGACCTCCTCGGTCACCGTCCCGGGGTCGCCGTCGGTGACGAGACACTCCCCGGTGGTGACGTCGACGACCGCCAGCCCGAGCGTCGGGGGGCCCCGGTCGTCACCGGCGACATCGTCGTCACCGGCGACGTCGGCAGCATCGTCGACTCTCTCACACGCAACCGCGCCGACGTACGTCGTCGTGCCCGACTCGACTAACTCGTCGTCGACGGCGGTTCCAGGGGTGAGTACCTCGGTCACCGCGCGGTCGACGAGGCCGCTCGTCGCCGCGGCGTCTTCGACCTGCTCGGCGAGCGCGACCCGGTAGTCGGCCTCGAGCAGCGACTCGAGGTACGACGCGGCGGCGTCGATCGGGATCCCCGCCATCGGGTAGGTCCCGGTCGAGTCGGAGCGTTCGGTGAGCGTCACCTCACAGACGCGGGCGACCGTCTCGGCCGCCTCACAGAACGCCTCGTAGAAGTCACCGACCTGGAACAACACGATCGCGTCCTCGTGGGCGGCACACAGGTCGGCGTACTGTGAGAGCATCGGCGTGAGCGACGCTCGCGCCGTGGCGATCCCGGGTGGGACCCCCGTGACCGCGGCTCGATCCGCCGGTGGCATACACGCATCCGGGGCGGCCGCAGACATAAACGACACGGGCGTGCGAGTGTGACCCCCGTCGATACGCACGTGTGAGCCATCGTCCTCGCGCGCATCACTGCTTGCGGTGCGTTCTACACTTCTCCTGTGTCGTCGACACCCGAGACGCTTACAGTCGTGCGCGCCCCACAACGACCGTGTCGAACCGCACGATCCTCGTCGGGATGGCCGCGACGTTCGCGGGGCTCACGGCCCTGCTCGTCGTCGCCGGCGTCGTCGTGAATCCGATCCTCCTCGCGGTCGCCGTGCCGATCGGTACCGCGGCCTACCTGTTGTGGTACCACGCCAGCGGCCGGCTCCAAGCACAGATCCGTCGCGAGGCCGACCGACTGGGCCCGACAGAGCGGGAGCGAGCCCGCCAGCGCGCACGGGCCGCGGAGAACCGTCGGGACGCCTACCGGACCGCCGGCGCAGCCGGGTCCGGGGCGGGAGGGGCGACCGCAGGCGGTCGAACCGGAAGGCAGTGGACGGGGACGGCTGGCACTGGCGATCCGCGCGATCGCGCCCCGCGAGCGAACGGGATGTCCGAACGCGAGGCGTACGCTACACTCGACCTCGATCCGACCGCCGACGCAGACGCCGTTCGCTCCGCGTACCGCGACCGCGCAAAGCAGCTTCACCCCGACGCCGAAACCGGCGACGAGGAGGCGTTCAAGCGGCTGAACCGCGCGTACGACCGCCTCTCTGACTGACCGACGGCCCAGACAGCAGTCGTGGCCGGGCCGCGTCCATTGACAGGTCCACAGCGACCGCGTTCTCCCTGGCTTCCACGCCCCGCGAACCCGGTCGATCGGCGTCGTACCCCCCGGAAAACGACCTGTTAAGTGGAACGGGCCCGTACCAATATTCATGCCAGAGGAAACGGATCTGGAGGAGCTGAAGCGGGGCACTGAGCTCATCAAGCGCGGCTTCGCACGGATGCAAAAAGGCGGGGTCATCATGGACGTCGTCAATCGCGAGCAGGCTCGCATCGCCGAGGACGCCGGTGCGGTCGCCGTGATGGTGCTCGAACACGTTCCTGCAGACATCCGCAAGCGCGGCGGTGTCGCTCGGATGCCCGATCCCGAGCGCGTTCCGGGGATCATAGAAGAGGTCTCTATTCCCGTCATGGGGAAGTCGCGTATCGGCCACCGGAAGGAGGCCGAGATCCTCGAAGCGCTCGGCGTCGACATGATCGACGAGAGCGAGGTGCTCACCCCCGCCGACGACGAGTACCACACCGACAAGCGCGACTTCACGTCGCCGTTCGTCTGTGGTGCACGGAACCTCCCCGAGGCGCTCCGTCGAATCCACGAGGGCGCGGCGATGATCCGCACGAAGGGCGAAGCCGGCACCGGCGACGTCAACCAGGCGGTCAAACACCAGCGCACGATCAAACACCAGATCCGGACGCTCACCGGCCTCAACCACGAGGAGCGCGAGAAGTGGGCCCGCGAACACGGCGCCCCCCGCGACCTCGCACACGAGACCGCCGAGGCCGGCCGGCTCCCGGTAGTCAACTTCGCGGCCGGCGGCATCGCGACGCCCGCCGACGCCGCCCTCATGATGTACCACGGCTGTGACGGCATTTTCGTCGGCTCCGGCGTCTTCGGCGCCGAAGACCCCGAGGCGATGGGCACCTCCATCGTTGAGGCCGTCAACAACTGGGACGACCCCGAGGCGCTCGCCCGGATCGCGAGCGGCAGCGGCAAAGGGATGAAGGGCCAGTCGAACGCCGACATGGACGAAGCGGAGATGCTGCAGGGTCGCGGGGTCTGAGTCGGTCGACGACACGTCTCACGCACCGTTCTCGTGACCGAAACCGTCTATATCGTCCGCCATGGCCAGCGCCGCGACGCCGTCGACGAATCGTGGCCGGCGGTCGCCGACCGCGTCCACGACCCCCCGCTGACCGAACTCGGCCGCTGGGCCGCTTGGCGGGTCGGGCGTCGGTTCACGTCGATGACGGACGACGTCGACGCGGTGTACGCTTCGCCGTTCTCACGAGCCGTCGAGACGGCCGCAGAGATCACAGACGAGCTCGGAACCGAGTTCCGTCTCGAACCCGGACTGGGTGAACACCGCAACCAGGACTGGTTCGACGACGAACCAGAGATCCGGTCACCGACGGCGCTCGCGGCCCGTTTCGATGGCATTGTCCTCGATCACGACCCGCTCGTCGAGCCGACGTTCCCCGAGACGCACGCGGCAGCGATGGACCGAATCGGCGAGACCGCCCGCCGACTCGTCGCGGGCGAAACGGGGACCGTGTTGCTCGTCGGGCACGGTGCGACCGTCGGCGGCGTCGTACACGGACTCACCGGCGGGACCGACGACGTCGAGACGCCGCTGTGCGGATAGCCACACTCGAATCGGTGGGCGACCGGTGGCGGCTCGTCGACGCCGGAGACGTCGCCCATCTGGACGCCTGAGGCCTCGTCGAGCGCGCCTCACTCGTCGACGATGGTCGCTCCGCGGCCGATCTCCGTCTGGTAAGCGCGCGCGTCGACGCCGGCGTCGCCGAAGGCGTCGAGCATCGCGGCCGCGATCGCCTGACGGCTCCCGGGGTGGCAGGCGGCGACGACGGCCGGCCCGGCGCCGCTCACCGTAACGCCGGTCGCGCCGGCCGCGAGCGCGGCGTCGTGGACCGCCTCGTAGCCGGTGATGAGCGCCGCGCGCTCGGGCGTCACCACCGGGTCGGCCATCCCCGTCCCGACGAGTTCCGGGTCGGACCGACACATACCGACCGCGAGCGTGGCCGCGTTACCGACGGTCGCGACGAGTGCGTCCATCGACGCGGTCTCGGGGACGACGCGCCGGGCGTCTCGGGTCGAGACCGCGACGTCCGGCAGGCACACGACGAGCGGAATCGACGCGTCGACGCTGTGGGTGCCGTCGGCGGTCGTAACGGTGAAGCCACCGAGCAGGGCGGGGGCGACGTTGTCCGCGTGGGCGACGCCCGAGACGACGGCCTCGCCCTCGGCGGCGATCGGCACGAGCGCCTCTCTCGAGAGCCCGCGGTCGTAGAGTCGGTCGAGCGCGACGGCGGCCGCGGCGGCGCTGGCGGCCGACGACCCGAGCCCCGAGGCCGGCCTGACGCCCTTGTCGATGTGGATGTGCGCCGGGGCGTCGAGCGCCTCGACGACGGCTCCGACGGTGTTGCCGTCGGGGTCTTCCGGGATGTACTGGGCGCCGACCCCCGTCACCTCGATCGTCGTCCGGTCGGCCCGCTCGACGGTGACGACGTCGGCGGGTCGAGAGAGCGCCGCCCCGAAGACGTCGAAGCCGCTCCCGAGGTTGGCGCTGGTGGCGGGTGCCCGTACCGTAACCATGCGGAGGCGTGACTCCCGGGCGTGAAAAAGGAGCGGGATCGCCGCCGGCAGTCGAGTCGGCTCTCGACCGCCCGTGGGGAGACCGTGGGTCGCGGTGTGACGTGTGTGCGCAGCGCGGTCGAGGGGCGCAGTGTGTGATCAGCTCACGAGTCGGCGGTGGTCCACAACAACGGGCCGACGACCACGAGTCCGATGCCGAAGAGGATGTACGTCGCCGGCATCGTCGAGAACGGCGAAATGGTGAATATCACGCCGAAGGTGACGACCACCGCGGCGATCAGCTTCCGCGACTTCAACGGGAGCGTGCCGAGCAGCGAGAGGACGAACGTGAGCAACAGGACGTGCCCGAGGTGGTAGTCGAGCAGGAACGTGTCGATGACCAGCGGCGAGAGCATCTCACCGAGAGGTGCGTCCGATTTACTCATTAACGTTCCGCTTCGCTCGACCCGCCGAACGCTCCGTTCGTTCCGCCTGACCGGCGACGCAACGCCGCGTCCCCGGGCTATATGTCGGTTCCACGAGAGCCGTACCCGTGCGACTCGTTCAGGTTACGATTCCGACCGGCAGGCGAGACGCGGTCGTCCGCACGCTCGACGACGAAGGGATCGATTACGTCGTCACCGACGAGACCGAAGACCGCGAGGTCGCGGCCGTGGCGACGTTTCCGCTGCCGCAGGCGGCCGTCGAGCCGGTCCTCGGGCGGCTTCAGGAGGTCGGCATCGACGAGCGAACCGTCACGGTCGTCGTCGCCGCCGAGACGGTCGTCTCGGACCGGTTCGACGAGCTCGAAGCCGAGTACGCCGAGACGGCCGAACGCGAGGAAGACCGCATCTCCAGACAGGAACTCCAGACGAAAGCCGAGGAGCTCGTCTCGGGCACCCAGACGTTCGTCCTGATGACGGTGTTATCGGCCGTGATCGCGACCGCCGGACTGCTCCTCGACTCGGCGGCCACCGTCGTTGGGTCGATGGTGATCGCCCCGCTCATCGGGCCCGCGATGTCCGCGGCCATCGGCACCGTCGTCGACGACGAGGCGTTGTTTCGACGCGGCGTGTGGATGCAGCTCGGCGGGGTCCTCGTCGCCGTCGCCGCGGCGACGCTGTTCGCCGTCACGCTCCGGTCGATAGGGCTCGTACCGCCCGGGCTCGACCCGCTCGAGCTCGCTGAGGTGTCGGAGCGACTCGCCCCGAACGTCCTCGTGCTCGCGGTGGCGATCGGCGCCGGCGTCGCCGGGATCGTCTCACTCATGCGGGGCGTCTCCGCCTCGCTCGTCGGCGTAATGATCGCCGTGGCGCTCATCCCGCCCGCGGCGGCCGTCGGCGTCGGGATCGCCTTCGTGCTCCCGCGGCTCGTGATCGGTGCAGGCGTCATCGTGGCCGTCAACCTCCTTTCTATTAACCTCGCCGCGCTGGTCGTCCTCTGGTACGAGGGATACCGCCCCGAGCAGTGGTTTCGCGAGGACCGGGCGCGCTCGGCGCTTCTCAAGCGCGTCGCCGTCCTCGTGGTCGCCATCGCGTTGTTGAGCGTCTTCCTCGGCGGCGTCACCTACGACTCGTACACCGCGACGACGACCGAAGCCGAGATCCGCGACGCCGTCGGCGCGGAGCTCTCGACGCTCGAAGGCGACGCGACCCTCATCGACCTTCGTATCGAGCGCACCGGGACGCTTCCGCCGCTGGAGACAGAGCGGGTCGTCGTGACCGTCGGTGCCGAAGAGACGGCCTCGATCGACGGCCTCGCCGATACCCTCGCCGACCGCATCGCGGCAGCTACCGGCGCAGACCCCGCCGTCGAGGTGCGCCTCGTGACGATCGACCGCGCACACGCGTCGGTCCGTGTGTCGACTGTGCCCCTCTGCGAGTACCCAATGCCCGCCAGCGGCACGTGGGTCGGTCACGCGAAGAGCAACCTCTTTGTGTCGTCCACCCCCGTCTGCACGCAGTGACTACGTCAGCAGGCCGCAACGACGACGACTCTGCTCGGAAGGTAGTCGAGCGATCGAAGAGCGGCGCGCCGGCCGTCGGCGAGGCGGTCAGAGACCGGTTCTCCTCCGACGAGGTGTTCCAGCGGATCGTCGCTGCCGCCGACGAGGAGGTCACCTCGGGCAGCCGGGAACTCTTTTTCAGCGGCGTCGCCGCCGGGCTCGCCATCACGATCACGTTCTTACTGTACGTCTCGTTGACCGCCGCGACCGACGGCCACCCGTTGTTGAGCGTGCTGTTGTACCCGCTCGGGTTCGTCTACATCATCCTCGGCGGCTATCAGCTGTACACCGAAAACACCCTGCCGCCGGTGGCCCTGACGCTCGAACGGCTCGCGAGTCTCCCGACACTCTTGCGTCACTGGAGTATCGTGCTCGCCGGGAACTTCGCCGGCGGCGTCGTCGGCGCGCTCGTCCTCTCGTACGGCGGTGTCTTCTCGGGTGACGCCGTCGACGCGGCGATTTCGGTCTCGAGTACAGGCCTCTCCGTCGGGTTCTGGCCGTTGTTTTTCAAGGCCGCGATGGCCGGGCTCATCGTCGCCGGCGTCGTCTGGGTCGGCTTCGCCTCCACCAACTCCGTCACCCGACTGCTTGTGGTCTATCTCGCATTCCTCGCGATCCCGCTCGGTAACCTCTACCACGTCGTCGTCTCGTTCACCGAGGTGGTGTATCTCCTCTTTGCGGCCCGTCTCGGCCTGTACGCGGGTGATCTCTCGCTCGTAGCCGGCTTCACAGAGTTCGTCCTCCCCGTGTTACTCGGGAACACCCTCGGCGGTGTCGTGCTCGTGACGCTCGTGAACTACTTCCAGACGAGCGAAGAACGGCTCGAAGAGGCGCGCTTCGAGGGGATGACCCGACGGCTATCGATACCGGAGTGGACGTTCGGCCGGGCGTTCGGCCGGTCGTACGTGCCGATCCTCGACACCGCAGAGGCGGCGCTGTTCGCCGACGATGGATACCGGGTGATGGTCCCCGTGGCGAACCCGCGGACCGACGAGTCGATCGTCGAGCTCGCGAGCGCCCTCGCGAGCGGCCACGAGGACGGCCTCGTCCACATCGTCCACGTGGTACAGACGCCGACCCGGGTCGGCGAGGATACCCAGGCCAACGAACGGATCGAAGACTCCTCCGAGCGGCAGCTCGCCGCGCTCCGCAACACAGCGGAGAGCTACGGCGTGCGCGTCGACACCAGCACGATCGTCTCGCGCTTCTCGTTCGAGGAGGTGTTCGCGATGGCCCGCCGGACGCGACCAGAGACGGTGGTGATGGGCTGGGGCGACGACCACCTGTGGAGCGCGGCGCGCGCCGAGCGGCCGATAGCCGAGATCACGAATCAGCTCCCGTGTGACTTCCTCGTGTTGAACGACCGCGACCTCGACACGGGCGAGATCCTCGTGCCGACGGCCGGCGGCCCGGACTCTGCACTCGCCGCCGACGTCGCGCGCAGTCTCGCTCGGACTGCCGGCTCGGCGGTCAGGCTGCTCCACGTCGTCGACGACGCGACGGAGCGAGCCGCCGGCGAGCAGTTCCTCGCCGAGTGGGCGGACGCACACGGCCTCGAGACCGCGACGCGAACGGTCGACGAGAGCGGCGACATCGAGACGGCCATCGAGCGGGCGGCGACCGACAGCACGCTCATCATCATCGGCGCGACAGAGAAGGGGCTGCTCTCGCGGCTCGTCGCCGAGTCGTTACACCTCGATGTGGCGAGCACGGTCGACTGCTCTGTGTTGCTCGCAGAGCGACCACACCACCGCACGCTTCGGGCACGGCTCTTTGGGCGGGGCCAGCGAGCAGTCGGGGGCGCGAACCGCATCGAACCCACCGAGACCGATCCGATCGACGCCGAGTGAGAGGTTGGTTCGACGACCCCTCAGGAGCCGTTGCCGTCCCGCGTCGGCAGCGGCGGCTCGTACGCCGCCGCGTCGACGGCCAGCTCGAGGACCGCGTCGACGTTCTCGTCTTCGGTGACGCTCATCGTCGCATCGACGTCGGCGTCGACGTCGTCGAACCGGTCGTGTTTGTTCGCGACGGTGAGAACCGGCGTCGACGCATCGAAGCGGTCACACACCTCTTCGCGGAGCTCGAGTTGGACGTCGATCGGGTAGCCGCAGTCACCGGAGGGGTCGACCACGACGAGGACGACGTCGGCGAGGTGAGTCAACGCGCTCACGGCCTGCCGCTCGATATCGTTGCGCTCTGCGTCCGGCCGGTCGAGTAGTCCCGGCGTGTCGACGATCTGATACCGAAGGTGATCCTGCTCGAAGTGTCCGAGCGCGACGCCACGGGTCGTGAACGGGTACTCGGCGATCTCGTTCGACGCCCGCGTGACGCGGTTGACGAACGACGACTTCCCCACGTTCGGATAGCCCGCGACGACGATCGCGGGTTCCTCGGGCCGAACGTCCGGGAGGTCGCGTAACTCATCGCGTGCGTCACCGACGTACCGGAGGTCGGCTTCGATCTGTTCCATCACGTCGGCCATCCGCGCGAACGCCTGCTTGCGGTGTTTTCTCGCCGTCTCGAGGTTCGCGTTCCGGACCTTCGTGGTGTACTCGTCGCGGAGCGACTCGATCTGCCGGCTCGCCCACATCACCTGTGAGAGCGCCTGTCGAAGTCGGTCGACGTCGACGATGGCGTCCGCGAGTTCGTAGTAAAACGGGTCGACGTCGAAGCCGAAGTCGGGCCACGACACGACGACGTTCTCGAGGTTGTCCGAGAGCACGTTTCCGGCCGTCCGCAGCATCGACTCCTGGGCGTCGCGACCGTGTTTGGCACGGCCGGCACGTGAGGCCCGCGAAAACGCCTTGTCGACGAGCTCCGCAGAACGGGGGGTCGTCGGGAGCCCTTCGAATATCATACCGCCGAATACCCCGCCGAGACGTATAAGCGCGTCCGTTCTCGTACCCGCGTCTCAGGTCATCGTCGACTTCGGCCCTCCCTCGTCGTCCGGCGGCTCGACGCCTTCGGCGGCGGCGACGTCTTCGGTTCGCTTCTCCGTTTCGACGTGCCACCGGTCGATTTTGCTCTCGTACGCCGCGAGGATGTCGCTCACGCGCGATTTCAACTCGTCGTCGTTGACGTTCACCTCGAAGACGAACTGCTCGTCCGGCTCGCTCCGGTTGACTTGGGTGACGTTGGCGCTCACGAGTTCGTTGTCGAAGTAGTACGGCGCGACCTGGGTCATCACCTTCCGGTACACCGTGTCCTCGACCTTGCGGATCGCCTTCCGACCCGCGGAGTCGGCCGCCCGAGCGACGTGGGTGATCGACTCCCCCCAGCGCTCTACGGCCCCCTCAGTGTCGTCGGCCTCGACGCGCTTGTAGGATTCGCTGAGCTTCTCGCCGGCCGTCTGGAGGTCCTCACCCGGCGTCTTGCCCGCCTTCTCGCCTTCGCCCTCGCCGACGGACGCCTGTGCCGCAGTCTTCTCAGAGACGTCCTCGTCTATGCGCTCGTGGGTCTTCGGGCGCCAGTCGTCGAAGTCGTGGAAGGCGTCGCCGTCCACGCCGGCCTCGCGGAGCGCGAGCGTGATCCGCTCGCCGTGTTCGACGACGTCGCCCCAGTCCCCGCGTTGTTTGAACCCGGAGATGCTCTCGTCCATTGGCTATCGACTGTCACGGCACGGAGGCGTATAAGTTTCCTTGTCGTGCGGATCGCCGGACTCACCGCCCGTAGGTGAGCCGGTGGACCACGTCGTCCAGCCGGCCCTTTAGATCGGCGAGGACACCCGCCGGCGACACGCGTCGAATCGCCGCCTCGTCGACTTCGATCCGCGCGTCGCCGAACGGGTCGCGGTCCTCCTCGCCGTCGTCGACGGCGTCGACCACGGTCGACATCGCACACCGGCCAC
>Ga0209965_1000051_pt1 | contig 38595 bp, 42 predicted proteins | sample SalPon2_B_H2O_MG_FD_185707 | JGI IMG/M metagenome (GOLD analysis project Ga0209965, IMG submission 185707) | Salt pond water microbial communities from South San Francisco under conditions of wetland restoration - Salt Pond MetaG R2_B_H2O_MG... | ecosystem: Environmental > Aquatic > Non-marine...
GTACAGTGATGAAGTTTAGAATGAATAGATCTCCAACAATTGGGAATCCGGATACAATCTCTGAGATCGTTTCAGTATATGGAATATCTGGGAGTTCTGTATATGAAATAGTCCCGTATCTCAACGGAACTTCGCCAAAAAACGGAATGAAAGCCCCCACGAAATAACCAGACAGTAAAAACCAAATACCATACTTTTGAGCGCGCTGAATGAGTTCGCTTGTTGGCTCTGGCTCGGTGAAAATATTTACTTCAGAGGTAAATGGAGGTGTATAGCTTCTCCAGAAGTACAGCAAAGTACTCTTAGATAGAGATATGAATTTGATTAACGCTACAGAAACTAATGAGATGAGCAGAAGTCCATGCGGTACGGCAAGACTGTAATATAGAATTGTCCATAGGTTTGTAGGGCTCCTTGGGAAAAAGAGCAGACCAAGCAATTCCAAAACGAGCCCAACTAAAATATATATCAACCATGGTAAGAAGAACAAATACGATTCCTTCAGAATAGACAGACCGTCTGAGTATTCGACTCGTATATAATTTGTCATGGTGTTTTGTTTCAGGGCGCAGTTAATAAAAGATGTCAAGTGATGGGCAGACAGTATCTAGCGAATATCTCACTGTGTTCGTCAAATGCTTAATTCATCCTCTGTATGCAGCACGGCCCCAAGAACATATCACTGGATGAGGATTTCAACAGGGCCAAACAGCTGAACCCGGAGCGCCGCGGATCGCCGACTACTGCCAGTCGCGCTCGACCTGGAACGGCTCCAGTTCGGCGTAGTACGACCCGGTCAGCCGGCCGACCGCGTCGACCTTTCGGATGTCTATCTTCCCGTCGGTCAGGAGCGCGTCGTCGACGTGGATCCGTTCGATCCGTCCGAAGACGACGGTGTGATCGCCGATGGAGATGGTGTCGTGAAGCGTACACTCCATGGTCGCCTTGGCGGCGGCGACGAGCGGCACGTCGACGGTGTCGGCTTCGCGTCGCTCCAACCCGACGAGGTCGAACTCGTCGGTGTCGCCGTCGACGCCTTGGCTGGTCCGGTCCATCTGTTCGACCAAATCCGTGGTGACCAAGTTGAGGCCGAACGCCTCCGTTTCGAGGACGTTCTGCGTCGAGTCCTTCTGAATCCCTTCGGCTCGGTCCTCGGCCGAGAACATCAGGACCGGCGGCTCCGCTTCGATGATACCCATGTAGAAACTGTACGGCGCGAGGTTGTCGACGCCGGCGGCGCTCCGCGTCGAGACCCACCCGATAGGTCGGGGAACGATGATGCTCGTCAACAGCCGGTACATGTCGTCGACGGCCTCGTCCGGGTCGATGTCCATTGGTACGTATCCACAAATGGGCTACATAAGCGTTCTCGCGGCCGCCCGACACGACCCGCCGTCCGCCGCGATCCGAGGGCTATCGGCGAGACGACCCCGAAACGGCGGCCTCGAAACCGGGCATCTGGCTTGCGCCAGTCGATTAGCGGCCGCGAGGTCGACTAAAAACCGGCAAGAACGTCTCCAATTTATTACATACGTGTTTAATATCTACTATGATGAATGATTAAGAATGTCCGTAGGACAAGAACTACTTGACGTACCGTTCCCCGAGATGGTGGCCAGCATGGGTCAGGGGATCGCGGACGCGCAGAACCAGTTAGACATGAACTCGGTCGAAGTGGCGAAGACGCTCGCGGAGACAGAGATTGAGGTCGTTCCCGCGATCACACGAACGATCGACGCGAGCGGCGAGGTTACGTACTCCTCGGCGGACGCGATCGACGTCTCGTTGCTGCAAGCGGGTCTGTTCCCGACGTTCTATCAGTTCTCGGAAGCCACCATCGAGGTTGAGATGGACATCAAAACGACCACCGAGCGAGAGACGAACATCGACGTCAGCGCCAAGGCGCACGCCGGGTTCGGCCTGTGGGGCGGCAGCATCCAGACCGACGTGAGCCACAACCGCAAGTTCGGGAAGGAGGTCCACGGGACGAGCAAGTTGAAGACGACGATGGTTCCGGTTCCGGCCCCGCCGTACCTCTTCCCTGAAGTCGAAACCGTCGACAACCGCACCACTGCGACCGAAGAGTGAGCGATCCGGCCGCACCGACCGGCGGCGAGGGCCGCGACCGCGCTCTCGACGCCCGTACCACCCCACCGACACAGCCAATGCCACTACGAGCACACCACCGCACGCCGCCAAGTACCGCCCTCCGACGACCGACGCAGACGGTCGCGGACGTTCCCTTCGACGACCTCGTGTTTCTGTTGGCGGCGGGCGTCGCCGACGCGCAGACCGCACTCGACGCACACACCGCGGAGACGGTCCGGTCTCTCGCAGCGACCGAGGTCGAAGTCGTCCCGTCCGTGACGAAGACGATAGACGCCGACGGCACCGTCAGTACGGACGCCGCGCCCGCAGAGCGCCGTTCGCTGCTCGAACTCGGCTTCTCACCGGCTCACTATCGGTTCAGCGACGCGACGGTCGACGTCGAGGTCGACGTGAGCGTGACCGAGGGGCCGGGCGACGAGACCGCGGAGTTCAGAGCGGACACGCAGTCGGTGATCGACCGCCGTCGGTTCGACCGGCGCGCCGACGCGAACGCGCGAGTGGTCGCGCGGCTCGAACCCACGCCGCTCCCCGTTCGGGCGGACGCGTCGCAGGCGGCGGGCGACGCCAGCGGAGGCGACCGTGCCGACTGACGAGTGGCTCGCGCGGCCGCTGTCGGAGTTCGTCCGCTCGGTCGCGTTCGCGGTCGCCGAGGGACAAGAGGAGCTGGACCGTCGCTCGATGGCCACACAGCGAGCGCTCGAACGCGACGCCGAGAACGGCGACCTCGCGTACGACCTCGACGCGTCCTGGCTCCGTTTCGCCGACGTCGAGGCCGACTTGGAGCTGACGCTGTCCATCGAGGGCGAGGAGATCCGGGATCCGGAGACGAACGCGGTACGGGGGTACAAACCCGTCGTGAGCGCGCTCCCGCTCAGTCGCCGAGCCGTCGACGAGTACGACATCGACGCCGAAATCGCGAGCGAGGTGCGGCTCAAGATCGCACCCGTACCGCCGGCGACCCGTCGCCCATGAGCGACCGATTCGTCGCCGGGGGCGACTTCTCTCGGATCGCGGAGACGTTCCAACTGACGGAACTGCCTCAGGTCGACGTCGAGAAGTTCGACACGGTAGAGCGCGCCGCGGTCGAGCGCGTGATCACCGAACAGCAGGAGTCGCTCGCCCGGCTCCAGAGCAACGTGCTCGACGTTCGCGCCGAGCGCGACGCGCTCGATCACCGCCTCTCGACGCTGATCGACGACCGCGACCGACTGCAGGACCGCGTGCGAGAGCTGGAGGCCGAACGGCCCGCGCTGGAACCGAAGGCGGTCTTCGCGAACCTCGGTGCGGCGCTGGAGGCGGCCGACGACGACCTCTCGACCGAGCGCTACCGCGTCGACGACGTCGACTTCACGCTGAAGGCGAACCTGACCCAGACCGAGGACGGGGTTCGGATGCACCTCCCCTCGTTGGACGAGTCGTCGGTCGCCGCGAACCTCAGCGAGGTCTCCTTCCGGATGCGCGCGCCGCGCGAGCGCGAGGAGCGTCCCGAGGCGGAGTACGTGGACGTGCCGGACGTGCGCGGGCAGTCCCGCGAGGTCGCGGCGCGCCGGCTCGCCGGTGCCGGCCTCAGCGTCGGGACGGTCGAGCAGGTGGCCGACCCGACGGCCGCACCCGGTTCCGTCGTGGAGCAGTTCCCGGACGCGTACGCGGTCGCCGAGCCGGACGCGCCGGTCGACCTCCTCGTCGCCGAGGCGGGTGAGGCGCCGGCAGGCGAGGAGACGACCGACGCGCCGGCTGACGAAGAGACGACCGACGCGCCGGCAGGCGAGGAGACGACCGACGCGCCGGCAGACGACGAGACGCCGGCCGAGTCGACCGACGCCCCGCCTGCCGCCGCCGAAGCTGAGACCCGGACCGATCGCGGCGAAGACGAGACGGCTCGCATGGAGGCGTTCCGCCGGGCGATCGTCGCCGTCGCCCCGGAGGTCGGGCCCGCCGTCGCGGACAGACTCCAGCGGGCCGGCGTCACGGACCTCGAATCGCTGTTGCGGTTCGACGCCGACGAACTCGCCGAGCGGCTGTCGATCCCGGCCGAACAGATCGTCGCGTTACAGCGGCGGCTCGAATCGGTCGCCGAGCAGCGATCGCTCGAATCGATCTCCGGAATCGGCCCGACGTACGCGGAGCGGCTCCGAGACGAGGGGGTCGAGACCGTCGCCGACCTCGCGACGCTCGACCCGGAGACCGTCTCGGCGATCACGCGGGCCTCGACGAGCCGGACCGAAGGCTGGATCAAGCAGGCGCGGCAGGTGACGGCGGAGCGATGAGCGGCGACGGGAGGAGGGGGGCCAACGCGGACCCGAAGAGCATCGTGGAGCGGTTCGGCGCGTCGGTCGACATCACCGGACCGGACCCCGACGCAGACGGGTTCTTCTTCGTGAAGCGCCCGGCGACCGTCGACCACGACGCGTTCGTCACCGGCCTTCTGGGGGTGATCGGCGCCACCGACCGACTCGTCGTTCACCACCGGTCCGGGTTCGCCATCGTCCGGATCTCACACGGGCTCGCGGGGCGGCTCCGGACGTTCTCGTGGATCGACGCCGTCGGCGCCGTGCAGTTCGATCCGACGCAGTTCGCGGCCGTGACCGGCGCTCCGGTCGAGTAACGCCCGAAACCGGGGCAAAAGCGGGCGCACCGACAGCGTATTTATCCCCCGCATGCAACCGTGTAGACATGAGTCTCGTCGTGGTTCCGGTCCGGTTTCCCCCGTCGTCACACTCCGAGGCGACGCTCAGAGAGGCAGTCAGCGTCGCCGAGGCGCGCGACGCCGACCTGACTATCCTCCACGTAGACCTGTACCAGAACTCCGGCGGAGTCTCCCGGAGAGACCTCAAACGCGCCGTCGAGAAACGGCTCGGTCGGTTGGACCGGGCTCGATACGTCATCCGGCGCGGGTTCTTGGTCGAGGAGACCATCCTCGAAGAGATCATCGCCGAGGGCGCCGACGTGGTGGTCATCGGCTCGAAACAGGCCGGGCGCTGGCGGCGCATGGTTCAGAAGCTCCTCTCCGACCCCGACATCGACGCGTACCTCCGCGGCGAGCTCGACTGCACCGTGATCACGGTCAGCGGCAGCGGAGACACGACGACGAACGAGGCGGGCGAGAGCGTCGACGACGCGCCGCCCCTGCCGGACGACGGCACGGACGACTGAGTCGGGGAGTCGGTTTCGGCGCGAGCGCCCCTTTTACCTCTCGTCCGCGACCGAAGCGCGTCGCTCGTACTCGATGACGGTCGCGACGCGGTCTGCGACCGCCGCGCCGAACGCGTCTTCGACGAGGTGAAGCGCCAGATCGATCCCCGACGTCACCCCGCCGGCGGTGAGGAGGTCGCCGTCGTCGACGACGCGCGCGTCGACCACGTTCGCGCCCGACTCGCGGAGTTCCTCGACCGCCGAGGCGTGCGTGATCGCGCGCCGACCGTCGGTGACGCCGCCCGCCGCGAGCAGCATCGCCCCGGTACAGACCGCCGCGATTCGAGTGCCCGCAGCGTGGTGGGCGCTGAGCGCGCGCGGGACCTCGCCCCGCTGTGCCTCCGCCCACGCGCTGGCGGCTTCGTCGCGGTCGGTCCACCCGCCGCCGGGGACGACGAGCAGGTCCGGCGCGTCCTCGGGGTCCGAGAGCGTCCCGTCGACGCCGACGCGCGTCCCGTGGCTCGCGGTCACCGAGTCGCGCTCGTCGAGGGTGACGTACCGGACGCGGCCCGGCCGGTCGCCGGCGTAGCCGAGCGCGTAGTCGAACACCTCGTACGGACCGATCGCGTCCAGTTCGTCGAAGCCGTCGTACAGCAGAATATCGACGTTCACTACCGGAGCCGTACGCGGTCCGGCGTCATGGCTGTTCCCCCGAAAGGCGTACCTGCTCACTCGTCGGCGAACGCTTCGACGACCGCCTCGATGTCGCCGGCGACGCGGTCGCGGTCGACCCGTTCGCCCCGGTACGCGCGCTCGACGACCCCGTCCGGGTTGACGAGCAGCGTGACGACGATGTGGGTGAAGTCGTACCCCTGCAGCCGAGCGCTTTCGGTCGTGCGCTCGAAGCCGATCCCGAGTCGCTCCTGTACCACCGTCTTCGCCCGCTCCGGCGTCTCGGGGCGGAGGTAGTGCCAGTTTCCCGACTCGAGGTTCACGCCGAGCGACGCGGCGTTGTCGCGAAGCGCCGCCTCGTCGTCGCGTTCGGGGTCGAACGTGATCGGGAGAAACAGCGTCTCGTCGGTGATTCCCGCCTCGGCGACGCGGCGCTGGACCCCGACGAGCTGTCGGAGGAGGATGCCGCACTCCGCGGGACAGTAGGTGAAGATGCCGGTCACGACCGCAGTCCGGTCTATCGCCTCGCTGTCGATGGTGACCCCGGCGATCGGGTCTCGCAGTTCGAAGGGCGGGAGCCGCTGGCCGTAGGCGGGGTACGCGAGGTCCTCGCTGTCCGCGATCTGGTCTTCCTGCGGATCGAGGACGACGCCGTCCGGCCGGTCGCCGAGGACGGAGCTACACCCGGCGGTCGCGCCGGTCGTCGCCGCGGCGATCCCGCCGAGCAGCGCGCGTCGTCGCATACGAAAATCGACGGCCTGCGCGCCCATAACCAATCTGGTGCGGGCGTCGAACGAGGCGCTCGCGCGTCCGCATTTATAAGGGCGCGTAGTACGGGATCGGCGGGTGCGGCAGCGAGACGCCGAGGGTCGCGAGCCCGTGTTGGAGCGGGATGTACCCGAGCGCGACGAAGGCGACGCCGAGGACCCGATGGAGTCGCATCCGCGTCTCGACGCTCACGGCGCCGAACACGGTCCCGAAGAGGAACATCGCCGGGACGGTCCCGAGTCCGAGCGCGGCGAGCGCGACCGCGCCGCCGAGCGCGCTCCCCTGGACGAACGCGTACAGAAACGCCGGGTACAGGAGCGGACACGGCAAGAGCCCGTGTGCAGCCCCGAGGCCGACGATCCGCCAGTCGCCGACCCACGCGTCGACGCGGGGAACGATCCGGTGCGTGACGGCGGCGGACGCCGCCTCGATCCCCGGCACCGGAATCCGCTGGATCTCCAGTTTGAGCGCGTACCGGACGCCGATGGCCATCACGGCCGCGCCGACGACCAGCCCCGTGAGCGCGTGTACGTCGTCGGCGACCGTCGTCACCGTTCGCCCGGTGACGAACGCGAGGCTCCCCGCGAGCCCGAAGAGGCCGCCGATGGTGGCGTAGCTCGCGGTCCGGCCGAGGTTGAACAGCGCGTGCTGTCGCACCTGCCGCACGGTGAGGTCGTCGCCGCCGCCGGCCCGCGATGGGCCGCCCCCGCCGCCCGTCCCGTCCGCGCCGTCTGCGCGCATCCGGTCCGCGTACGTCGAGACCAGCGGGCCGCACATGCCGAGGCAGTGGGCGCCCCCGAGGAGGCCGACGAGCAGGAAGACGCCGAGGCTCAGCGGCTCGGCGGCGTAGATGCTCCCGCTCGGCTCACAGGTCGTCGTCGCGAGGACGAGACGGCTCCCCAGCGACTCGACGACCCCGAGATTCTCCATGGCCGATCGAACGCGCGGGGCGACCCTAACGGATCTGGTGTGAACGACGAACGACGGGGGCGCGCTGCCGGGGGTGTATAAAAGGCGCGCCGCTCACTCGAAGAGGCTGTCGACGGTCCGGACGAACCGGTCGACGATCCGGTCCGGCAGCGACGCCGACACCTCGTCGAGCAGCGCCGCGGTCTGTTCGGGGCGCGCGAGCGAGAGGCGCATGGGACGGTCGTCGGACTTCTCGACGATGCCGCTCTCTGCGAGGTTCGAGACGTGCCACGAGACCGTGCTGCGCGCTAAGTCGAGTTCCTCGACGAGCGTCGTCGTCCGCGTCGGGCCGTCGGCGTGGAGCCTGACGAGTATCGCACGCGCCGTCTCCCGACGCAGGAAGGCGAGCGCGCGCCGCTCCCACGGGTCGAAGTCGGGGTCGAAGTAGTGAGCCCGGCCGGCGATACGCTCGACCGCGACCTCGTCGGCGCGGACGAGCCGGCGGAGGTGGTACTGCGCCTGTCCGGTGGCGATGTCGAGGTCGCGGCTCACCCGGTTGAAGTGGACACCCGGCGTGTCGCGGACGTGACGGCGGACTCGGGCTCTGGTGTCCGGCATGGCTGGTCGCTACACCCTACCGGATCGGCATATAAAGCGGTCGCGGGCGTTCCCCTCGGGCGAGAACGGCCGAGGGGTGTATTCTTGACGCGTGCGCTCGTACAGTTCAGAAGCGTGAACCCGATTCCCGTCACCGCGGCCGCCGGCGCGTGGGGCGTAGAGGGATCGCTGCCGCTGCTCGCCGTCGTGTTCGTCGCCGGTCTCGGGACGGGACTCCTCTTTCTCGTGAGCCTCGTCGCGTACCGTCGCCGGCGAAGCGCGCAGTACGCCCTGATAAGCGTCGCCGTCGGCGCGCTCCTCGCGCGCTCGGTCGTGGGCGCGGGCACCGTCCTCGGCGTCGTGCCGATGCCGGTCCACCACTACGTCGAACACAGCCTCGACTTCCTCATCGCCGCGGTCGTCCTCTACGCGGTGTACGCGTACGCGCCGGGTTCCGTCGGCGGCGACGCGCCTCCTGAGTGACGCGCGGTCAGTCCCGGACCCCGCGCCGGACCCGCTCGACGGCCGCGTCGACGCGCCGGCCGTACGCCAGCGTGACCCCGGAGGCGACGGCGCCGACGAGCGTCCACCCGACCAGCGCGCCGACCGCGCGGGTCGTCGAGACGAACCCCCCGGCCGGCGCGAAGGCGACGCCGACCACGTGTTCGAAGACGAGCCCGCGGAACGCCCCGTTCGGCGTCACCGCGAGCGACCCCGGTATCGTCGACGCCGGCGCGCCGGCACCGAGCGCCCGGAGCAACAGGAGGTCGCCGCCGAGGACCCCGGCGAGGAGCGCGAGGACGCCCAGCGCGATGGCGCTGCGCCGACTCGCCGCGAGCGCCGAGACGGCCGCCGCGAGCGAGACGTACGCCGCCCCGAAGAGGAGGACGAACGCGAGGAATCGCAGGTAGAGGACCGGCGAGTCGATGCCGGTGTGCGTCGCGAAGATGCCCGTGTCCGGCGCGGCGGTCAGCCAGACCACGACGCCGACGACCGCGTACGGGACGCCCACGACCCCCACGAGCGCGACGACCCGCGCCAGCAGCACGCCGGCGACGTACTCGCCGACCCGGACCGGGTACGTCCGGATCACCGCGAGTTCGCCGCTCGCGCCGTCGGTGAGCAGCGCACGATACCCCAACACGACGGCGGCGAGCGGGACGAGCGCCTCGGTCGGGAGCAGCAGGTCGACGACCGCCGGTACGAACCCGGTCGCGCCCCCGCCGCCCGCCGCGACGAGACCGCCGACGGCGACGAACAGGCCGACCGCCAACACGCCGTAGCCCGGCGTTCGGGCGACCGTGGCGAGTTCGCGCCGGAACACGGTCGCGACGCCGGTCGCAGCGCTCATCGCTCCGACACCCCCGTGACGTGGACCGCCGCGTCCGACTCCTCGCCGGCGCTGCCCTCGTCGTCGGCGCCGTCTCGGTCAGTTCCGTCGCCGCCGTCACCCCCGTCGTCGGCGCCGGCTCCCCGTCTCGCGTCGCCGGCGACGACCCGATACAGCGCTCCCACGTCGGCGACGCCGTACTCGTCGAGCACCGCATCGCGCGGCCCCGCGGCGGCGACGCGCCCCCGGTGCATCACCACGACGTGGTCGGCGTGAGCGTCGACGAGGTCGAGCGCGTGCGAGGAGAGGACGACCGCCGTGTCGCCGTCGGCCCGGTCCGCCGCCGCGCCGAACGCGCGCTCTCGCATCCCCGGATCGAGGCCGCTCGCCGGCTCGTCGAGGACGACGAGCGAGGGGTCGCCGAGGACGGCCTGCGCGATGCCGAGCAGCCGGCGCATCCCGCCCGAGAGCGCCTCGACGGGCTTTTCTGCGGCGTCGGCGAGGCCGACGCGATCCAGCGCCGCGTCGGGGTCGTCGCCGACGAGTCGCGCGTAGAACGCCAGCGTCTCGCGGGCCGTGAACCCGTCTCGGAAGGGGACCCGCTGCGGGAGGTAGCCGACCGGCTTCGCGCCCGCCGCCTCGGGCACGCGAACCGTCCCCGCGGTCGGCTCCGTCGCGCCGGCCAACACCCGAAGCAGGGTCGACTTCCCGGAGCCGTTCGGGCCGACGACGGCGGTGAGGCCGGGGGCGACCGCGAGCGACACCGAGGACAAGACGGGCACGCCGCCGTAGGTGCGAGTGACCTCTGTGAGGGTCGCGAGGGAGGGTTCAGACACTCGTCTCACCCCGAGCCGGCGAGGTCGCCGGGTCCGCTCGCGGTGGTCGGGAGTCGCTGCCGGTCGCCGTCGCGTCGGTCTCGCGTGCGTTCATGACATCGGTGTCGGTGTCTCCGTCGCCCGTCTCGTCACCGTCCGTCTCGTCGCCGCCGTCCGCACTCGTGTCGGCCTCGTCGAGCGCCTCGCGCCAGTCGCCGTGAACCGGCCCCGCGTCGGGGGCGAGCGCGGCGTCGACCCGGTCCGGGGAGTACGGACTCACCGCCGGCGAGGGGTCGATGATGCTCCCCGAGCGCGCCCCCGGAACGGTGCCGCGGAGCCGGTCGAGGAGCGCGACGGCGGGGGACTCCCGAACCGCGACCGCGGCGACCTCGCGGTGGAGCGCGGCGTCGACCGGGGCCGTCGGCCGGTACGCCCGCTCGCCGGGCGCGTGGGTCCCGACGTTCGCGCCCGTCCAGTAGTTCCCGCGGTCGCCGTCGGCCCAGACGCGGAGGGCGCCCGCACCGGCGGCGGCGTGTCGCTCGTTGTCGACGAAGTCGTTTTCCACGATCCGGCTGGACGGGACGACCGTGGTGGCGCGCGCGCCGAGCTCGTTGTTCGCGGCCACGTTGCGCTCGTACAGCGAGCCGCGAGCGCTGGTCGAGAAGCCGAGTTCGTTGCCGACGAGGGTGTTGTACCCGAGGTACGTCCGGGTGCCGGAGACCTGCAGGCCGGCACTGGAGTTCCGCACGTCGTTGCCGACGATGGCGTTGCCGGAAGGACGCGTCATCACGGTGACTCCGCCGAAAATCTCGTTCCTGAAGGTGTTGTCGGCGATCAGCGCGTCGCCGGTGTACATGAGGTGCGTCCCGTACCGGTTGTCGGTGAACGTGGAGTTCCTGACGACCGAGCCGTCGGCGCGGTGGAGGTAGATACCGTCGCGGCCGCCTTCGAAGGCGCTGTCGGTCACCGTCACCCGCGACTGCATCCCCGCGATTCCCATGAAGCCGTCCTGCCACGCATCCGTCCCGTTGACGCGGAGATTCCGGACCACGGCGTCGGAGCCCTCCCGGAGGAGCAGCCCGCTCGCGTTCGCGTCGATCCGCACGTCGTCGACGAAGAGTCCGGGCGCGCCGATCGCGCGAATCCCCGCGTCGCCGTGGCCGTAGCCGAGCTGAATGTTCGTGTCCCACGCCTCGCCGTCGGAGTCGCGCTCCTCGCGGGCCGCCTCCGGGTCGCGCGTCTGCCCCCCGCTCCCGTCGACCGACACCCCCGTGATCGCCACGTCGGGCGCCCGGACCGTGATCACCGACCCGGTGCCGTTCCCGCTGATCCGCGCGCCCTCGCCGGCGAGCGTTATCGGCTTGGCGATGGTCAGGGTCTCGTCGTAGGTGCCCGGCGGAACGACGACGGTCGTGTTCGGCGGCGCGGCCGCGACCGCCGCCGCGACCGTCGGCGCGTCGGTGCCGACGACGACCGAGACCGGCCGGCCGGCGCGCCGGTCGGCGGCCGCGATCCGCTCGTCCGCCGTGGCCCAGCGTTCCGGCGCCATCGCCCGGACCGTCGCCGCGGAGTCGGTGCCGAACGACCCGCGCCGGACCGTCGCCCAGTCGACGACGCGGCCGCCGTGGTCGGCGACGAACGTCTCGGCCGCCGAGCGCTCGCGGAAGGGCACGACCGTCTCGCCCGCCGGGCTTCGGGCGTCGCTGCCGACGACGTAGACCGCCTCCGAGGCCGGCGTCCACTCGCCGGCGAGCTCGGCCGCGAACAGCCCCGCGTCGGTCGTCCCCGGTCGGGCGTCGTCGAACGTCTCGACGTAGGCGGCGACGGGGTAGCCGAACTGGCGGTCGGTCCGATCGTCTTCGAGAGCGGCCGCGAACGACTCGACGCCGTTGTAGCCGACCACGTACTGCAGCTGTGAGTAGAAGACCTGCGTCCGGGGAACGCGCGCCGATCCGGCCATCAGCGCGTCCGTCTCCGAGGAGAGCCCGAGTTCGACCACGTCGTCGTAGGCCACCGGCGAGGGCGCGGCCGACTCGGGGTCGGCGGCGAACGCGCCCGCCGTCGCGACGACCGCGACGAGGAGGGCGGCGACGAGCGCGAGCCGAAGCGCGCGCGGGAGTTCGCCGTACGGGTCGAAACGCGTCACGGTGGGGCTTGGGTCGCCGGGGCTTTAGCCGGTTTGGTTCGTTCCTCGAACGGACCGCTGAATCGGTCCCGAGGGCCTAAGACGGACAAATTCCTACGGAGAAGTATGACAGAACTACCGAACCGATCCGTCTCTCGTCGACGACTGCTGGCCGGGGCCGCCGCGGGACTCTCGGTCGGCGTCGCCGGCTGTTCCGGCGGCGAGAACGCGTCGATCACGCCGGTCTCGCTCGACGGGGAGCGGGCCTGTGACCAGTGCGGGATGATAATCGAGGACCACCCCGGTCCGGTCGGGCAGATCCACTTCGAGGACGACGAGCCGGAGGGCGGGCGACCGGGGCAGTTCTGTAGCAGCACCTGTACGTACCGGTATCGCTTCGACGCCGAAGCCGAGGGGCGGACGGTCGAGGCGGCGTTTCTCACCGACTACTCGTCGGTCGAGTACGAGGTGTTCACCGAGGGCGGCGACACCCAGTTCTCCTCGCACGTCGAAAGCGAGGCGTTCGCGCGCATGTCCGCCCTCACCGTCGTCGCGCGCAGCGAGGTCGTCGGGGCGATGGGTCCCGAGTTGATCCCGTTCAGCGAGGAGGGGGACGTGACCGCGTTCACCGACGAGTACGGCGGCGAGCCGATGCCGGCGACCGACGTCGAGCGCTCGACGCTCGAAGCCTTATAAATCGTCAGTCGTCCGCCATCGCGCCCTGACCGACCTGGTTGACGTCGAGCGAGCCGACGAGTTCGGTGTGGGGGTACGGGAACCCGATGTCGGCCTCGTCGAAGCGGTGCATGACGTTCTCCGTGAGCGCGTGTTTGACGCCGCCGGCGCCGGTCTCCGCGGGGTCGATCCACACTCGGAGGTTGAACACGATGGCGGAGTCGCCGAGCGTGGTCAGCGGCGCGGTCGGCTCCGGGTCGGCGAGGACGCCGTCGATCTTCGCCGCCTCGTCGAGGAGAATGTCGCGGGCGCGGTCCACGTCGGTGCCGTAGTCGACCCCGAAGTCGACGGTGACCCGCCGGGTGTCGTTGGCCTGAACGTTCTTGACGACCGCGTTGGCGAGGTCGCCGTTCGGCACGGTGAGCTGTTCGTTGTCCCACGTATCGAGTTTCGAGACGCGGAGGTCGATCTCGCGGACGATCCCCCCGTTTCCGTCCCACTCGATGTAATCGCCGATCTCGAAGGGTTTGTCCTTCAGGATGAACACGCCGGCGACGAAGTTCTGGACGATGTCGCTCGCCGCGAACGCGAACCCTAACGCGAGCGCGCCGAAGATGGTGGCGAAGGCCCCGAGGATCATCGGGAACCCGGCCACGGTCGCCGCGATGGCGACGGCCGCGAACAGCGCGATCGCCCCCGAGATACTGGACGAGAGGCTGACGATGGCCGGCGAGTAGTCGCGTTGGTTCAGCGCCTCTTTGGTCGTCCTGACGAGGATCGACTTCCCGACGAGGTAGAGCACGAGAAACGAGACGACGAACGTCACGATGGTCACGACAACCGATACCACGGAACCGACCGGGTCGGCGAGCAAGCCACCCTGGAGTAGTTGTGTAGTCACACTGTAACGACTCGCCGGCATCCGGCTTAAATACACCCTATAAATCGAGGGGTGGCGCCCTCACGAGTCAAAAAGAGCGAACGTTCGACCGAGTCGCGACGGCGACTACTCCGCGGCGCCCCAGTTCTCGACGCGCTTCGGCCGGTCGGAGACCGCCATCACGTCGAGGTCGTCGCCGGCGTGGTCGAGCGCCTCAAGCGCCGCCGTCGCGGAGGCCTCCGTCGAGAAGTACGTGATCTCCTCTTCGACGGCGACTTCGAGCAGTTCGCGCTGCCGGGAGACGATGAGGTCGATCTCGCCGCGCTTCGCGGCCTCGATGAGGTCCGTCGCCTCGCTCAGGTCGAAGTGTTCGGCGTACCCCTCGACCAGCGCCTCGCCGGCGTCGGTGCCGGGGTCGGGGAACTCCTCCGCGGAGAGGTCGACGACGGCGGTGCCGGACTCGGGGATCGGCTTGCCCGTGGAGTCTTGCGCCTTGTCGTAGGCCTTCCCGAACGAGGTCGCCGTGCCCATCACTTCGCCGGTCGATTTCATCTCCGGGCCGAGCCGCGGGTCCGAGCCCGGCAGCCGGTCGAACGGGAGGACGACCTCCTTCACGCTGCGGTGTTCGGGGATCTGCTCGTCGACGTCGAGGTCGGCGAGCGACAGGTCGTCGGTCATCACCTTCGCGGCCAGTTTCGCGATGGGGACGCCCGTCGCCTTCGAGACGAACGGGACCGTCCGCGAGGAGCGCGGGTTCGCCTCCAACACGTACACCTCGCTGTCGGCGTCGTCGCCGACGCCGGTCACCGCCAACTGGACGTTGAGCAGGCCGACCGTGTCGAGCGCGCGGGCGATGTCCTCGGTGACCTCGCGGACCCGCGCCATGGTCTCGTCGTCCAGCGAGCGCGGCGGGATCATGCAGGCGGAGTCGCCGGAGTGGACGCCAGCGCTCTCGACGTGCTCCATCACGCCGCCGAGCAGCACGTCCTCGCCGTCGGCAACGGCGTCGACGTCCAGTTCGACCGCGTCGTCGAGGAACTGGTCGACCAGGATCGGTTTATCAGGGGAGACCCGAACCGCCTCCTCGATGTACTCCTCCAGCTCGGCGTCGCTCTCGACGACCCGCATCGCGCGCCCGCCGAGGACGTAGGAGGGGCGCACTAAGACGGGGTAGCCGATGTCGTGGGCGAGTTCGAGTGCTTCCGCCTCGCTCGTCGCGGTGCCGCCCTTCGGCTGGGCGATGCCCATCTCGTCCATCAGGACGTTGAACCGGTCGCGGTCCTCGGCTAAGTCCATCGCCTCGACGCTCGTCCCCAGCACCGAGCAGTCGAGCCCGCGGCGGTCGAGTTCGGCTTCGAGCGGTTCGCCGATGTTCACCGAGGTCTGCCCGCCGAACTGGACCATCACGCCGTCCGCGCCCGTCGCCTCGGCCACGTCGGCGACCTCCTCGGCGGTGATCGGGTCGAAGAAGAGGCCGTCCGAGGTGTCGTAGTCGGTCGAGACGGTCTCGGGGTTGTTGTTGACGACGTGCGCCTCGATACCGAGCTCGCGCAGCGCCTGAATCGCGTGGACCGAGCAGTAGTCGAACTCGACGCCCTGCCCGATGCGGATCGGCCCGCCGCCGACGACGACCACGCTGTCGACGCTCTTGTCGACGACGAGCTCGCCGGCCGCGGCGTCGCCTTTCAGCGGACCGCGATTGAACTCGGACTGGCGGGCCGAGTAGTAGTACGGCGTCTCGGCGGCGAACTCGCCGGCGCACGTGTCGACCTGTTTGTACGTCCGGCCGGGGACGTCCTCCTCGACGGCTCCGACGTCGACGCCGCCGCCGGCGAGGGCGGCGATCTCGGCGTTCGTGTGGCCCGTGGTCGCCGCCTTCGCGAACTCGCCGTTCTGGGCGGCCTGTGCGGTGTCGCTGACGCGTTTGAACCGTTCGAGGTACCAGGGCTTGATCCCGGTCAACGCCTCGATTTCGTCGACGGAGTACCCCCGGTCGAACGCCTCGAAGATGGCGTACGGGCGGTCGGGCGAGGGGCGTTCGACGTACTCGGTCTCCAGCGTGTCGTCGTCGAGCGTCTCCCAGTCGACCGCCGGATCGTACTCGGACGACCGCAGCGACTTCAAGAGGCTCTCCTCGAAGTTCCGCCCGATGGACATCGCCTCGCCGGTCGATTTCATCGCCGTGCCGAGTTCGAAGTCCACGTCGTCGAACTTGTCGATTGGCCACCGCGGCACCTTCGTCACCACGTAGTCGATGGCCGGCTCGAAGGCGGCCGTCGTCTCGCCGGTGATCTCGTTGTCGATCTCGTGGAGCCGCTTGCCCAGCGCGACCTTCGCGGTGACGCGGGCGATGGGGTAGCCGGTCGCCTTGGAGGCGAGCGCGGAGGAGCGCGAGACGCGCGGGTTCACTTCCACCACGCGGTACTCGCCGCCGGGGGTCCCGTCGTCGTGCCACGCGAACTGGATGTTACAGCCGCCCTGGATGCCCAGGTCGCGGATCACTTCGAGCGCGGCGTCGCGCATCTCCTGGTGGCCGTCGTCGGGAATGACCTGCGAGGGAGTGACGACCGTCGACTCGCCGGTGTGGATCCCCATCGGGTCGATGTTCTCCATGTTGCAGATGATGATACAGGAGTCGTCCGCGTCCCGCATCACCTCGTACTCCAGTTCGACCCAGCCCGCGATGGACTCGGTGATGAGCACCTCGCTGTTCCGCGAGAGGCGGAGGCCCTTCCGGACGCGCTCGACCAGCTCCTCGAACTCGTCGACGACCCCGGACCCGGAGCCGCCGAGGGTGTACGTCGTCCGGGCGATGACGGGGAGGCCGCCGACGGCGTCGACCGCCTCCTGGACGCGCCCGCGGAAGGCCTCCTCGTCGAAGTCGGTGACCGACTCGCCCTCGTCGAGCGAGATGGTGGTCGATTTGGGAACCGGCTGGCCGAGCCCCTCCATCCGCTGGCGGAACAGGTCGCGGTCCTCGGTCGCGTAGATGGTGTCGAGGGGCGTTCCCATCACCTCGACGTCGTACTCGTCTAAGATGCCCTCCTCGGCGAGTTCGGCGGTGACGTTGAGTCCGGTCTGGCCGCCGAGGCCGGCGATGACGCCGTCCGGCTCTTCGATGCGGATGACCTCCGAAATCGCCTCGGGCGTGATCGGCTCGATGTACACCCGGTCCGCCGTCTCGGGGTCGGTCATGATCGTCGCGGGGTTCGAGTTCACCAAGACGACGCGCGCGCCCTCCTCTTGGAGGGCGCGACACGCCTGTGCGCCGGAGTAGTCGAACTCGGCCGCCTGTCCGATCTGAATCGGTCCGCTGCCGATGAGTAGTATCGTCCGGTCCTCGCTCATTACGCGGACGGAATACGCTCATCGTAATAAGGTCGGCGATAGAATACGAATCTCGCAACGAGTTTGCGATTTTCGCAAGGTATGTCGTCTCATGGCGTATGGAGTGAGTTACCATTCGTTCGAGGTATTTATCCGACGAGGGGCTCCACCCACTCGATACGTCGTGCACGACGCCACCGCCGCTCGGAGACGAGCAGGTGATTGCGATTGTCGCGCCCTCGCGGCCCACCGACGAGACAAGGCTACAGATCGGTCGCGACGCTCGACCCGGCAGATGGGGCGCTTCGGTTCGGACGGGATTGACTACCCGTCTCACTGCCGGCGGCGTGACGGTCACGCCTCCAGTCGGTACCGGTACGGGTGGTCGGCGATGACCTCGACCTCGCCGCGTTCGGCCCACCGACCCAACACGGTGGCGACGCGGTGCGGGTTGTCTATCTCCTCGCATTCGCCGGCGAGCGCGAGTATCTCGCGCGCCGTCAGCGGCTCGTCGGCGTCGGCGAGCACGGCGTAGAGTCGGTCGTACCGGTCGTAATCACCGGCCTTCATACGTCTTACGTAGGTGACCCGAACATATAGCGTTCAGTGAGACAAGAGTCGGACAACTGTCAGACAGCGGGCGCTACGAGCCGTCTCGGCCGGGACCGCGGTCTGCGATCAGGCGTACGGGTCCTCGGCCTCGAGGTCGCGTTCCGCGCGGTACTGGTCGACGAACGCCGCCACGTCGAACTCGACCATCTCCTCTTCGAACGACGAGAGCGCCTCGTCGTCGTCGGCGTGGCTGACGGCGTGTTCCATCAGTTCGACGACGAGTTCGACGACGACCTCGTGGAGCCGACGGGAGTCGAACTCGGTGACCCACACCATCGCGTACCCCACGTCAGCGTTCTCGCTGGCGTCGTGGGCCGTCACCGCCTCGGGGAACTCCTCTAACACGACGCCGAGCAGGTGAGGGGTGTCGAACTCCGGCATCTCCTCGCTCGTCGTCTCGATGGCCTCACGGAGGACCTCGACGAGGAACTCGGGGAGGAACCGCTCGGGCGGGTGGACGTCCATCACGACTCCGTGCGTCTCGCCGCAGTCACACTCGTACTCGCGCATTCCCAGATCCAGCGTGCCGGCCGCTATCGTCTGACCGCAGGGCAGCTCGATCGTGTGCTCGTCACCGCCCGGAACGCGCGGCTGGGACATAGTCCGTGTTGGTCGCTTGCGGGGTTAAAAGAAGCGGAACGAGACAACAAGCGGCGGGGCGGAAGACAACCGCAGACCGAGCGACCGACCCGACGACCGGGCGACGAGGCCGGCTCTACTGGAACCCGATCCGGCCGCCGGTGTCGCGTAAGGCGTTGCCGTTGCCGCCCTTGAACTGCTCTTCGACCTCCTCGTAGTACGCGAGGATGTCGTCGGTGATCGTCGGGCGCACCGACTCCAGCGCGCGCCGGAAGTGCTTCATCTCCACGTCCTCGGCGTCGTCGTCGTCGCGCAGCGCCTCGATGGCGGCCTCGCGGGCGATACCCTCCAGGTCCGAGCCGACGTACCCGTCGGTGATCTCGGCGATCTCGCGCAGGCTCACGTCGGGCGCGAGCGGCGTGTCCTGCGTGTGGATGTCGAGGATCTGCTCGCGACCGCCCTGGTCCGGCTGACCGATCATCACGAGGCGGTCGAACCGGCCCGAGCGGAGCAGCGCGGGGTCGATCATGTCGGGGCGGTTGGTGGCGCCGATGACCATCACGTCGCCCATCTCCTCTAACCCGTCGAGCTCGGTCAACAGCTGGTTGACGACGCGCTCGGAGACGTTGTTCCCCATCTCCTGACCGCGCGACGGCGCGAGGCTGTCGAGTTCGTCGAAGAAGATGATCGTCGGGCTCACCTGCCGGGCCTTCCGGAAGGTCTGCCGGATCGCCTTCTCGGACTCACCGACCCACTTCGAGAGCAGCTGCGGCCCTCTGACCGAGATGAAGTTGGCGTTCGTCTCGTTGGCGACCGCCTTCGCCATCAGCGTCTTGCCGGTGCCCGGCGGGCCGTACAACAGCACGCCCTTCGGGGCGTCGACGCCCATCCGGTCGAACTTCTCGGGAGTCGTGAGCGGCCACTCGACCGACTCCTGTACCTGCTGTTGGGCCTCGCTGAGCCCGCCCACGTCCTCCCAGGATATCTTCGGGAGTTCGACGAGGACCTCCCGCATCGCGGAGGGCTCGACCTCCGTGAGCGCGCCCGAGAAGTCGTCGCGTTTGACGATCATCCGGTCGATCAGGCTCGGCGGCACCTCCTCGTCGTCTAAGTCGATCTCGGGGAGGTACCGCCGCAGCGCCTTCATGGCGGCCTCCTTGGTCAGGCTCTCGATGTCGGCGCCGACGAACCCGTGCGTCTCGTCGGCGAGGTGGTCTAAGCTCACGTCGTCCGAGAGCGGCATCCCGCGGGTGTGGATCTGGAGGACCTCTTTGCGGCCCACCTCGTCTGGGACGCCGATCTCGATCTCGCGGTCGAACCGACCGGGGCGGCGAAGGGCGGGATCGACGCTGTCGACCCGGTTCGTCGCGCCGATGACGACCACCTGGCCGCGGGTTTCGAGCCCGTCCATCATCGTCAGCAACTGGGCGACGACGCGGCGCTCGACCTCGCCGGTCACGTCCTCACGTTTGGGGGCGATCGAGTCGAGTTCGTCGATGAAGATGATGCTCGGGCTCTCCTCTTTGGCGTCCTCGAAGATCTCTCGGAGCTGCTGTTCGGACTCGCCGTAGTACTTCGAGATGATCTCCGGGCCGGCGATCGAGAAGAACGACGCCGACGTCTCGTTGGCGACCGCCTTCGCGAGCAGGGTCTTCCCGGTGCCCGGCGGACCGTGTAAGAGGACGCCCTGCGGCGGCTCGATGCCGAGTTTCGAGAAGATCTGCGGGTGTTTCATCGGCAGCTCGACCATCTCGCGGACGCGCTGGATCTCCGACTGGAGCCCGCCGATGTCCTCGTAGGTGATGCCGCCGCCGGTCTTCTCGAAGCCCGAGATCGGCTCCTCGCGGAGCTCGACCTCGGTGTCTTCGGTTATCATGCAGATGCCGTCTGGCTCGGTCTCAACCGCGATCAGCGGGATCGCCTGTCCGGGCGACCGCATGAACGGGTGGTTCGTCGAGGACATCACCGGGACGATGTCGCGTTCGACGACCGGACGCTTCAGGATCTGGCGTTTGACCATGCCGGCCGCGTCGGAGCCGAACTGCACCGACGCCTCCTCGGGCGGGGCCAGCACGAGCGTCTCGGCCTTCTCGGCTTCCGCCTTCCGGATGGTGACGCGCTCGCCGATGCCGACATCGGCGTTCTGTCGCGTGAACCCGTCGATCCGGACGGTGTCCGTGTTCCAGTCTTGCCGATCCGCACGCCAGACCTTCGCGGCGGTGGTCTCGGCGCCCTCGATCTCGATGATGTCGCCGGGCGAGAGCTTGAGATGCAACAGCGTATCGGGGTCGAGTCGGGCGATTCCGCGCCCCGAGTCGTTCGGGTACGCCTTCGCCACTTCGAGTTGGACTTCGTTCATGGTTCCTCGCGGGGGTTGTCCGTAACTCCTCTCGGTTCGGGAATAAGCCTGTTGCCCCTGCCGACGCCGGCGGTCGCTGCGGGCGGCCCGGCCGGAGCGGCCGTCTGTGTCATCATATAACATGGTTAGGTGGCCGAATTTAAAACGCCGTCGCATGGGCGGGTTTTCGCCGTGTCGCTGCCCTCCCCCGATTACCCGCTGATTTTTACCCGTGCAGCGGGACCGGCAGCCGTGTACGACTCGCTTTCCGAACCGATGCGGATGCTCGTCTCGCGGCTCGCCGTGCTCGTCGCTGGAGCGCTCGTCGGGGTCGCGATATACGCGCTCGGAGGCGGCCCCCTCGCCGTCCCGCTCGCGGCGGTCGGCGCGATAGTGATCGGTGAAGTCGTCTTCCTCGCCGCCGGCGGCGACTAGCCGGTGTCACGGGTCGGTCGGGTCGTCAGAGCCACGGTCGGGTCGTCAGAGCCACGGTCGGCCCGCGGGCGTCGCAGCGCGGTCGCATACGTACCAGACACGGCGCGCCCGCCGGTATTTTTAAGCGATCTTCATCATCCGCGTCTCGAACTTCCCGACCCGAACGCGGACCCAGCCGGCGAGTTCGGCGTCGAGTTCCGGGTCGTCGGTGTCGACGCGGAGCGCGCGCACGTCGTCCAGTTTCGTCCGCGAGGCGACGATCCGCACGTCACATTGCCGGATCACCGCGGGCGACAACTGGGGGTTCCCGCGACCGAAGACGAACCCCTGCCCGCCGATGGGCGAGACGACGATCACGTTCTCTGTGCCGAGCGCGTCGAGGATCGCCGACTCGGTGCCGTCGCGGACGACCACCTCGCCGTCGCGCCACACGTCGACGCCGATCGGCGACGGCTCGAAGCCGAGCGCGGCCTTGATCGCGCCGACCGTCGATCCCGGCCCCAGGACGAACGTGACGCCTTCGCCGTCGCGGGCGCGGATGTCGCCGGCGACGCCCTCGGCGAGCGACTCGACCGTCCCGCTCGCGGTCTGTTTCGACGACTGCAGGTCGTCCGCGACCGGGACGTGAGCGATGGCTCGCAGTTCCGGGTGGACCGACCCCTCGCGGTAGGCGTCCTCGTCGATGTCCATCACCTCGCGTCGCTCGGTGCGCGAGAAGGAGGCGGCGACCGTCGCGGCGTCCTCGGGCGAGACGGCGAACACGGACGAGTACACCTTCACCCCGGCCGGGACGCCGAGCATCGGCACCGCGGAGTCGACCGACTCCAGCGTCGCCGCCACGTCCGCCGCCGTCCCGTCGCCGCCGACGAACACGACGAGGTCCACGGGGTCGTCGCCGGCGACGAACGCCTCGACGGCGCGTGCGGTGTGGGCGGCCGTCGTCTCGGTGGGGTCGGGGCGCTCGCCGTCGAACGGGTCGACGACGCGGACGGGGTCGAAGCCGGCGTCGCGGACCGGTCGCTCGCCCATGGGGTCGGCGGCGGTCGAAAGGCGCGCCTCGGGGGCGATCGCAGCGAGCCGCGAGACGGCTCGTCGGGCCCGGTCCGGTGCGCGCGGCTCGGCGCCGCGAGCGACCGCCTCCGAGACCTTCCCGTCGGTGCCTTTTAAGCCGACGCGGCCGCCCATCCCGGCGACCGGGTTCACCACGAATCCGACGTGCATACCCGACCCTACGCCGGCGAGCCCTAAAGCAGGCCGCGTCTCGACGCGGGAAGATCAATACTTAAGATGCCCCCAGAACAAGCGCGACGTATGCTCCTCGAAGTCGTCACGGCCGAGCCGCTCCCGATCGACGCGACCGCGACCGCCGTGCTCGTCGCGAGCCTCGCCGTCACCGCGGTGTGGCTCGCGTACCTGTACCGCTAGGTGCGGTTCCGGTTTTCATACGATCGGCTCGCAGGACGCCGCTACGCGTCCGGATCGACCAGCGTCGACCGCTCGCGGACCCACTCTGCGGCGCGCTCGGCTTCGTCGACGCTCGACGCCGTGATTTTCACCCGAACGCTCTCGCCGGGATACGACCCGACGGCCACGTCGAACGCCTCCCGGAGCGCCGCGAACCGATCGATCAGTTCGCTCTCCGGTTCGTCGACGTCGACGGTGACGGTGTGCGTTCGCGCCCCCTCGAACTCCTCGACGACCGATTCGAACATCGCTTTCATCTCGGTCGGCACGCCGGGGAGGACGTACACGGCCTCGACGACGGCGCCGGGGGCGACGCCGGCCTCGTTGGGGAGGGGACGGCAGTCGGCCGGGAGGTGCGTGGTCTCGGCGACGAGATCGTCCGCGCTGTACCCCTGGCTTGCGAGCCACGCCGCGGCCTCGTCGTTGGCGACGAGGTCGCGCCCGAACGCGGCCGCAACCGCGTCCATCGTCACGTCGTCGTGAGTGGGTCCGAGCCCGCCGGTGACGATCACGGCGTCGTACTCGGCGTGGTACTCGTTGACGACGCGCGCTATCTCGCCGACCTCGTCCGGGACGACGGTCACCCGCCGGACCGACACGCCGCGGGCGTCGAGCCGATCGCAGAGCCACGTCGCGTTCGTGTTCTCGGTGTCGCCGACGAGGAGTTCGTCCCCGACGGTGACGATTGCGGCGTCCATGCTCGCTCATGGCGGCGCACAGTAAAAAAGGGCGTCAGTCGGTCGAGGGGCCCGGCGTCGGTTACTCTTCGTCGTCGGAGTCGCGGAGGCCCATCTCCAGGCGCCGCTCGCGCAGCTCCGTCAGCTGCCGTCGGAAGTACACCGTCCCGACGACGGCGGCGACGGCGGCGATGACGAGGATGACCCCGAAGACGACCAAGTCGGTCTCGCGGTACGATTGGACCACGACCGACCCGCTCGTGACGGAGTCCCAGGTGATCCGGTCGCGACCGTCGACGGTCTCGATTTCGTGATCGCGCGGTGAGATGTGGCCGACGATGGGTACCTCAGTGCTGAAGCCGGGCGGGAGCGTCACGGCGTACGACCCCTCGACGTAGGTGAGCGTCGTGAACCGGCGGGGCGAGCCGGCGGCGGAGAGCCCTATCCGCCCGCCCTCCATCTCGGGCGCGAAGCGGACCCACGTCTCGTCCGGCGTTCGGTCGACCTCGCCGCCGCGGGCGCGGAACTCGGTCCCGTTTATCACCTCGCCGTCGGGGTACTGGTACCGGAACGCCTCGAACTCGAAGGGCAGATCGCCCTGATACGGCGTCTGTCTGTAGAACCGGATCTCGTCGACGCCGGAGACGTTGTACACGACGGTGTACTGGGTGCCCGACGAGAGGTTGATCGCCGCGTCGCGGTCGGTCGCGAAGTCGTACGCCTGCGGGGGCTCGGCGTCGAGCGTCTCGTTGGCGACGTCGCCGCCGTCGTTGACGTAGGTGAGACAGCCGGCGCTGACGGCCAGCAGCGCGACGACGGCGACCGCGAGGGCGAAGCGTCGGTTCACGGCTCAGACGACACAGCGCATCTCCGCCGGGAGATACGAGCCGATGGCGGCCAACAGCCCCGGCGGGTCGGTGTCTTCGGTACAGACGACGCTCTGCTCTAAGAGGCCGAGTCGGTCGACGGTGATGATGTCCTGGGCGTGTCCGGCGCGATTCACGGTCGCGCGGACCTCGCCGCGGGTCGCCGAGTTGACGTTGAGCCGGCCGTCACCGCGCTGCCAGTCGTACAGCCGGTCGCGCTCGGCGTCCGCCAGTCGGCTCGGGTCGGCGTCGGGGTCGCCGACGTCGCCGCCGTACACGAACCGGACCGGGAGGTGTTGGACCAGCCCGAAGCGCTCGACGACCTGCTGCGGCGAGCCGCGGCCGAGTCCGATCTCGTCGGCCGGAATCCGCACGTCGACGCCGGCGTCGACGACGAAGCCGTCGTCGTCCCACGATTCGAGCGTTCCGACGTACTCCTCGCCGGCCGTCAGCCCCTCGTCGTGGGCGACGATTTCGCCCCACGTCTCCGCGAGGACGTTTCGGGCGACTTCGGCGTCCTCGCCGCTCACGTCGACCTGCACGAAGTCGTCGTCGCGGACGCCGACGTTCCAGTCAACGTCGAGCTCGCCGATGTCGTTGGCGACCAGCGAACCCATGCCGTCGAGTGCGCGGTCGCGGGCGTCGCCCTCGACGTAGCACTTGGTTGCGAGGACGACCATTAGCCGGTCACGTCCACGTTGAGTTCGTCACGGAGCTCGGCGACGCGCTGTCCCATCGCCTCGCGGAGCCGGTCGTTCTCCATCGCTTCGACCGGAGAGCCGCACTCGGGGCACTCGAAGCCGAAGTCCATCGCCTCGCCGAACTCGAAGCGGATCGAACACACCTCACAGAGGTAGAACTCGTGGGTGCGCTCGTACTCCTCGCGCTCCTCTAAGGCGTCGAGGAGGCGGTACATCTCCTCTTCGAGGTTCTCCGGGATGTTGTCGTAGTGGAACGTCCAGAGGTACGTGAGCCACCCCGAGTCCTCGTCGCGCACCCGACGGTAGGTGGCGAGGTCGTTCTCGTACAGGATGAACAGCGCGCGTCGGACGTCGTTGAGCTCCAGTCCGAGCTCCTCTGCCAACTCCTCGTCGGTGACCTCGCCGTCGGGCGGCGCGGCCGCGACCGGCATCCCCGTCGGCCCCACCAGCTCGTGGAGGTACTTTTGGATGACGGGGTCGTTCAGTAGATCCTCAAAAGCCATTACCTGAAATTGGCGGCGGAATCGGGTTAAAAGCTCCGAAAGGGCCACCGTCGTCCCCTCAAGCGGCGGGGTCGCCGGCGACGCTCAACGGCGGCTCCGGCAAAGTTTTACCACGCCACTCGGACCACCTGTGCGTGATGAGCGACTCCCGACCCGCACCCGGCCCGGCCGACCGAGCCCGCGTCCGTCGGACGCTGGCCGCCGCCCTGCTCGCGACGGTCCCGCCGCTTCTCGTCGCGGCGCCGCTACTCCCCGCGGCCGTCCTCCTCGGACCGGCCGGACTGGGCGTGCTCGGCCCCGACGCGTTCGGGGGTGTCCCGCCCGTGTTCGTCGCCGCGCTCGCGTCGGCGGTGCTCGGTCTCGGCGCGTCCGCGCTCCTCGGACCGCTACTGATCGACCGGCGGATCGCCCGGCTGCCCGAGGCGGAACTCGACGACCGCCCGGCCGACTTCGTCGCCGACCGCGTCGAGACCATCGCCGACGAGGTCGGCGTGGCCGTCCCCGAGGTGACCGTCGTCCGGGCCGACGCCGTCAACGTTGCCGTCGCCAACGGCTACCGCGGCTCGCGGCTGGTCGTCTCCACGCGCCTGCTCTCGCTTCCGAAGGCCGACCGCGACGCCGCGATCCGGCACGGCCTCGTCCGCCTCCGGACGCGGGAGGCGACGCTCACGACGGCCCTCCTCCCGGCGCTGGCGCTCGTCGAGACGGTCGCGCTGCTGGCGACGCTGCTCGTCGGCCGCCGCACCGACCGGACGGCGGCCGACCGGCGCGTGAACCGGATCCACGGGTACGAGCCCGAGCGGAATCGCATCCCCGCGAAGGCGTACACGCTCGCCGGGGTCCTCCTGTGGCTGTTGCTGTTGCCGGCGTGGGTCCCCGCCGCCCTCGGCGAGCGGTTCTACGTGAGCGGCGGGCGCCGCGACGCCGACGCCGCGGTCGCACGCGTCGGCGAGACGGAACGCGAGGGGCTCGGGAACGCGGTCGCGTTCGCCGGCGAGGCGGCGGGCGCCGCCGACTGGCCGCCCCTCCTCGACCGGCTGTCGTTCGTCTCCATGGCCGACGCCGAGACGGGGCGCGTGCGCGGGACGAGCCGCCAGGAGGCGCGCCTCCGACTGGCGCTGTTGCGCTCGAAGCGCGCGCTGTAGCTCACGGCGACCGCCGCCGGCTGCTTTAAACTGGGTATAAAAAGCGCGGCGTCCGAGTCGGCGGCGCGACGCCGACGCAGTTAGGTCGGTTCGTCGTCCGCGGCGCCCGCGCCGGCGTCGTCCGCGCCGTCCGCGTTGCCGTCGCGGTCCGGGTCGTCTCCCGCGTCCGCTTCGTCGACGCCTCCGGTCTCTTCTGCGTCTACGACCGTCTTGCCGGTCGCCTCGGGCATCACCCGGCGGTCGGCGTCGACCCACTCGCGCTCCAGTTCCTCGCCCGCGAACAGCCGGTCCAGAAACACGGCGAGGCCGGCGACCTCGGAGTGCGGCTGGTTCGTCACGCCGACGTTGAAGTCTGCGCGCTCGTAGAGCGCCCACGGGACCTTCTCCCCGCCGACGACCACGAGGAGGTCCCGCGGCGCGGTCGGGTCTGCTTCGGCGTCGGACTCGGCTCTCTCGTCCGGCAGTCCGACCGCCTCCCGGATCTCCGCCTCGACGTCTTGGACGCGCTCGCCGTACATCGTGAGGTGGACGACGACGCCGTCCCAGTCCCTGACGATCGCCTTCTGGTCCTCGCGGAGTTCGACCGCGAACGGGCCGCCGAACCGGTCCGTGATGTCTCGGACCGTCGCCGCGGACTGGCCGGCGTTGTCGGGGAACACCACGCGGTCGGCTCCGAGCGCTCGGGCGGTGAGCCCGACGTGCGTCGTCATGCGGTCGTCGCGTCCCGGTCGGTGGCCGTACCGGAGGACGACGACCTCGCGCGCCTCGTGCATGGACGGCGATGCGCCCGCGACGGGTGTGGTCCTTTCGATGCAGTCGCGGGTGGCGACGCGCCGAGTATTCCCACGTTCGTGGATCGATACTCGACACAGACCCGAGAGGTGACCACGTAAGTGAAAGGTTCATTGGGGAGGCGGTCGCGGGGTGAGGTATGACGAGCGTCAAGGAGTTCCGCGTCGACGAGCCCGCGACCGCCGACTCCCTCGGCCGCGGTCGGTTCGTCTTCACGGACGCGTACTCGGTGTTCGACTGGGGGCAGATGCCCGACGCGGTTCCGCGGAAGGGCGCGAGCCTCTGTACGATGGGCGCGTTCAACTTCGAACTGCTGGAGTCCGAGGGGGTTCCGACCCACTACCGCGGCGTGGTCGACCCAGGCGAGTCGGGCGACGAGGCCGGGAGCGAGTCGGACGCGGTCGTCCCCCTCAACGACGCGACCGCCCCGCCGACGGAGATGGCGATCGATCTGACGCAGGTCCCCGACCTCCCGTACAACGGCCCGGACGCCGGCTACGACTACGACGCGTTCCGCGCCGCGGGCGGAGCCAACTACCTCGTCCCGCTGGAGGTCGTCTTCCGGAACCGCGTCCCGATCGGGTCCAGCCTCCGCCGCCGGGCGGCCCCGGCCGACTTCGGTCTCGATTCCGATCCCGCCATCGACGCCGACGAGTGGCCCGACGAGCCGGTCGACCTCCCGGAGCCGGTCGTGGAGTTCTCCACGAAGTACGAGGAGCAGGACCGCTACCTGACCCGCGAGGAGGCGGACCGGATCGCGGGCGCCGCCGACGTCGACGCCCTCGAATCGCTCGCGCTGGACGTGAACCGCGTCGTCACCGAGCGCGCGGAGGCGGCCGGCTTCGCCCACGAGGACGGCAAGATCGAGTGTCTGTACACCGATGGCCAACTCCGCGTCGCAGACGTGGTCGGCACGTTCGACGAGAACCGCTTCTCGTACGGCGGGCGAGGCATCTCCAAAGAGGTCGTTCGCCAGTGGTACCGGGCGAACGACCCCGAGTGGGTGGCGGCGGTCAAGGAGGCGAAGGCGGCGGTCGCCGACCGCGACATCGACGACTGGCGCGAGCTCTGCGAACGCGACCCCGACCCGCTGCCCCCCGCCGTCGTCGACGCGGTCTCCGAGCTGTACGCGGCCGGGACGAACGCCTACACCGGGCGGGCGTGGTTCGACGTCCCCGACATCGAGACCGCGCTGGACGCGGCCGACGATTTATAAGGGAACGCGACCGTCGGTGCCGCCGGGAACGCCGCCGTCGGGGCGAGCAGATAACCCACAGACCGGCCGCAGAAACCCTCACGATCGACGAAACGCGAGGGAACCTCTTTACTTCTGACGCGCGTGGATCCGGACATGTCCACCGACGCCGGCTTCGGAGCGCGGCTGGAGTCACGCACCGTGACGTACCTCGACCGGGTCGACGACTGCGTCGCCCTGCTCCCGCGGGCCCTCGACGAGTACGCCGAGGACGGGTCCGCCCGCGAGACGGTCGACGAGATCGCCGCGGTCGAGAGCGACTGCGACGAGCTGGTCCGGGAGATCACCGGACTCATCACCGACGCCGGGCCGGACGACATCGGCCTCCTGAACACGCGGATCAACTTCAACGAGTCCGCGCTGCTCGACTTCTACAAGGAGCTCGACGTGGTGGCGAACCACACCGAGCGGATCGTCCAGGAGGTGACCATGATGCGGCCCGACGCCGACACGGCCCCGTTCCGCGACATGCGCGAGATGGCCACGCGCATCGTCGAGATGGTCGCGGTCCTCGCGGACGTGGTCGAGCGGTTCGTCCGCGGGCTCGCACGCGCCGACGCGGCCGAGACGCTCACGGACGGGATCGAGTCGATCCGCGGGCTGGAGAGCGAGTGCGACGACCTCCGCAACGACGCCATCGCGACCGCCTTCGCCGACGACGGGATCGACCAGCCGCTCGTCTACCGGGAGCTCGCGATCCTGTTAGACGAGCTCGCGAACACGGTCGAGGACCTCACCGATCGGATGGTCGTCATCGCCAGCAAGGAGCCGGGGATCGTCACCGGGACGGGGCCCGACGCGAGCGAGGAGTAGGCGAATAAATTCGGACGGCGCGGCGACCGCCTCACCGCCGCGCCCAGTCGAGCATCCGCTCGTAGAACGGCTCGGAGGCCAGCGCGTCGGCGTCGCCGACGAGCGTCAGCTGCTTTTTCGCCCGCGTGAGCGCGACGTTCATCCGGCGGTGGTCCTCGAAGATGGGGCCGTCGAGGTCGCCGGTCGCGACGAGCGAGACGACGATCACCGCCTTCGAGGAGCCCTGGAACCGGTCGACGGTGTCGACCGTGACGGACGTTCGACGACCGATCTCCGCGACCTGCGCGCGGAAGGGGGCGATCACCCCGATGTCGTCCGGGTCGACGCCGGCGGCGACGTAGGCGTCGACGACCTCGGCGACGCGCTCGGCCTCCCGAACGTTTCGGTTGCCGTCGCGGCTCCCGTCCGGGTCGACGAAGTTGACGCCGCCAGCGAGCCCCTCGGGGAGGTCTGCGGGGTCGACGCCGAGGTCGCGGAGGGTCTGCCCCGCCACCGCGGGCGTGGCCGGCCGGAGCGCGCCGTCGTAGAACTCCGCGGAGGCGAACGCCTGGATGCGCTGGCTCATCCGGTACTGGCGGTCGAGCATGACGCTCGCGTCGGGGTAGGTCTCGATGAGCCGCTGGAACAGCGAGGTCCGGAGGTCGTTCTCGGCGCGCACGACCGGGGGTAACTGTTCGTGGTCGCCGACGAGGACGAACCGGTCCGCGCGGTTGATCGCGGCGTGCGTGCCCGGCTCCGTGAGCTGTGAGGCCTCGTCGACGACGGCCACGTCGAACTCGCACTCGCGGAGGACGCGGGAGCCGCAGGCCGCGGTGGTGGCGGCGACGACGGGGGCGTCACGCAGTTCGGCGGCCTTCTCGTTCGGGTCGCCGCGCTGGACGAGCCGCACGTCCTGCATATCGCCGCGGACGCCGGTCTCGGTCCCCACCCGGAGGACGGATTCAAAGCCCTGATCGCGCAGCGCTTCGAGCGCGTTGTCGACCGCGCGGTTGGTGAACGCCGAGAGCAACACCCGGTTTCCTTCCTCGACGAGCGCCCGAATCGTCCGGGCGATGGTGTACGTCTTCCCCGTGCCCGGCGGCCCGTGGATCAGCGCGCAGTCCTCGGCGTCGACGGCGAGTTCGACGGCGTCGTTCTGGGCGGCGTTGTTGTCGATGTAGGCGTCGGGGGCGTCGTCGGGGCGGTCGGCCCCGTCGCGGAACTCCGGCGCCCCTCGCCCGAACAGCACGTCCTTGCGCCGCTCGCTCCCTTTTAACACCGCGTCGTGGAGCGCGGTGAGCGAGCGGTCGACGGATATCTCGGAGGGGTAGACGTCGAGCCGTCGCAGTTCGACCGGCTCGTCCGTCTCGAAGACGACCTCCTCGCCGAGCTCGACGATCCGGCCGAGCTCCCCGTGGCCGGTCACCGGGTCGCCGTCGCTGGCGAGCGCCACGTCGCCCTCGCGGAGCTTCGAGACGGCGTCGCCGGGCTTGCGGGCGCGGAGCCGCCAGCGGGCGTCGTCGATTTCGGTCTGTGAGACGGGTTCCAGACCGATCAGCGCGCGGTCGTCCGCGGCGCGCTCCTCGGGGGTCTGTTCCCACAGTTTCCGGTACTCGACGTGGGTCTCCCGGCGCTCCTCCTCCAAGGCGGTGTAAAAGCGGTCGAAGTAGTCGCGCTCCGCGTCCGGGACGGGCGTCCCGACCGATCCGGCCTTCGACTCCTGGTCGAGGCGCCCGGAGACGACCATGCAGGTGTCCTGCTCGAAGCAGTACTGGCACGTCGCGTCGGCCTCGTACCCGGTGGGAACGGTGGGTCGCTCGCCGGGGTCGTTGAGCGCGCGCCACTCCATCGCCGCGAGGGCGTTGCGCTCGCGGACGACGAACTCAAGGAGCCCTCGGCCCACGGAGAACTCCTTTGCCGGCGCTAAGTCCCCGCTCTCCTCGTTGCGGTCCAGGGCGGTGTTTTTGGTGTACAGCAGCGTCCCGATGTCGGGGTCGACGCCGCGCTCGTCTAACATTAGGGCGTAGCAGGCCGCCTGAATCTTGTCGTGGAAGCGTGGCTCGCGCTTCGTGTTCTTGCCCGTCTTCAGTTCCACGGGGGTGCCGCGCCGGAGCGCGTCGGCGCGCCCTTTTAAGCCGAACGTCGGCGAGATGAGGGTGAACTCCGACCGCCAGGTGTCCTCGTCGCTCAGCGTTCCTTGCGCGAGCCATCCCTCAATCGCGGCCGCGTTGCGGCGCACCTCGTCGGCGACCTCGTCGGGTTCGTAGCCGAGGAGTCCGAGTTCGAGGCCCGCCTCCTCGACGCGGTCGGCGACCGACGCTTCGAGATCCATCCCGCGGAGCAGGTCGCCGAACACCTCGTGGACGATGGTCCCCTTGACGACGGGGTAGTTGAGCGGGATGCCCGAGAGTTTATTTAAATAGTACATCCGCGGACACTGGACCCACGAGCGGATTCCGGTCACGTCGACGAGGAACTCCGGCTCCAACACGACCCACGAGTCGCCGGTGGTCGCGTACCCCGTCTCGCCGCCGAACTCGTCTTCCTCGGCGTCGGTGACGAGCAGTTCCATGCCCGTCTCGGCGTGTTCGGCGGTCTCCGTCCACTTGCCCCACAGGGTCACGTCGACGGGGTCGCCCGCCCCGCGGTCGGGCCGGACCCGAATCTCGCGGAGTTCCCGGTCCCCGTACGACGTCGACACCGTCCGCGCCTCTCCGACGGAGAGGATCGGCCCCCGAACGTTCACGGCCGTCATCGGCGGCGGCCGCGAAAAACGCTGTCGGTGGCGCGGGTCGCGCGGGAGCGAGGCGGGTGGGGCGGGCCGGCCAGCGGGCGAGCCGAACCCGACCGATACGCTCATCCGGATCTACGGATAAACACGGGTGACATGCGCGTGCGAAACTGGGACGACATCCTCGCCGACGTCGCCGGCGACTCGACCGACCCCGACGGCTGGCGCGCGGTCGCCGGCTCCAGACGCGACGGGCTCGGCGAAGACCTCTACTTCGGGCATCCGAACGTCGGCGTCTACCACCTGAAGACGTACGCCAAGAACCCCCGTGACCTCCGCGGGGTCGGCGCCCGAGTCGCCCGCCGCGTCGACGACGAACTCGACCCCCTGCTCCCGGACGAGGAGTCGGCGGGGCGGTTCGCGGTGCAGTCGCCGCCGGAAGACGAGGCGCAGGCGAAGGACGTGGCGACCCGGCTGCGCGAGACGCTGAAGGTCCACGCGGAGGCCCCGACCAGTCCCGACCACCTGTTCGAGGACGTGATGGAGGCGGTCGACTCGCCGGCGTTCGGCCCGATGGACTACGAGTTCGACGGCCGCCCGGACCAGCTCGACGACCTCTCCGACACCTTCGACGAGGCCGAAGCGCTGCTGTCGGCCGAGCTGGAGGACCTGATCGACGAAGACGACGTGGACCGCGGCTTTCACTGATTCACCTCGCCTGCCCCGCCGACGCCCCTTTATAAACGACGCTCGTACGACTTACATGAGCTATCCGGTCACGTACTACTGTCCGCACTGCGGGACCCTCGTCGAACTGCCGCGAGACGGCTACCTGGCGGACAAGTCGGTGACGCCGTACCCCTTCGAGGGCTGGACGTACGTCTCCCCGACGGAGCCGTTCGAGGACGACGCGGCCGACGGCGTCCGGTTCGTCTGCGGCGAGAGCGACGGGGTCGACTGGGACCCCCACGACGGCGTTCGCGGACCCGATCTGAACGACCCCGACCAACCCGGCTCGGGGGACGACACCGGCTGTGGCGAGCCCTTCTACCTCTCGTTCGTGCGCTACGACGAGGGGGCCGAAATCGAACCGCACGCGGAGTCGGAACTGGTGACTATCGACCCAGACCCACGACCGAGCGGGCCGCGCGGGCCGGGCGGCCCGTCGGGGGTAGATCCCTCTGACGACGGCCCGAACGGCGGGTTCTGGTAGCGAAAGGGTGAGAGCGCGACTCGCCTCTCGCCTCAGTCAGTTCGAGTGAAATCGACACGCGAAGGGGGAATCGACCGTAGCATTATATTGTTGAAGGGAGAGGATGCAGGTATGGCAGACACGAAATCGGGGCGCGACAAGCAGGCGCGGAACCAAGAGCGTCGACGGATCGAGCGGGACATCTCCGAGGCTCGCGAGCGCGGGGACGAACCCGAGCCGAGCCCCGAGGCGCCGACCGAGTGCCACCGTCGCGGCTGTTCCGAGCCCGTCGCGTTCACCGTCACCGAGCGGTACCAAGAGGAGACCGGCGCGGGAGCGGTCGAGGCGACCGCGTTCCTCTGTGTCGATCACGCCGCCGGCGAGTTCCCGACCAACCTCGACGGCACGTACGACGACTACGAGTTCCGGATCATCCCCGTCGCCGCCGACGCCGACGACTGACAAACCACTTACTACGCGAGCGAGAACGGGCGGGCATGGAAAGCATCAACCGGACCGCGATCGAGCTCGTCGACGAGGCGCTCGACTTCGCCGGCGAACTCGACGTCGTCGGCTACGAACTCGATAACGGCGCCACCGTCGTCGACTTCGGCGTCGACGCCGCCGGCGGCGTCGAGGCGGGCCTCCTCCTCGCAGAGATACAGACCGCCGGCCTCGCGAACCTCCGCACCCGCATGGGCGAGGTCGCGGGCGCGCCGCGCCAGTACGTCGAACTGTCGACCGACCACCCAGCGATCGCGCTGCTCTGTTCACAGAAGGCCGGGTGGGAGCTCGCCTTCGAGTCCGGCTACGAGGGGCTCGGCTCCGGCCCAGCGCGGGCGCTCGTCGGCCAGGAGACCGAGTTCGAGCGCGTCGGCTACTACGATTCTTCGGAGTTCGCGACGCTCACCGTCGAGTCGACGACGCTCCCGACCGAGGAGGTCGCGGAACACGTCTCCGACCTCGCCGAGGTCGATCCCGAGGGCGTCTTCCTGCCAGCGTACGCCACCGGCTCGACCGCGGGATCGGTCGCGACCGCGGCCCGCGCCGCCGAACTCGCCGTCTTCCGCCTGTTGGAACTCGGCTACGAGCCGACCGACGTGCTCCACGCGTCCGGCTCGGCACCGATGGCGCCGGCCACCCGCGACGAGGATCTGGCCATGGGGCGGACGAACGACGCGCTCGCGTACGGCGGGGAGGTCCACCTGCAGGTCGCCCGCGACGACGACCGGTTCGACCAGATCGTCTCGACCGCCCGCGAGGAGTACGGGACGCCCTTCGTCGAGGTGTTCGAGGAGGCCGACTGGGACTTCTACGAGGTCGACGAGCGCGTCTTCGCCCCCGCGACGGTCACCGTCGACGTCGTCGACGGCCCCGTCTACACGGTCGGTGAGACCGACGAGGACCTGTTGGCGGAGTCGTTCGGCTACCGCTGACGCCGACCCCCGATCCGTCAGCCGATGAAACTCAAGCCCGTCCCCGAACCGCCCGACGACCTCGACGCCCTCCGCGCGTTCCAGCGCGCCGTCCCGCTCGTTCCGGGCAGCACCGACGACTGCTGTGCCCGACTCCGCGAGCGACGCGACCTTCCGGACCGCCAGACGGCGAACGACTGGCTGGCGTTCCTGCGCGCGCTCGGGCTGGTCCGCGAGACCGATCGCGGGTTCGTCAGGGCCGACGCCGAGCCGACCCCGGAGCGCGTCCGCGAGGGGCTCCGCGAGGGCGTACTCTTCGCCCCGGAGGCGCTCGCGGCGCTGCGAGCCGCCTCCCCCGCGGAGCCGGTCACTCCTCAGACCCTGTTCGACGCGACGCGCGAGTCGGTGCCGAGACACGCCCGCGCTCGCGACCCGGACTGGGAGCGGGCGTGGCGCGAGCGCGCCGACCGACTGCTCCGCTGGCTCGCGCTCGTCGACTGCGCCGAGCCGGCCTCCGGAGGCGGACCCGACGGGGCCGAACGCGGGACGCGAGAGGGCGAGACCAACGGACCCGACCACGCCGCGTACGTCGCGGGAGACGCGGCGTGAGCCGTCCGGACTCGGCGACGCGCGCCGGTTCGTGGTAAGCCTTTTACTCGGAGCCGGAGAGTGTGGCCCATGGGACGATTCGACGAGCGGGACGGGCCGCTGACGGTCCGGTACGAGCCGGCGACGGTCAAAGACCTGCTCGTGGAGATGAAAGACACCGCCGAGCTGTTGATCGACCTCTCGTACTCCGCGGTCCTCCACGGGAGCCCGACGATCGCTCACGAGGTCGTCGAACTCGAACACCGGATGGACGTCCTCCAGATGCGGGCGCGGATGAGCCTCATGCTCGCCGCCCGGAGTCCGGACGAGGCGGAGACGCTCGCGCCGGTGTTGGGCGTCGTGGGCGCGGCCGACAAGATCTCCGACGCCGCCGGCGACATCGCGCAGATCGTCACCGAGGAGATCGGCCTCCCGGACGCGATGCGCGGCGCGCTCACCGAGGGCGTCGAGACGCTGGTTCGCGCGACCGTCTCGGCGGAGTCGGGGTACGCGGGGCGGACGCTGGCCGACGTCGACCTGGAGTCCGCGACGGGCGTCCGCGTCATCGCGATCCGGCGCGACGACGACTGGATACTCAACCCCGGCCCGACGACGCGGATCGAGGCCGGCGACGTGGCGCTCCTCCGCGGCCCCGAGACGGGAGTCACCGACGTTCACCCGACGCTGACGGGCGAGCCCTTCGATCCGGACGAGCCGCCGGACCCCGCCATCGACGACTTGGAGCGCGCGGTCGACTCCATCGTGCTGATGAAGAACCTCTCTGAACTCGCGGTCGATCTGGCGTACGGCTCGGTGCTCTTCGACAACGAGACGCTCGCCGAGGAGGTGTCGAACCTCGAGATCGAGGTCGACGCGCTCCAGTCGCGCTTCGAGGCGTGGACCCTCCGGGCGGCCCGCGAGGCCGACGACCCCGTGTCGCTGCGCGGGCTGATCCACCTCGGCGTCGCGACCGAGGAGATCTCCGACGCCGCCCTGGAGATCACCGAGGGCGTCATGCGCGACATCGGCGTCCACCCGGTCGTGGAGATGGCGGTCCAGGAGTCCGACGAGATCATCACCCGAACCGTGATCCGCGAGGGGAGCGCCCTCGACGGGACCCGGATCGAAGACGGGATCCCCGCGACCGACATCTCGACGAGCGTCATCGCGATCCGGCGGCCCGACGACGGGTGGCTCGTCGGCCACGACATCGACACCACCCTCCGCGCCGGCGACGCCATCATCGCGAAGGGGACGCGAACTTCCGCCGAGGAGTTCGAGGCGCTCGCGACGTGACGGCGCCCTCGACCGCCGACCCCGCCGAACTCGCTCGGGCCTACTACGACGCGCTCGACGCCGGCGACTACGACCGGCTCGCGGCCCTGCTCGACCCCGCGTTCGTCCAACGGCGACCCGATCGGACCTTCGAGGGTCGCGACCGCTTCGTCGCGTTCATGCGCGACGAGCGACCGATGACCGACACCACACACGCCGTCGACGCGGTGTACCCCCACGGTCCCGGCGTCGCCGTCCGCGGGCGACTGCTCGACGCCGACGGCGACGAGGTGTTCGCCTTCGTCGACGTCTTCTCGATCGATTCCGGGCGGCTCAGTTCGCTGGCGACGTACGCTCGGGGAGACGACGGCTGAACGGCGGCCGACAGAGGGCGGTTACGACTCGTATGCGGCCCAGATGTACCGCGTCCCGTAGCTCCGGTACGGTCGCCACGCCGCGCCGATATCGCGCATCTCTGCTCGGGTGAGTGCCTCCCCGTCGTTGTACACCTGCTCGATTCCCTTCCGCACGGCCAGGTCCCCAAGCGGAAGCACGTCCTCGCGACCCAGCGCGAAGATGCAGTACATCTGATTACCTGAGTACAAATTGTTTCAAATATATTGCAGTATTTCGTCCCGAATCCACGCAGTAGAGGCAAGTAGTAACATTGCCACAACAACGATCTTACTGAATGGGAGAATCAACTCTATTGGGTCAAAATAAAAGATCACGAATGCTCTGTTTAGGCTCTGTTGAAATCCTCAAAAGTGATAGGTTCTGTCCCGGTTCCGGTCAATACAGGAGACTCACGAATCGCTTAGTACAGGAAGCCCAATACCGATATGTCGCTGAAATAGTCCTCGTTTGTATGTGTTTCTAGTATAGTTTATCCAACGTAATGAAGTCGATATGTAATAGAACCACACAAAGCATATAAAACACTATCTGAAAATCAACATATGGTTCCTATCTCCGTCATCCAATTAGGCCTTCCAATCGCCATTTTTCTCGTTGCGGGAGTGGTCGTTTTCCTTCGGGCTGATCTGACTCGCTACCATATTCCCGTAATTATGTTAGCCCTTTTTGCGCTCACTAGTGGACTGATGATCCCCGTTGGGGCTGAAATGATACAATCAGATGCCGAGAAGCATGATTATCGAGTTGAATCTCAGGTAGAGGGGTGTAATGCTGCTGCTGACGAACGAGTAAATGAATTTAGTGAGATGTCGCCGGATGCTCAAGAAGTGTTTCTCTCAGCACTCCAATCAGATGAGGAATACACTACAACCATACACCCAGAGGAATATGATCTCTCGACTGATACAACGCAAGAGAATTATATCGTATATGAATCAGACTGCTATTCATTAGTTGGTTTTCACAGAGGAACTTGGGGTCACGCGTTTCTCCGTATGGGGCTGTTCGTGGTTGGAATCCCTGTAACAATCGGGGTTGCCTTCCTAGCTGCCTACAGCTACCGCAACAAGAGCTTTAGAACGCCAGTAGCAGCCGTCACTGGGTTCATCGCGGCCATTGGGTTATATACAGTTATCGGGCACCGTATGCTAATACTAACCAGCCTCTTCTTAGCTGCCGTCGTGTGGATTGTACTAGAAGATATTGAGCCTCTGAAAGAATGAATTCATAAATAAATTACTAGATTGATTTCGGAGCTGTATTTCTACTGCTTTCAGCATGGCATACGCAGCTCTCACCGACCGACTGTTTCAGGCGAAGATATATCTGAAGAAGAGGATTTCAACAGAGCCGACTTTGCTGATGATCCGATGGACATGGGCATGGACCCGAACACAGCGCCCGTACGATTCGTCCATAAGCCAACGTCCGAGATGGGCGCTCAACAAAGTGGGAATACAGGCCTTGATGCCGAACTGA
>Ga0209965_1000053_pt1 | contig 37061 bp, 38 predicted proteins | sample SalPon2_B_H2O_MG_FD_185707 | JGI IMG/M metagenome (GOLD analysis project Ga0209965, IMG submission 185707) | Salt pond water microbial communities from South San Francisco under conditions of wetland restoration - Salt Pond MetaG R2_B_H2O_MG... | ecosystem: Environmental > Aquatic > Non-marine...
ATCCAGATTCTGAGGTCGCCTCTCCAGATTCCGAGGTCGCTTCTCCAGATTCCGAGGTCGCTTCTCCAGATTCCGAGGTCGCTTCTCCAGATTCCGCAGACGCTCAGGGCACGGATTCGGAACACATCCGCGACCGAAGCGAGGAGGACGTCGCGCAGGCGAGCGCTCGTTCCGACGTCGTCTCTCCGGACGAACTCGACCGCGCGAGTCGAGATGTCGACGCCGACTCCTCGCCCGATTCCGACCCGGCCGCCCACCCAGAAGGCCACCGTCCCGACATCGACGACCTCCGCGACGAACTCAACGAGCAGTTCGAGAGCATCCGGATCGTCAGCCCCGGAAAGTACGAACTCAACCTGATGGAGCTGTACGACCGCCAAGAGTACATCATCTCCTTACAGGAAGACGGACGGTACGTCATCGAGATGCCCGACGCGTGGGGCATCTCTGACGAGTAACTGACGACTGTCGCCCCATTTTCTGCATACCCTCCCTCTACCTCCAGCCCTTTCCGCCTGCAACCTCCGCCACCCGACATCCGTGGCTCCGTCATCCGTCTGATTCACCCCAGTTATCCGAACAATCGATCGAATTCTCCCTTTAGACCCGCCTTCTGTTGCCGATATGGTCAGTTTGGTGACCCTTGACGAAGAAGACACAGTTATGCGGCTTCCTCCGTTACGGGCGCCCATGTCTACCGATCGCACCCTCGGTGTGCCGTCTCGCTCGCGTTCTATTACGGGCCGCCCGAAGCCCTCGACCCGACGACTCGCCGCCGAGGTGGCCGTATGCGCGTAGTCGCCAAGTTCGGCGGCACGAGCCTCGGCAGCGGCGACCGGATCGAACGCGCGGCGGACTCGGTCGCGAACGCCGTCGAGTCGGGCCACGAGATCGCGGTCGTCGCGAGCGCGATGGGGTCGACGACCGACGACCTCCTCGACGACATCACCTTCGAGACCGACGACGCCGACCGCGCCGAAATCGTCTCGATGGGCGAGCGGACGAGCGTCCGAATGCTGAAGGCCGCGCTCTCGGTCCGAGACGTCAACGCCGTCTTCCTCGAACCCGGACACCCCGACTGGCCCGTCATCACGAACGAACTCGGCGAGGTCGACGTCGAGGAGACGAAGCGGCGCGCGGAAGCGATCGCCGCCGACATGGACGGCGTCGTCCCCATCATCACCGGCTTCCTCGCCGAGGACCACGACGGCAACGTCACGACGCTCGGGCGCGGCGGGTCGGACACCACCGCCGTGATGCTCGGCAACTACATGAGCGCCGACGAGGTCGTCATCGTCACCGACGTCGAAGGCGTGATGACCGGCGACCCGCGCGTCGTCGAAGGGGCGCGCAACGTCGGCCGGATCACGGTCGACGAGCTACGGAACCTCTCGTTCCGGGGCGCAGAGGTCGTCGCGCCGTCCGCGCTCTCGTATAAAGACGAAGACCTCGCCGTCAGAGTCGTCCACTACCAGCACGGCGACTTACTCAGGGGCGGGACCCGGATCGAAGGCGAGTTCGAGAGCCTGATCGACATGCGCGAGGAGCCGCTCGCGTGTCTCACCATCGCCGGTCGCGCGATCCGGAACCGGGCGGGCATCCTCTCACAGCTCGCGAACGCGCTCCGCGGAGAGGATATCAACATCGACGCGGTCGCGTCCGGGATGGACTCGGTCACCTTCTACGTCGACGTCGACGTCGCCGAGACGGCCGAGGCGCTGCTTCACGAGGCCGTCGTCGACGACGAGGCCCTCTCGTCGGTGACCGTCGCGGACCCGATTGCGGTCATCCGGGTCACCGGCGGAGAACTCCCGAACCAGTCCGGCGTCATCCAAGAGATAATCGCGCCGCTCGCGGAAGACGGGATCAACATCATCGACCTCATCACGAGCGCCACCTCCGTCGCGGTGTTCGTCGACTGGGACGACCGCGAAGAGGCGCTCAAAATCGTGCAGGGCCGGTTCGACTGAGCCTTTTTCAGGCCGAGCGGCTCTGTTCGACCGACCCCTTATCTGACTGAGCGGCCCTGTTCGACCGAGCGGCTCTTTTCAATCGATCGAACCGCTGCTCACTCGTCTTCTCGCCCGTCCAACGCCTCGAACTCGATCCGGTACCTGGTCGTCGGCCGCCCCTCGAACCGCGGGCCGCGCCCCGCGGCCTCGAACCCCAACCGCTCTATCTCCTCGCTCACCCCGTCGTCCGTCGGGACGACAACTTCGACGCCCATCTCCTCTCGGCGCGCGAACCCCCGCGGCTCCTCGAAGAGGCGTTCGATAGTCTTCCCATCTCCGTCGAAGTCGGTCACGTGGACGGTGTCGTCGCGAACGTCGAACGCGACGAACCCGGCGAGCTCTTCGCCGTCGTCTCTCACTGCGACTCGAACCGACCGGTCGTGAACCATGTTCGTGACGACCTCTCGCGGCCGATCGGTTGCCGCCGCCAGCGCCTCGGCGTCGGACTCAAGTGCGTCGCGGATCCGCATACCTCGCGTTCCCGCCGGCCCCGTATAAATGCGATGCGGGCCGCGCGACCGTGCGCGCGGTTCAGGCCGTTTTCAGACGTTTGTCGTACGCGCGTTCCGGCTCCTTCGCCGAAGAATATAGTTTTAAACGACCGGCGGACTCACGTTCTCGTATGAGCAAATCCACCCAGATCGTCGTCGGAACGATCGGCGTTTCGGCCGTCCTGTCGGTCCTTATCATCCTCTCGTACGTCCTCGGCTAATGTTCTCGACCCGGCCGCTCGACGAGACCCTCGAATCGGTGCGCGAGACCAACGCCCCAAATTCTCCGGTGATCGACGTCGACGCGGACTTCGAGACGCTTCCGCCGGCGGCCGCGGAGGACCTCGGGCTGTTCGTCGACGGGCTCTCCCCCGCGTCGTTTCCCGTCGAGTGGCTCCCCGACTCGGCGCCCGACCTGCTCCGAAAGTACGCCGGCTCGACGTTCACGATCGGGCTTCCGGGTAACGGCACGGTCGTTCGGACCACCCAGACCGACCCGCAGTCGGTACTCGTCAAGCGCCGAGCCGAGGGGACGCCCGACGAGTTCCTCGCGTTCCTGATCGCGGACCGGCTGGTCCAGATCGGTGTCGAGCCGGCTCCGGGGTCGTTGCCGGAGCGGCCACGCGAGTCGTCCACCGAGGGGCACCGCGAATCCTCCGGCGAGAGTTCATCGGCCGCTCGTCTCCCCGAGAGTTTCCTCCCGTTTTTCGGCGACCGCTACCGCGACCTCGACGCGGCGGTCCGGCGGCCAGCCCCCGACACGGGCGCCTCGACGACCGGTATGGGCCCCAGCGACGTCTTCCAGATCGCGAACGCCCTGTTCGACGCGTGGGTCGGACTGTACACCCGCGAGGCGTTCGCCGGCTGGGACGGGACCCACCCGCAGTTGTACGACGCGTGGGTCGACGCCGGCGAGCGCCTCGAAGGCCGGCTCGACGAACTCGCCGGCGAGGTCGCCCGCGGCGAAACGTCGTTCGCGGCCGCGACCGAGTACGCCTGCTCGGCGGTCCGTCACGGCCTCGACCTCCCCGCGCCGTTCGCGGCGCTCGACACCGCCGCGTACCGGGACCGAGGCGCTGCCTACGCGGTGACGTGGGCGGAGAAGACGGTCGCGGCGATGGTCGACGCGTCGGAGTGACGTCGCGTCGGAGTGACGCCGTGACGGAGTGATGTCGCGTCGGAGTGACGCCGCGACGGAGTGACGCCGTGACGGAGTGACGTCGCGACGGGATACTCACTGGACGCATCCGAGAACACTCACTGGACGTATCCGAAAGTACTCACACGACGCACCGCACAACACTCAGACGACCCTCGTTTTAACCCCGTTTCAGATGTCGACGGCCACGTTCCCGTCGCCGTCGAGTTCGATGACGCCCTCGAACAGATCTCTGAACCGGTCGAGCGTCGCGACCTCGTGGACCTCCTCGGAGAGGTGGAAAATGCCGACCGCGTCGTGTTCATCGAGGAGGTCGAGGATGTCCGCGGCCGCCTCGTACACCGCGTCGTCGTCGGCGTAGTACGCCATCTCGGTGAGCGAGTCCACGGAGACGCGCCGCTTTCCTTCGTGTTCGGTGAGGAACCGCTCTACTCGGTCGACGACCCCGTCGAGGTCGTCCGGCGCGGAGACGTAGTACACGTTCTCCGAGGAGCGCCGCGAGTACCCGCGCTCGACGGAGAGCGTGTCGAGGATGGTCGCTTTGGTCTCGTCGACGTCGTAGTACTCGAGTTTCTGCTCGACTTCGCGCGCGGTGGTCCGCGTCGAGACGACGAGGAAGGCGTCGGTGTCGGTTTTTAAGAAATCGGTATCGATCCGGTCGGTCTCGCCGATGCTCGGGTGAACGAGGAGCAGCCCGGTCCCGCCGGGGATCGTTTCGGGTCCGTTCTCGATCGCGAGCGAGTAGTCCATGGGATCTGAAACCCGCCCGACCGACTTAACGGTGCGGGCCGTGGCAGTCAGCGGTCGCTCGGTTTCTCGCGACCGGACCCGCCTCCGCTCGTACCCGGTTTTTTTACCGTCGCCCCCGTCGAGACGCTCGATGCCCGGCCACGACACCGCCCGTGACGTCTACCGGCAGGCGCTCCCGGTGATCCTCGTCAGCCTCGTCGCGGGGCTGTTCTCCGGGACGATCCTCGGCTCGGAGACGATGCGGGCCGGTATCTCGGAGGTTCCGGGGCTGCTCCTGTTGCTCCCGGCGTTCCTCGCGACCCGCGGGGGCGTCTACGGCTCGCTCGGCGCGCGGCTCTCGACCGGACTCCACCAGGGGCTCATCGAGCCGCAGTTCCAGCTCGACCGGCGGCTCACGAACGCGATCATCGCCTCGTTTCTCAACGGGATGGCGGTCTCCGTGTTCATCGGAGTGATCACGTTCCTCTGGCTGCGGCTCTTCGGAACCGCGGGGAACCTCCTCGAACTGGTCGGGATCATGGTCGTCGCCGGCTTCCTGTCGGCGGTGCTCATGATCTCCGTGCTGATCGCCGTCATCTTCGTCGGCTACCGACGGGGGCTCGACCCCGACAACGTGATCGGGCCCGTCGTCACGACGCTCGGTGACGTGTTCGGGGTGTTCTTCCTGCTCGTCGGCATCTACGTCGTGGGGGCCGTGCTGTGAGCGACCTCGGCGCTCTCGGCGAGTCGACCACCGCCTCCGGAGAGGGATCCGGTGGCGGCTCGGACGGCGACCGCGAGTACGTCGACGAGTGGTCGGTCCGCCGGATCGTCAGGACGATGATCCCGCTTTTGGCCGCGCTGTCGGTCTTGCAGCTCGTCTCCGGTACGGTGCTCGAAACGTACGAGCAGACGCTCGTGGCGAACCCCGCGCTCCTCGTGTTGGTCCCGGTCCAGATCGGGACGGCCGGCAACCTCGCGTCGATCACCTGCTCGCGGCTCACCACCCAACTGTACCTCGGGACCTACGAGTTACGGCCCTCGAACCCGGAACTCCGCGCCAACGTCGGCGCCGTGTTCGCGCTCGCGGGGACCGTCTTCGGCATCGTGGGCGTCGCGGCGTGGGGTATCGGCGTCGCGCTCGGCGGGACGCTCGGACTCGGCCGCGTGCTGCTCGTCTCGCTCGTCTCCGGGATGCTCCTCGCCGTCCTCGTGGTCGTCGCGAGCGTCGCCGCCGTGGAAATATCCTATCGCGTCGGCCTCAACCCCGACGACACGACGATTCCCGTCGTCACCAACCTCTGTGACGTCGCCGGCGTGTTGATCCTCTTCGCGGTCGTCTCGCTGGTCGTCTGACGCGCCGCCTTCCCCACTCAGAACACGCTGTCGGCGGTCGCGCCACCCTCCCTGCTCAGAACACGCTGTCGGCGGTCGCGGCGCCGACGACGCTGAACACGGCGCTGACGGAGATGGCCTTAAACGTCGTCACCCACAGGTCGAGCCCCGTCACCCCCTCCTCGACGAGGAACGTCGCCGGGGCGTCGAACAGGAACGCGAGGACGGTGACGGACCCGAACGCGACGATCATCAGCGACAGGAACCGGACCGGAATCCCGACGATGTCCCGTTCGTCTTCCGGGTCGCGGTCGGTGTCCGCCCGGTAGAGCGCGGCGTACCCGATCAGCCCGACGACGGCGGCGGTGAGCGTCCCCTGCAGCCAGTTCATGCCCGCGGCCAACACCCACACCTCCCCGGTGACGACGAACGGCCCCGCGAGCAGGAACCCTCCGACCGCCTGCTGTGCCGAGTCCGCGATCCGGAACTTCGGGCGGCGGAGGCTTCGTGGGCGCTTCATACGCGCCGAACGGGCACCACCCAGAAAACGCCGCCGCTTTTCGCGACGGCTCTCCGCCCGACTCCCTCCGAACCGGTTTTCACCCGTCCACCCCTTCTCGGGCGTATGAGCGTTCGCGAGGAGTTCGACGAGTGGGCGGCGGCGGGCAAGGACCGCGGGATGGAGGACCGACACTGGCACACCGCCAAACACGTCCTCGCGCGGATGCCCGTCGAGGCGGGCGACGCCGTCTTGGATCTGGGCACCGGCTCCGGCTACGCGCTCCGCGCGCTCCGCGAGCGGGGCATCGGCCGCGCGTACGGGCTCGACGGCGCGCCGGAGATGGCGCGCAACGCCCGGACCTACACCGACGACGACGCGGTCGGGTTCCTCGTCGGCGACTTCGACGCGCTCCCCTTCGCCGACGACTCGCTCGACCACGTCTTCTCGATGGAGGCGTTCTACTACGCGGCGGACCCACACCACACCCTCGAAGAGATCCGGCGGGTGCTGAAACCCGGCGGCACCTTCTACTGCGCGGTCAACTACTTCGCGGAGAGCGAGGCGACCCACGAGTGGCAGGAGAGCATCGCCATCGACATGACGCTGTGGAGCCGCTCAGAGTACCGCGACGCGTTCCGCGCATCGGGGCTACACGTCGCCGCGCAGGACGCGATCCCTGACCGCGAAATCGACATTCCGGACGCCGACGCGTTCCCCACCGACGACTGGGACACGCGCGAGGCGATGGTCGACCGGTACCGGACGTGGGGGACGCTGCTGACGGTCGGCGTCGCGCCCTGAATCGGCCGGTTGCTTATAAGTAGCCGGTGCCGTTGACGCGGCGAACACGTCCAAAGCCCCAGCCCCTTTGATTCCCGCCCGTCCGCAGCCGCACAACAGCCCATACCTCGTCACCGGCGCTCCGCGCCGGCGACCCCGCGCGGCGCCGGATCGCGGCCTGACGGGCGGGCACCGACCGCGGCCACTTATATATCCGTGGCCGGCGATCCCTTTTAAGTGTGCGAGCGCTTCACACGGTACCAATGGAACTCCGCTGTGAGGGCTGTGCCGGCTGCTGTGTCGACTGGCGACCGCTCGCCCCGGACGCCGCCGGCACCGACCGCACCGGCAACCGGCCACCGCTCGACGACACCTACGACCTCGTACCCCTCACGCGCGACGAAGTCGCGGCCTTCCTCGACGACGGCCTCGCCGACGTGCTCGTCCCCCGACTGTTCGAACCCGCCGACGCCGACGAGTCGGTTCGGATCGACGGCGTCGCCGTCGCCGCCGCCGGCGACCGCCCCGTCTTCGCCGTCGGCCTGCGGAAACCCCCGAAGCCGGTCGCACCGATCGGCACCGACCGACACCGCTGGCTCGACGCCTGCGTCTTCCTCGACCCGACCACGCTCCAGTGTCGGCTCCACGACGACGAGCGCTACCCGCGGACCTGCGCGACGTACCCCGCACACAGCCTCGAACTGAACGCCGAAACCGAGTGCGAGCGCGTCGAGGCCGCCGGCGGCGGCGACCGACTCCTCGACGAGACGGTCCCCGAGGACACCCCGCCGCTTCCCTTCGGCCCGCGCGCCGCCGGCGCGACCGTCTTCGCGTACCCCGACCCGGCCGACCTCGACGGCGTGATATCCCGACTCCGGGCCGACGCGCTCACCGCCGACGACCGTGCCCGCTTCGTCGGCGCCGCGATCGGGTCCAGCCCCGGTTCGCTCTCGGTCGCGCGCGACCGGATGGCCGAGGCCCGCGAACGGGCGCGCGACGCCGACTCGTGGGCGGGCCGGGCGATCCGGGCGTGGACCGACCGGGCCGCCACCGACGGCGACGCGGTCGCGCTCGACGACGCGGCCCGCGAGCGGTTGGTCCGCGAACTGGAGGACGACGCTGGCGCACCCGGAACGCCCGGCTGGGAGTGACCGCCGGTCGAAGCGGACCGCCGCCGATCCCGGAACTCGACCCCCCGAAACTCGTGTCATCCCCCGAAACTCACGCCGTCGCTTTTCGCGCGCACGCGCACACGCGCGAGGCGTTTAATTGACTCCGGCCCGTACGATCCCCGTGAGCCAACGTCGCCCTGTCACCCCCGACGAATCGGTCGAGTACGAGCGCGAAGACGTGTCTGTCCTCGTCATCGGTGCCGGCGCGGCGGGCGCGCGGACGGCGATCGAACTCGCCGAACGCGGCGTCGACGACGTCTTAGTCCTCGGGAAGCGCGGTCACGGCGACGCCCACACCACGTGGGCTCGCGGTGGAATCAACGGCGCGCTCGGAACCCACGACGACGCCGACTCCCCCGCGATCCACGCCGCCGACACGCTCAACGAGGGCCACTTCCTCAACGACCCCGCGAAAGTCGAGACCGTGACCGAGCAGATGCCGGCCCGCCTCCGCGAACTCGACGAGTGGGGCATGGCGTACTCGCGAACCGACGACGGCGCGATCGACCAGCGCTTCTTCGGCGCCCAGTCGTTCCGCCGGACCGCCTTCGCCGGCGACCACACCGGCGAGTCGCTCCTGAACACCCTCGTCGGCCGGGCACAGGAGCTGTCCGTCCCGTACCGCGAGAACGTGATGATCACGAAGCTCGTCTCGGACGGCGAGGCGGTGTACGGCGCGGTCGGCTACGACATGGACACGGGCGAGTTCGTCCTGTTTAACGCCGGCACGGTCGTCCTCGCTGCCGGCGGGCACGCGGCCATCTACGACCGTCACACCTCCAGAGACGACGAGAACAACGGCGACGGGGCGGCGCTGGCGTACGACGCCGGCGCCTCCCTGATGGACATGGAGTTCATGCAGTTCCACCCGACCGGCATGGCCGTCGACGAATCCGATCCCGACTGGGAACCGTGGAGCGGTCGGCTCGTCACCGAGGCCGTCCGCGGCGAGGGGGGTCGCCTCTTCAACGCCGACGGCGAGCGCTTCATGGAGCGGTACTCGCCCGACCAGATGGAACTCGACGCCCGCGACGTGGTCGCCCGAGCGATCGCCACGGAGGTCGCCGAGGGACGCGGCACCGAGAACGGCGGCGTCTACCTCGACATCTCCCACCGCGACGCCGACTTCATCCGGGAACGCCTCCCGCGGATGTACGAGCGCTTCGACGACCTCGGCGTCGACATGGCCGAGGAGCCCGTGGAGGTGGCCCCGACTTCCCACTACGGGATGGGCGGCGTCGCCGTCGACGACGCCGGCGAGACCTCCGTCGACGGCCTCTTCGCCATCGGCGAGACCATGGCCGGCGTCCACGGCGCGAACCGCCTCGGCGGCAACTCGCTTGCCGAGACCGTCGCGTACGGCGTCGTCGCCGGCGAGCGCATCGCCGAGCGCGCCGACGGCCCCGGAGCCGTGCCGGACGACCTCCGCGAGCGCCTCGTCGAACCGCACCTTAGCGACCTCCGCGAGATGGCGAACAGCGACGGCGACCACGACGTCGACGCGGTGCTCGCCGCCCTCCGCGAGCTGATGTGGGACCACGCCGGCATCCGCCGCGACGAGGCCTCGCTCCGCGCGGGACTCGACCGGCTGAACGAGGTCAGAGAACGGGCCGCCAACATGCGCGTCGGCCCGGTGACGAGCGAGTCGTTCGAACTCGCCGTCGACGTCGGGTTCATGCTCGTCGCCGCCGAGGCGGTGCTGCGCGGCGCGTTAGCGCGCGAGGAGTCGCGCGGCGCCCACTACCGCACCGACTTCCCGGAGCCGGACCCCGACTGGCGGCAGAACGTCTACTTCGACGCCGCCGACGTCGGCGGGATGCGGCTCCGGACCGAGCCGGTCGACGAACCGAGCGAGGCCGTCCAGGCCGCGCTCGACGAGGGCCACGAGCTGGACTACCACCAGTTGGAGTAGGGCGTCCCGTTCACCCGCCTCGCTTCCGATACCACACGCGCTCGCCCACCGGCGACTCGCCGTCGTCGACGTCGAGGCGCCCCACGAACAGGTCCCTGACGGCGAGCGTGATCACGAGGTCGACGCGGTCGCCGGCTTCCTCCTCGCCCGAGCGCCCCTCGCCTCCCGCCGCCGGCCGAACCGTCACGACGGCGTGACCGTCGCGCTCGGCCATCGCTTCGATCACTCCCACCGACCAGCGGTCGACGTGGTGTGACGGCTCTCGGGCGTGAACGCGGTCGTGGTTCACTCCTCACCCCCCGCTCCGCGTCGCACCACGAGGGCGCCCTCGCAGGTGCACTCGCGCTCGCATTTCGGGCACTCCGCGGCCGGTCGCTCGATCGGTTCGCGGTGGATCGTCTCGTACCCGTGTCGGTCGAACAGTTTCTTCGGCGAGTCGGCGCCGCCGTGGTACCACGAGTCCGCGACGAACAGGTCGACGCCGCGCTCCGCGCCGATAGCGTGTAACCGTTCGAGGAGTCGGCTCCCGATCCCTCGGCCCGTCGCCCCGTCACGGACGTACCCCATCTCGAGGTGGCCGTATCGGCTCGCCTCGGGGAGCAGCGCCGGGTCGTCGAAAAAGTACATCTCCTCGGCGACGGCGGTCGGCGATTCGAACTCGCGCAGCGCCATGACGCCGAGAATCTCCCCGGCGTCCCGCGCTTGGGCGTCGGCTCCGGCGGGTGTGTCGCCCCCGGCGGCCGCATCGACCCCGCCACCTCCATCGCCCCCGCCGGTCGCGTCGGCCTCGGTCGCGACCAGCACGCGGTACGTCGGGTCGTCGAACCCCAGGTCGACGCCGTACGACTGCCCCTCGCTGAAGTGCGCGGTGATGAGCGCCTCCACCTCCTCGGCGTCGCCCGGTCGCGGGTCGCGGATCGCGATGTCGTCCATTCGGCGCGTCCTACGCCGCCCGCGGACAAGAGGCGCGCGGTGTCGCCCGGCTCACGCCTCTCGCTCGGCGCCCGGCCGCCAGACGCCCTGCCGCCGGTCGAGCCACGCGACGACGGCGACGTGCGGGAGCGTCATGGCCGCGATGGCGACGAGCGACACGGCGAGTACGTCGCCGGGCGCGGCGACGCCGGCCGGGACCGCCAGCCCGACCGCGCCGACGACGAGGAACCCGCCGAGGGTGAGCGGCGCGGCGTCGCGCGCGAACCGGCGAAGCGCGCCCGCGCGGTCCCCCGCACCGAGCGCCGTCGCCGCCCGGTGGTCGACGAGGACGAGGCGACCGACGTGCCGGAGCGCGTGCCAGAGCGCGAAGTACACCCCGACGGCGAATATCGGCGCGGCGAGCAGGAACCACGCCCACAGCGCGCCGACCTCCCCGGCGTCACGGAGCCACCCCCGTCGCGACGCGCCGGCCCGAACGCGTCGGTAGCCGAGCCCGATCGACACCGCCGTCGCGGCGACCATGAGTCCGCCGACGGCCGCTCGCGTCGCCGGGACGAAGAGCGGGTCGACCGCGGCGGCCGCGGCGTCGGCGTCGACGACGAACAGCCCGACGATCCACTCCGCCACGAGCCGGTACTCCGCCGGGTGCGCGAGCAGCGGGACGCCCATCGGGAGCCCCCCGCGGACGACGAGGCCCAGCCAGCGCTCGGCCGCGGTCGGCAGGTGGTCGACGCCCGCGACGACGAGCGCCGCCACGTCCCCCTGACCCCAGTGAAGCCACGTGAGCGCGATGAAGCCGACGAACGCCGCGACGGGCGCGAGGAAGAACGCGCCGACGACGGCCCCGCCGAGGACCGCGTAGACGACCGAGACGACCGCGATCGACCGCCGCAAGGAGACGCCGGCCGCCGCCCGGAGGGGGACGAGGTGGTCGACCGCGCCGTGAGCCATCCCGACGACGAGCGTGCCGAGGGCGAACGTCGCGACGCCGACCTCCACCGGAAACAACGGGGTCACGGCGCCGATCGGCAACAGCGCCGCCAGCGCGACCGCCGGGTACAGCGCGAACCAGCGATCGACCGCCGACCGGGCCCCCTCGTCGCGCCACGTCGCCGTCGGGTCGCTCCGCGCCCCCGTCCCCGTCGCCGCCTCAGTCATTGATCGGTTCGACGGCTTCCGGCTCCGGCTCCGGCGGGTCCGGCTTCCGGTCCGGGTCGAACGCGTCGACCGACGACTCGGTCGGCCGCCCGCGCCGGTCGTTCCAGTCGAGGACCCACTCGAACAGCACGAGCCCGTTCACGGTCATCACGCCGGCCGAGGCGAAAAACAGCATCTCCTCTATCGGGAGCCCGAGGACGCTCACGCCGGTCGTGAGCTCCGCGGAGAGCCGCCACGTGCCCATCTCGATCGCGATCCGGTCTGCGACCCAGAAGTACGCGGCCGGGATGAGCGTCGCCGCGAGCCACATCCGCGGCGTCCGGACCAGGTATCCGCCGCCGACCGACCACTGGAGCGCGAAGACGGGGCCGACCCACGCGATCAGCCCGCCCAAGTAGAGGTACGAAGGGTCGAGCGTGACGAGCCAGAGGCCGACGACGACCATCGCGACGCCGGCGACGACGCCGGCGATCCGGGGCCGCCAGTCGAAGTCGCCCTCGCGGAACGTCGGGTCGAACCCGATCAGATGGAGCGCGAACGCGGTGACGACCGTCTGGATGGCGAAAAAGAGGTACTCGCCGAGCGGGATCGACAGCGCCCGGACGAGGACCGCGCCGTCCGCGTACCCCCACGCCCCCCGCCGGATCATGTAACTGATCCACGGCGTCGTGTACACGTACGCGATGGCGACGAGGATCGCGATACCCGCCGTTGCTCGTCGTTGCCGAACGCCGCCGTACCGCGGCGCGAGGTACCACAGCGCCGCGAGGACGGGGAGGCTGAAGACGAGGTGGAACTGGAGATACGTCAGTGTCGGGAGCATCGACTCACCCCAGAAACGCCAATCATGCCACCGTTTTCGCACCGCTGCTTATTAAGCGCCCGTCCAAACAGTGTGAGTGTTCCCGACGGCACCGCCCGTTCCGTCGCGTCGGTTACTCTTCGGGGAGCACGTCGTACCCCGTTAACACGGTTTCGAGCCGGAACATCGACTCGACGACCGTGTCACAGACGGGGCGGACCGCGTCCTTCGGCTCGAACCCGACCGCGAGGTTCGCCACCTCCAACATCGGCAGGTCGTTGGCGCCGTCCCCGACCGCGATCGTCTCGGCCATCGGGACGCCGAGGTCGTCGGCCAGCGCTTCCAACGCGTCGTCTTTCGTCCCCTCGATGAGCGGCCCCTCGGCGTCGCCGGTGAGCGCGCCGCCGACCATCGGCAGGCGGTTGGCGACGATGGTGTCGGCCGTGACGCCCTCCTTCGCGAGCGCGGCCTCGACCCCGCGCTCGAAGCCGCCGGTGAGGACGGCGACGTGGTGGCCCTCGGCCTGCAGGCGCTCGATCAGGTCGCCGGCGCCCGGTCGAAGCGTGACCGCGTCGAACGCGGCCGCGACCGCGTCCTCGTCGAGCCCCGCCAGCAGTTCGGCCCGCTGGTAGAGGCTCTCGGCGTAGCTGAGTTCGTCGTTCATCGCCCGCTCCGTGATCGCCGCCACCTCGTCGGCGACGCCCGCGCGCTCCGCGAGCAGGACCGTCATCTCCGAGTCTGAGAGCGTGCCGTCGAAGTCGAACGCGATGAGGCTCATGGCTTCCGTTCGGCCCGGAGGGGTTTTTAAACACCTGATCGCGCAACGCGGCGCGTCCCCGCCGGGCTTTTTGCCCGCCTTACCGTTGGGCGAGTATGGATCGAACAGACGCGGACCGCGCCGACGTCGACGTCGACGACCTCCTGAAACTCATCTTGGTGCTCGCCATCGCGTGGCTTCTCTTGGAGATCGTCGGCACGGTGCTCAACCTCACATTCGCGCTCGTAGACGCCATCTCGCCGCTTCTCGCCGTCGTCATCGTGGTGTTGATCGCCTTACGCCTCACCGACCGCATCTGAGGCGTGTTCAGCCTGAACGTCCCGTTAGCGCCTGCAGTCAGCCGCCTCGCTACCGACCTCCACCTGAAACGGTCGGGGTTCGACCGGGTTCGCGAGCGACACACCCTCGTCTGTAAGCGGTTCGGCGTCGACGACATCGACGCGGCGTCGAGTCGAAGCGACGACGCGGCCCCCTCGAAACCAGACGCGCTCAGGGCGCTCCGGCGCGACCTCAGACCCTTCCTGTCCGCCACCGCGCCCTTCGACGTGGCGGTGACCGGCGTCGAGGTCTTCGACGACCCGGCTTCGGGCTCTCGCCCCGTCGTGTACCTCGCCGTCGAGAGCGCGGGGCTGGTCCGGCTCCACCGACGGCTCTGTGACGCCTATGGCCCGATTCCCGGCATCGAGGGCGACGACTACGAGCCGCACGTCACGCTGGCGCGCGGCGGGGACCCCGACCCCGGCGTCGTTGCCGACCTCGTCGCGAGTTCGTTCGAGCCGGTCCGGTGGCGCGTCCACGCGCTCGACGTGTACGACCCCGACTACCGCGAGGTCGCCGCGACTATCGACTTATAAGCGACGGCGGCGAGCCCATCGGTCGGCGACTCCTCGCCAACAGGGGGCACACGCAGTACGTATTTATCCCTCGCGCGAAACGACACGCCCGATGTCCTCCATCGTCGACCGAACGCTGTTCAGCGAGCCCTCCGGCCGCCTCCTCGGCGTTGTCTACCTCTCCGGCGCGCTCCTGCTGTCGGGCTCGTACGGATACTACGTCCTCCTGACGGATTTCACGCCGAACCGTTTCACACTCGTCATGAGCGCCGGCATGGCGCTGTCCGGCGCCGCGGAGTCCCTGCCGAAACGTCGCCGACGAGCGGCCGGGCTCCTCCGGATCGCGTCGATATCCGTCCTGGTGAGCCTGCTCGTCGTCATCAGTTCCGCGCCCGAACTCCTCTCCGCGTGAGAGGGGTCGGGAGGCGAGCCCACATGAGAGAGGTCGGGAGGCGAGCCCGCGGGCGAGCGCCTCTCAGCGCTCCCGGATCCGCATCGGCACCGGGTGGTTCGGGTGCATCGTCAGCGACCCGCGCAGCGACAGGTCGGGGCCCTCGTATTCGAGGTCGTACTGCGAGCACACCTCGGCCAAGATGAGCTTCGCCTCCAGCAGCGAGAACGCCTTGCCGATGCAGTGGCGCGGCCCGCCGCCGAACGGGAAGTAGGCGAACCGCGGCCGCTGGCTCCGGCGCTCCGGCAGCCAGCGGTCTGGGTCGAACCGGTCGGGGTTGTCGTACCAGCGCGAGGAGCGATGGGTCACCCACTGCGAGAGCATCAGCGCGGAGCCCTCGGGGATCCGGTACCCCCCCAGTTTCACGTCGAGCTTGGGCTCGCGGAACAGCGTGTAGACGGGCGGGTACAGCCGCATCGACTCGTTGAGGACGCGGTCGGTGAACTTCATCTCGCGAACGTCGGCCGCGGTCGGCCGGCCGTCGGCGGTGCCCGCGTCACCGCCGGTCGCCGCCTCGGCCTCCGCCACGACGCGCTCGCGGGCGGCCGGGTGGTTCGAGAGCAGATAAAAGGTGTACGTCAGCGTGAGCGCGGTGGTGTCGTGACCCGCGAGCAGCATCGTCACCAGCTCGTCGCGGAGGTTCTCGTCGGTCTGCTCGCCGCGGTCGCGAGCGCGGAGCAGGACCGAGAGCAGGTCCATCGGCAGGTCGCCGTCGCCGTCGCCGGCGGGCCCGCGAACCGCCACGCCCTCGGGGCCGGCCGGGTCCACGGCGGGGTCGCGCTCGGTCCCGCGACGGCGCTCGACGATGCCGTCGATCACGCCTTCGAGGGTGTCGATGGCGCGGTCGAACTCGCGGTTCTCGCGGGTCGGCACCCAGTTCGGGATGAGGAAGCGACGCGGGTCGGGCTCGAACCGCGCGCCGAGCGGCTCCAGCTTCTCTTGGACCGTCTTCACCTCCTCGTCGGTGATGTCGGCGCCGAACATCGCCGAGACGATGATCTTGACGGTGAGCCGAGCGACCTCCAACTGGATGTCGACCACCTCGCCGTCGCTCCAGTCCGCGAGCTGAGAGCGCGTGTGATCGACCATCGTCCCGTCGAGCGCGCCGATCCGCTGGGTGTGGAACGACGGGTTCGCCAGCTTCCGCTGACGCTGCCACGTGTCTCCCTCGCTCATCAACAGTCCGTCTCCGAGGAGGGTGTCCATGGCGTCGTCGCCGAACTGCGGCTTTCGGTAGCGCTCGGCGTCGCCGACGAGGACGCGCTCGATGTCGGCGGGGTTCGTCAGGAGGTACGTCTCTCGCGGTCCGAGGTCGAACCGCACGACGTCGCCGTAGCTGTCGGCGCAGGCGTGCATAAACGAGAACGGGTCGTCGGCGAACTGGCGACCGTTGCCGAAGAGGGGGTCGCCGATGGGTCCGGGCGGCGTGGCGGACATACGAAAACAAGGGTCTCGGCGGGGTTAAACGTTCGGCGGGGAGGACACGGCTGGGTCGTCAGCGCCCCGTCGCGCCGGGTAACCGCTGCCGGCTGCGCTTACAAACTCTGCCCGGACTCCTGCCGCTGCCCTGTCCGTTGGGCGTCTAACCGCTCGACGCGAGTGATGAGTTCCTCGACGGCGACCTCCTGGTCGTCGGTGGCGTCGACGATGCGATCGGTCGCTTCCTCGGTGCGATCCGAGCGCTCCCGCACCCCCTCTAGCGACGACGTGAGCTCCTCGACCGTCGCGGCCTGATCGTCGGTGGTTCGGGCGACCTCTGCGACGCCGGCGGCGGCCTCGTCGACCGCGTCGGCGATCTCTTCGAGGGAGTCTAACACCGTCTCGATCTCCGTGCCCGCGTCCTCGATGCGGTCGTGCGAGCGCTCGACGGCGGTGCTCGTCTCGTCCGACTGCGCCTGCAGCTCGGCTAAACTCTGTGTGATCTCTTCGGTGTAGCCGCGGGTCTCGTCGGCCAGTTTCTTCACCTCCTCGGCGACGACCGCGAAGCCGTCGCCGCCCTCGCCGGCGCGTGCGGCCTCGATGTTGGCGTTGAGCGCGAGCAGGTTCGTCTGTTCGGCCACGTCGGAGATGACCTCGATGACCTCCTCGATGTCGTCCATGCGGTCCGAGAGCGCGCCGACGCTCTCGACGAGTTCGTCACCGATTTCGACGACGTCCTCGGTCGCCTCGCGGGCGTCCTCGCTGGCGTCGAGCCCCTCGTCTGCGGCCTGGCTGGCGGCCACGGCGGCGGAATCGACCTGGTCGGCCGTCGCGGCGACCTCCTCCATCCCGGCCGAGAACGACTGCATCTCGGAGACGCTCTCGTCTAACAGCTCGTTCTGCTCGTCGACGTTCTCGGCGATGTCGGCGGCCGCGGTGCTGGCCTTCTGGACCGTCTGGTCGATCTGGCGGGCCTGCTCGTGGACGCTCTCCGAGAGGTCCTGGAGGTTCTCGGCCATCTGGTTGACGACGCCGATGACGCCCAGAAGCTCCTCGTCTAAGATCTCACACTCCTCGTGGCAGACGGCGCGGGCGTCGAGGTTCCCCTCGCCGATCGACTCGGCCGTCCCGCGGATCTCCGAGACCAGCCGCTTCGTCGCGTCGCGCTGGTTGATGTTCTCCGTCCGGTCGATGACGACCTCGGTGACGCCGACGAGCGCGTCGCCCTCGTAGAGGGGGGTCGCCGTGAACTCGATGTGTTTCTCCTCGCCGTGGCGGTCGACCATCGTGCTGGTGTCGCGGTACCGGGTCTGTGCCGAGTCGCAGCGCTCGACGCCGTACTCCTCGTCCGCGGTCTCCGGCGCGTCGAGCACCTTGTCGGCGAGGGTGTCGGCCCGCCGCCCGTCGGGGTAGAACAGCTCCGAGACGTGCGCGTGACCGATCGCGTCCTCGCGGGCCTTCCCGGTGAGCGACGCGATCGACTCGTTCCACTCGGCGACGTTCCCCTCGGCGTCGAGGATGAACGTCGGGACGCCGGTCGCGTTGAACATCTGTTCGAAGCCGGCGGCGGCGATCGTCTCGGCGCGGTCGACGCCGTCCTCGTCCGTGATGTTGTACTCCTGTCCGCCGCCAGCGCCCGCTCCGGTCGCCTCCGCGGGGTCGTCCACCACGACCCCACCGTCCGGGACCGACCGCGAGTCTCGTTCCCGACCGAACGCGCGTCGGAGCAGCCCTCGAAGTCCCGTCATTTCTACTCGCTCCTCTCCGAACCAATCAGATAAACCATCGCTCCTGCTGCTCAGAACTGATAATTGGATCGGTCCGGTGGGGGACGAACCCGGCGACCCGCCCGACGCCGCCTCGCCCGCCGATCCGCCCGCAGCGTTCAAACGCGTCCGACGACTACCCCTGATCCAATGGACGCCGACGCCGTGCGCGAGCGGGCCGGGGACCTCCCCGCGGAGCCCGGCGTCTACCAGTTCCGCGCCGACGAGACGACGCTGTACGTCGGCAAGGCGGTCGATCTGCGCGACCGCGTCAGGTCGTACGCCGACCCCCGCTCCGGCCGGATCCGAGGGATGGTCGGCCGCGCCGACCACGTCGAGTTCGCGGTCACCGACACGGAGACGCAGGCGCTGTTGTTGGAGGCGAACCTGATCAAACGGCTCCAGCCGCGCTACAACGTCCGATTAAAAGACGACAAGTCGTACCCGCTCGTCGCGTTCACCGACCACCCCGTCCCCCGGATCGAAGTGACCCGCGACCCCGCCGAGGGCGCGGTCGCGTACGGCCCGTTCACGAACAAGGGCCGCGTCGAGGCGGTGATCAAAGCGATCCGCGACGAGTTCCGGCTCCGCGGCTGCTCGGACCACAAGTACGCGAACCGCGACCGCCCCTGTCTCGACTACGAGATGGGCATCTGCTCTGCGCCCTGTACCGGCGAGACATCCCCCGCCGAGTACGCCGACGACGTCGCGGCCGCCCGACGGTTCTTCGAGGGCGAGACGGGCGTCCTCGCCGACCCCCTCCGGCGCCGGATGGCGGCCGCCGCCGAGCAGGCGGAGTTCGAGCGCGCCGCGAACCTCCGGGACCGCCTCCGGGCCGTGGAGGCCTTCCACGGCGAGGGCGGCGAGGCCGTGAGCGACCGGAGCGACGACCGCACCGTCGACGTGCTCGCCGCCGCCGTCGAGGGCGACGTCGCTCGCGTGGCCCGGCTCCACAGCGAGCGCGGCCAGCTGGTCGACCGGAGCCGGCACCGCCTGGACGCCGCGGCGGCGGGCGAGGGGAGCGAGGACCGCGATTCGTCCTCGCCTGACCCCGACGCCAACACCCCCGCCGCCGTGCTGTCGGCGTTCCTCTCGCAGTACTACGCCGAGCGCGAGTTCCCCGAGGCGGTGTTGCTCGCCGAGCGCCCGGCCGACCCGGACGTGGTCGACTGGCTGGAGGCGGAGGGCGTCTCGGTCCGCGTCCCCGGCGCGGGCCGGGAGGCAAAACTCGTCGAGCTCGCGCTGAAGAACGCCCGCAAGCGCGGGGGTCGCGACGACCCGGTCGGCGCGCTCGGCGAGCGGCTCGGCATCGACCGCCCCGCCCGGATCGAGGGGTTCGACGTGAGCCACGCGCAGGGCACCGCGGTGGTCGGCTCGAACGTCTGTTTCGTCGACGGGAGCGCGGAGACCAGCGACTATCGCCGGAAGAAACTCACCGAGCGCAACGACGACTACGCGAACATGCGCGAGCTGGTCCGGTGGCGGGCCGACCGCGCGGTCGCCGGCACGGACGACCGGCCCGACCCCGATCTGCTCCTCATCGACGGGGGCGAGGGGCAACTCGGGGCCGCCCGCGACGCGCTCGCGGAGACCGGTTGGGACGTGCCGGTCGTCGCCTTGGCGAAGGCCGAGGAGCTGGTCGTCACCCCGACCGGCACCCGGCGGTGGGACGACGGGGCGTCCGAGCTGCACCTGCTCCAGCGCGTCCGCGACGAGGCGCACCGCTTCGCCGTCTCCTACCACCAGACCGTCCGCGACGAGGTCAAGACGGTCCTCGACGACGTGCCGGGCGTCGGGCCGCAGACCCGCCGCCGACTCCTGCGTCGGTTCGGCTCCGTCGACAGCGTCCGGTCGGCCTCCCTCGACGACCTCACCGACGTCGACGGCGTCGGCGACGCGACCGCCCGGTCGCTCCGCGAGCGCTTATAAACTCTACCGCGTCCGTCGCGTCCGTCGCGCCCGTCGCGGCGCCGGACCACGTCGCCCGCGGCCCGGACCGTTCTCGGCCGTGATACTCGCGGGGGCACGTTTAAAATGCCGCCCGGAAGAAATGTCAACGAATGCAGGACGACTCCCGACAGGACCGGACGGACGGCGAGCGCCCGCGAGCGTTCGCCCTGCTCGATGCGGGGAACGACGCGGCCACCCGGCTGGAGGGCGTCGAGGCGCTCGGGAACCCGTCGAGTTCGATGACCGGCAGCGAGCGGCGCATCGCCGACCGGCTCCTGCGAGTCGTCCTCACCGACGAGAACGCGACGGTCCGCGCCGAGGCCATCGACGCGCTGTACTTCCACGGCGACCGATACATCGACGAACTGGTCGCCCGCGTCGCCGACGCGGTCCGACGCCGCGACGGCGACGACGACCCCCAGTCCGTCTTCCTCCGGTGGCTGACGAGCGGCCACGCGGCCTACCGGATGGCCGGCGCGACCGGGGTGGGGGCGGCGGGGTCGGCGGACTCTCCGGACGCGACGCGCCGACTCCGCGAGGCGTTCGACGACGGCGACGCGCGGGTCCGCGCCCGCGCCGTGCGGTCGTACGCGGCCCTCGGCGGCGAGGAGGTCGCGCCGATCCGACCGCTGCTGCGGACGCCGAACCGGCTCGTCCGGCGGGCGGCCGTCGACGCCCTCGTGTCGATCGGCACCGGCGACGCGACGGACCTGCTGGCGACGGCCGCCGCGGACGGCGGGGACCGGCTCCGCAAGACCGTCGTCGACCGGCTCGCCGACCTCGACAGCCCCGCGTCCGCGACGGTTCTCCTCGACGCGATGCGGGACCCCTCGCTCGCGGTGCGGCGCACGGCGGCGTCGTCGCTGGCGCGGCTCCTCGCCGCGGGCGACGCGGTTCGCGGGCGAGACGTCCGCGAGCGACTCGCGAGCGACAGCCCGTTCGGGAGCGACGACGCCGACCACGCGAGACTGTTCTACGACGTCACGGCGGGGTCGGCGTCGACTCGCATCACGACCGCGGCCGAGCGCCACGCCATGTGGCTGTGCGGTGAACTCGCCGTCTCCGAGGCCGGCTCACCCGACGACGCCCAGCGCTGGCTGCTCGACGCGCTCGCACACGAGGACGCGTACGTCGCCGATATCGCGGCCGCCTACCTGCCGCGACTCGACGGGTCCGGGCTCGAACAGGCCCTCCGCGCGCTCGCCGCCGACGGGGGTACCGACCCGGACGCGAGAGCCCGTGCGCGCTCGGCGATCCGGCGGATCAAAGCGCAGACCGCGGCCGACGCCGCCGACCGCTCGCTCGACTACATCTACGTGCGTCGCCCGGCGGACTACACGGAGAAGCGGTCGCAGTAGGTCGCGTCACCCCTGCCGCACGAACCGCCCGTCCTCGGACGCGACTTTCAGGTCGATCTCGTCGTCGAGGAAGTTCAGCACCGTCGAGACGTTCGGGTCCGCGTCGGCGTCGACGTACAGCTGGAGGACCCCGCCGTCGTCGTCGAGCCGGGCCGAGAGCATCCGCACGAAGTCGCAGGCGGTCCGGAGGTCGAACGACCGGACGACCTCGTGGAACACGCTCACCTCCAGCGATATCACGTCGCCCGCGACGCGGTTGGCGTCGATGATCCGCGACACCGTCTCGCCGAGTTCGTCGGGGCCGAGCCGGGGGTCGAGCTCGACGACCTCGATGGGAATATCTGCGAAGTCCACGTCCGGCGCCGACTCGAAGGGATACGGCTCCGTGCTGACGACGACGGTCTGTCGCGGCCACGCCGCCAGCTCCTCGTCGAGCAGGCGGACGGTGCGTTCCGGGTCCGCCGTGACCGCGATCACCAGGTCGCTGCCGGCGTGAAAGTGGGCGCGGAGCGCGTCCGCGTCCTCGCTGTCGACGGGCGCCGCGACCTGGACGGTGCCGTCCCACGAGACGCGCTCGGCGATGTGCGTCCCCTCCTCTATCCGGCCGGAGACGTGGTCGTGGAGGTGCGCCTTGAACTCCTCGACCGCGTCGTCGGTGTCGTAGGACGTCTTCGTCGTCGCGCAGTACGGGCAGTCCCACGTCGTCCGGAAGTCGGAGCGGCTGACGGCCTCGGAGTGGTGCGCCAACAGGTGCGAGCCGGTGACCTCGCGCATCGCCGCCCGGTCCGGCGTCCACGCGACGAACCCGCACCGGTCACACCCCCATCGAACCATCATGACTGAGAACGTACACTCGCTGATTCCGCTGAACGGATATGTATGTTGTGTTATAGGTAATCCGCCTCGGCGTCGTCGCGGTCGGCGTCAGTCGAACCGGCTGATGATCGAATCGGCTGACGGGTGAACCGGCTGACGGGCGAACCGGCTGATGATCGAATCGGCTGACGGGCGGGGACCGACCCCGGCCGGCGACCGCCGCCGACCGGATCGCGGTACCCACGAACGCGCTGGTTCCACTCGAAACGGTGGGGTTCGATGCCCGCGATCGCGGATCGCGACGGTCGGCAAAACGGAGCGATGAGGAAAGGGTTAACCTCGCGCCCCCGGTCAAAACGCCCATGAAGGTACTCGTAACTGACCCCATCGCGGACGCGGGGTTGGACCGACTCAGAGACGCCGGCCACGAGGTCGTCACAGACTACGACGCCGAGGGCGAGGCGCTGCTCGACGCCGTGAGCGACGCCAACGCGCTCATCGTCCGGTCCGGGACCGACGTGTCCGAGGCCGTCTTCGACGCCGCGTCCGACCTCGTCATCGTGGGTCGCGCAGGCATCGGGGTCGACAACATCGACATCGAGGCCGCCACCGACCACGGGGTCATCGTCGCCAACGCCCCCGAGGGCAACGTCCGCGCCGCCGCCGAGCACACCGTCGCGATGACGTTCGCCGTCGCGCGCTCGATTCCGCAGGCGCACAGCCGCCTCGTCGGGGGCGAGTGGGCCAAAGGCGAGTTCCTCGGCACCGAGGTGAACAACAAGACGCTCACCATCGTCGGCCTCGGTCGCGTCGGCCAAGAGGTCGCGAAGCGCCTCGACTCGCTCGGGATGGACCTGGTCGTCTACGACCCCTACATCTCCGAGGAGCGCGCCGACCGGCTCGGCGCCGAACTCGTCGACGATCTCCACGACGCGCTCGCGGCCGGCGACTTCGCCACCGTTCACACCCCCCTGCTCCCCGAGACGGAGGGGATGATCGGCGAGGACGAACTCGCCCAACTCGAGGGCGGCTACCTCATCAACTGCGCCCGCGGCGGCATCGTCGACGAGGACGCGCTCGCGGAGGCGGTCGACGACGGCGTCCTCGCGGGCGCCGCGCTCGACTCCTTCGCCGAGGAGCCGCTCCCGAAGGACTCGCCGCTGCTCGATGTCGAGGAGATCGTCTTGACCCCGCACCTCGGCGCGTCGACGGAGGCGGCCCAAGAGAACGTCGCCGTCGACACCGCTGAGGCCGTGCTCTCGGCGTTCGCGGACGAGCCGGTCCTCACCGCGCTCAACGCGCCCTCGGTCGACGAGACGGCGTTCCCGCGCATCAAGCCGTACATCGCCGTGGCGGAGACCGCCGGGAAGGTCGCCGCCCAGCTGCTCGACGGCCGCATCACGAGCGTGGAGACGACCTACGAGGGCGACATCGCCGAGGAGGACGTCGAACTCGTCACCGCGAGCGCGCTGAAGGGCGTCTTCGAGCCCCTGGAGTGGCAGGTGAACTCGGTGAACGCGCCGCGACTCGCCGAGGAGCGCGGCATCGACGTCACCGAGTCGAAGACCCGCCAGACCGACGACTTCCAGAGTCTCGTCCGCGTGACCGTCCACAACGGCGACGACTCCATCGCGGTCGAGGGGACGCTGTTCGCGGGCGAGGACCCGCGCATCGTCAGGATCGACGGGTTCCGCGTCGACGCGGTCCCGTACGGCAACATGCTCGTCGCGCGCAACACCGACGAGCCGGGCGTCATCGGCCTCATCGGGAGCGTCCTCGGTGACCACAACGTCAACATCGCCGGGATGTACAACGCCCGCGAAACGCAGGGCGGCGAGGCGCTCACCGTCTACAACCTCGATCAGGACGTCCCGGACACCGCGATCGAGACGCTGCTGGAGGACGACCGCGTCATCGAAGTGACGGAGATCACGCTGGACGACGCCGACGAGCGGCAGGCGGAGTAGCGGTCGAGCGGTCTCCGCGCAGTTCCGGGTGAAAACAGCAGACGGCGACGCTTCTCGACGTTACCCGCGCACGTGGTCGAGCACCGCGTCCGCGTCGTTCGGGACGGGCTCGGGGTCGCCGCCGACCTCGTAGGCCGCCTCGGGGTCTTTCAAGAGGTGGCCGGTCGTGAGACAGACGACGCGCTCGTCGTCGTCGACGACGCCCTGCCGCCGGAGCTTCTTCAGCCCCGCGAGGCTCGCCGCGGAGGCGGGCTCGACGCCGACGCCCTCGGCCGCGAGGTGGCGCTGGGCGGCGGTGATCTCGTTGTCGCTGACGGCGACGGCGGTGCCGCCGGTGTTCCTGATTCCGGGGATCGCCTTCGGCGCGTTGACCGGGTTGCCGATGCGGATCGCGGTCGCGCGCGTCTCGACGTCCTCCCAGCGACGGACCTCGTCGTTCCCCTCCTCTATCGCCTCGACCATCGGCGCGGCCCCCTCCGCCTGTACCCCGGTGAGCTTGGGTACCTCGTCGACGTCGATCGCGCCCGCCTGCACGAGTTCGCGGAACCCTTTATAAAGCGCCGAGGTGTTGCCCGCGTTGCCGACGGGGAGGACGATCCGGTCCGGGAAGGCCCCGTAGTCGGCGTAGAACTCCTCTAATATCTCGAAGCCGATCGTCTTCTGGCCCTCCAAGCGGAACGGGTTCAGGGAGTTGAGCAGGTACGCCTCGCCGCGGGCGGCGAGTTCCTGGACGATGTCGAGGCAGGAATCGAAGTTGCCGTCGACCTCCAGGATGCGCGCGCCGTGGAGGCTCGCCTGCGCGACCTTCCCCGCCGCGACCTTCCCCTGCGGGAGGAGCACGAGCGTCTGCATGTCGCCGCGGCCGCCGTAGGCGGCGAGCGCGGCCGAGGTGTTGCCGGTGGATGCACAGGCGAGCGCGCCGACGCCGAGTTCCTTCGCGACCCGGACGCCGACGGTCATTCCGCGGTCCTTGAACGAGCCGGTGGGGTTCATCCCCTCGTGTTTGATCCGGAGCGCGTCGACGCCGACCGCCTCCTCGATCCGGGGGACGCGGTGGAGCGGGGTGTCGCCCTCGGGGAGCGTCACGCCCAGATCGAAGGGGAGCGCCTCGCGGTACCGCCAGACGCCGCGGTCGGGGCCGTCGGAGGGGGCGCCCGCGCCGAACTCCTCGAACGTCGGCGGGTCGTCGTACCGGACTTCGAGCAGGCCGTCGCACTCGTCGCAGGTGTAGCGCACGTCCTCGAAGGGGGCGAACGTCTCGTCACACTCGATACAAGCGAGCCACGTCCCGTCCTCGGCGGAGTCGGGCGCCGTCGGCGCCGGGGTGTCGATGGCGAGATCCATTACGTCGCCGTCCGTTCCGCCGCGGCTTAAGACGGGCGGTCGGGACGGACGTTGCCGTCCGCCTCGCGGCGAGGCTTCGGTTCGGCCCGTCAGTCGACGATGATCTCGGAGCTCCCGTCGCTCGTGTCGCCGCCCGAGCCCAGCCGGTCTTGGTACCGCCGAATCCAGTCGGCGAAACAGTCGGGACAGAGCCGCTGGGTGTCGATGTTCGCCCGGTCGACGCTCAGCCGGACGGTCCGCGAGAGCGCGTCCGTGGTGGGGTCGCCGCAGCCGTCGCAGGGCTCGGTCGTCGGCGCGTCGCTCATACCGGAGGGTCGCGCCGGTCGTTCTTAAAAGTACGTCGGCGGTCGCGGCGGGCCGTCGCGCCGCCCCGACGGCCTCAGACCGTCCGGAACGCGCGGTCGCCGGCGTCGCCGAGCCCCGGCACGATGAACCCGTCGTCGTCGAGGTGGTCGTCGATGGCGACCGTGAGCAGGTCGGCCGCGGGGACGGACTCGCTCACGCGCACGAGCCCCTCGGGCGCGGAGACCGCCGAGAGGACGAACAGGTCCTCGAACTCGCCCGCCTCGTCGAGGACGTGGTCGAGGACGGCACACATCGTCGAGCCGGTGGCGAGCATCGGGTCCGCGACGATCACCGTGTCGTCGGGCCGTATCTCCGGCAGTTTCACGTAGTCGATGGTGATCGGGAACTCCCCGTCCGTCATCCCGGCCGCCTCGTCGCGGCCGGCGGAGATGACGCCCTGTTTGGCGCGCGGGAACGCCTTTAAAAGCCCCTCGACGAACGGCGTCGCGGCCCGCAACACGTTGATGATGACCACGTCGTCGAGGCCCTTCACGCGCTCGCCGGTCGTCTCCTCTAAGGGCGTCTCGACCGGGACGTACTCGGTCCCCATCGCGCCGTCGATGATCTCGTACCCGCAGATGCGGCCGAGCTTCACCAGCCCCTTCCGGAACGCGACCTGCTCGGTCTCGACGTCTCGGAGCCGCGAGAGGGTGTCTTTCGCCAGCGCGTGGGTGATGAGGTGTGCGTTGTCGCGGTCTTCGATGGTCATTATCGAAGGAATCGACGCGGCCGAGTTAAAGCATGGTGACAGCCGCCCGATCGGTGCCCGCTGGTAGCGCGATCGGCGACCGGCGACCGCCCGATCGCCGAAAGCCGATACGTTGATACGTCGTGCCCGCCCAGCGCGCACCATGTTCATCAACGTGTCCGCAGCGGGAATCGCCGCGACGGTCGTGACGGTTCTCATGGTCGCCGTCATGTTGTATCTCGTCTGGGGAGCGGTCGGCGAGAGCGCCCACACGCCCACCCCCGACGACAGCGAGCAGGCCGAACTCGACGAGGGCGACGACGACGACGCGCAGGCCGAACTCGGCGCCGGCGGCAACTCGGTGTAACCCGCCTTTCGACGCCGCCGACCGCTCTTTTTCGCTGCGCGGCGTGCTATGTCGGCTCGGGGAGACTTATACGCGTCCGCGCCATACCGGGCGAACAAGATGGAAGAGAGCATCTCCGGGTTCAAGACGCGCGGGGACTGGGGCGACGTCGTCGAACACGGCGAGCGCATCACCCTCGCGCTCCGCGAGACGGGCGCCGACGATGACGCCTTCTACGAGTTCGACGAGTGGCGCCCGAAGTCCCACGAGCGTATCGACGAGGACGTCTCGGCGAAGACCGCCGAACAGGCTTCCATCAGCGAAGGCGAGGGGGAACGCGCCGGGAAGACGCCCGGCGACGACCTCCAGACGGCCGGCGAGAAGCTCACCGAGTCGTACGAGAAAGTCGAGGAGAACGACACCGAAAGCGCGATGGAGAGCTGGGGCGAGTCCATCGAACACGTGGCCCGCGCGGCCGACTCCGCGAGCCGCAAGGCGCTCCGCACCGTCGAGGACGCCGTCTACAGAAAGGTGATGACGCAGGTGGCGCCGTACTACTTCGACAACGAACTCGTCAGCGCCAACATCCAGGAGGTCGGCCGCGGCGACGACGGCGAGACCTTCGTCTTCGAGGTGAACGTCAACGACGACGAGTTGAAATCCGAGGTGAGCGACATCCTCGCCGAGTACGAGTCCGAAATCGACCGCTGGCACGTCGAAGTCGAGAAGCGGACCGAGGACGTGGCCGCCGCGGAAGGGGTCGAACCGCCCCAAGAGGAGGGCGGTCCGGACTCGACGATGACCTGACGCGGACCCGCGCGAGCCTCCGGCGTCGCGGAGCGGCGAGGCCCGGTCGACCCCCGAACACTCGTTGACCCGAACACGTCGAACTTAACCCACAGAGCCCCGAACGAACGCCAATGACCGAGCTACTCCGGGTGGCGGCCGGCGAGCTGTCGGCCGACGAGCTCATCGACGCGCTCAACGACGGGCGGCGGGTCCTCGTCGACGTCGAGGTCGCCGGCGGGGACCACGAGGTCGTGTTGCGGTACGACGGGGAGACGTACCTCTGTGACACGCCCACGAACCTCCACCGCCACAGCGACGAGTCCGGCATGCGCGGCTGCATCCGCCGGATGGGGTACGCCGCGACCGCCGAGTGAGCGCCGCGACCGCCGAGTGAGCGCCGCGATCGTGTGTCGAACCGCCGCGACCGACCCCACAGCCCGCGGATAGCGACTTTTAACCCGAGCGCCGTCGAACCCCCTCCATGAGCGACCCCGAGATCGAAGACCTCGTCGGTGACGTCTCCCCGTCCTTCGATCACGTCCTCTCCTGTGTGTTCGGCGTTCGAGACCACGAGAGCCGCACCTACCTGACGCTGCTCGATCACCCCGGTAGCACGGTCGCCGAGCTCGCCGACACCCTCGACCGCGACCGGTCGAACGTGAACCGGTCGCTGTCGACGCTCCGCGAGAAGGGGCTCGCGGAGCGCCGCCGCCGGCTGCTCGACTCGGGCGGCTACGTCTATCAGTACACCGCCATCCCGGTCCCCGAGGCGAAAGAGCGGCTCCACGACGCCTTAGACGAGTGGGTCGAGGGCGTCCACGCGGCCATCGACGGCTTCGACCCCGACGAGGCGGCGTAACTACCCGCCCGCGGCCGCGCCGTTACGCCGGGTCGTTGTCGAACGCCAGCGTCACGCCGTCGCCGTCGACGGTCGCGCCGGCGGCACACACCGGATGCTCGAAGTCGGCGCCGAGGACCTCCGACGCGGCCGCCTCGGGAGCGGGCGCCTCGGCGTCGGCCGCCGCGAGCGCGTACGGCTCGGGGCTGTCCGTCTCGTAGGTGGCGACGATGGTCGGCTCCTCGACCGCCTCGACGACGAGGCCGTCGCGCCGCACGACGCCTATCGTCGCGGTCTCGGCCCCGACGACGCCGGCGATCCGCGGCGTGTCGTAGTCGTCCTTCTCGAAATCCAGCGCGAGCAGGGGCGTCGCCAGCGCGTCGCGGGCGGGGTACCCCATCTCGAGTTTCTCGGCGATAGGGTCGACGTGCGAGCCGTTGCCGACCACCGCCAGCGACTCGCCCGTCGGCGTCCGCACCGACCGGGCGCAGTTGTACGAGACGTACGGGTTGTCCGTCTCGGGCGCGTCGGGGGTCGGCCCGACGGTGAGCGTTCCGTCTCGGTCCGTCACGCGGCGGTTCGGGAACGAGCGCGAGGAGACGCGGTAGGCGCCGACACCGGGAGCGACGACGACGAATCGTCCGACGTACATACAGGGTCGTGGCTATTCAGCCGAGTAAAGCGCATCGATATACGCACGTTCGACGATCAGGTCTGCGGGCCACGCGGGCGAACCCGGTCCGTCGAACGGCCGCCGGCTCTACGTGTGAACGCGTACCAGAGAGCCGGCGACGCGCAACGCTTACAAACATCCGCTGGCTATCTGCTGGTGCGCACAGTCCATTGGGGTAGTGGCCAATCCTGTTGCCTTCTGGGGGCAACGACCCTGGTTCGAATCCAGGATGGACTATTCTCGCGACCCGTTCCGCGCCGGTCGACGCTCACCGTCGCCGTGACTCCTCGCCGTCGGACCCGCGCTCACCCCCAGCGACGAGACGCGCGCTGGCGGGATCGATCTCGTTTCGACTGGAACGGTAACGCCGTTACGTACTGCGGTTTCCAATCGAAGAAAGGGGGTATCACTTCTCGACGTCGAGGAGCGCGACGCGCTCGCGAACGATGTCGGCGACGCCGCCCGCGGTCGCCCCCCGTTCGCGCTCGCCGATGTCGTAGAACGCCGTCACGCGCTCGCGATCGAACGCGGGTTCGAACGCCCCCGTCGCGGGCGAGTCGAGCAGGTCGGCGACCGACTCGGCGGCCGCGTCGAGGTCGGCGTCCGTTCGGTCCGCGCCCCGAACCGCACCGAAGTCCGCGACGAGGACGACCACCCGACTCCTCCCCTCCTCGACGCCGAGCGAGAGCGCGCGGTCGATCTGGCGGCTCCCGGCCGCGTACAGCATGATCTCGACGCCGGGGTCGCGGGCGACGGCCTCGCCGCGGCCGATCGAACGAGCCGCCAGGCGAGTGGCCTCGCCGAGGTGCGTCGCCGAGACGATCAGGCTCGCGTCGAACGCCTGTACCACCGCGTCTGTCGCGTCGGCCACCTCGTCGAGCGACGCGAGGAACGCGTCGAGGTCGTCGATGGCGGCGGTCCCCGCGACGAGCCGGTGCGGCGGGGTCGGCGACGAGGCGGGCGCGTCGCCGTCCTCGGCGTCTCGGTCCTCCGCCTCGCTCATCGGAAATCACCCAGGCTCGCCTGCCCCTCGCCGTCCCCGTCGCTCGCCGACCCGGCGGTCGCGGCCGCGGACGCCGACTTGTCGGGTCGCACGTCGTCCATCGACGGGTCCTCGCGTCCGGCGTGTTCGAGGATGCGCTCGGCCGTCCGCTCGCGTCCCCGGAGCGCGCCGAGGATCACCGCCTTGTCGGCCTCGCGGAGGTCGGCGCGCGTCTCGACGCCCGCCTCGAACAGCCGGCGGGCGCGCTTCCGGCCGACGTTGCGGACCCCGGCCAGGTCGAGCAGCTCCTCGCGGACCCCGTACTCGATCCGTTTTCTGGCCTCGCGGACCGCGACGACGGTGTCGCCGTCGACGCCCTCCACGTCCCGCGCGAGGGTCTCGGCCGCGCGCAGGAGCCACTCGGCGGTGTCGACCTTCCCGCGGATGTCGCCGGGGCCGACGCCGTATCGCTCGGTGATCCGGTCCTCGTCGACCTCGTTGGCCCAGTCTTCCAAGAGCCGCGCCGTCTTCAGCGACGCGAGCCAGTCCTCGAAGCGCACGTCCTCGTACTCGGAGGGCACGTCCCCGAGGAACTCGCCTTCGCGCTCGTAACAGACCTCGGTGTACGTCTCGCGGTCCCCGGATTTGAGGTAGAGCTCGTACATGTCCGGCGTGCGACTGACGAGGTGATAGAGGCCGAGCGGGGTGACTTCGGGGGGCGCCGCCGCCTCGCGTTCTCCGTCCCCCTCGTCCGGCTCGTCGTCGCCGGCGCGCGTGTACGTGCCGAATCCCGGCTCGTCGCCGTCGCTCACCGCGTCGCCGTGGTCGGCCCTCACGAACGCGCCGGCGTCGTCGCTCTCCGTGGCCGCCCTCCTCGCGGACTCCAGCCCGTCGATCATCTCGGCCGCGCTCATCGGGTCGAGGTAGAGCCGCGAGACGGTGTGGCCGATGCCGGTCGCGGTCAGGCTCTCGCTCCCGTCGCCGCGGTCGCGGTCGATGAACTCGTTGACGGCGAGGTATTCGAGGACCGTGTCCGTGACGGCCCCGAGCCGACCCGAGTCGTCGGTCTGCGTCGCGTAGAGGGTGTTATCGAGGAACGAGAGGAGCCCCTCGCGGGTCGAGGCGAACCCGGAGGCGACCGTGGCGAGGACGTGCGTCCGGAGCGCGGGCTCGGCGGCGAGCTTCGACCGGACCGGCTCGGGGTCGGCCCAGAGGTACCGCTCGAACAGCTCCTCTTTCGTGTCCGCGTCGTTCGCGAGGAGGACCGCCTCGCCGTACGGGTCGAGACCGGGCCGACCGGCGCGCCCGCACATCTGGTGGACCTCCAGCACGTCGAGGGGTTTCATCCCGCCGAACTCCCCGTCGTACCGACGCCAGTCGCGCACGATAACTCGTCGCGCGGGGGTGTTGACCCCGGCGGCGAGCGTCGGCGTCGCGGAGATACACTTGATCAGCCGGTCGCGGAACGCGTCCTCGACGCGGGCGCGGTCCTCGCTCCGGAGGCCCGCGTGGTGGAACGCCGACCCCTGTTCGACCGCGTCGGCGAGGTCGGCGGCGGTGTCGGTGTCGGAGCCGGACCGGATCTCGGCGGCGAGTTCCCGGAGGGCGCCGCGCTCGTCGTCGGTGAGCCGAGCGCCGGTCACGTCGGTGAGTTTGCGGGCCGACGACTCGGCGTTGCGCCGGGAGTTGACGAAGACGAGCGAGGAGCCGCCCTGGCCGTCCTCCTCGGTGTCCAAGGCGTCGGCGACGAGCCGGGCGGTCTGGTCTTCCCCGCGCTCGACGGGGACCTCCAGTTTGCTCCCGTCGGCGAAGTCGACGGCGTTGCCGAAGTGGACGCCCATCCGGAGGTCGATGGGGCGCCAGTCGGACTCGACCAGTTCGGCGTCGAGCCAGTCGGCGATGACGTCGGCGTTGCCGACGGTCGCCGAGAGCGCGACCGTCTGGAGGCCGGGGTTCACCTTCCGGAGCTTCGCGAGGGTCACTTCGAGGGTGGGGCCGCGGTTCGGGTCGTCGACGAGGTGGACCTCGTCGCTCACGACGCAGGTGAGGTCGTCGATCCACGGGGCGCCGTTCCGGATCAGCGAGTCGACCTTCTCCGAGGTGGCGACGATGATGTCGCGCGTCGCGAGCCACTCGCCGTCGGACTCGTAGTTGCCGGTGGAGACGCCGACGGTGACGCCGAACTCCTCCCAGCGCTCGAACTCGGCCTTCTTCTCGCTGGCGAGCGCGCGCAGGGGGACGATATATAAGGCGGTCCCGCCGCGCTCGACCGCCGAGAGCATGGCGAGTTCGGCGATGAGCGTCTTGCCGGACGCCGTCGGCACCGCGGCGACGAGGCTCTCGCCGTCGACGACGCCGGCATCCACGGCGGCGGTTTGCGGGGGGTACAGTTCCGCGACGCCCTCCGCTTCGAGCGCCTCGCCGACGCCCGCGGGGAGCCCGGAGAGCGAACTCGGTTGCATTGGTGGTGAGTGGGGTTCCGCCCGATTTAAACCGTCGGAACGGGTCGCTGGGGAGTCGAACGCGCGGCCGAACCGCCCGACCGCCTACAGCTCCCCTTTCGTACTCGGCGTGTCGCTGCGCCGCTCGTCCAGCCGGGTCGCGTCGTCGAGCGCCCGCGCCAGCGCCTTGAAAAGCGCCTCGACCTCGTGGTGGGCGTTGTCGCCCGACTCGATCGCGGCGTGGAGCGTCAGGCCGGCGTTCTGCGCGAGCGAGAGCGCGAAGTGGTCGGCCATGACGCTCGTGAACTCGCCGACCGACTCCTGCGAGAACTCCCCGCTGAAATCGTAGTACGGGCGGCCGGCCACGTCGACGACGACGCTCGCGACCGCCTCGTCGAGCGGGACCCGTCGGTCGGCGTACCGGCGGATGCCGCGCTTCTCGCCGAGCGCCTCGTCGAACGCCTCGCCGAGGCAGATCGCCACGTCCTCGACGGTGTGGTGGTCGTCGATCTCCGTGTCGCCGTCGCAGGCGACGGTGAGATCGAAGAGGCCGTGCTTGGCGAACGACGCCAGCATGTGGTCGTAAAACCCAACTCCGGTGTCGATCTCGCTGTCGCCGTCGCCGTCGATAGCGAGGGTGAGCTGGATCGTCGTCTCGCTCGTCTCGCGGGTGACCGCGGCCGTCCGGTCGTGCTCGCTCATATCGGCCCGTCGCGGCGGATTCGTAAGTCGGTTGCGGGTGGGTGGCCGCCGGCGGTGGCTATTTGCCCCTCCCCCGTGTCGCCTCGGCACGGGATGGACGACTCCGATCCGACCGCGACGCCCGACCCGTCCTCCGCGCCGGGTCCCGATCCCGACCCGCCGGGCGGCGACGCCGAGACCCTCGCCGCCGCCGTCGACGCCGACACGGGAGCCGGCGAACTCGAACGCACGATCGGCCTCGTCGGTGGCCTCGCGATCGGCGTGGGGACGATGGTCGGCGCGGGGATATTCGTCTTTCCGGGGCTCGCGGCGGCGAACGCCGGGCCGGCCGCGTCGCTGTCGTTCGCCATCGGGGCGGTGATCGCGCTCCTCGTCGCGCTCCCGGCGTCGGAGCTCGCCACCGCGATGCCGCGAAGCGGGGGCGGCTACTTCTTCATCTCCCGCGGGCTCGGCACCGCCGCCGGCGCGGTCGTCGGGCTCGGGCTCTGGCTCGGGCTCGTCTTCGCCTCCGCCTTCTATCTCGTCGGGCTCGGCAGCTACGCGGGTCAGGTGTTCCTCGAAGCGGGAATCGCGCTCCCGGTCGACCCCGCCGTCCCCCTCGGCGTCGCGTTCGGCGTCGGCCTCACGGCCCTCAGCCTCTTCGGGACCGAGAACACCGCGGCGCTCCAGAACGGCATCGTGGTCCTCCTCCTGGTCATCCTCACCCTGTTCTTAAGTTACGGCTCGCTCGACGCCCTCGGCGTCTTCGGCGTCCAGTCGACCCCGGAGCGGTTCTTCCCGCCCGGCGGCGCGCTCCCGGTGTTCCAGACCGCGGCGCTCGTGTTCACCTCCTACCTCGGGTTCGCGCAGGTCGCGACCGTCGCGGGCGACATCCGGGAGCCGAGCCGGAACCTGCCGCTGGCGATGGTCGGCTCCGTGCTCATCGTCGGCGTCCTCTACGTCGTCACCATCTTCGTCGCGACGAGCGCCTTCGGGAGCGCTCGCCTCGGCGAGTTCGGCGAGACCGCGATGGTCGAGGTCGCCCGCTCGTTCGTCGGGCTTCCGGGGGCGCTGGCGATCGTCTTCGCCGGACTCCTGGCGACGTTCTCCAGCGCGAACGCCTCCATCCTCAGCGCCTCTCGCGCGGTGTACGCCGTGAGCCGCGACGGAATCTTACCCGCGGCCGCGAGCCGCCTCAACCTCGCGTACGGCACTCCGCACGTCGCGCTCGGGCTCGCCGGGGGACCGATCGTCGTCCTGGCGGCGACGGGACGGGTCGCGCTGCTCGCGGAGGTCGCGTCGTTCCTCCACCTCGTGATGTACGGACTGATCTGCGTCGCGCTGATCCGACTGCGCCGAGAGCGCCCGGCGTGGTACGACCCGTCGTTCCGCTGTCCGGCCGGCGTCGCCGTCGCCGGGGTCGGCGGGCTCGCGAGCTTCGCGCTCATCGCGTTCATGCAGCCGGCGTCGATCGGGGTGGGCGCGGCGGTGATGCTCGCCGCCTACGGCTGGTACCGACACTACGCGACCGACATCGAACTCGCAGGTGACTTCTGATGACCGAGACACCCACGGACGACGGCGAACGGGCAGCGAACGACGATCACGGGGCGCCCGGCGACCGACCGGATGCGGGCGCGCCGACCGACCGGCCGTCGGTGTTGGTCCCGCTGGAAGTGCTGAAGGGGGCGTCGCTCCCGAACGGCACGCCGGAACTGCTCGCCAACGCCCACGTCGTCCTGCTGGGCTACCACGTCATCCCCGAGCAGACGGCGGCCGAGCAGGCGCGCGAGCAGTTCGGCGAGACGGGGATGGCGAAGCTCGACGAGTTCGCCGACGCGCTCGCCGCGGCCGGCGCCGACGTGGAGACGCGCCTCGTGTTCACGCACGACGAGGCGACGACGATCGACCGGCTCATCTACGAACACGACTGTCTCGCGGTGTTGGTGCCGAACGGCGTCGCGCAGGTCGAATCGGTGCTCTTCCCGCTCCGCGGGACGGTCGGCGTCGAGCGGAACAGCCGCCTCGTCGCCGGCCTGTTCGCCGACACCGACGTCGACGTGACGCTGTACCACGCCCTCGACGCGGACGAATCGCCCGAGGACGGGGCGTCGTTCGCGGCGGATGTCGCCGCCACCCTCACCGAGCGCGGCATCGCGGAAGACCGGATCGACACCGTCGTCGAGGACGCGGCCGTTCCGGTCGACGCCATCGCCGACCGGGCCGCGTCGTACGACGTGGTCGTGATGGGCGAGACGGACCCGTCGGTCACGACGTTCGTCTTCGGGATGCCGTCGACGCAGGTGGCGGAGCGCTTCCTCGGCCCGGTGTTGGTCGTCCAGCGCGCTCGCCCCGAGGAGTAGTCGGTCCGCCGCGTGGCCGGTTCAGGCGTCGTCAGCGGCCGCCTGCGCCTCCCGCAGCGTGAAGCGCCCCTCGTACAGCGCGGTCCCCACGACGACCGCTGCCGCGCCGGCGGCTTTTAAATCCACCACGTCGTCGACGGTCGCCACGCCGCCGGAGGCGATCACCGGGATGTCCACCGCGTCGGCGACGCTCGCGACCGCCTCGCGGTCGATCCCCTCTAACTGCCCCTCCACGTCGACGTTCGTGAAGAGGATCGCGCCCGCGCCCAGCTCCTCGTAGCGCGCGGCGGCCGCGGCGGGGTCGAGGCCGGTCCCCTCGGTCCACCCGCTGACGACGACCTCGCCGTCTTTCGCGTCGAGGCTGACGACGACGCTGCCGGGATGGGTGCCGTCGATGTCGGCGACGATCTCCGGCGTTTCGATCGCCGCAGTGCCCAAGATCACGCGATCGAGCCCCAGATCGAGCAGGTCGCGGGCGCCCTCGGCCTCCCGGATCCCGCCGCCGAGTTGGAGGCCGACCGCTTCCGGGACGTGTTCGACCACCGATCCGATCGCCGCCGCGTTGACGCGCTCGCCCTCGAACGCGCCGTCGAGGTCGACGAGGTGGAGCGTCTCGGCGCCCGCCTCGATCCAGCGGTCGGCGGCCTCGACCGGGTCGCCGTACCGCTTGCCGGTGCCGCGCTCGCCGCCGACCAACTGCACGACCTCGCCGTCCTGCACGTCGACGGCGGGGATCACCTCGAACTCGGGGAAGTCGCTCATACGCGTCGTGAGTCCCGGCCGCGGATTAAACGGGTCGATCCGCCCGGCGGCGGCGCGCGCTGGCTCGTCGACAACACCGACCGCTTTTGTACCACCAGGTACAACAACTCGGTAATGACTACTGGCGATGCGGCCGAGACCGATCGGTGTGACGCTCACGACGCCCGTCGCGACGAGCGGCCGGGCGACGAGCGACCGGGCGACGGCGCGCAGCTCGACGCCCCCGAGCGACCCCGGTCTACCCGGCGTCGGTTCCTCGCGCTCGGCGGGGCGGCCGGCGCCGTCGCGCTCGCGGGCTGTAGCGCCGAGCCGACGGGCGAAGGCGAGAGCGACGCCTCCGGGGGCGAGGGAGACGCCTCCGAAGGTGACGGCTCCGAAGCCGACGCCGAGAGCGACGGGGACGACGCCGAGACCCCGACGCTGACGGTCGCCACCTACACCAACTTCATCGACGCGCCCTCCGTCAGTCCGGGCGAGTGGCTCAAA
>Ga0209965_1000054_pt1 | contig 36637 bp, 31 predicted proteins | sample SalPon2_B_H2O_MG_FD_185707 | JGI IMG/M metagenome (GOLD analysis project Ga0209965, IMG submission 185707) | Salt pond water microbial communities from South San Francisco under conditions of wetland restoration - Salt Pond MetaG R2_B_H2O_MG... | ecosystem: Environmental > Aquatic > Non-marine...
CGACGACGACGCGGTCGTCCGGCGGGACCGAACAGCGGACGGTCGGCTCGCCGCCGTCCTCGCCGACCGCGACCGTGACGTTGCCGTCGGCCCCGTTGTACACGTACACCTGTCGGCTCCCGCCCGCCGACGCGTTGAGGTCGACGTGGAACGCGTCGGTGTCGGCGTTCGCCGCGTCCGTGTCGGTCAGCCCGGTCGGGTCGGCCGCGAACACGAAGCCCCGCGTCCGGTCGACGTCGCCCGCGAGCGTCGACGCATTCGGATCGGCCGCGGCCAGCGCGGCGGCGATGCGGCTCCCGTTTTCGGTCCCCACCAGTTCGACGCGCGCGACGCCGCCGCGCTCCGCGTAGGACCGCGCCAGCGCCTCGTCGAGGTCCGCGACCCCGGCCCGGACGGTCGCCTCGGCGTCGCCGTGTCCGCTCGGTCCCGCGCGGTTGGTCGAATCGAGGAGTTCGCCCGTCCCGCCGACCGCGGTCGAGCGCACCTCCATCGCCTCTCCGTCGGCCGATTCGATCCCGCGGGTCGCGACGTTCTCGCTGTAGATAGTCGAGTTGAGAAGCACCACCAGCACCACGAGCGACACGGCCATCACCAGCCCCGCGACGAGCAGCAGCTGGCCGCGGTCGCTGCCGCGGGCGCCGTCGCCGAACAGCCCCTCGCGGTCCGGGAGGTCGACGCTCACATCCGCCATACGATCATGCGCACCTCCACGTGGGTGAAAAGCGGCCCGGAGGCCGTCTCGGTGGCGTAGAACGCGCCCGGATCGGTCCCGTCCGCCAGTCCCCGCAGCGTCGTGTCCGTGTAGTTCGGCGCGGTCAAGTTGGCGTCGTCCGGGAGCGCGACCGTTCGGGTCGCGGTCACCGCGTTGTTGCTCGGCTCGCCCATGTCGACGAGCGAGGTCACGTTCCGCTCCGTGCGCGCCGACGTGTTGTAGTGGCGGAGTTCGACGTTGACCGCGATAGACCGCTCGACGAACGTCCGGTTCAGCGACTCGCCGAACGGCCCGAGCGCGGCGTCGAAGCCGTTCGGCCCCCTCGCTTGGGTGTATCCCTCGCCGTCGACGTCGGGGGGGCTGTCGACGAACGTCGCGTTTTCCGGGTCCCAGCGCAGTATCGCCGCCGTGAGGTCGCCGTTCTCGGCGCTCGTCGTCAGGAAGTCCGTGGCGACCGCCCGCTCCTGGTTCTCGATGTGCTGGTTCGACGTGCTGGCCGAAAGCGGCGTCACGGCGGTCGCCTGTAGCGCGAAGGTGAGCCCGGCGACGAGCAGTATCGCCGCCGCGAACGCCTCCAGCGTGTGCGCCTGTCCCCGGTCGTTCGACGAGCCCATGATCACCACACCCGTACCGTGAGCCGGTACTGCGTCCCGCCGAGCGAGACGAGTCGCTGTGAGACGGTCACGTCGCCGCGTCCCACGTCGTTCGGATCGCCGGTCGACCGGCTCTGTTCGACGTCGAACACGCCGTACCGGGTCGCGATAGAGAGGTTCGACGGGTTCCGGTTGGGGGTCCGCTCGTCGAGGTCGTGGATCACCACCTGTACGTCGCCGTCGATTCCGTAGTGGCTCGCCGGGCTCGCGGCGACCTCCGGGTGACAGCCCGCTTGGGTCCCGAGCGTCGCGTTCGCGGTCAGGAACGCGACGGTACACGCCGGCGACAACACGCCGGGGTCCGTCGGCGACGCCGCGAGGAGGTCGCCGGCGACGCCGGACGCGACGCGGTCGCTCACGACGGGCGAGGCGGTCGCGGCCGCCGAGAACGGATCGAAGAGCGTCGGGACGAACGCGACCACGAACGCGAGCGTCAACACGAACACGCCCGCGCCGACGGCAAAGTCGACCGGAGTCTGCGCCCGGGCGCCGTCAGCCGACATAGATCCACACCCCCAGCGCGAGCGTCATGAGGACGACGGAGAACTTGACGCCGGAGACGAGGTCGGCGTTACGGATGTAGCCGCTGATGAAGCCGGAGAGGATCGCCTGCAGCGTCACGGCGTGGAAGAACAGAAGCGAGAGCACGTCCGGCTCGACGCCGCCGCCGCCGAAGCTCGGCCCGCCGCCCGCCGAGGCGGTACTGGCGCTGTCGGCCTGCGAGGCCAACCCGCCCATCACTTCGATGAACTGCGTCTGGAGGATCGCCATGACGCCGAGGAGGGTGACGTACGTCATCACGATGATCGCCACCTGCATCCGGGTCCGAGACCGGCGGTCGCGTTCGATGTCGTCCTGGTTCTCCGAGGCCTGTGCGGCCGTGGTCAACACGTCAGTGATCTCCGAGGAGGCCTCTTGGGCCTCCGAGATGAGCTTCACCGTCCGGGCGAGTCGGGGGACCGCGTAGGTGTTGTTGAACTCGACGAAGGCGTCTCGCAGGCTCATACCGTAGTTCACCTTCGCGTGTATCACTTCGAACTCTTCTGCGAGTTTCCCGCTCGACGTCTCGGAGACCGCCGCCACCGATTCGAGGAGCGTCTGTCCGGTGTCGTTCGCGGACGAGAGCTTTCGGAGGCTCTCGGAGAGGTTCTCGGTCACCGCCCGCTGTGACCGTCGGCTCCACTCGTGAAACACCGCGAGCGGGACCATCACGATGTAGGCGGGGACGTACACCCAGATGAACGTCGACCACACGGGCCGGCCGACCCACCCGTCGACGGTCGTGGGTGCGGTCCCCGAGGCGGCCGCGATGGCGACGAGGACGAGCGCCGTCGGAACCGACACCGCGAGCGTGTACAGCGGGTTGTCTCGGAAGAACACGTGCGGCTCGGAGACGATCTGTTTTGTCTTGTACGTCCCCTCCTTGTCGCGAATTCGGTCGAAGACGCTGAACCGGCCGACGAACCCCTCGATGAGCCCGAAGTGGATCAGCCCCTCCTGGCTGGCCTGTTGAAGCCGGTCGCTCCCGCCGTCGGGGTGGAGGTAGCCGTCGCCCGGCTCGTCCTGCTTGACGGTGGAGACCAACACGAGGAACCCGACGCCCGTCAGCGGAATGAGCGCGTACACGGTCGCGTAGAGCAAGCGCGGGTCGGACTCGCCCATCATGCCCATGATGACGAGGATGATGATGAGAAGCAGCGGGAACAGCGACAGCGTCATGTACATCTCGCCGAACAGCTCGAGCGTCTCCAGTGTCATCTCGCGCTCCTGTTTCGACGTGCGGAGGTGTTTCTCCTTTTTGTCTTTTAAGAACCCCTCCATGTCGCCGCCGGAGTTGACGATAGAGAGCATATCGGCGAGGAACTGCGAGAGCTCGTCGGAGGGCGTCTCCATCGACTGCTGGCGAATCGCGTTCCGGTAGTCGGTCCCGAAGTACTCCGTCTCGTTGACGATGCTCTGGAACTCGCGTGACACCTCGCCGTAGGTGTCTTCCGCCGCCGCCATCGCGCGCAGGATTTCGAGCTGGTTCAGCCCGCCGACCGACAGCGCGTACATGAACGACACCGAGTCGGCCAAGAGGAGGTTTATCTCGCGTTTCCGCGCCGACGCCCGCGAGTACGGCATCGCGACGATGCCGCCGAACCCGGTCGCGAACCCGATAGAGCCGAACACGAGCCCGCTGATGAGCACCGCCGTCGGCACGACGAGCGCGCGCAGGAACGCCTGCATCTCCGGCCCCGACACGGGCACGCCGAGCGAGAGCGACTCCGGTTGGACCAGTCCGAGCGAAAAGGCGCCGTACCCAATCAGCGTCCCGACGGCCCAGAGCACACCGCCGACTATCAGGCCGACACCGAGCGCCCTGGAGATGAACATCTCCACTTGGTCCGCCATGCGCGCCTCCGCGAGTTTGCGCTCCACGTCGGCCACGAAGTCGCCGTCGGGGTCGAACAGCAGTTCGAAGACGGGGTAAAACAGCTCCGCGAGGAGGTTCCCCTCGGCGGTGCCGTCCGTGACGCCGATGTCGAGACTCATGGGTGCCGCCTCGCGTGGGTCATCGGACTAGCGATCCTCCGGCGACTCGACGGACCCGAAGCCCCAGTCGTCGATCTCCTCGGGGTCGGGGTCGCCGTCTCCGTTTCCGTCGCCGTCATCATCCGGGTCTTCGTCGGCGTCGGTCTCTTCGTCGGCGTCGGCGTCCTCGTCGACCTCCAGATCCCCGGTACCGTCGGCGGTTTCGCTGGCGCCCGGATTCCCGTCGGCAGGAGCGTTCGCTACCGGGTCGAGCACGTCGATACCCTCGTCGAACGGCTCTTCGAAGTCGATGCCCTCGTCGCCGCTATCCGGCTGCTCGCCCCCGAGGCCGATGTCCGCCCTGCCGTCATCCGGTGTATCGACGTCGTTCGCGCCGGTTCCGTGCGGCGATCGGGCGCCCGGCGAATCATCGCGTTCGGCGTCTGCTTCGTCCGTGCCGTCTTCCCCGCCGCCGTCGTCCTCTGTCCCTTCGGGCTCCGCCGCGTGTGTCGTACCGAATTGGCCGTTCGACGGCGGCTGGCCGGCGCTACGAGCCGTGTCTGCGAGTTCGTCCCGCTCGTCGACTCCGCCGTGCTCACCGGCGGAACCGACCGCTCCGAAGGTGCCGCTCTGGTCGGGGGCATCGACCGACCCGGCCGCGTCGGCCTCGGCCCCGTCGTCCGACTCCGGCGCCGGCTCGTCGGTGTCGGACGGCTGTGCGCTCTCGCGTTCGGCTCCCGACTCGCCCGCCACGGTCGCCTCGAGTTCCGCTTCGAGGTCGGCCGCCGCCTCGGCGGCCTCCGCGAGCGCCTCGTGGTCGGTGCCGGGCGCCGCTTCCACGTCCTCCGCAGGCTCGATGTCGAGCAGCGCGTCGGCGACGGAGTCGGGGATCTGACCGCGGTACTCCGCGAACAGGTCCTCGGCCTCTTCGAGGATCTGTTCGACCTCCTCGCGGCCGTCCTCGTCCGGCTCCGGTCGCGGCACCATCTCCTCTTTGTCGCGGTCGACGTTGATGAGCACCGACTCCATCTCGCGGAGGTCCTCGAGCGACCGCTCCAACTGGTCGTTGGCCATCAGCGCGAGCACCGTTTCGGGATCGTTGATAAAGGCCATGAACGTCGCGGCGACCTGCGCGTAGCTGTTGAGTCCGCGGTCGATGAGATACGCCAACACGACCCGGCGTTTCTGGAGTTCCTCGTTTAACACCGCCCGACTCCAGCCGCGGTCGAACATGATGTCTTCGAGGGTGTTCGACGCGCCCATCTGGAGGTACTCGTCCGTCTCCGCCTGCCACTGGAACACGTCTTGGACGTTGATCTCGTCGTTTTCGGCGTCGTAGTGGTTGATCTCGGTCAGCGACTTGTTCCGGCGCACCTTCTTACCCTGGACCCGCGTGGAGGTCTGGACGGAGACCAGATCGAGCGCCGTGAACATCGTCTTCGAGACGTTGATCGGTTCGGTGGTGAACCGCTTGAGGACCTCACCGACCGTGTCGGCGTGGAACGTCGTGTACGTGGTGTGACCCGTCGACATCACCTGGAAGGCGGTTCGGCCCTCCTCGCCGCGGATCTCGCCCATCACGATGTAGTCCGGACGCTGTCGGAGCGCCGCTTCGAGCAGATTGAACTCGTCGATGTCGCCCTTGTCGTCGTCGGAGAAGGAGGGCCGGGTGACGGAGGCGATCCAGTTGCGCTGGGGGAGTTCGACCTCGCGGGTGTCCTCGATGGAGACGATCTTCGCGTTCGAGGGGATAAAGAGGGAGACCGCGTTCAGGCTCGTCGTCTTCCCGGAGGCGGTACCGCCCGCGAAGATCAGGCTCTTGTGGTTCTCGATGGAGAGCCAGAGGAAGGCCATCTGATCGAGCGAGAACGTCTTCCAGTTTATCAGGTCGATCGGCGTGAAGGGGACGTCGTTGAACTGCCGGATGGTGTAGTTCGTCCCGTGGTCCGACACCTCTCGGCCGAGCGTGAGCTGGGCGCGGGAGCCGTCCGTGAGCGTGGCGTCGACTTGGGGGCGCCGCTTCGAGATGCCCTTTCCGGAGCGCTGGGCCAGTTTCACCACGAAGTCGTCGAGTTCGTCGGTGCCGTGGTAGATGTTGGTGATGATCTGCTCGTAGTCGGAGTGGTAGACGAAGACGGGCGAGTTGTACCCGTCACAGGAGATGTCCTCGACGTTGATGTCGTATTTGATCGGGTCGATACGCTCGTACCCGATGAAGTCCCGCTTGAGGTAGTAGAGCAGCCGCTCGACTTGGTGTTCGGAGAGGGTGTCAGGGTCCTCCGCGAGTATGGCCGGCTCGGGCCGGGCGAGTATCTTCGACGACCGCGGCTCGGACTCGGTCGGCGGCTCGTAGCCGAGCGACTCGCTGATCCGACCGAGAATACCCTCCGTGAGGTCGAAGCCGAAGCGCCCGGCGAGGGAGTCGACGACGTCGTCGATGGCGCTCGGCCGGTCTGTCGTCCGCTCGTAGAGGTCGTACCGGTCGAGCAGCCGGAGCGTCTCGTCGACGATCACCTCTTCGCGGAACGTCTCGTCGCCCCCGGAGATCGCCTCGTCGGCGTACTTGATCGAGGTCCGGAGTTTCCCCGTCAGGAACTCGACCAGATCGGTCTCGATCTCCGTCCGGTACGGCTGGACGGCGTAGTACTTGACCTCGTTCTCCTTCGTCGAGCGGAAGACGATCACGAACGCGTACGGCTTGTTCACCCAGTAGCGCTCTATCTCCCGGAAGTGGAGCTTCTTCGGCATGGGGACCGACTTCTCTAGGTCGTACCGGTTCACGAGGGTCGTGTGGCCCTCGTCCGTCGAGAAGAACGCGTCCTCGTCGACCTCGGGATGCACGTTCACCGTGCGCTCGTCGACGAGGTCCGCGAGGTCGGCGGCGGCGCCTCCCCCCGCCCCGAGCAACTCCTCGGTCCGGTCGGGGTCGAAGCCGAGCGCCTCGACTTTGTCCTCGTGGGTGAACTCCAGGGGCTCGTCCTCCTCGTCGGTCGGGGGATTCCCCTCCTCGTCGAAGAAGAACTCGTCGCGGTAGTCGTCCCACGTGTAATACCCCTTGAGAACCGGGACCTCGTAGAGATTGTACCGCGCAGAACACAGGTCCCACAGCAGATCGGCGACCGCACCGCCGTCCTCGACGCGAGCGCGCGTCTCCGAGGGGTGAAACCCGAGGAGATCGCTCGGGTCGACGCCCGAACGCTCCCACTCCTCGGCCGTCGGCGTCCGCCGCGGGACCATCTCGACGGCGCTCCCGGCGGCGACGACGACACCGGGGACGCCGGGACCGTCGACGTCGATTCCGGATCGTGGCTCGGGGGCGGCCCGCTCCGGGCTGTCGCCTCCGGACGGATCGTCCCGGTCGGCCGGACCGTCGCGTGCGTCGTCGTCCTGGTCGGCTCCGTCTTCGATGTCTTCGATTTCGTCGCCCTCGTCGGCCTCGTCGGTCTCGTCTCCACCGTCTTCGTCGTCGCCGTCGGGCTCGTCTCCGCTCTCGTCGTCGACCGACTCCGCCTCCGGGGGCGGCGTCACCGCTGCGACGCTAGTTCCGGCCGGAACGACGGCCGCGCCGCTGAGGACGACGTGGTCGGTTCCGACCACGAGCGTGCCGGGTTCCGGCGTCTCGTGGCCCGGAACGGCGGTGTCGCCGTCGGCGAGGTACGGCTCCTCGACGCCCGCCGCGCGGACCACTCGGTCGACGCCGTCCTCGAAGTGCCCCTCGACGGCTGTCGACGGAACGACCGCCTGCTCGCCGATGTCCGTATACAGCGTCGAGACGGCCTCGTCGTGTCCCTGGTCTCGGAGGAACGTCCGCCACGAGTATCGCCCCACGGACACGGGGCGATCGGACGCCGCCGAATCCGCCGTCTCCTCGGGAGAGAGCGGCAGACGCTCGGCGTCGTCAGATTCCATGCGTGGGACAACGACGCAGCCGTTTAAAAAGGTGTCCTGAAAAAAACCGAAGTTGATAATCCCCGGAAGGCGTCGCTTGGTCCCGATCGCGTTTCTGTTTCACTCGGTGAACCAGACTCACAAACAGTCCCCAAGGGCGGCGGTCTTTAGGTCGCCGCGCTCGAAGCGGTCGCTGTGACACGCTCCGACGACGCCGACCGGTTCCGATCGCTCGGTCGGCTCCGCCGCGCGCCCGTCCGGCGACGCGTTCGCGACGCGGTCGCCGGCGAGCTGCTCGGCACCGTCCGGAGCCTCGGCGTCGTCCTCGGGTTCACCGCGTTCATGCTCGCGGTCGGGATGGGCTACTACGCGCCGACCGCCGGCGAGGTGCCGGTCCCGCTGTGGCCGCTGTACGCGGACTCGGCCGTCGCGGTCGCGCTCGGCGGACTGGTCCTCGTCGACGTCCTGTCGACGGTCCGTCGCGGCGAGCGCGTGACCGATGCTCCGGTCTCTCGCGGTCGCGCGTACCTCCAGACGCTCGCGTTCGTCTGGCTGGTCCAGTTCGGCCTCTGGCCGCTCGTCTCGCTGAACCTCGCGTTCGGGTCGTACGTCGCGGCCCCCGACGCGTGGATCTACTACTGGGGCGTCCTCGGGACGCACCTCTGTTTCGTCGGTCTCGCGCTGTTGTTCCCGGCGTTCGGCCGGACCACCCGCGGCGCGTTGGCGCTCGCGGTCGCGGTCGTCGTCGGCAACGTCGGCCTCGATTACGGGCTGGGGTACCACCCGCCGCTTTTATACGAGCCGGGACCGCTGCTGGCCGGAGCGACGCTCGCCATCGGCCTCGGGTCGGTGTGGCTCGCTGGCCGGTCGTTCCGACGGCTCGGCGACGAGGGTCGCTGAGCGCTGGTGGGAGGACGGCGAGAGGCGGGCACGGCGGGATTCGAACCACAGTCACTTCGCTCGCACCGCTCGCTCCGTTCCCTGCTTCGAACCGCGCTTGTGTCGCCACTGCTCACTTCGTTCGCAGATAGCGGGCACGGCGGGATTCGAACCCGCGATCGAGAGGTTAGGAACCTCTCGCCCTGTCCGCTAGGCCACGCGCCCAAATCCGATACAAAAAACGCCGCGACGGGGATCGGTCGGCCTCGGAGCGCCGATCAGGCGCTGGTTTCTTTTTCGGTTTCCGTTTCGGTCTCGGACTCGACTCCGGCGTCCTCGTCGTCGATAGTCGAGTCGGCCGCGACGGCCCCTTCCTCTTCACCGTCTTTCATCTGTTTCAGTTCGTCTTCAACCTCCTCACGTCCCTTCTTGAACTCGCCCATCGCCTGGCCGGTCGACCGAGCGAGTTTCGGGATCTTGTTGGCACCGAAAAGCAGCACCAGCACGAGCAGGATGATGAGGAGTTCCGGGCCCGCCGGAATGCCGCCGATCAGTGGAATCGAAGTTACCATCTCTACACTTCTGTAACTCTCTGGCGATTATAGTCTTTTTGCCTCGATGAACGGGACACAACCGCCGCGCGACCGGCCACACTCTCCTGATCACGGTCGTTTCGACGGAAACTGAATCGCCGCACCGCCACGCTACCACCCGAGCGTCGCTCCCGAGGTCGAAACGATGATACCGCGGCGCACCGACCGGAGGATATGACCGAAGTTGGCGACGACGCCCCGACGTTCACCGCCTCGCTCGTTACCGACGACATCGAACCGTTCGACCTGTCCGACCACCTCGGCGACGAGCCGGTCGTCCTCGCCTTCTTCCCGGCGGCCTTCTCGAACACCTGCACGGACGAGATGGAGGCGCTCCGAGACGGGTTCGACCGTGACGACTGCACGCTGTTCGGCGTGAGTACCGACCTCCCGCACGCGCTCGACGCCTACCGCGTGCAGTACGACCTCCCGTTCGCGCTCGTCGCCGACCCGGCCCACCGTGGGATAACGGCGTACGATGTCGTCGATTCGTTCGACCACATCGGCGTCGACACGGTGGCACAGCGCGCCGTCTTCGTGATCGACGGCGACGGCGTCGTGACGCACCGCTGGCTCGCGGACAATCCGGGACAGGAACCCGACTACGACGCCCTCGCGACGGCGGTCGACGAGGCGTCGACGTAAGGACACGACCGACCGCCGACCGCTGCGACTCGTCCAGTTATAAACAATACCGCTCGGCGGACGCGGCTACTCGGCCGGGACGCTCTCGTCGTCTGCCGGCTCGTCGGCGTCGCTCGTTCCGCCCGCGCCGTCCGCTTCGTCGGCGTCTCCCGATTCCTCGGCCACCTGTTCGGACGCCGTGTTTACCGCCTCGGGCACGATGTCGACGGAGGCGACCGTGTCGTTCGGGTCCAGATTCATCACGATGACGCCCTTCGTGTTCCGGCTCACCGTCGAAATCTCCTCGACGCGGGTCCGCATGATCTGTCCGGCGTCGCTCATCGCGAGCAGGTGGTCGCCGTAGGTCACCGCCTCGATGGCGACCGCCTCGCCGTTTCGGTCGCCGGTCTTGATGTCGATCAGCCCCTTCCCGTTGCGGGACTGCAGGCGGTACTCGTCGAGGTCGGAGCGCTTCCCGTAGCCGTTCTCCGTGACGGTGAGCACCCAGTTGTGGTACTCGTCGTCGATGGCCGCCACGCCGGCGACCGCGTCCCCCTCGCGGAGGTCGATGCCGATGACGCCGCGGGCGGTCCGCCCCATCGCGCGCGCCTCCGACTCGTCGAACCGGATCGCCATCCCGTTCCGGCTCCCGATGACGATGTCGCGCTCGCCGTCGGTCACCTCGACGTCGACCAGTTCGTCGCCCGCTTCCAGCCGGATCGCCCGGATGCCGGTCGTCCGGATGTTCGCGAACTCGTCGACGGCGGTCCGTTTGATGTACCCGTCGCGGGTCACCATCGTGAGGAACTCGTCGTCGTCTAAGTCCTCGGTGTTGACGACCGCCTCGATCTCCTCGCCGTCGTCGAGGTCGAGGAGGTTGACCGCGGACTTCCCGCGGGCCGTCCGGGACATCTCCGGGATCTCGTAGGTCTTCAGTTCGTAGATCTGCCCCTGGTTCGTGAACACGAGGAGGTAGTCGTGGGAGTTGGCGGCGAACACCGACGAGACGCGGTCGCCCTCCTTCAGATCGGTGCCGATGATCCCCTTGCCGCCACGATTCTGCGCCCGGAAGGTGTCGAGCGACATCCGCTTGATGTAGTCGTCTTCGCTCATCACGACGACGCACTCCTCTTCGGGGATGAGGTCCTCGTGTGTCACGTCGCCCACGTCCTCGATGAAGCTCGTGCGGCGCTCGTCGCCGTACTCGTCTTTGATCTCCCGCAGTTCGTCGACGATCACGTCGTCGAGTTCGTCGGGGTTCGCGAGGATCGTTTCCAGCCGCTCGATCCGCGCGGTCACGTCCTCGTACTCGGACTCGATCTCCTGGGTCTCCATCGACGTGAGCGACCCGAGTTGCATCCGGACGATGTGGGCCGCCTGCGCCTCGCTGAACTCGTACTCGGCTTCGAGCGCCGCCTTCGCGGCGTCGCGGTCGTCGGAGTCCTGGATCGTCTCGACCACGTCGTCGACCTGTTCGAGCGCTTTCAGGCGGCCTTCGAGGATGTGCGCCCGGTCTTCGCGCTCCGCGAGTTCGTGTTCGGAGCGCCGACGAACCACGTCACGCCGGTGTTCGACGTAGTGGCGGAGCGTCTCTTTTAAATCCAACACCTGCGGCGAGCCGTCGACCAAGGCGAGGTTGATGACGCCGAAGGTGCGTTCGAGGTGGCTCTCGAGCAGTTGGTTTTTGACGACGCTGGCCATCGCGTCGCGCTTGAGTTCGACGACGACGCGGATCCCGTCGCGGTCGGACTCGTCGCGCAGGTCGCGGATCCCCTCGATGGCGCCCTCGTTGACGTCCTCGGCGATGCGCTCGACGAGCCGCGACTTGTTCTGCTGGAAGGGGAGTTCGCTTATGACGATCCGGCCCTCCTCCTCGTCGACCTCGAACTCGGCGCGGACGCGGACCCGGCCGCGACCCGTCTTGTACGCCTTGTGGACCGCGTTCCGCCCGACGATGTTCGCGCCGGTCGGGAAGTCGGGTCCCTTGACGTGTTCCATCAGGTCTTCGACGGTGCAGTCCGGCGACTGGATCAGCTCGATCGTGGCGTCGACGACCTCCCCGAGGTTGTGCGGCGGGATGTTCGTCGACATCCCGACTGCGATCCCCGACGACCCGTTGACGAGCAGGTTCGGGAACGCCGACGGCAACACCTCCGGCTCTTCGAGCCGGTCGTCGTAGTTCGACGAGAAGTCGACGGTGTCGCGTTCGATGTCGGCCAGCAGCTCCTCGGCGATGGGAGCCATCCGCGCCTCCGTGTACCGCATCGCGGCCGGCGGGTCGCCGTCGACGGAGCCGAAGTTCCCCTGCCCGTCCACGAGGGGGTACCGCATCGAGAAGTCCTGAGCCATCCGGGCGAGCGTGTCGTAGATGGCGCTGTCGCCGTGCGGGTGGTAATCACCCATCGTCTCGCCGACGACGGACGAGGACTTGCGGTGCGAGGAGTTGCTGGTGACGCCCGCCTCGTGCATCGCGTAGAGGATGCGCCGGTGGACGGGTTTGAGCCCGTCGCGGACGTCGGGGAGCGCGCGCCCCGCGATCACCGACATCGCGTAGTCGATGTACGACTGTTCCATCTCGTCTTCGATGCGGGCGTTCGTCACCTGCGCGGCGCGGACGCTGCCGGGGTCGACGTCGGGCGCGTCGGAGCTCATATATCCACCCACTCGGCCTCGGTCGCGTGCTCTTTGATGAACTGTTTCCGCGGCTCGACGGCGTCACCCATCAGGACGTTGAACATGCGGTCGGCGGCGGCCGCGTCGTCGACGTTGATGCGCTTGAGGTGTCGGTTTTCGGGGTCCATCGTCGTGTCCCACAGCTGGTCCGGGTTCATCTCGCCGAGGCCCTTGAACCGCTGGACCTGATCGGGGCTGCCGTCGCACTCTTCGGCGACGATCCGGTCGCGCTCTGCCTCCGTCATCGCGTCGTACGTCTGGCCGCGGTAGCGGACGCGGTAGAGGGGCGGCTGGGCCGCGTACACGTAGCCGGCCTCCAGGAGTGGCTTCATGTGGCGGTAGAGGAGCGTGAGAAGCAGCGTGCGGATGTGGGCGCCGTCGACGTCGGCGTCCGTCATGATGATGATCTTGTTGTACCGGGCGTCGTCGATGTCGAACTCCTCGCCGATTCCGGCGCCGATGGCGGTGATGAGCGCCCGTATCTCGTCGTTCTCCAAGATGCGGTCGAGCCGGTGTTTCTCGACGTTGAGGATCTTCCCTTTAAGTGGGAGAATCGCCTGGTTCTCGCGGTTACGGCCCTGTTTCGCCGACCCGCCGGCCGAGTCGCCCTCGACGACGAACAGCTCCGCTTCCGAGGGGTCGCGGGTCTGACAGTCGGCGAGCTTTCCGGGCAGCGCGGTCGATTCGAGCGCCGACTTCCGCCGGGTCAGCTCCTCGGCCTTCTTCGCCGCCTTGCGCGCTCTGGCCGCCTCGGCCGCCTTGTGGACGACCTTCTGTGCGGTGTCGGGGTTCTCCTCGAAGAACGTGCCGAGCTTCTCGTGGGTCGCGGACTCGACGATACCGCGGACCTCGCTGTTGCCGAGTTTGGTCTTCGTCTGTCCCTCGAACTGCGGGTCGGGGTGTTTCACCGAGATGACCGCCGTGAGCCCCTCGCGAACGTCCTCGCCTTTCAGGTTCGCGTCGAGGTCGTCGACGAGGCCGTGCTCGTTGGCGTAGTCGTTGACGGTCCGCGTCAGCGCCGTCTTGAACCCGGTGAGGTGGGTCCCGCCCTCGCGGGTGTTGATGTTGTTCGCGAACGCGTGGACGGAGCCCTGTAGCTCCTCGGTCGCCTGCATCGCGACCTCGACGTGGATGTCGTCGCTTTCGTCCGCGAAGTAGATGACGTCGTCGTGGATCGCGGTCCGCGTCTCGTTGAGGTAGCCGACGAACTCTCGGATGCCGCCCTCGTAGCGGAACGTCTCCTCGTCGCCAACGTCGCCCGTCGCCTCCGGGTCGCGCTCGTCGACCAGCGAGACGGCGACCCCGGAGTTGAGGAACGCCAACTCGCGCAGGCGGCTGGCCAGCGTGGAGAACTCGAACTCGGACGTTTCGAATATCTCGCCGTCGGGCCAGAATCGGATGTACGTCCCCGTCTCCTCGTCGCTTTCGAGATCACGGACGCGCTCGAAGCCGTCCTCGACGGGCTCTCCGCGGGCGAACTCGTGGCGGTAGACCCCGCCGTCGCGTTTCACCTCGACCTCCAGTCGCTCGGAGAGGGCGTTGACGACGCTGACGCCGACGCCGTGGAGGCCCCCGGAGACCTGGTACGACTTGGAGTCGAACTTCCCGCCGGCGTGTAAGACGGTCATGATCACTTCGAGTGCCGGGCGGTCGTACTTCTCGTGGGTGTCGACCGGGATCCCCCGACCGTCGTCGCTGACGCTGACGGAGTCGTCGTCGTGTACCGTGACGGTGATGTCGTCGCAGTACCCTGCGAGCGCCTCGTCGATGGAGTTGTCGACGACCTCGTAGACGAGATGGTGGAGCCCCCGACCGTCCGTGGACCCGATGTACATCGCCGGTCGTTTACGGACGGCCTGCAGGCCTTCGAGAACCTGAATCTGGCCGGCTCCGTATTCGCTCTGCTCTGACATAGAACTTACCGGAGATAGTCGATGCCCGCTTATAAAGCCGGCGCACGCGCGCGGGCGTGTGAGCAAACTACCAGAAGGAAGTTACCTACCGCTCGGCGAGTCGCCGGACGCCGCCCGACCGTCGAGGACTGGTCGCACCCGATCACGGACCGACGCGCGGAGTCGGTCGGGGTCGACGCCCCTGCCGCCGCCCCCGAACCGAACCGGCGTCTCCCTGGCGATCGTCTCGAGGACGCGCTCGACGACGGCGTCGACGGCCGGCGTCGCCCCCTGCCGGCTCAGCGCTGCGATCGCGCGCTCGACGCGCTCGTCGGTCGCGTGGGCCGTGGCGACGGCCTCGGGGTCGGCGTCGGGTTCGGGCTCGGCGGCGGAGTCGAAGTCAGGCGCGTCGGACCGACCGCCCGACTCGCTCGCCGTGAGTTTCGCGCGCCCGCCGCGTTTGTTCCGGACGACGACCCCCGCGGCGGGGCCGTCGCGCCACGCAGAGGCGGGAACCGCGTACCCGTCCGGGTCGAAGTCCCTGGCGTTCACCTCGCGGGCGACCGCGTTGACCGGATCGAGGCCGATCCCCTCGAAGATGGCCGCGGCGGCGTCGGGCGGGCGAAACGCGCCGTCGGCCGGGTCGGATTCCGAGCCGATCCACACGTCGGTGCCTAAAAACGGCGGAAGGCGCTCCCAGTCGTAGTCGGCGCCGCAGTGGTGCGTGGCGACGCCGAAGAAGTCAACGCGCTCCGGGGTCGGAACCGCGTCGCGGAGGGCCTCGCGGTCGAACCGCTCGCGGACCCACCTGACCGCGGGGCGAAGGGGAAGCGGGACCGCGTCCGGGTCGGCGTACGTCGTCTTCGCGTCGCCGAACCGGAGGAGCCCGGAGTCGTCCATCCGGAACCGGAGCCGCGTCCCGTCGACCAGTTCGAGGAGCCAGAGGTGGCCGTCGAGGACGTCGCCGTCGGCGACCTCGCGGATGTCGGGGAGCGGTGGAACGGGGTGCATGGGGTGTCGCGTCGTTCTGACCTGCGTGACGGAAGGGGTTGGCTCTTGGGGGTCGCGTCTCGGCGACGCCGGGGCGTGGGGGTATTTAAATACGCCTCAGGTCAGTCGTCCGCGGGTGCGTCCGGGCGGTACGCCTCGCTTATCGCCTTCCACTTCCCGGAGCGGAACCGCCAGTAGTTGATCGCGGCCGGGATCGTCGTCTCGGCGACGAACGCGAGGTAGACGCCCCACAGGCCGATCGCGGGGAGCGCAACGGACGGGAGCGTCAGGGCGGTCCCCGGCACGCCAATCGCCGGCGTCGCCTCGTAGGCCCCGACGTACGCCAGCGGAATCGAGACGCAGAACATCCCGAGGAACTGGCTCGCGAAGGGAATCTTCGTGTCGCCGGCCGCGTCGAGCGGCCCCGCCGCCCCGCCGGAGACGCCCTGAAAGACGACCGCGACGCAGGCCGCGTAGACGAAGGTGACGGCGATCGGTACCTCGGGGCTCTGCGGGTTTTCAGCGAACAGCGCCACGATGTCGGTCGCAAAGACGGCCGTCACCGCCGCGAAGACGACGTAGGTCGCCACCGAAAAGCGGATGATGTCGGTGGCGTACGCCTCCGCTTCGGCGGGGTCTTCGCCGCCGAGTTCCTGCCCGACCAGACTGGAGGAGGCGAGGCCGAAGCCCCAGCCGGGGGCGTTCATGATCCCCCAGATGCGGCGAGCGATGACGAACGCGGCGACCGTGTTCTCGCCGAACACGTCGAGGATGGCCAACATCGGGAACTCCGCGACCGTCCACACGAGGTTTCGCGCGCCGACCGGGAGCCCGATCTCGACGAGGTCGCGGAACATGTCGGGGTTGCGGTACGACCCGAGCGGGTCGATGGCGATCGGGAACGCGCCCAGGCCGGGGAGGCGCCCGCGCACGAGGCCGACCGCGAACGCGGCGACCGCGAGCACGTTCGAGAGGACGGTCCCGACCGCGGCGCCCTCGACGCCCCACCCGAGCCCGAAGATGAACGCGGCGCTGAGGACGATGTTCGCGACCGCGCCGCCGGCCCGCACCTGCATCGCGGTGTAGGCGTCGTCGCAGCCGACGAGGACGCGGCTCCCGACGAGGTTGAGCGCGGCAAAGGGGACGCCGAGGCCGACGATCCGGAGGTAGTCGGCGCCGAAGGCGATCGCCGCCTCGTTGCTGCTCAACACCCGGATGAGACGGGTGGGTGCGGTCCAAAATATCGCGGAGACGGGGATCGTGATCGCGACGGCGAGCACGACGCTCGCCCGGACGGCGTCGCCCAGTTCGCCGTACGCCTCCGCGCCGAAGCGCTGGGAGACGAGGGCGATGGTCCCGCCGGCGACGCCCCCGCCGAGCGCGAACGCGAGCCCCCAGTAGGGGCCGGCGAAGCCGACGCCGGCGACGGCGCTGGTGCCGACGGCGACGCCGACCATCGCCACGTCGACCGCGTTCTTCGACATCCGGGCCACGCCCGTCACGATCCGGGGCCAGGCGAGGTCCGCGGTCCGGACCACGCGGTGTCGGTCGATCAGCCCCACCCTCGCGAGGGCGAAGCCGATGTAGAGGATCAACGCACGGAACGGGTTCGGGAGGTTGACCACTGCGGATACGCCCCTTTCCCCGTGGTCGCTAAAGGGATTTCGTCACGCGGCGGTCGTTTCCGGATCGGTCGTCACGCGGGCGCGGCGGCTCACGCCCCCGACACGAGGTACACGGAGACCGCGGCGAAGACGATGCCGAGCGCCTTCCGGGCCCCGAACGACTCGCCTAAAAAGAGGAAGCCGATCACCGACGAGAAGACGAGAAACATCGCGAAGATGGGCGTCACCACGCTCACCGGCCCTAAGGCGAGCGACCGGTACAGCGAGAGGATGCCGATCCCGAGGAAGACGCCGGCCGCGAGGACGTGGAGCATCTTCGGCGAGGTCAGGTGGGTCGTGAACCCCTGGTCCGTGGACGCGAGGACGCCGACGGCCATGACGATGAGGAGGGAGTTGGAGACGACGACGGCCACGTCGCTCGGGACCGCGTCCGGCCCGGTCGTCGCGACGCGCATCAGCGGGGAGACCAGCGCGTACGCGCCCATCGCGAGCAGGGCGTAGGGCAGATACGAGTTCATGTCCGGAGGTGAGCGCCCCCGAACAAGTGCCTATCGACCGGGGTCAGCGACGGCCCCGGACCGCTCGCCTTCCGTCGCGTCCCCCATCGGCGCCGACACGGTGACCACCGTCCCGGTCGGCTCGCGGTCGGCGAAGGAGACCCGACCGCCTATCGTCTCGACGCCCCACTTGACGATCCACAGGCCGACGCCGCTCGCGTGTTCGAGGGGCGTCTCGACGCCCTGCGTCAGCACGGCCCGCTCGGCCGGGGCGATTCCGGGGCCGTCGTCGGCGATGGAGAGCTCGACCCAGCCGTCCGCGGTCGACGCCTCGATCCACACGGACGGGCGGTCGGCGTCGTTGTGTTGTACCGCGTTCGAACAGAGGTTCTCCACGACCGCCTGAAGCGTCGCCGGGACGCGCACGTCCGGCACCTCGTCGCAGACCGACACCTGGGCGCGGGGCCACCGGTCGCGGAGGTCCGCGGCGGCGTCCTCGATGATCGTCGCCACCGGGAGCGGCGGGTCCGGCTCCGAGACCGGGTCGAACAGGTCGCTCGCGGCCTTCGTCCGCTCGCTGAGCTGATAAATGCGCGCGGCGCTCTCCTTGACGACCGAGAGCGCTCGCTCGTCGCCCGGCGTCGTTTCCAGCCGGTCCGTGTACCCCTGGATCAGGTTCGTCTCCGTTCGGATGTCGTGGCGGAACACCCTGTTGAGCACGTTCAGGCGCTGCTGTTGGATGATGTACTCGCCCACGTCGTGATACACCGCCAGACGACCGACCGCTCTCCCGTGGTCGTCGGTCACGTCGCGCACGGTGACCTCGTAGGGGCGCCGACCGTTCTCTCCGACGATCGAGAGCGGCCCGACGTCGCCCTGCCCGGTTTGAAGCTCGTCGTAGTGCGGGACCACCGCCGTCGCCGCCTCGCCGATTGCCGTCCGCCTGTCGACCCCGAAGACCTCCGCCGCACAGCGGTTCAGGTCCAGCACGTACCCCTCGGTGCCGACGACGAACACCGGGTCGTGGAGCTGTTCGAACACGAGTTGCCGGGCTCGCCGCCGCGGCGCGGGGGTCAGGGTCAGCAGCCGGAACCGCGAGAGCGCGAGGAGGTAGGCGACGCCGGAGACCGCGAACGCGAGCGGCGTCGGGTCCAGTCCCGGCACCGGAACCGCTCCCGAGAGGTAGACGATGCTGCTGATCCACGGCGCCGCCGTGCCGACGAGCAGCGCCGCGCTCTGCCCCTGGAACGGGCGGGCTTCGTCGCGGACGAGTTGGAGGATGGGGACCGACCCGATGATACCCAGCAGGTAGGTGTAGCCGGCCATGACGTAGTACCACGGACCGGGGTCGACACGGAGGAACGACCCGACCATGGTGTCGGACACCTCTCGGTCCACGACGACGAGGCCGTACGGGTCGCCCGCCGCGACCACGAGGAGGGTGACTGCCGGGGCGACGCAGACCGCGGCCACGACGCCCGGTCTCACGTATCGGTCGCGGCCGGTGTACTCCAGCGCGAACAGCAGCCACGCCACGGGCACCATGACCACTCCGACCCACTGCACGTCGTACCAGAGGGCCTTCGCGGCGAGCGTCGCCGCCTCGAGTTCCAAGACGAGGAACACGGTCCACCACACCTGTCCGGCGAGGAGCAGCGAGAGCCACGTCGCGCCGGCGTCGGGGCGCTCTCGCCACGCGAGTATCGCCGCGGACGTGCCAGTGACCACCGCGGCGAGGAGCGCGACCGAAAGCGAACTCAGCCCGATCACACTTAATTGCACTCGGAGGAAATATTAATAATTTTGTTTTCAGCGGTTGACATCCGCGACGCGCCGAGCGCGTCGCCGACGAGCGCCTACCCGATCAGTCGCACCCCCGCGATGACGGCGCCGACCAGGAGGTACGTACCGTCCGGAGCGACGCCCAGAACCGACGCGTCGTCGACTCGCCCGGCGAGCGACGTGACGAAGAGCGACGCCGCGAGACCGACGCCGAGCGCGGCGACCAGCGGCCACGCGAACAGGCCGGCGACGGCGGCGCTCGTCACGACGACCGCGACGACCCCGTCGACGCCGTACAACAGCCACCGGGTCCGGGCGACGCCGAAGACGACGGGAAGCGTCTCGACGCCGACCGCCGCGTCGGCCTCGACGTCTCGAACGTTCGGGAGTTCCGCGTCGACGAACGACCGGAGGAAGAAGTACGCGAAGACGACGGCCACCGCGGGTCCGGCCGCCACTCCGGCGAACGCCACCGGGAGGAGCGTGAGCGCGGCGGCCCACGCCGCGGCGACGACGACCGAGTTCAACACGAGCACGTCTTTCAGCCGCGGCACGTGGCGGTACCCGCCGTCGGCCGCCGTCGAGCCGGACCCGAGCCGACCGCGGGGAATCACGGCGGCGACCGCACCGCCGACGGCCCGCCCGACGTCGGGGAGCCAGTCGGAGGCGTACACGACCCAGCACGCACCGGGAAGCAGGGTAAGCGCAAGCGCGAGGGGGCCGCCGGCGACCGCGAGCGCGACCGCCAGCCCGTAGCCCAGCGCGGCGGCGACCATCTGCTGGTCCCCGTAGCGCCGGGCGAGGAGCGCTCGGCGGGGCGTCGAGGCGGCGTCCGCGTCCGCGTCGGCGACGTGGTCGACGGTGTACACCGCGAAGGTGACGAGACCGACCACGAGCGGAGCGACAGTGAGGCCGACGCCCAGCAGGGCGGTCGCGATGAGCGTCTCGACGGCCGCGACGAGCGCGATGAACGGCGCGCCCGCCGCGAAGGCCCTGAGGAGGCCCGCGGCGTCGACGCCCGTCGGCGCCGAGTCGAGCGGTTCGCCTGCGGGGGGCGCGGCCTCATGTCGCGCCGGGGCGTCCGAAGCCGACGCGGACGGCGACGGATCGGACGCGGGCGGTCGGGAGCGATTCAGCGATTCGGTGCCGTCGAGTGGCTCTGACGGCGGATCTGTGTTTTCTGCCATGGGTCGAAGCCGGCGCGCCGCCGATCGGCGTCACCCGCCGTCAGCCACTCGAACCGCCGAACGTATCTATTCACCTGTAAACGTGTTAAATGAATGTAGTATATTAGTAGGTTTAAATCCCGTTCGGAGTTACTCTTGTCGCGTCGCCGGGCGACCGTTACGCGGCCGCCGGACGCGTCCGCTGCGATCCGGGTCCGTTGTTCCCCCTTCAGTACGCTTTTGGGGCGAGCGGCGCATCGTGTGGGTATGGACGGAACCTTCGATCACGTGATGATCCGCGTCGAGGACTTAGCGGCGAGCCTCGACTGGTATCAGACGCACTTAAACTACGAGGAGAAGGGTCGCTGGGAGGCCGACACGTTCACCAACGTCTTCCTCGGTCCCGAGGAGATGCACGACGACGGCGCGATGTTGGAGCTCACCTACAACCACGACGACCGCACGTACGACGTGGGCGACGCGTGGGGCCACATCGCCGTGCGCGTCCCGGAAGACGCCTTACAGGAGTCGTACGACGAGCTGATGGCGGAGGGCGTCGACGACTACCGCGACCCCGACTCGTGCGGGAACCGCTACGCGTTCGTCAAGGACCCGGACGGTCACGAAATCGAGATTGTCAAGCGCGACTACGGCGCGAAGTGGAGCATCGACCACACGATGATCCGCGTCGAGGACGCCGACGAGGCGCTCGGCTACTGGACCCGCAAGTTCGAGTACGCGGAGCAGCCGAGCGGCCGCTGGGAGGCCGACTCCTTCTCGAACTACTTCATGGCGCCCGAGGCGGCCCCGAAGGAGGCGATGAAACTGGAGCTCACCTACAACTACGACGGCCGCGAGTACGCGATGGGCGACGCGTGGGGCCACCTCGCCGTGCGCGTCGACGACCTCGACGAGGCGTGGGACACCCTGTTGACCCGCGAGGCGCTCGACTACCGCGATCCGGAGTCGTGTGACCACAACTACGCGTTCACGAAAGACCAGGACGGCCACGAGGTCGAACTGGTCACCCGCGACTGACCGCGCTCACGGCGCCCGACCCGCCGGTGCCGGCCGCGTCCCGCTGCTGTCTTTTTAAACCAGAACCCGTCCCGCTCGTAGCGCCCGCGCTCACCCGTCTTCCGACCGCGCCGCCGACACCACGCCCGTGATCTCGAACCGGGCGCCGCCCCCCGTCCCGTCGGTAATCCCGATCGACCACCCGTGAGCCGTCACCACCTGTTCGACGATGCGCAGACCGAAGCCGGTTCCCTCCCGCGAGGTCGAGTAGCCGGCGTCGAACACGTCCTCACGGGACTCCGCCGGGATCCCCGGCCCGTCGTCCTCGACGAAGAACCCCGCCTCGTCCGCCGGCGAACCGGCGGCGTCGGCGTCCCCGTCACCGAGCGCGCCGACCCTGATCGCCACGTCGCTTCCGCCGTGATCGAGCGCGTTTCGCACCAGATTTTCGAGGACCTGTCTGAAGCGAGTCTCGTCGGCCTGGAACCGCAGATCGCTCTCGACGGTCAGCGACGCGTCGCCGGTCTCGACGGTCTCCCAGCACGATTCGACCAACTCGGAGAGTTGGACCGGCTGCGTCTCCCGGACCTGTTCGCCCTCGCGGGCGAGCCGCAACAGGTCGGAGATGAGCGTCTCCATGCGCTCGTGTGCCCGCGAGACCGCGTCGAGGTGCTCGCTCTCGCAGTCGGCCGCGGCGAGTTCGGTCCGCCCCTGCGCCACGTTGAGCGGGTTCCGGAGGTCGTGTGACACGACGCTCGCGAACTCCTCTAACCGGTCGTTCTGCCGCTCTAACTTCTCGCTCCGGTCGTGAAGGCGGCTGGTTCGCGCCGTCGCGTTGAGCGCCGTCTCCGCCGCGGTCGCGAGGATTCGCGCGAGGTGTTCGTCGGTCCCGTCGAACACGCCGGGATCGGTCTCGCCGATGGCGATGGTCCCGTGGTCGCCGACGGGGAGGATCATCAGGCTCCGGAGCCCCGTCCCGTTGTCGACCGCCTCGGTGGCCTCGATGTCGTAGTACACTTCGGCCTCGCCCGACTCGTACGCCGCCCAGTTGAGGCTCCCGTCCTCCGGCGTGAACACCGTCCGCTCGGGGAGGATCTCCGCGACCCCGTCGGAGATGGCGACGGGGACGAGTCCGTCGACGTCCTCGTCGTAGAGCCGGACGGTGACCACGGAAAAGCCCAACACTCCTTCCGCGGCCTCAACCACGAGGTCGGCGATCTCCGCCGGGGACTCCGCCTGAATCAGCCGCCGAGTCGCGTCGTGGATCTGCTCGACGCTCGTCTCGCGGTCGACTCTGTCGAGCGCGGCCTCCAAGTGGTTCGCGAGGATCTTGGCGATGAGCACCTCGGTCTCGGTGAAACTGTTCGGCTCCGACGACGAGATGACGAACAGCCCGTGGTCGCCGATCGGGTGTAACACGATGCTCTCGGCCGGGGTCTCCTCGTCGAGCTCCTCGTACGCCGACAGCGAGTCGACCACGAGCGCGTCGCTTCCGCGGTACGCGTCCCACGCGACGGCGGCGCGCGTCCCGGCCGGTTCGCCCCGGTCGTAGGTCGGCTGTTCGTCGAAAAACGAGGGGACCGACTCCGCGAGCGCGGCCGGTTCGAGCCGGTCCCCGTCGTCGTCGACGAGGTGGACGCCGCTCAGCCCCGCGCCGATGATCTCGTCTGCGGCGTCGACGGCGATCTGCGTGGTCTCGCTGTAGGTTCGCGCGTAGTTGAGGTCCCGCGTCCACTCGCGGAGCCGCGACAGTTTCTGCTCGCGGTCCTTCCGCTCGGAGATGTCGCGAGTGTTGATCACGAACCCGCTGACCCCGTAGTCGTCGAGGCGGTTGCTCCCGACCGACTCGACCCACACGTAGCCCCCGTCTGCGTCCGCCAGTCGGTACTCGACGGTCGGGTTCATCACTTCGCCGGCGAGCGATCGCGAGAACCGCTCGACGACGCGTTCGCGGTCGTCAGGGTGGACGTACGAGAACGCGTACTCGCCGATCAGCTCGTCCGGGTCGAAGCCGAGGAGTCGCTCGACGGAGGGGCTCGCGTACTGGAACGCCCCGTTCGCGTCGAGCGCCGTGACGATGTCGCTCGACCGCTCGACGAACGCCTGATGTCGCTCAAGGTCCGTCACGTCGCGCATGACGCCGACGAGTCGGCGGTTCCCGTCCTCCTCGAACTCGCCGAACGAGACCGAGAGCGCGAACTCGGTCCCGTTTCGGTGTTTCCCCGGTAACTCGATCCGCGACCAGTCCATCGTTCGCTCGCCGGTCTCGAAGTATCGCCCGAGCGCCCTGCGGTGTGCGTCGTGTTCGCGGTCGGGCATCAGCTTCGCCAACGGCTCGCCTTCCAACTCCGCGGGCTCGTACCCGAAGAGGCGCTCGACCGCCGGGTTCGCGAACCGGATCCGGCTGTCGGTGTCGATGGTCACGATCGCGTCCATCGAGTGGTCGGTGATCGCACGCAGGTGCGACTGCGTCCGGTCGGCCTCGCGCTCGATCCGACGCTTCTCGACGGCCTCGACGACGCGGTTCGCCAGGATCTCGTACTGCTCGGTGCCGCCGCCCTTCTGTAGGTAGTCCGTCACGCCCGACGATATCGCCTCGCTGGCGACCGACTCCGACCCCTTCCCGGTGTAGAGAATGAAGGGGATGTCCGCGTCGCGCTCGCGGACCGACTCCAAGAACTCGATACCGGTTCCGCCCGGCATGTCGTGGTCCGAGATGACACAGTCGATGGCGTCGTCGCCGGCGAGACGGTCGAGCCCCTCCTCGGCGCTCTGGGCAGTTTCGACCGTGATTCGCGAGTCTTCACGCTCCAGGAACGACGCGGTGAGATCCGAGAGGTCCGGATCGTCGTCGACGTGGAGGACTCGGATCGGTTCACTCATCGAGTCACGGTACTCGTGACGGTGCAATAACCGTTTGGACCGCCGGAAACGAGGCAGTTCGTCGGTCTGTCACTTCGAAAATCGCGTGACCGCCGAACCGGCTCCCGCCCGCTACTCGTCGTCGGCCGGTCGAAAGGCGACGAGCGAGTCGCCGTCGCCCCCGCGCTCCTCGACGGTTGCCGTCAGCCGGTCGCCGACCGCGACGGCGTCGGCTGCGGGGTCGATCCCGCGGACGATCCCCGTGAGCCGGACCGGGCCGAAGTCGGCGATGGCGGTGACGTACGGGGTGTCGGCCGCGAAGCGCGGCCCGGCGACGTGGACGACGCTCCGGGTCTCGACCGTCCCCGTCTCTGCGAGCGGTTCCGCCGTGAGCGAGTCGGCCCCGCACTCCGGACACACGCGGCGCGGCGGGAGCGACCCGTGGCCGTCCGGACAGACGAGGGCGTACCCCTCGCCGTCCGCGAGCGCGTCGAGCCACGCGTCGTGGCCCCCGTTGCGTTCGGGCGCGCTCATTCCGCCACCTCCAGCACGTGGACGACCGCGCTGGCAACCGTCCCGCCCGCGTTGTGGGCGACGCCCACCTCGGCGTCCGCGACGCGCTCGCTGTTCGGGTGGTCGCCGCGCAACAGCCGGGTCAACTCCGCGATCTGTGAGCCCCCGGTTGCGCCGACCGGGTGTCCCTTCGCTTTTAACCCACCCGAGAGGTTCACCGGCAGGTCCCCGTCCGCGGTCGTCAGGCCGTCACGGGCGGCGCCGATCCCCTCGCCGTGGTCGGCGAAGCCGAGCGCCTCGACGGCCAGCACCTCCGCGATGGTGAAACAGTCGTGAACCTCCGCCACGTCGACGTCGGCGGGACCGATATCGGCGTCGGCGTAGGCCGCGGCGGCGGCGTCGGCGGCGGCCGGGGTGCGCGCGAGGAACTCGCGGTCGGCGAGCGCCATCCGGTCGGTCCCCTGTCCGGTCCCCGTCACCGCGACGGGGGCGTCGACGTCGTTGTCGGCGGCGTACTCCGCGGAGACGATCACGAGCGCGCTCGCGCCGTCCGTGATCGGGCAGGCGTCGTAGAGGTGGAGCGGTTCCGCCACCGGCGGGGCGTCGAGCGCCTCCTCGACCGACACCGCCTCGCGGTACTGGGCGTACTCGTTGGGGACCGCGTTGGCGTGGTTCTTCGCGGCGACGTGTGCCAGGTCGCGGCGCGACCCGCCGTACCGGTCGAAGTAGGCGGTCGTCATCAGCGCGTACGCGCCGGGGAACGTCACGCCGGCCCGCACCTCGAACAGGTCGTCGGCGGCGATGGCGAGGCCCTCCGTCACCTCCTCGGTCGGGAGGTTCGTCATGCGCTCCATGCCGCCCGCGAGGACCACGTCGGCCTCGCCCGAGCGCACGGTCCGAACCGCCTCGCGGACGGCGACGCCGGCCGACGCGCAGGCCTCCTCGTAGCGGGTCGACGGGCAGTTCACGCCGGCGGCTTCGGCCATCAGCGGGGCTTGATGGCCCTGATGCTCCGCGAGCGCGCCCATGAAGTTCCCGTAGTTCAACTCGTCTACGTCTTCGCGGGGGACGCCGGCGTCCTCGAACGCGCGCAACGCTGCCGTCGCGAACAGGTCGCGGCCCGTTCGGTCCGGGTGTCTACCGAACTGCGTGAGGCCGACTCCGGCGACGCGTACGTCGGTCATACACGAACGATAATTTGGGACCGGTTTATCAGTGCCGGATGCGGCGGTACGACGCGCCGGGTCGAACCGAAGTCACCCGATGTACCGGAGGTCGTCGTCGGGGACCGCCGGCCCATCTTGCATCTCGCGGATCTTCCCGACGACCTCCTCCATCTCCTCGGCGCGGTCCTCTAGGCTCTCGTAGCCCACGTCGAACTCGAGGCGAGCCGCGAGCACTTCGAGGACGGCGCGGGCACTCTTCGGGTCCACGAGGTAGCCGCTCGTCTCGCCCATGAGGCAGGCGGCGTCGAAGCCGCGGCGACCGCCGAGACCGAGGACGAGCCCGGAGACGCCGACGATACCGCCGGCCGGCTCGTCGGGGCGGAACTCGACGCCGGCCGACTCCAACTCCTCGATGAGGTCGCCGTCGGAGACCGCGCCGAGGACGGTGTACTCCTCGACGAGTTCGCCGGTCGGCACGCCGCCGAGCGCGAACGCCCGCGTCGCGCCGAACTCCTCGGCGATGTCGAGGAACGTCGTCGTGAGCGTGTAGTGGCCCGCGTTCGAGCCGGCCTGGTGGTCGCCGGTCAACACGAGCAGGTCGGCGCCGTCGGTCTCGACCGCGTGGAACTCGGCGCAGGTCAGCTCCGCGACCCCGTCGCCGTCGACGCTCACCTGCGGCGGGAACTCGGTGGTGTAGACGCGCCGAACCAGTTCGCCGTCGAACTCCTCTAGTAAGTGTTCGGCCGCGAGCTTCCCCACGTGCCCGACGCCCGGCAGCCCCTCGATCAGCACGGGGTCGTCGAGCGTCGGCGTCGCGACCTCGTCGATCTCGATGTCGTCCATACCGGATCCGTCCGGGCGGCGGTCACAAGAGGGTGGCTATTCCGGCGTCGGACGGGGAACTCGTCGAAACGACGGGTCGGACGGGGGAGTCGTCGAAACGGCCGCGAACCGGCCCGCCACCGACGCGCGGTTACGGCTCTCGACGACGCGCCCGGCGGCGATACTCCCCGTAGGGGTCCTCCGGACTGAACGGTGCCGGCGCGCTGTTCGCCGTCGGCCCGTCGCATTCCGGACAGCGGTCGCCGAGCGCGTACACCGGTCGGTCGTGGGTCGTCTCCCAGTTCGCGCAGACGCGGATGTCGGATTTCACAGGTAAAAAGGCGGGCGTTCGCGTCGGTTACTCGTCGTCTTCGTGCCGTTCGCGGTGGAACGCGCCGGTGCCGCCCGTTGCCTCGATGGCCTCGCGAGCGCGTTCGGCGGCGGCCTCGAGCTGGTCTTCGGCCGTCTTGTAGTCGGGCGCGCGGACCTTGATCCGATACTCGGGCGAGCCGACGTAGCCGACTTCGAGGTCGACGCCGTCCGGGATCTCCCCGTTCCCCTCGGCCGCGGAGAGCGCGTCGCGCACGTCGTCGACGCCGTCGGGGGCCGGGGACTCCAGGTCGACGTAGCCGGTCACGTCGACGTACGGGACGGAGACGTTGTCGCGGGCGGCCTCGACGACGGCGTCGAGCGCCTCGTCGTCGATGTCGATGTCGTCGAGCGCCTCCTCGCCGCTGATCGCGGCCGCCTCGAAGGCGTCGTAGAGGGACTCGTACTCGGCGAGCAGCGCGTTGGCGACCGCGGTGTAGCGGTCGTCGTCGACGTCCTCACCGAGCGCGATCAGCATCCAGTTGTCGGCCTTCTGCGAGTTCTTCCAGGCCTGGATCTTGTCTTTGCGCTGGTGTTCGTTGACGTCTTTGATCGAGAGATCGATCTGGTTCGACGACTCGTCGACGTCGAGCACCTTCGCGACGACCGTCTGCCCTTCGCGGACGTGGTCGCGGACGTTCTTGATCCAGCCGGAGGCGACCTCGCTGATGTGACAGAGGCCGCGTTTCTCCTCGTACTCGTCGAGGTCGACGAACACGCCGAAGTCGGCGATCTCGTCGACGTCGCCGACAACCAGTTCGCCGGGTTCGGGCCAGCCGCTGTACTTCATACGGGGTTTGTGAGGCGGTTACCGTGCCTCAACGGTGTCGACGATCTCGCCGTGGAGCTCGGCCTCCCCGCCGGTCGGGGTCGCGAGCGTCGTGCCGCAGACCGCACACGAGACCACGGAGGAGGCTTTGCCGAAGACGATCTGTTCGTTCTCGCAGTCGCCGCAGGCGACGGTGTGGAAGCTTCCCGCCATGTTTACTCCTGGAACGTGAGCCGGCCGGCGCGCCAGCCCTCGCGCATGTGGGCCTTGCCGCAGTCGCCGCAGCGGTACTTCAGGTGGGTCTTCTTGGTCGGCTTGTCGCCACCGGGCACCTTCGAGTACCCGCCGGCGTTGCCGATCGTCGCGAGCGCGCGGCGTCGCTGCCGCGCGTCGCGTTTCATTCCGGTCGCCCGGCCCGATCGAACCTTCTCCACTTCGTGCTCCTGGTGGGAGTCACAGTTGGGACAGTACGTGTTGAAACGACGTGGCATTTCCATGGATATCGACCTTGAGTCGCGGTTCGTCGCCGACGCTTAAAACGGGTTTGGTCTGTGTCCCCGTCGGCAGTCGCCGGCTACTCGGGGGCGTCGGCGCGCCACTCGGCGACCGCCCGGACCGGCGAGCCGTCCGCGTCGCGGAGCCGAAGCGGGAACGCGTAGAGCCGGAACCGCTCGGGCAGTCCGCCGAGTTCACACAGGTTCTCGACGATCGGCAGCGAATCGCTTAACAGGGCGTCGTGAGCGGGCGTGCCGTCGGGCTCGTCGCCGACGGCGTCACCGCCGCCAGCGTCCGACGCGGACGGCGTCGGGTCGGGGCCGAACGTGTCGAGGCCGACGCCGGCGCCCAACTCGCGGCAGCGGGCCGCGGCGCCCGCGCTCAGGTACGGGTGGTCGCGGTAGCGGTCGGTCCCCCAGCGGGCCGCCCACCCGGTTCGGAGCACGAGGAGGTCGGGCGCGTCCTCGCCGGCGTCCTCAGCGTCGAACCGGGTGGGTTCGGGGAGCGCCGCCGGGTCGATCGGCTCCCGCGGGTCCAGCGGGCGGCAGTCGACCAGCATCGCGTCGAAGACGTAGCGTCCGGGGTCGGCCGCGTCGACCGTCTCGCCCTCGGGGAGGGTGTGGCGGGGCGCGTCGACGTGCGTTCCGGCGTGGGTGCCGGTCTGCAGTTCGCTCGTCGCGTACCCGTCCGACTCGTGGGTGGCGTCGGGCGCGAGCGTCACCGCGGGGTCGCCGGGGTACGTCGGCATCCCCGTCTCGATAGGGCGCGAGAGGTCACGGAACACGGGCGAGGGTCGGTCCGCCGGCGGTTAAATCGGTCGCCGGCGCGGTCCGGGAGTCGACCCGATCAGTGCTCGACGAACTCGACGAGGATCCCGCCGGTCGAGCGCGGGTGGAGGAACGCCACCTCGTGGCCCCACGCGCCGGGGCGCGGCGTCTCGTCGACGAGGTCGATACCGCGGTCGCGGGCCCGGTCTAACGCGCCGGCGATGTCGTCGGTGGCGAGCGCGACGTGGTGGATACCCGGCCCCTCGCGGTCGAGGTAGTCGGCGATGGCGCCGCCCTCCGTCGGCTCTAACAGCTCGAAGTAGCCGCCGTCGTCGAGTTCGAGGAAGACCACCGACATCCCGTCGAACGTCTCCTCGTGGGCGACGGGCGCGTCGAGCAGGCCGTCGAACAGTTCCGTCAGGCCGGCGGCGTCGCGCGTCGCCACGCCGACGTGGTCGAATCGCATGGCTGCCGGTTCCGCGGCCGGTAACTTATAAGAACCGAGCGGGCGCCGGCGCGGGCCCTGGCCCCGCCGGTATCCAAAGGTTTGGGTGGCTGCCGACGAAGGTCCGAGCAGACACAGACCAGTGAGCGACTCACAATCCGACGCGACGGAGCAGATGTCGTCGCGGAACATCCTCGGTTCGCTGCTCGAGAGCGGGCTCCACGAGATGAACCGCGAGCGGTCCGGACTGCTGCTCTCGGGGCTGTCCGCGGGCCTCGACATCGGGTTCGGACCGCTGATGATGGCGGTCGTGTTGACGCTCTCGCCGGGGACGTTCGGCGATCTCACGACCGAACTGCTGCTCGCCAGCGTCTACTCTATCGGCTTCATGTTCGTCATTCTCGGGCGCTCGGAGCTTTTCACCGAACACACGACGCTCGCGGTGATCCCGGTCCTCGACAGGCAGGCCTCGGCCCGCCAGCTCGCCCGGCTCTGGGGACTGGTGTACGTCGGGAACATCGTCGGCGGCGTCTTGTTCACGCTGCTCGTGACGCTGCTGATGCCGGAACTCGGCGTCGTGGACCCGCAGTCGTTCGAGACGATCGCGCTGAAACTCGTCGATCACGACCGCGCGTGGCTGTTCGTCGGCGGCGTCTTCGCCGGCTGGCTGATGGGGCTGTTGGCGTGGCTCGTGACGGCGGCCCGCGACACGACCGCCCGTATCCTGCTCGTGTTGATCGTCACCGGAACGATCGGCCTCCTACACCTCCCCCACTCGATCGCGGGCAACGTCGAGGTGCTGTTCGGGCTGGTCGTCTCGGACGCGATCACGATGGCCGACTACGTCGGGTTCCTCGCGTTGGCGACGGTCGGCAACGCCTTCGGCGGCGCGGTGTTCGTCGCCCTCTTAAAATACGGACACGTCGTCCGCGGCGCGGACTGAGCGTGCCTCTCGGCGCGCCGACCGTCTACGGTCTGAGCGGGCCGAGCGTTCGGGGTTCGGCCCCGAGGCGGCTCACCGGCCGGGCTTGTACTCGCCGAACTCCTCGCGCAACACGTCGGATATTTCCTGGACCGTCGCGTACGCCTTCACCGCGTCGACGATGTGCGGCATCACGTTCTCGGTCCCCTGCGCCGCCTCCCGGAGTCCCGCGAGCGCGTCGTCGACCGCGTCGCCGTCGCGGTCGGCTTTGACCCCCTCCAGCCGCTCGCGCTGGTTCTGCTCCTGTTCCGGGTCGACCTCTTCTAAGTCCATCTCCGGCTCCTCGTCGACCTCGAACTCGTTGACGCCGACAATGACCCGGTCGCCCGCCTCGATCTCGCGCTGGCGCTCGAAGGCGACGTCTTGGATCTGCCGTTGGACCCACTGGCTCTTGACGGCCTCCAACATCCCGCCGCGGCGGTCGACCTCTTCGATGATCTCGAAGGCGTCCTCCTCGATCCCGTCGGTCAGATTCTCGACGTAGTAGGAGCCGGCGAGCGGGTCGATCGTGTCGGCCGCGCCCGACTCGTGCGCGAGGATCTGCTGGGTGCGGAGCGCCGTGCGGACGGACTGTTCCGTCGGGAGCGCGAGCGCCTCGTCTTTCCCGTTGGTGTGGAGGCTCTGGGTCCCGCCGAGGACCGCCGCGAGCGCCTGATACGACACCCGAACGACGTTGTTCTCGATCTGCTGGGCGGTGAGCGTGGAGCCGCCGGTCTGGGTGTGGAACTTGAGCTGTTTCGACTTCGGGTTCTGCGCGTCGAACCGCTCTTCCATGATCTGCGCCCACATCCGCCGGGCGGCGCGGAACTTCGCGGCCTCCTCGAAGATGTTGTTGTGGGCGTTAAAGAAGAAGGAGAGCTGCGGGGCGAACTCGTCGACGTCGAGGCCGGCGTCGATCGCGGCCTGCACGTACTCGATCCCGTTGCCGAGGGTGAAGGCGATCTCCTGGGCCGCGGTCGACCCCGCCTCGCGGATGTGGTACCCCGAGATGGAGATGGTGTTGAAACTGGGGGTCTCGGCGGCACAGAAGTCGAAGATGTCGGTGATGAGTCGCATCGAGGACTCCGGCGGATAGATGTAGAGGTTCCGCGCGATGTACTCTTTCATGATGTCGTTTTGGATGGTCCCGCGGAGCTGTTCGCGGGGGACGCCCTGCTTGTCGCCCATCGCGACGTACATCGCGAGCAACACGCCGGCGGGCGCGTTGATCGTCATCGACGTGGACACCTCGTCCAGCGGGATGCCCTCGAAGACGGTCTCGAAGTCGTCTAAGGTGTCGATGGCGACGCCGGAGCGCCCCACCTCGCCCTCGGCCATCGCGGCGTCGGAGTCGTACCCCATCTGCGTCGGGAGGTCGAACGCCATCGAGAGCCCGGACGAGCCCTGATCGATGAGGTAGTTGAACCGCTCGTTCGTCTCCGCGGCGGTCCCCATGCCGGCGTACTGTCGCATCGTCCAGAGCCGGCCGCGGTGCATCGTCGAGTAGACGCCGCGCGTGTACGGCTCCTCGCCCGGATTCCCCAGATCCTCGCGGTAGTCGTGGTCGGCGACGTCGGCGGGGGTGTACAGCGGATCGACCTCCTGGCCGCCCGTGTCGGTGGTGAACGACTCCTTGCGCTCGCCGAAGCGATCGACGGTCTCGCCGTAGGTCCCCGACTCCCACGACTCCTTGGCGTCTCTGATCGCGTCCAGTTCCTCAGGATCGTACATTATCAGATCGGTCGCCCGAGCGGGACTTAACAGTTGGCGGTCGTGGTGACACTCCCCAGTCGCCGACGGACGCCCGCTCCGCGGTGCGTCCGCACATTGGCGGACGCGTCCCGGCCGCCAGCGACCGGTTTCAAGTGTCGTGCGGTCCAATCGCGGACATGGACGTTCTCTCCGACCCGGCCGAGCGCTTCCTCGCCGCGACGGCGCCGGAACACACCGCGACGCAGGCGGAGATGGCCGAACTCGCCGACGAGTGGGGGTTCCCCATCATCGGTCCCGAAGCGGGGGCGGTGCTCCGGCTGCTCGCTCGGCTCACCGACGCCCGCAGCGTCTTCGAGTTCGGCTCGGGCTTCGGCTACTCCGCGACGTGGTTCCTGCGCGGCGGCGCCGAGTCGGTGATCTGCACCGAGTTCGACGAGTCGGAGGCCCAGCGCGGCGTCCGGTTCGCGGCCGACGGCGGCTACGCAGACAGCGTCACCTTCGAGGTGGGCGACGCGATGGAGACGGTCGAGCGCTACGACGGCCCCTTCGACATCGCGCTCATCGACCACCAGAAGGGCCGCTACGTCGACGCCTACCGCGCGGTCCTCCCGAAGGTCCGGCCCGGCGGCGTGATCGTCGCCGACAACGTCACGAGGGGACCGATCGACTTCGGCGACCTCGTCGCGCACTTCGAAGACGGCGCGCCCCTCCCGGACCCCGAGGTCGACGGCGAAACGCGGGGGATCGGGGAGTACGTCGGCACCGTGCGCTCCGACGACGCGGTCGAGACGGCGATTCTCCCGGTCGGCTCCGGAATCGCGGTGTCGACGAAGGTGGCGTGAGGTGCGGCTGCCGTGTCGGCTGCCCGTTGAAGGTGTTCGCTGCCGACCCACGGGCGGCTGCTGATACATCGTCGACAACACCGACGCCCCCGAACTTACCCACCTCCCGAACCCGTCTCGGCCGAACCTATTCGGGCGTCGGTCCCGTATCCCGACTCGATGAAGGTGGGACTCATTTCGGACGTGCACGCGAACCTGCCCGCGCTCGAAGCCGTCCTCGACGACATGCCGCCGGTCGACCGGATCGTCTGTGCCGGCGACGTGATCGGGTACAATCCCTGGCCGGCCGAGTGCGTCGAACGCGTGCGCGACGCCGCCGTGGCGACCGTGCGTGGCAACCACGACCGGACCGTCGAAACGCCCGAGACGTACCGGGCGAACCGGATGGCCGAGGCCGGCCTCGAACACGCGAAGGCGTCGCTGTCGGCCGACCAGCGCGCGTGGCTCGACGGGCTCGCCCGCGCCGAGACGTTCGCCGGCGGGCGGTACCTCCTCGTCCACTCCCACCCGGCGGCCGAGCGCGAGGACGCCTACGTCTACCCGGAGGAGTTCCCCAACCTGGACCGACACATGGGCGAGTACGACGGAATCGTCCTCGGGCACACCCACGTCCAGGGGACGCGCGCGGTCGCCGGCGGCGTCGTCGTCAATCCGGGGAGCGTCGGCCAGCCGCGCGACGGCGACCCGGACGCGGGGTACGCCGTCCTCGACACCCAACGCGACGACGTCGACCTCCGCCGGGTCGCGTACGACGTCGACCGCGTGAGCGAGGCGGTCGCCGACGCCGGGCTCCCGGAGCGAACGGCCGCGAGGCTTTATAAAGGCGAGTGACGGCACGGCGGGAGGTGCCTGCGAACTGATCTCACGGCCAGACGCCGACGACGAAGAGGACGTTCCGCACCGCGGTCGCGAGGGACAGGACCCCGACGCCGGCACACATCAGCGTCGCGACGAGGCGGCGCGTCCCGCCCGCGACCGCGACCGGAACGCCGATGAGGACCATCCCCGCGACCTTGGTGAGCACCATGCCGGGCACGAGGCCGAACGCCGCGATGAACGCCGCGCCGACCGGGGACCCCTCGACGTACTGGCCGCCGGAGATGGCGACGTACGTCGAGGCGATGTCGGCGGTGGCACCGACGACGAGGAACCCGACGGCGGCGGCGAGTCGCGAGAACACTGCCACACCGGACGGGTTTATCGGTAATAAACTTCTTGCCGCTCCTGCGCTCGACGAGAACGACGCGTCTCCAGCCGAGCGCTCGAACGAGTCCGCGATACGCCTCGCCGGGAGGGGACTCGCGGCCCGACTCCACACCGGCCACGGGATGGCCGCGCCGCGCGCACAGCACGACTTCATTTAAACCGCAGCGACGCGTATCCGTGTGTAATGAGTTCGTCCGAAACCGAGTACGAGGTCGCAGTCGTCGGCGGCGGACCGGCCGGGTTGACGACCGCCCTGTACGGGGCCCGACTGGGCCACGAAACGGTGCTCATCGATCGCGGCGGCGGGCGCGCGGCGATGATGGCCGACACCCACAACGTGATCGGCGTCACCGAGGAGGTGTCCGGCAACGAGTTCCTCGCGACCGGCCGCGAGCAGGTCCAGTCGTACGGCGGCACCTTCGAGCGCGGGTTCGTCACCGACATCGAGCGCACCGAGGACGACCGCTTCCGACTCTCGACGAGCGACACCGAGCTGGTCGCCGACCGCGTCGTCCTCGCGACGGGGTTCTCCGACGAGCGCCCGGACCCGCCGCTGCCCCGGACCGGCAAGGGGCTCCACTACTGTCTCCACTGTGACGCCTACATGTTCGTCGACGAGCCGGTGTACGTGATGGGCCACGGCGAGGCCGCCGCCCACGTCGCGATGATCATGCTGAACATGACCGACGACGTGGACATCCTGACTCGCGGCGCGGAGCCGACGTGGAGCGAGGAAACCGCCGCCCAACTCGACGCCCACCCGGTCGATATCGTCACCGAGGACATCGCGGGCGTCGAGAACGACCCCGACTCCGGCTGGCTCGAAGCGCTGGAGTTCGAGGACGGCACCCGCCGCGAGTACCGCGGCGGCTTCCCGATGTACGGCTCCGACTACAACACCGCGCTCGCGGAGGGGCTCGGCTGCGATCTGACCGACAGCGGCGAGATCGACGTCGACGACCACGGCCGCACCAGCGAGGCGGGCGTCTTCGCGGTCGGCGACATCACGCCCGGCCACAACCAGGTGCCGGTCGCGATGGGGCAGGGCGCGAAGGCGGGGCTCGCGATCCACAAGGAGCTCCGCGAGTTCCCGCACTCGGCCGACGAGATCGAACGCGACGGCCCGGTCGGCGCCGACGAGGTGCCCGCCATCTCGCCGGAGCTCATGGCGACCGCGGTGGCTCACGAGGGCCACGCCGGCGGACCGCGAGCCGATGCGAGCGCCGAGGCCGACGCGGAGCCGCCCGCGGCCGACGACGACTGAGCGCGCCGTCCCGCGTTCGTTCGAGAGAGTTCAGACACCGGTCGCGACCCCTCGATACCGGCCTTTTTTGATCCGCTGTCTCCGAGCGTCGGTATGGGAACCATCGACGCAGACTTCGCCGACGAGACGGTCGTGGTCACGGGCGGGTCGAGCGGGATCGGTCGCGCGGTCGCGCTCGGATTCGGCGACGCCGGGGCGACCGTGATCAACGCCGACGTGCGAGCGGCGCCGAAAGACGTCGGCCCCGAGACGCCCACCCACGAGGCGATCGAGGAGCGCGGCGGGGCCGCCGCCTTCGTCGAGACCGACGTCTCCGAGCCAGCACAGATCGAGACGGCCATCGAGGCCGCTCGCGAGTTCGGCGGGGTCGACGTGATGGTGAACAACGCGGGGGTTCACCGGAGCCGCGAGTTCCTCGACGTCACGCCCGAGGACTTCGAGTTCGTCCACGGCGTCAACCTCAGGGGCGCGTTCTTCGGCACCCAACTGGCCGCGAAAGACATGATCGACCGCGGCGTCGAGGGTGCGATCGTGAACACGTCGTCGACGACGGCCGAGCGCGCGGAGTGGGACCACTCGCACTACGCGACGACGAAGGGCGGCATCCGGATGCTCACCCGAAGCGCGGCGCTCGAACTCGACGGGCACGGGATCCGGGTGAACGCGGTCGCGCCGGGACCGATCGCCACCGAAATTCGGGAGGGCTGGGCCGAGGAGGCGAGCGAAATCGCGGACACCGGCGGGCTCCCGTCTCGCGCCGGGACGCCCGAGGACCTCCCCGCTGCGTACCTCTATCTCGCCTCCGAGGGTGCGGGATACGTCACCGGTGAGACGGTGTGGGTCGACGGCGGCGCGAGTCTGTGATTCCCCGGAGGATAGGCGACGCTATTGACCCCTAACGAGCTGTTCGAGAAATGCGCCGGCCGGGATTTGAACCG
>Ga0209965_1000055_pt1 | contig 36074 bp, 39 predicted proteins | sample SalPon2_B_H2O_MG_FD_185707 | JGI IMG/M metagenome (GOLD analysis project Ga0209965, IMG submission 185707) | Salt pond water microbial communities from South San Francisco under conditions of wetland restoration - Salt Pond MetaG R2_B_H2O_MG... | ecosystem: Environmental > Aquatic > Non-marine...
GAGATACTTGAAAAACTGGAGGAGCTTTCCGATGATACGTTGGTTGTGATGGCTTCTCAGTGTTTGAATGGAAGGGTTGACATGGATGTTTACTCTGCTGGTTTGAAGATTCAGGAAGCAGGTGTCATAGGTGCTGAGGATATGCATCCGGAACTGGCCTATGTCAAGCTTATGTGGAGTCTGGGCCAGTCAGATGATCTGGAAGAGGCCGAAGAATTTTTCCTTCAGGATGTTAACGGTGAACTGGTTGAGAGGTCGGTTTACAGTGACTGAAGTTTACGGTGTGACAGGTATGCCTTTATCCGGTAAGACTACTGTAGCGAATTACATGAAGGATGAAGGTTTTTCCGTGCTTGACATGGGTGATGTGGTCCGTATCGAGATGGAGAAAAGAAACATAGGTACAGAGGATACAGGTGAATGGGTCAACGAGATGAGGGAGGAACATGGTATGGATGCTATTGCTCGTTTATCTGTTCCTTATCTTGAGGAGATTAAAGAAGAGAACAACAAAATTGTAATCACAGGTATGCGTTCATGGGATGAGAAAAAGACTTTCGAGAAAAACACGGAAAGTGAGATCGATGTGATAGCTGTCTGGACTTCCCGGGAAACAAGAAAAGAAAGAAGAGAGGAAAGGATGCGTGAAGAAGACGTTAAAGGAGATGGATTCCATGAGAGAGATCTCAGAGAAATAAATAACGGTGTAGGAAAATTGATGGCTCTCAGCGATTTTATGATCAAAAATCAGGGTATAAGCGAAGAACAGCTAAAAAACAAGGTGGAAAATTTAATTGAATCTTGAAGAAGCAGGTACAAAAGATACTTACAGTTTTGAAGATAGTGAAGAGGCCCGTGAAGCCATTAAATCGGCTTCGAACAGTCTTGGATATCGTTTTCAGGAGATGAATTCGATCGCTGCGGCTTATGATGGGCCTAAAGAGGCGATAATCAAAAACGGTGATGAACTGGAGGCTTATACTGATGAGGCCTCTGAGGAGTTAGAGAAAATGGTCGAAAAAGGTGCTTAAAAATGGATTACGAAGAACTAGGATTTAAATGCGGTATAGAGATTCATCAACAGCTTGATACAGAGAGTAAGCTTTTCTGCAGGTGTCCTGTTGATTTAGAGGATGAAAATCCGGATGCGAAGATTGAAAGAAGACTGAGGTCTGTAGCAGGTGAAACAGGTGAACAGGACGAAGCAGCTCAAGTCGAATCCATGAAGGAACGTAAGTTTGTTTATCATTATCATGAAAGGAACAACTGTCTCGTAGAGTTGGATGAAGAGCCTCCTCACAGGGTGAACAGAGAGGCCTTGGATACAGCTCTTACTTTCGCACGTATGGTCGATGCAGAGATCCCGAGAGAGATTCAGGTCATGCGTAAGATGGTGGTTGACGGATCCAACACTTCAGGTTTTCAGAGGACTTCCATGGTAGGATTAAACGGAGAGATAGAAACTGAGACAGGAACAGTGAGTATCGAAGATATAGAGCTCGAGGAAGAATCTGCCGGGATAAATGAAAGAGATGATGAGAAAGCTATCTACGATCTTTCAAGACTTGGAGTTCCATTAATTGAGATCGGAACGGATGCCTCTATAGAGAATCCGGAGCATGCCAGAGAAGTAGCAGAAGAGTTAGGCATGCTTCTCAGATCAACTGGAAAAGCTCGTAGAGGCCTCGGCACTATCCGGCAGGATGTTAATGTCTCGATACAGGGCGGTGCCCGTGTTGAGATCAAAGGCTTCCAGGATGTCAGAAATATCGATGTCTTGATTGAAAACGAAGTGGAGAGGCAGAAAAACTTGATCGAACTTGGAGAAAGACTCGAAGATGAGGATGTAGAGGCCTCTGAATTAGTAGGCGACAACGTTACTCATCTGTTTGAAGGGTCGGAGAATAGGATAATTTCGACAGTGCTTGATAATGATGGCGCAGTTTACGGTTTCAAGTTCCCAGGTCTTGCCGGAAAAATGAAAGAGAACATTTCAAGCGATAGATACTTGGCTTTAGAGTTAGTGGATTATGCGAAGACGAGAGGTATACAGGGAATACTGCATACTGATGAAGATCAAGACTACGGTATAAGTGAAGAGTTCGAAGAGTTAAGAGAGATTTTCAAGGCCTCGGAGGACGATGTGATTGCTGTTCTTGCTGGGCCTCGGGAGAATGCCAAGGAAGCTGCTAAAGCAGTCAAGAAAAGAGCTGAGAAAATTTATAAGGGAGAAGTTCCTGAGGAGACTAGGACTGCTGAACAAGACTTTACGACAAGTTATGCAAGGCCTCTCCCTGGATCTGCTCGTATGTATCCCGAGACAGATATCCCTTCGATAACTGTAGAGGATGAAAAAATCCAGAATATTGATCAGAATCTTCCTGAAACTCTGGATGAACGTGAAGAAAAATACGCTGAAGAGATAGGTGAAGAACTGGCAAAGCAGATAATCTCATCTCAAAAACTTGGATTGTTCGAAAAATTCAAAGACAACTACGATTCCAAGACAGTCGCAAACGTGTTCACTAACACTCTTTCAGGCCTTGAATCGGAAGGAGTAGATATTGATCAGATTACTGAGGAACAGTACGAAGTGTTCTTCAAATCGTTTGACGAAGATGAAATAGCTAAAGACGATTTTGAAGATGTTCTAGTTGAGATGGCTGAAACAGAAAAACTGGATGAAGCGATAGACAATGTTGTAGCGGAGAAGGCCTCTGAGGAGGAGATCAGAGAAGTCGTTCAACAAATTATCGAGGAAAAAGAGGACATGATCGAGGAACAGGGAGAACACGCTCAAGGTGCTTTGATGGGAGTCGTCATGGGCCGTGTAGAGGCTGACGGCGGAACTGTTTCAAGGATTCTTGGAGAAGAACTGAAGAAAGAACTATGAGATATCTTCTCGATGAACAGGAGGAGTACGATTCTGAGTATACAGCGTTTCGTTTGAGTGCGGAAAAGAATGATTTTCAGCCTTTACAAGAGATACGTGTTGGATGGGATGGTTCTATTGTTTATAGAGAAGAGCCTGCTCTTCTTTCAGACAATCATACTATATTTGAAGGACTGGAAAGAGAATGTTCATATGATGTATTTGGTGTTTTTGAGATCGACAAGGATGAGGTTCTTTCGTATCACGGAGAACTTTCACAGGAGATTATAGATGCATTTGGCCTGGATTATACGAAAGATTTCAATGTTAGATCTGAAGAGGCCTGGATAGAGGTCATGACTCAGGAAGGGGTTGTAGGAATAGGTTTTGCTGATTCTCCGAAAACACCGTCAGTTCATGATACTTCTGAAATCCCTGATTTTGAAGTTGAGGAGAGCATATTGACACAGTCTATATGGGGTGTATGGACTTCTTTAGTTGATCAGGCTGAGGAGGAGCTTGTCCAGAATTCCTGAAACGTGTTCACGGATTTCTGTGGCCGAGAATAAAATGTAATATAAAGAAGGCTTGAGAAGTTTTAACACAGGTAGACAGGAAATCTATGAGAAAAGCATTTTTACTGCTGGTATTGGTATCAATGATTTTCGCTGGATCGGCCTTTCAGGCCTCTATGGGGCCTGTAGAAAGAGAGGCCTCTCCCGACAGTCAGGCGGTTTTCAACGTCAGTGTTTTCAATAATGAGTCTGAGGAACGACGTTTTACTTTGGATTACGAGTTTTCCCGTCAGGGATGGATCTATTTTGAGACTTCCAAAACGATTCCTGCCGGCGAATCAAGGGATTTTAGGGTGACTTTCAGTCCTGGAGAGGATGCTTTGGAGGGAAGTTACAGTTTCAAAATGTTTGTAAGAGATTTCCAGTCCCGTGAGACAAAAGTTCTCAGTGACTATATGCGTGTGAACAGAGATTATAATCTGAATGTTCAACAACACAGTTTTTCAAGTAGTAGAGTTGATCCTGGGGAGACTGTAGAGACCTCTGTTACGGTACAGAATATTCTTCCACGGATTGTAGATGATTACAGTATAACTTCAAGTTTTGATGGGGAAACAAGAGAAGCAGCTGTGGAGCCATTGGCTCCGGGATCGATAAAGACTTACGATTTTGAATACGATATAAGTGAAGAGGCCTCTCCGTCGACTAAAAATCTTACTTTGGAATTGGTTCAAGGCGATGAAAGAAGGTTTTACAGTCAAGATGTGGCTGTGAATGAGATTGTTAATATTAACAGAAGTGAATCATTTGAGGATAAAGTATTGACTGTTTCAGGTACTAGAACGATAGAAAATAACGGTAATAGTCCGCAAGAGCTGTCTGAAAATCTCTCGTTTGCTTCCTATATTGAGCCGGTCTTGAATCTTGATCCTGAGCCTAACAGGACTGTAGAAGGTGATGAAAACACTTATTTATGGGATTTCGTACTTGAGCCTGGAGAAAGTCTAACTATATCGTACAGTATAAACTACTGGATTCCGCTTGTACTGGCTATGGTCATAGTGGTAGGTATAGCTGTACTGGGGAGGATTACAGGTAAAGTAACTGTAGAGAAAGAGCTAGAGGACACAGAAGACGGGATTAAAGTCTCTTTGAAAGTAATAAACGATAGCCAGAACTACAGGCCTAATATCACAGTCAGAGACTTCGTCCCGAATGTGGCGGAGATACATGAAGACTTTGACATGGCGAAGCCTGAAGTAAGAAAAACTACTGATGGAACAAAGATCGAATGGAACCTAGAAGACTTCAGGCCTGGAGAAGAAAGAGTCATCCAGTACAGAGTACAGCCGAAAGTAGAAGTAGAAGACGGACTGAATCTGCCTGAAGCAGTTATAGTCGACGAAAAAGATAGAAGATAAAGAAGTTTTCAATACTTAAAACTTACAGCATCTAAAATAACTATGCGAGGCCAATAAGAATAGGCCTCTCACAAAAGTCCCCGACTTAGCTCAGTCTGGCAGAGCGGTCGACTGTAGATCGACTTGTCCCAGGTTCAAATCCTGGAGTCGGGATAATATCCTGTTTTCTGTCCCTTGATTTTATATAGAGAATAGAGATAAATTTTCCCTATGATTACAGGTATTAGCAGTTTACTGGCTTTGGTTATAGGAAGTTCTTCAATTTTGCTTGGAGCTGTTTTCGTACTAAAAAATGATGTAGTTACTGGGTTTATGGAGAATATAGGCAGTCAAAAACGTTTAAGTATGGCATTTGAGGCCTCTAAGTTAGTAGCTGGCTCAATAATTGTATATCTAAATAACAAATGGGTCATAGGTTATGAGGGGTTGATAACATTGATCGGATGGTATCTTGTTGTAGACTCAGCAGCTGATTTAGTGGTGCCAGAAAGTATCAAAGATAAACTTGGAGATAATCTCGAGGAAAATGAGGAGGAAGCTGATACTGTCAATCAAGGCCTTGGAGCTTTCTTGATTTTGGTAGGCCTATACCTTCTCTACTCTGTGATTTGAGGTATAGCCAATCTATTTTACTTCGAGTCCAAAATTAATTCGTTTTTAATTTTTGATCCTCCAAGATATTTCATCGTCTTCTGAGAGGCCTAAATGAATTTTCTCCCATCTTGTCTTTGAAGGTATAGGCCTCTATTTGATCGGTCATCTGTAGATCGACTTGTCTCGAGTTCAAATCTTGGACTCTAAGGTGTTTTCTATCCTTTATTGTACTGCAACTGTCAAAGATTTTTTGGAGTATTTCAGCATTTGGATACAGGTTTTTATGGAATTGACAGCTTTTTGGGTGTTCAGGTTTTTTGAATAAGTTTTGATATTGACTTAGATGTGGGTAGAGAATTTACTAACTACAGTCAGCACTCTGGCACTCAGGCCAAGCAGTCTGAAAAAGCTTTAAAAATGCTGGCAGAGGCTGTCAAGAAGGAACTTAAATCCGGTGAATCTGTTCATGCTGTGCTGGATGCAGGATGTGGGGATGGAGAGGTAACGGAGCAACTTGACAGGGTATTGAGAAATGAAGCCGGTATCAAAGAACTCAAGATTCTCGGCTTAGATAAGACGAATAAGAGGCTTTCAGAGGCCCGGAAAAATCATTCTACAAGAGATATAAGTTATGTTAGAGGAGATCTGAAGACTCCTCCTGTAAATTATCAGTTCGATGCTATATTCTCTAATGCTGCTCTACATTGGATAAGTGAACAGGATGAAATGTACAGAAATTTCAATAAGATACTAAGGAAAGACGGTATACTGACTGTGCATCAAGGAGCTGCAGGAAGCTACATAGAACTCCATAATATAGCTGTTAAAACAGCTCAAGCAATGGGAATCAATATACAGGAAAGGAAGATGCCTCCAGCATATCTAAGTCCGGATGAAGCAACTGGATTACTTGAGAATCATGATTTCAACGTCGTGGAGATGGATGCAGTTGAATACCCAATCCAAGAAGAGGAGATAGTACATGATTTTGCTGAAGCAAGTTTAAGCTCTTACTTCGACGAGATAAGCGGAGAAAAGAAGATAATGAAGTTCAAGGAGAGATTTATAGAAAACGGAACGACATACATGAAAGAAGGAGGACAAGTAGCTGCCAGAAGACTTTACTTCACAGCATTAAACAGTTAGAATCAAACTAGAAAACTCTTCTGAAGAAATGCAGGGATGAGGCCTAGAAAATAAAATTTGAAGGAAAAAAAGAGAGATGAATTGAACTATTCTTCGCTACTTTCCTCTGTCTCCTCTTCTTCAGGACTACTTCTTCGTTTCTTGATGAAGTAGAGGCCTGTTCCGATCAGTACTACTATAAGGCCTATTAGTGGAAGAGTCACTCCTCCGTCTTCGTTTTCTTCCTGTCCGTTCTGGACTTCTATACTTGCTGTCTCGTCTTCGACGAAGACTTCTGTGTCTTTGACTCCTCTTATCTCGAAGTCGACAAGATAGTCTTTCACATCTGCGTCTGCTTCTGTCTCAATGGTGAATACTGCTTCTCCTTCCTGTCCTGCTTCAAGTGTTCCGATGTACTGGCTTGATGAATCGTATGTGAACGGCTGATCGCTTGAATCCATTACACGAATCCTTGTAGAAGAAGACGTTTCCTGTCCGTAGTTCTCAACTGTCAAACGGACTTCGTTCGTCGATCCTGTTCTCAAGTCGCTTTCCGAATCAATAATCCGGAACTGTGGCTTGCCCTCGATATTCAGTTCGAAACTGTTCGACTGAGTTATCTCGCTTGTTGAATCGTCAGCGGAGTACTCAAGAATTGCTTCAAATTCGTTGAGGCCTGATGAAGCCGATTCGTTGATGTCGAGATTGAAAGTAGCTGTCTTCATTTCTCCAGGATTGATGTTCCCCAGTGCTTTACGAATTGATAGGCTTGAAGTCTCTTCAAAAGACGCTGGAGTATTCAGATTCAGTACAACGTTTTCAGCTGTTTTATCTCCGTTATTGACGATATCAATACTGATTTGATTATTGTCTGTATCAGGCATCAACTGGCTTGGCTGTGTCTGGATATTAGCAAGATTCAACTCAATGTCTTGACTTTGGACCTCCACAGGAATGTTGATTGTTCTGTTCAAGTCGCCTGTGATTATTCGAGCTCTGAAATCGTTCGCTCCATCAGGAGCATCGCCCGCTACAACTACTTCAGTGGAGATCTGATACTCCTGTCCTGGGACAAGACTCCCAAGATCATAACTTCTCTGTCTATCCTCTTTTACTTGGAAAGGATAGTTATCAATCAACTGTACTTCAACAGAGGCCTCTGCATCTCCTTCGTTCGTCACTTTGAAACGCAGATCACCCTGTTCACCTGACTGTAGAGGCACAGGATCAGTGTTGATCAACTGGGCCTCTATATTTGAGTTAGGGCCAGCTGTTTGACCTAATGCAAGGGTTGAAAGGATTATCGTGAATGCTAAAATCGTTGTTATTTTCTTAGTGTTCATTGTGTTGTGTCACCTAGTACTGTTTGTTTGAATGTATTGTAGAAGCTTTCTGGAAAGTATTTTTTCAGATGTTTGTCATAGATAACTAGTAGTGTCGGGATCACTGTCAGAGCTCCTATGAAAGCGAAAGTAGTTGTCAAAGTCAGTATTGTCCCTAGATCTGAGAGGAAAGTAATTCTTCCGAATGATAAAGCAGTGAATCCTATTATCGAGGCGATAAGCGCTATACTCATCGGATTGATAACCCCTACGAACATCTCCGTCAGTGATTTCTCTATCCCAAGTTCTCTCCTTTCCTCTTTGTAACGTGAAACTGTCTGTATCCCGAAGTCTATAGCTATACCTATACCCATCGATATTGCTCCTGAAGTAGCAGGACTCAGATTAAGACCTAACCATCCGAAGACACCTACACCTGTCATTATACCGAATATCAGTGCTGAAAGCGAAGTCAAACCGCTCACGATTGAACGGAAAAGCAGTATAACTACAAGGAATACGCCGATCAATGAAAGGATAGATGTCTGTCCCTGAGTGCTTTGACTCTGCTCCTGAAACGCCTGATTGATGAAAGGCTGACCTGTATAACCTGTCTCGATACCAGGAGGCCTCTCAATCCTCTCTACAGATGTCTTGATCATGGAGGCCAACTCCTCTTCCTCAGAAGCAGAAATGTCGGTCGAAGAAATCCTCATAATCGTGAAGCTTTTATCCTCTGAAACATAACTTGAAGCCTGTTCAGAGGCCTCTAACTGGTTGATCACATCTCTTTTAGTTGAAGCATCTTCAACTAGATCTGCAACGGATGAAACAGTTGTTACTTCTTTGAATGACTCAATATCATTCGAAACTGTCTCAATATAGTTTATCATCTGAGACTCTCGTATATCTCTTAACTCGTTGGAGTTCGCATATTCTGGAGCTGTCTCAAACAAGATGGTATACGTGCTTCCGCCCCCGCCCTGTCCGAACTCTGCGCCGATTATATCAAAGGCTTTTACAGAGGGAACAGTATCTGGAAGAAAATCCTCGTTGTTTTGACTAACTTGTTCAATCTGTGTGGCTCCTGAAGCAATAAATCCAGCCATGACGAAAAGTAATACGAGTATAGCAACAGGATAAGATGCTAAAATCCTTGAATACTTTTTAGCAAGATTTTCTATCATCTTTTCCACCTCTCATATTCTAGGATCAATGCCGGTGTTATAACAAGCGCTGAGATAAGAGTAAGACCGATACCTATAGATAAAGTCAGCCCTAAATCTCTGATAAAGGATATAGACGCGATTAACAAGGCTGAGAACCCTACTATTGTAGTTGTCGAAGATCCAAGGATAGCCTTTCCTGTAGTAGGAACTGCTTGTCGGATTCCTTCCTCTACGCTTCCTCTCTCGTCTTTCTCCTCCAGAACACGTTCTGTGATAAACGAACCGTACTCCACACCAAGCCCTAGTATCATAGCACCGAGTGCGATAGTAGCAATAGTAAGAGGAATACTGAATAAGCCCATAGTTCCGAGTGTCCAGATAAGACCGACAAACAAAGGTAGGAATGTTATAGGCCCGTAAACTCTTCCTCTAGTAAGAGTAAGAAGTGTCAAAATCAGTAAAGATGCTGTTGAAATAGTTATAACGGAATCACTGACTAAAACATCTCCTATATCTGTTCGTATGATAGGATTTCCTGTGACAGTAATCTCAATTCCTGGCTGTTTCGGAGTTTCCTCCAAATTTTCGTTAATCTTCATGTTCGCCGTTCTGATATTTTCCTCATTCATTTCCTCCTCAAGAGTCACAAACATCTGAGTCGCAGTATAATCTCTGTTGTAGAGCTGTTCGCCTGTTCCAGAGGCCTCTACAGTTCTTTTTACTTCTTCCTTAGTTTCTGGTATATCTGTAAAAAGAGAGGCTGACGAACGGACTTCTCCCACTATACTTTCCTGCTGGAGCTGCTCAGTTAATGCCTTTTGCATCCGTATCATGCGGGGATCCCTGACATCTGTGACATAACTTTCCTTCTGTGTCTCATCATTTACTTCGAAAAGTACGATTATGGAAGAAGATGAACGGAACTCTGACTCGACTTTATCCTGTGTCTGGATAGGAGCAAGATCATCAGGAAGACTGGACTGGAAATCAGTCTCCAGACGAATATCTGAGAGGCCTGTAGAAAGCATCAAAGTAAGAAGTAGAGCTAATCCAAGTATCTGTCTTGAGTATCCTATCTGAAGATCAACAAGACGCTCAAGTATATCAAGTCCCACATGATTCAGTTACTACAAGTAACGTTAAAAATCTGAACATATGTTCAAAAGTATATATAGGCCGTTAAACAATCCTTTACTCGGGCCTGTACTTCGCTCCTATCAAAGGATTCAATAACTCTTCAACAGGAGCATAATCATCCCGCAGTATCTGTGCGTCTCCTGGATTAAGTTCTCTGTAAGTAGCTAACTCATCTGTAAGATTCTTTTCTTCATACTTGATGGCTTTTTGACGCAGATTCTCGATACTGTGATCTTTTTTAGATCCTATGATTTCGATGTTTTGAGCTAGTGAAGTATTTCTTGTAGGGAAAAAGTAAGTCCTCTCAAACACACTATCTATAGTGTTAAACTGACTCTTAGAGAACTCTGATCCAGGGCCTGAAGCTGTAGATATTATGTTGGATACAACTATCCCGTTTTCATCCGTCTTTTCGTATGCCAGATCCATGAACTCTTTAGTCGTCAAATGAAAAGGGACTTCAGCTTTCTTGTAAGCATCCAAATAAATCACGTCGTACTCTTTTTCAGAGGCCTCCAGAAAATTCCTTCCATCACCTTCGTAAACATTCAAGTTGGCTGATTCCGAGAGATTGAAGTACTTCTCCGCCGTATCAATGACTCTGGGATCGATCTCAACGGCGTCAACTGAAACATTCATTTCCGCAAATTTCTGAGGAGCTGTAAATCCTCCTCCCCCTATGAAAAGAACATTGTCAATATCCTCCCTCATCAGAAAAGGGATATGAAAATAATCCAGATAATCCCAGACATACTCTGGAGTGGAGTCCGTGTAAGTAGAGCTTTGTGGCTGACCATCCAAGTAAAGCGTTCTAACATTTCCGTCATCCGCTACCCTTAGTTCCTGATAAGGAGTTGATTCTTCATGAACGGTATCGCCTGTGACAGGACCTGTACCGCCTAAAACTACTCCTGCTATAAGTATGCCTGGGATTAAAAGTAAAGTGCCGTCCTTTAATCCTGATCTGAGGCCTGAGATGACAGGCAGGGCAGCCAGTGTAGCGAATAAAGTATAGATCATATCGACTGAAAGACTCGGGATCAAGATAAAAGTTGTTCCAAATGCCCCTATTATGCTTCCGGCTGTTCCTACAGCGTAGAAATGGCCAGAGGCCTCTCCCTTTTCCTCTTTTTTAGATAATTGTACTGCGTAAGGCGATATGAATCCAAGGAAGTAAGTCGGAGGTCCGAACAAAACAGTTACAGGTATTATGGCTGCGTATCTGGCTGGAACAGGTAAAGCAGAGCTCAAAGTTAGGAACATATCTCCGAAGTAAATTAATGCCACGATATAAAGCGCAGTATAAGTCAGGTAACGGCTCAAGTCATTGAAATCGATGTTTTTCGAGCTTTTACCTCCGTAATGGTATCCAAGACTTAACGCCAGCATCGAAATCCCTATTATCGATCCCCATGTGTATATACTGTTTCCAAATTCTGGGGCTAAGACTCTTCCTGCTAAGATCTCCAGGCCCATACTGACTATTCCAGAAACAATTACAGCTGACTGTTCACGTGTAGGAGTATAGGTATCTATTTGAGAAGGGAGTTTATCCATCATAAATCATTCAATGAATCTGAGTAGAGTTAAATATCTACACTCTCAAGAGAGGATTCACTCATAATTAAAAATCTCTGCAGTGCTCTAAAATTTATGGATTTTCAGGAAAAATACAGCGAGTTTTTTGAACAGCTGGATAAAGACTTTTTTGATCAAAGCCGTTTCGTGCCTGCTGTAGGCCCGGAGGAAGAAGTAATGATGATAGGAGAGGCCCCAGGAGCCAACGAAGTAGAGGAAGGCGAGCCCTTTGTAGGACGGGCAGGAGAGAAAATGAACAAAGCACTGAAAAATATAGGTGTAGACAGGGGCGATATTTACATAACGAATCTAGTCAAGATAAGGCCTCCAGACAATCGTGATCCGAAGAAAGATGAGATAGAGGCCTGGGCGCCGCTTCTGGAAAAAGAAATTGAAAAAGTTGATCCTGATATAATCTTGACGCTTGGGAATTTTCCTTCGAAATATATGCTCGACACGTCAAAAGGTATATCACAAATTCACGGCAGAATCTTTACGCGGGAAGGCCAAAAAATAATGCCGGTGTTCCATCCGGCAGCAACGCTTTACGATAGAAGCAAAACACCTGATCTTGAGAAAGACTTGAGAAAGGCCTTTGGGAAAGAAGATACGGGCCAACAGAAATTGAGCGATATTTAACAATCTTTTTCATTCACAGGTTCAAAAGAATATAGAATAAAAATTCTCAGTATGGAACGTTACAAATCGATAATTGATGACTGGCAGGCCTTCAAAAAAGAATGTCAAAATAAGGCCGTTCAGACAGTAAGAAGGAATCCTCTGAAGGCCCGGAAAGATTTTGAAGAGGCCTTGAAAAGAGATTTTCCAGAGGCCTCTCAATCTGACTGGAACAATGATGTTTACAGGCTTGAAAGAGATATCTCGCCAGGTAAAAGTATGCTTCACTGGAGGGGTGAGTACTACGTTCAAGAAGAAAGTGCCTCTCTTCCTGTCGACGTCCTGGATCCGGAAGAAGGTGATAAAGTTCTGGACATGTGTGCGGCTCCTGGAGGCAAAACTACGCAGATAGCAGGCAAAATGGAAAATAGAGGATTAGTCATCTCGAACGATGACTCGTCTAAAAGACTTCAGAGTCTTCACGCAAACGTCTACAGGACAGGATCGGCTATAATCGATGTAACAAACTACGACGGCAGAAGGATTCCTGAAGAAATAAGTTTTGATAAAGTACTGGTCGATGCGCCTTGTAGTGGAGAAGGAAACAATGCTAGAAGAAGTTTTCAGGCTTCAAGCGAAGAAGAAAGAGAACACTTGGCTGATCTCCAGTTCCAACTACTGGAAAAGGCCTCACAACTCGTAAAAGAAGACGGCATAATCGTTTACTCTACTTGTACGTTCGCTCCTGAGGAAAATGAGGCAGTCATATCTAGAGCACTGGAGGAACTTGATCTTGAACTGGAAAATATTGAGACAGAAGTCGAACATAGAAGAGGAGTGGAGAGTTTTCAAAATCTTGAATTCGGATCGGAGATGTCTAAAACCGTGAGAATCTATCCACATCACATTAACTCTGGAGGGATCTACGTTGCCAGACTCAAAAAATAAAGAGGCCTCTGACTACTTCAAAGAGCGTTTCGGCGTAGATATTGAAGATGTTGAAGGCCTTGAGTTTGTAGAGCGATCCGGTGATCACTGGATAAGATCAACTGAGGAAAATAATTTGGATAAAGAGACTGAAGGGATCAGGGCTTTGAGAGATACTGGAAAATACTTGAAGCCGACTACTTATGTTCTACAGTTGTTCGATGAAAAAATAGAGAAAAACGTTGTGGAACTTGAAAGAGAAGAGCTGAAGGACTTACTTAATGGCGAAATGATAGAGAAAGAGGCCTCTTCAAAAGGATACGTTGCATTGAGTTTTGAAGGAAAAATTGTAGGCTGTGGACTTTACATGGACGAAGTAGTGTCTTCAAGGATCCCAAGAGGCCGTGCAGAAGAACTAGAGCTTTTTATCTGAGTTCAGTCTCCGGCGGAATCTATTATAGCTTCTATTACGTATATAGCTATTACGAGTGCTGATAGTTGTGCTCCTAGCATTTCACTTGATTGAGGTATCTGTAGAAGCGATCCTCCGCCGTATCCTGATGTTCCTGCATTTCTAAGTAGGATAAAGTTGTATGCAAGCACTCCAAGAGTAAGAAGATCTACTAAGGTAGATCCTTCAAGCAGTTTCTTCAGCTTTCCCTTGGAACTTGATTGTGTTAGACTTCCTTTCCTGTTTTTCATATCCAACATCTGTAACTAATCTTTCGAGATCTTTACATTAAACATTTACTCTTCCGGATGACTGATCGCAAACTTCACAGCATCTAAGGGTTTATAAGTTTTAACCCCATATTATTGCTTACTGGCGACCAAAGCGAGAAGGCAACACCCGTACCCTTTCCGAACACGGAAGTAAAGCTTCTCAGCGATCTGACCGGTACTGCCTTTCGGCGGGAAAATCAGGACGTTGCCAGACTATTTTTCTCTACTTTAATTTTGGGTATATAGTCATATCCTGTTTTTAGATTTACGGGATATACTGTGTTTATGATAGATAGATTGACTGAAGTTCTGCGCGAGGACCTGGAGCTGAAAATCTTCGCAGGGCTCTTGTTTGTACTCCTATTTTTGGGATCGGTGCAATTGACCTCTATGGAGATAGAGGGTAATTCAGATGTTCTTGAGAACAATATAGATAATGCTGTTGAGAGAAATCAGATACGCGTCTTTGTTCAGTATTTTGTTTCTAATAACATGAATGAAAAAGTCGGAGAAGTTGGCAATATATCTCAGGATATAAGTGATTCTTTTGAAAGATCTGAATACAGTTTAATAGGTAGAATAGCTGTAATAACAGGGCGTTCTCTGGCAGTTATTGATCCTTTTTACCCTGAACCGTGTACTTTCGACTCTTCTCAAGAATGCAAGATATACCTGAAAGATAGTAAGATTCAGGAGTTTAAAGAAGAACTGAGATCGTTCCGAACAAATGAATCACTGCGTGGATTTGCTGAGGAGAACGACTTGAATGTCTCTGAAGAGTTTTACGCTAATTATTCTCAAGATTCAGAAGACTCGGAGTCTGAACCGTTCAACGCAGATAGACTTAACGAGCTGAAACTTGATACGGAAGATTACATAGTCAATACATTATATTTAGGCTTTTTCGGATTTGTTCTTGCCTCACTTGTCATACCTATCTACAGAAGATTGATGAGGGATCTAAAATGGCGAAGCTGAGTTCTTGGATTCTCTGGAACGGAGAAAAACTTGGATCCAGAATAATATCCAAGATCTTCTGGCCTCCATGCAGTGCCTCAGCTGTCATACTTGACGGCGATGACATACTTGTAGTTGAGAAAGGCGATTACCTGATGCTTCCAGGAGGCCTCTTAGATAGAGGCGAAAGCTTTGAAAGCTGTGTTGAACGTGAAGTAGAAGAGGAGACGGGCCTGAAAGTAGAGGTATTAACTGAGATTGGCGAAAGAGTTAAGCATTTTGCCGGTGTCGAGAAAATCTTCACAGCCACTGTAAAAGAGGGAGAACTGGAATCTTCATGGGAGGGCGTACCTAAGTTCGTTCCAATAGATGAGGCTATCGAAAAGAGATGGAGATGGGATCGAGATATTGAGGATTTGATCGAAAAAGCACAACTGTAAATAATTTGAGCCTGCATTTTATCCTTATGAAAACTAGAAACATCGCCTCAAACTTCAAGATATTCACACTCTTGTCAATATTGACAGGTCTATTCATAGGAACAGGATACATAATAGGAGGCCAGACAGGAATGATCATAGGCCTCTTATTTGCAGGGATTATGAACTTTGCCTCGTACTGGTACTCGGATAAAATAGTACTGAAACTGTACGGAGCCGATGAAGTAGAGGAAAGCGAAGATCCTGAACTGCATAAAATGGTGCAGAGGCTTTCGAATCAGGCCGGCATCCCGAAGCCAAAGATTTACAGGAACGACATGAGTGTTCCAAACGCCTTTGCCACAGGAAGAAATCCTGAAAAAGGAGTAGTATGTGTCACTGAAGGCCTGATGAACACACTCAATGATGAAGAAGTAGAGGGGGTTATTGCCCATGAACTAGCCCACATAAAGAATCGGGATACTTTGATCAATGCTGTAGTGGCGACTATAGCAGGAGCTATAGGCATAATAGCTGAAATGGCTTTCTGGGGAGCAATGCTTGGTGGAAGAGAAGAAGAAAGTGACATGATCTCCGCTCTTGTACTGATGATCCTTACTCCGTTGATTGCAACGATTATCAGGATGGCTGTATCAAGAAGCATGGAGTTCCGTGCTGATTCCGAAGCTGTCAGAATATCAGGGAATAAGAGAGGCCTTTCATCAGCACTTCAGAAGATCAGCGAATCGTCTTCAAAGCCTCTGACGAAGCATGCTTCGCGCGCACAAGAGGCAGGAGCAAACCTTTTTATCTCGAATCCGTTCTCCGGCGACAAGATCACAAAATACTTTTCAACTCATCCACCTCTAAATGAACGGATCGAAAACATTGAGTCAACACAGTTATGATCCGAGATAGATCGCACAGAGTCAAAGACACATTGAAGTCTCCAGGACCTGAAATAGATCAGAATGCATGGAGACCTAACGCAAGTCAACAAGTCCTGGAAAAGTTAGAGACCTCTATTAAAGAAGTAGAAGATTTTTCAGGCCTCGATTTTAACGTATTTGATGATATATCGGTTGAAAAGCTTCCAGAAGGTGTTCCAGCAGCTACAAGAAACGGGAAGTATCAAGTGCCTTTGATCGGTTCGATATATGACAGGACGGAACTGGTGCTTGATCCTGAACTGGCTGAGATGCCGAGATGGGACAGGAATCACGCTCTTCTTCATGAAGACGTTCATGGCCATTACTTCAAAGATAAAGAGAAAGAAGCTCTAGATAAGGCCGGATTATACGGAGAGGACAGAGACAAAATAGAGTATCTCCTCAATTCTGGCGATGAATCGGCTTTTGAAGGCTCCACTGAGTTTATAACACATCTGCTTGATCCTGAAAGCCAGAGAGTCGGGAAGAAATTCTATCCAGGAGAGATGGAAGCAGTTCAAGAAGAACTCGATTCTGATTCTGAACTCGTGGAAGATATCAGAGGCCTGAAACATGAATTACTGGAAAACTATACAGAAGTATACGATATAGAAACGTCTGAAGGCCTCTACAGAGAATCAGGAAACTTTGCAGGAGTCGACTACGACGTCACAGTCATAGGAGAAGATGCAGAAGACTACGGAGAAGAAGTTGTCAACGAGTATCTTGAAGAAGTAGCGAACTACATGAAAGACGGCACTTATGGACTCGATGACTCAGGACAGTTATTTGAAGACAATGCCATCAACTGGGAAGGCTGGGACGAAAAACTAAACTACACAGAAGGAATGTAAATATTGGAATAAAAAATGATTTAGAGGCCTAAAGACCTCTACTGATTTTCTAGAGTTCCGTATGCTCTCCTATTAATGCATCGTTCAGATTGACATCCTGAATTTTTGAGTGCTGGTCAAGGATCGAATTTCTGATTTCTGAATCTTCTACTTTCGCATTAGGGAACACTATACTGTTCGTTACTTTGGAGTTCTTGACTTTTGCCCCGTCCATAATGATTGAGTCTTCGTCTACTTCAGAGTTTTCAACTGTTCCTTCGATGATTTTTTCGTCTGTGATGCTGGCCACTGCGTTCAGATACCCCTGTGGTGTTCCGACGTCGAACCATTCTCCGTTGAAGCTGTATGCGTACATCTCTCTTTCCTTGTGGGCCCATTCGATTAAACGTCCTGGCTCGTCAAGATACTGATCTTCAGGAACATCTGTCTCTTGGAAATGTTTCTCGTATTGATCGAACAGCTCCAGATCTTCTTTCGGGAAGAAGTACCATGCGATAGAGGCCAGTGTTGAAGGAGGAACTTCAGGCTTCTCCTCGAAATCCACGATCTTGTCATCGTCTACATCTACTATTCCGAACTGTGATGCCATTTCCTCGCTATTTACATCGTAAACAACGTTTGCAGGAGCATTCTTTTCCCTGCAGAACTCTATGAAGTCTGCTCCGTCAAAGCTCTGATAGTTGTCTCCTCCAACGATCACAAGGTCATCTTCAAGGCCTTCACTTTCGATCAAATTAATTATAGCCCCTATCGTTCCAGGCTTGTCGTGTTCGTTGTCCTGATCTTCTGAAATCACTGTAACGTTTTCGAAATCAGAATCATTGACATACTCATCGAAATCCGGCGCGAACTTGTCGTTCGTGGATACTATGACTTCGTCGACCTCGCCTTCAAGATCGTCGAGGATGTATTCGATTATAGGTTTCTCACCGAGCGGAAGAAGAGGCTTCGCACGGTGCTTCGTTACAGGCCACAGACGTGTGGCGTGACCGCCAGCTAAAATTATTGCTTTCATCGCTATCAGATAATACAAAGTAATACATCCATGTTAAAAACACTTGCGTTCACCTGACAGATAAATCAGTCAGGCCTCCATGGAAAAGTTATGGGAGTCATTCTTCACATCGACATGGATGCATTTTATGCATCAGTAGAGGCCCAGAGAAGAAATATTTCAGATCCATTAGTTGTTTGTGTATACTCCGGCAGAACAGAGGACTCAGGCGCAGTTTCTACATGTAGCTACGAGGCCCGTGAATTAGGCATACATGCAGCAATGCCGATAAAAAACGCAAAAAAGATTGCAGAGGACTCAGAGAAAGAAGTTAATTTTGTCGGGATGGATAAAGAGTACTACGATCAGTTCTCCGACGATATAAAAGATGAAATACTCGAAGAATACACTGACACGATTGAAAAGGCCTCTATAGACGAATTCTACATTGAATTAGATACTGAAGATTTTGGAAAATCCGAAGAAATCGCTAAAGAAATCCAGCAATCTGTAAACAATGATTTCGGATTAACATGTTCAATAGGAGTAGCTCCAAACAAATTAGTCGCCAAAATTACCTCTGATCAGGATAAGCCAGAGGGAATAACTGTAGTATTGCCTGGAGAAGTCAAAGAGTTCATGAGGGACCTGGAACTGGGAGATATACACGGTATCGGGGAGAAAACTGTGGAGAAGTTGAATGATATCGGGATAGGTTCTGTTGATGAACTGGCTGAAGCTGATCCTGCAATGCTTGTGAGGGAGTTCGGCGAGAATCAGGGCCTCAAGTTGAGAGAAAAAGCGAGAGGAGAGGACGACTCTGAAGTCGAGGAAACGCTTCAGAAACAGGTGACGCGGATAACTACTCTTGAGGAGAATTCCAGGGAACAGAGCCAGATCAAGAAAGTTTTCCCGGAACTGGCCTCTGATATAGTGGATAGACTGGAGGGAAAAGACATGGACTTTGGATCAGTTTCCCTTATTGTTATAGATACAGATATTCAGATGACTACAAGAGCCACGACGCTTAAATCCAGAGTAAGGGACAGAAAAGTTCTGATCAAGGAAGGAGAAAACTTGCTTGAGGAGTTTCTTGAAAACTCTGATGCGATAGTTCGAAGAATAGGCCTCCGTGCGTCCGATCTCAAGAAGAGAAGAGGCCAAAAATCGATGGATGCGTTCACTTAAATTCAGTTTATCAGTTCAAGTTCTCTTCCGAGTTCCTCAAGATCATCTACTTTGTATTCAGGATTTACGTCACAGTCCTTATTGTTTCTATTAACAAGCGCTGAATCGATTCCTGCGTTCTTGGCAGCCATTATATCTGAATCTTTATCGCCTATATAGAGAGAAGGCTTCTGCTTCAACTCTGCCTCTGCGATCTGTATGTGATCGGGGTGAGGCTTTCGCAGCTTCAGATCAGAGAAACTTTCCACTCCACGATAGAAATCAAAGTAGGCCTTCAATTCGAAGAACTTCATTGTAGTCTCAACAGCACTTTCAGGAGCATTACTGATCAATCCCAGTTTCCTGTCCTCTCTATGAACAGCGTCAAGAAAAGTCCTTGCATCAGTGTAAAGCCTGAAATCTCCGCTTTTAACCTGTTGAATACGCGCTAGACTTGTCGTCTCAGCAATCAACTTCCATACATCACTTGGATCAAGATCATATTTTTCACAGGCCTCAATACATTTCTCTCTTCCGTGATCTCCCAGAAAAAGCTCCATCTCTTTCTTCGACAGTCTTTCTGGATTAATACTTGTCTCGCTCATAGCCTGCTTCACGGCGTTGAACTTCCAGGCCTCATCATCCACTAGAGAATTCAAGATAACGCCGTCCATATCAAAGATTACTGAGCCATACTTCATACAAAATTACTGTAATCTCATCATTTAAACAGATTCACAGTAACTCTCCTATACAAAATTACTCATAAAAAACACGAAAAGGCCTAAAGCAACAATTAAACAAGTCAAAGAAAAGTATACAAACTTTGTCCAGGCCTCTGATTCTTCACGTTTCATTAAAAGGCCTCCAATCAATGATGCGACTGCCAATATTACAAGTGCAACTACGGTTGACAGAACTCCAGTCATATAATAAGATTGATCTTCCTCTGTAAAAAATATTCTGGTAGAAAAACTTCATCAGTAAAAAGCTTACAGGCCTCAAATAAATACATAGCAAATGCCAGAGGTCGATAACTGAAAAGTTTTCTCGGCCCGGCAGAAACAGAAAGTTTCGTGCCGGCGTGACGAAACTCGCGGAGAGTTTCTGAACTGTGGCAAATAAGATATTTGCCAGCGTGGCGGAGTTTGGTTGAACGCGGCAGATTCGAGATCTGCTGGCCCATATGCGGCCTCCCCGGTTCAAATCCGGGCGCTGGCGAAATTTCTCGTTATCTATGTAGATAGCCTTCTAAGAATTCATTAAGGTCCTTGATTTATGGAGAGTTTATTCTCTTTCCTCTAATAATCTTTCGTATAGCGCTATTGCATCTTCTATTTTCTCCTCATCCTCTATTTTTGTAGTTTTATCGAGAGACCAGTACTCTAAATTATGAGCATATTTATTTCTAGCCTGTTTAATTTTGTCTATAATATTGTAATCTTCATCTGATATCAGGCCTATATCTCTATTCTTTTTGAGCACTCGATTGAAATGCATTCTACTTATATCGGGAATCTCCTCACTTTCTAGTCCTTTATCTCTATAGAACTCCTTGAGTTGCGTATTAACATAGGACTCAAAAAATACAGAAAGTAGCACGATAGATACTGCATCCATACCTTCCTCATTTACAGAATCTAAATACAGTCCGTGGTGTACTGCTGGATCATTTAGAAATTGTTTTATTAACTCTCCTATATCTTCTATTTCAAGTTCAAGATCTGTGGCCTCATCGGATGAATCCATTGCTAGTTTCACAAGGATTAATATTGTTAATAAAATACGGAGTTCCTAGGACTTAATTGTCTGTAATGAGATTATATCTCAATGTTAATTTACGCTTATTTTCCAATTATAATTCTTTCTCCTTGAGGCCTGAAACTGGCTCCGGAAAGAAGTCTAGGCCTTTCAGCTTCTATAGTGATTGATCCTTTCCAGAGGCCTGAGATACTTGAGGAGTTAGTCAGATTCAATCTGCCTATTCCGTTGAAGGATTCGAAAGTTGCCGAGGCCTCTGACTGGAAAATCGAGGAAATGTTGATATACTCGTTGCTTATTTCGTGTGTCGAGTTCGAAATACATTCGTTTGAAGGTCCTCTTCTGTCGCAAATGGATGTGCCTGTACTATATTTTATTATCACTATTCCTGATCCTCCGTTTCCTCCGCAGTATTCGTATGAGTTGTAGTTGGATCCTCCACCACCTCCTCCTGTGTTTGGCATTCCGTCCTGTGGACAGCTTCCTCCTAGTGAGTTCCCTCCTCCGCCTTTTCCGCCGTAGAAGTTTCCACCTGATCCTCCGTTTCTGTTGTCTCCTCCTGCTCCTCCTCCTGCGAACCATCCATTGTCTCCGTATTCCTCTCCGTAAATGTCTCCGAAGTAGAGGCCGTCTCCACCGTCAGAACCTTGACCAGGTTCTCCTGCACCTCCTCCCCCATCTCCACAACCTCCATTACAATTGGAGTTGGATCCGCTTCTTCCTACTCCATCGTTTCCAGCATCATTATCTACATTTGAGTTTGTACCTGGCTGTGTTGCGCTTCCTCCATTGTCTCCGTTCTGTCCGGCTCCGCCACCGCTTCCACCGTTTTTACCATCATTTTGCTTTCCGCCACTACCTCCACCGCCTTCTGCTAAAAGATCACCGAAAGAAGAGTCCTCTCCATTCTCACTTCTCCCTGTGCTTCCACTCACAGTAGTAGAACCTCCATCACCTACTTCAACAGAGACAGTACCAGAAACAGAGTAGTCGCTATCATATACGAGTCCTCCCGCACCTCCGCCTCCTCCACCGTCGTCATTTCCACCGCCTCCTCCACCGGCTACTACAAGGACGGTAACTTCATTAACGTTGTTGGGAACGTCCCAAGTATGATCTCCGACTTGTGTAAAGGCCTTAATTTCCTCCTGTGCGGAACCTAGGCTCGCCAGAAGTAAGAAAATAGTAACAATAAAAATTTTTGATTTATTCATATGATAGGCCTCTATGTACAATATGTCATTCTGTATATTTGAAACTTTAACTCCAACAAGCTCTTAGTTTCCTATAGTTATTCTTTCTCCTTGAGGCCTGAAACTTGCTCCAGATTGGATTATAGGTCTTTTAGCTAAAATATCGATGCTTCCTTTCCAGAGGCCTGAAATCGTAGTTTTATTCGTCAAGTTGAAAGTTGCTTTTCCGTTGAAGGCTTCGAATACAGAAGTTGATTCTGACTGGAAGATTGAACTGATGTTAAATTTTTCTCCGCTTACTTCGTGAGTAGAGTTTGAGATACATTCATCTAATAGCCCTCTTTTGTCACATATAGGAACGCCTGCATTATATCTTATCAGCACTATTCCTGATCCACCTGATCCTCCATCTCCATTTCTCCTTCTTTCTGCACCTCCACCTCCTGTATTTTCAATTCCATCTGTTTTACTGGAAAATCTTTTGTCGCTATCAGAACTTCCTAAACCTTCTTCACCTCCTCCACCGCCCTTACCAGGTTTCCCGAAACCGGCATTATCTCCATCAAAACCTGCTCCGCCTCCGCCAAACCATATCTGTTTGCCGATTTTTTCTCCATGAGATGTCCCGAACAGGTCTGAAAAATTGTAGGTCTTGCCGTTCACTTCTTGTTGATATATTCCGTCTCCTCCATCTCCTCCACCGTAGACTCCAACAGGCATATCAGAACCATTTTCGCCTTGACCACCGCCTCCTGCTCCTCCACGATCTGGCTCACTTCCTCCTTGAACTTCGCCCCCAGGATTTCCTGATCCACTAGCACCTCCCTCTGTTTCCTGTCCTCCTTGACCGCCTTCAGCTACTATGTTACCGAACTTCGAGTTTTCTCCATCTTCACTTGGAGGTGAATTAGGCCCTGCTTCAGTTGGTGCTGTTCCACCATCGCCTATTACAATATCTATATTTTCATCGGTCACGCTGTAATTTGTTTTCAGAATAACTTCTCCTCCGCCCCCTCCACTACCCCACCAATCTCCTCCTATTCCTCCGTCTCCGCTTCCGCCTGCACCTACTACAAGTACATCAACTTCCTCGACATTACCCGGAACGTCCCAAGAATGCGATCCAACACTCTCAAAGGCCTTAATCTCTTCCTGTGCAGAGGCCCAGCTGGCGAATAAAGTTATCAATAATACAAGGATTATAGGATGTTTTTTCATATGGGGAGGTCTCTAGCTTAGAATTGTATTTCTGTGTTTTTCAATTTGTGTAGTCTCTTCAGATTTTCGTCCCTGATATCTTTTAATATTTTAACATACATCAACAAAAATAGGTGAATTTATACAGATGCCAGGATTAGGAGGACAACCGATTTTTGTAATGTCGGAAGATGCTGAACGTCAAACCGGCGAAGATGCTCAACAAAATAATATTGAGGCCTGTAAGACCGTGGCGAACGCGGTGCGTACTACTTTAGGCCCTAAAGGTATGGATAAGATGATGGTGGATTCCGTAGGCGATCTCGTTGTAACGAACGACGGTGTCACTATCTTGGATGAGATGGATCTGGAGCATCCGGCTGCGAAGATGATGGTGGAAGTCGCAGAGACTCAGGAAGAGGAAGTCGGAGATGGGACAACTACAGCTGTAGTCTTGGCTGGAGAGCTCTTGAAACAGGCAGAGGACTTACTTGATCAGGATATCCATCCTACAGTTATTACTAAAGGATACAGACTGGCAAGAGAGAAAAGCACTCAGGTGCTTGAAGATGTATCAGAAGATGTAGCTCTTGACGATGAAGACGTACTGGAGAAAGTCGCTATGACTGCCATGACAGGCAAGTCTGCGGAGACAGCAAGAGAATATCTGGCTGAGATAGGCGTCAGAGCAGTTAGACAAGTCGCTGACGAAAGTGAGAGAGGCCTGATCGTAAATAAAGACAATATCAAGCTTGAGAAGAAAGGCGGTGGCTCTGTAGAGGATACAGAGCTTGTTCAGGGAGTGATCCTTGACAAGGAACGTGTCCAGTCCGGAATGCCTTCCAATGTAAAAGATGCAAAAATTGCGCTACTTGACTCTCCTATCGAAGTCAAGGAAACAAGTACTGATGCGGAGATCAATATAAATGATCCAAGCCAGATGAAGAACTTCGTTGAACAGGAGGAAGAACAGCTCAAGGAAATGGTTGAGGCATTGAATGATGCAGGAGCAAACGTCGTTATCTGCCAGAAAGGAATCGACGATATGGCTCAGCACTATCTTGCCAAGCATGGAATCTTCGCAATAAGAAGAGTTTCAAGCGGAGACATCCAGAAACTGGCTAACGCAACAGGTGCAAACATAATTACAAATATCACGGGGATAGAGGCCTCTGATCTTGGAGAAGCAGGAAGTGTCGAACAGCAGTACATTGGCGGAGAAGCCATGACGTTTGTACAGGACTGTCCAGAGGCCAAGTCTGTTTCCGTCCTTATCAGAGGAGGAACAGATCATGTAGTCGACGAGATCGAGAGAGCGATGGAAGACGCTATAGGAGCAGTTTCCTCAGCCATCCAGCACGGAAAAGTAGTCGGCGGAGGAGGAGCAACAGAAGTAGAACTGGCTCAAGAGCTCAGAGACTATGCAGACTCCGTTGGAGGACGTGAGCAACTAGCAATAAATGCTTTCGCCGATGCTCTAGAGGTTATCCCGAGAACACTGGCAGAAAACGCTGGCCACGATCCTATCGATACACTAGTCGATCTGAGAAACAAACACGATGAAGGCCAGACAATGGCTGGAATCAACGTCAACTCAGGGGAATCGGAAGAACTTTATGAACAGGGAGTTGTTGAGCCACGTCAGACAAAGACACAGGCAGTTCAGTCCGCCTCTGAAAGTGCGGAGATGATCCTTCGTATCGACGATGTCATCGCTGCCAAAGGCTTTGACGCTGACGGCGGACAGGGCGGAGGCCCACCAGGAGGGCCTGGAGGAGGCCCAGGTGGAGGAATGCCTGGCGGCGGATTGATGTAGTAATATCTATTTAGAGGCCTTTGTTGACCTCTTTTTTTCTTTTTCTTATTTTATTCGGTCTAGTTCTTTACTCCCCACAGATTATAAATAGCGTGGAAGATAAGTTCGTGTTAAAGAGGTATTTCCAGTATATGTCTAATGATGAAGTGCAGTTAGGGAATATGGGGGATGACGACTATGAAGTTGTTCCTCTAGGTCCGATCAGAAAACTTGAAAGAAGAGTTGAAGATCTTCAGGAACAGCAAAAACAGGCCCAGCAAGGCGGTGGAGGATCCGCTAACGAGGAGCTTGTGCGCGATATACTGGATATCATGAAGTCGAATCAGAAGATCGTCAACGACATGACAGAGTCCACTCACGAACTGAGGAACTCTGTAGAGGACTTAACAAATAAAATGGATTCTGTAATTGATAACATGAACTCGTTCATGGATCTATTGAATCAGGCCTCTGAGATGGATATGGAGGGAGAGATCGCCGGTGATCTTGAGAAGCGTGTCGCAGATGCGATTGGAGATAAGATGGATGATATGGTTACAGAGGTCTCCAAGTCGAATCAGATGATTGCCGACAATCTTCAGGACTTGAACTCCCAGATGAGGAAGAATTACTATGCATCCGAATCCGGTGGAGGAGTAGCTAATCAGTCAAGGCCTCAACAGTCACAGCAAAGACAATCACAGAATTCTCAAAGACAGGGCTCTATGAATAATAATCAGCAACAATCCTCTAACATGAATATGGGCTCGGATAACTCGAATCGGATGAAAAAGTTGAGAGAGAAATTTGATAAAGGAAATCAGTAATGAGTAGGAAAGGAGTTACTCCGCTTGTAGGTACGGCTTTACTTATTCTTATAGCAGTTTCAGCAGTTACTTCTGCAGCAGTTTTCATAAGAGACACTACTGAAGAGGTCTCTGAAAACGTTAATCAACGCATAAGCGAAGACGAGATGCGAGATAACTCAGGTATAGATATAGAGTACGCTTATGAGAATGATGCAGGGAATATTTCGCTTGTTGTCAGGAATACTGGAAGATATACTTTGACTGTTGAGGAAGACAATCAAAAGGTGTGGAATCTCTACAGTGATGGAAGGCCTGTAAATTTCACTTATCCTGGGGGGACTCCTGCTGATGAGAAACTTATTGATCCTGATACTACTTTGACTTTAGAGACTGATATCAACTTCCCTTCTGGTGATTTCATTACTATAAGTCTTGAAGGAGGATTTGGTACTTCCTCATCAGTTATATGTGATGAATCCAGTCCTGATGGGGCCTGTTAGCACTGGTGACCTTGAAGTTATTTAAACCGGCAATCCATATTAGGCTTTACGGGATATCAATGAAATTATTTGAGCAGAGAAAGGGTATTACGCCTGTTATTGCGATTGTTCTGCTCCTTATGGTTACAGTTGGAGCTGTGGGTGTTGTATACACACAGTTCAATAGTATTGTAGGAAATCCAAGTGAAGAGTTGGAGGAACAGCAGAGAAATCAGGATACAAATATCCGTATCACACAGATGCAGACAAACGCATCTCTAACTGAGAATCTGCCAAGTACTTACAGCGCATCTACATATGGAACTATCCAGTTAACTATTTCGAACACTGGATCAGTATCTAGGAACAGTACGGACTTTAGTCTTGTGGCTAGTGGTGCCGAGGCAGGTAGTGTCACTAATGGTAACTGCTTCAGACATACACCATCACATAGTTCAGAGATTTTAGATCCTGGAGACACTTATGATTGTGATACAGGAATCGTTTATCCTGATGTTACTGAAAATGTGGAGATAGAAGTACTTCTTCCAGGATCATCTAAGACTTGGATAGATACCTGCAGACATGACCGTTCAGGAGTAGAGACATGTTAGATGTAATTTTGGAGGACATCTAACTGCATTTCATTTCTTATTTTTCTTTTCGATTGAGATATAGAGGTCCGGTTGTTGATGGCTTTTATATTCTACAACGGCTATAATGACATTATGGAAAGGAAGGCCCAGGTTCAGGCTATAACTGTCGTACTTCTTACAGGATTGACGGTGGGTGTGGCCTCTGTAGTATATGTTTGGGGTGAGCCGATACTCGATAAGAGGGATGCTGAGATAGGCCTGGATGCTGTTGAACAGGATGTTTTGACGTTACGGGAGGAGATAATAAGGATAAGTGAGGCAGAGGGAGCTACTTCTAGTGTTGATATAGGTTCTGAGGACTCTGATTATGGGATCGAGCAGATCAGAGTCAATGAAAATTATGATTATATCGATATAGTTGTTGATTCGACTGAATCGCCTTATCCTAGAGGTCAATGGACTTTACTTAGAGGACAGAATGAAAGAAACCTTTCTATCTCTAGGACAGGTGATTATGTACTTGAAGGTGAGGATGAGCAGTCTGTCCTTCTTGTGAGGCCTCAATCTTCAGTTATCACATACAGAGTGGAGTTCAGGAATCTTTACAGCGAGAATGCTGATGATTCTCCTGTACGGAAGATTGATTTGATTAGTTCTGGAGGAGATATTACAAGTGGGGCCTCAAGTATTTACTTGAATCATAGGAGGACTGAAGTGGATACTGGTGAAGACGGATTGACTATTTCATCTGGTCAAACCCTTGACAGGACTAGATCGGAGATTGAAGTAGATCTGAGATGAAAAGGAAAGGACAGTATCTGGCTATAGAAGCTGTGCTTTCTCTAGGCATCAGTATAATAGTAGCTACTTCTACCATTGTACTTTTTGAGGATTACAGGGGCACAGTAATCTCTGATATCAATGATAGGCATTCAATGGAGATAGAGTCTGAGGTTATAACTGCTTTGAATGATTTGAAGCATCTGGATTCCGGCAGTAGTATATCTCTTGATCTTCCGGAGCTTCCTACTTCTGATCCTTATCGTGTTGCTTTTGAGGATGGTCTTCTTGTTATCGAGTCTGACCGAAACAGTTATACGCAAGAAATTGCAAATAGAGATTGGTTGAGTAATCTAAGAGGATCTGTAACAAGTTCAAACGTCCAGCTATTCAAAATCGGAGATGAAGTTGTTTTGAGGCCTGATTAAAAATGCAGTTTACAGGATTGATGGGAAGGCTCAGGAGAATCAAGCATCCGGAGTTCTTCGAGGAAGATGAAGAAGAATCTGAATCCGGAGAAGGAATAGATCTTCCTACGCCGGGCGCCTTTAATGAGGAGTTAGTTGAAGAGGCCTCTGAGGATGATACTTTAACGGATGTTAATATCGCCTATCCGCTTGTCCCTGCTGATCCTGATGAAGGAGAGATAGTGTATGCTTGGGCACATATCAAGTGGGATGAAGAACAGGGAGAGCTTATTTACAGGATTGTTGAGCCTGAAATGGATGAAAGGACTGCAGAGGCCTATCAGAAGATCCAGGATATAATGCAGAGAAGTTTCGATGTTAACTTTGATGACTTGGAATCCGGGAAAGCAAAAGAGTATCTTGAGGAGAAAATCGACATGATCGTCGATAAGTACAATATCGATGTTCCGGACGACAAGAGAGAAGTGATAAGATACTACACTAAAAGAGATTTTGCAGGTCTTGGAAAACTTCAGCCTTTAATGAATGATACTGAAGTAGAGGATATTTCATGCGACGGATTGGGTATTCCTGTTTACGCTTATCACAGGAATCCTCGGTTTGGATCGATTAAGACTGATCTTGTATGGGATGAAAAAGAAGAACTTGACAGCTTTGTCATGAAACTGGCTCAGAGGTGTGGAAAATCTATCTCTATATCCAGTCCATTGCTGGATGGATCATTGCCTGATGGTTCTCGTGTACAGGCAACTTTGGCTACTGACATCGCCAGAAAGGGTTCAAATTTCACTATAAGAAGATTTACAGAAGATCCTTTGACTCCGATCCATATGATGGATTATGATACGGAAAATGCTAGGATGCTTGCATATCTTTGGATGCTTGTTGAACACGAGAAATCTATACTTGTATCAGGTACTACAGGAGCAGGAAAAACATCCCAGCTGAACTCTTTATCACTATTTATCAGGCCCGACAAGAAGATTGTATCTATTGAGGATACGCCTGAGTTAAGACTTCCTCACGATCACTGGGTTCCGGAGGTTTCACGTTCCGGGTTCGGTTCATCGGCTGAAGAAGGTGGTCAGGTTACGATGGATAACCTGTTGAAGGAGTCTTTGCGTCAGAGACCGGAGTATATTATCGTGGGAGAGGTCCGAGGATCTGAGGCCTACATATTGTTCCAGCAGATGGCCACAGGACACACTGGTTTATCTACAATTCACGCAGATTCACTTGAGATGCTTATGGATCGTTTAACGACTGAGCCGATTAATCTTTCTCCTTCATTGATTGAGACGCTGGATATGATTATGGTTATCGCCCGTATAAGACGTGGGGGAACGTATATTCGAAGGATTATGGGGCTTTTCGAAGTACGTGGATACGATAAAAGGAAAGGTATTGATTCGAATCAAGTGTTTGCTTGGGATCCACAGGACGACGAGTACTACGTTAAAAATAACTCTCTGCTTTTGAAAGATATCGCTGATCAGTCTGGAATGGATTACGATGATATAAGACAGGAACTAAAAAATCGTCAACACGTCCTTAACTGGATGCAGGATCAGCAGATCAAGCATTATAGGAAAGTAGGGGATATAATAAGTCGTTATTACTCTGATAGAAAATCTGTACTGGAGAAAGTAGGGCAAACATTTAATTCTGAAGAAGCCGAAAAAGTAAATAATGGAGCTTAAGAAGTACGCCGACATTGCGTATGATCAGTTCGGAGGCCTTGCTCTGGAACTTGTGCCGCATTTTCAGGACTTTAACATGACGTTGAACAAGGCAAATATTAAGCTCTCGCTTCCTGAGTACATAGCGTTATCTATAGGATTTGTAGTTACATCCACTGTCTTCATATTTACTCTTTTTGGAACGCTATTCGTACTTAGTTCAGGGCTTTCAGGACTCTTAACGGCTTTCATAATCGCTTTATTTGTCGCTATGTTTGCGACAGGCCTCACCTATCTTTTCCCTGTTCTTAAGGTATCGAATAGGGCCTCCGTGATAAGAGATATGCTTCCTTTTGCAGTCATGTATTTATCCACGCTTGCTGGTACAGGATCTTCAATTGCTGAGATGTTTGAAAATCTTTCAAAAGTAGATGAATACGGCGAAGTTTCAGAAGAAGCAGCAAAGATACACAGAGATATCGATACTTTTGGAATGGACGTCAACGAGGCATTGATAAGAGGAGCAGAAAGGACTCCAAGTGAAGATTTTGAAGAACTGTTGAGAGGGATGGATCACATACTTACTACAGGAGGATCAGTCAGAGAATTTTTGAAGGAAAGATCAGCAAAATTAATGGACGACTACGAACGACGTATAGAGAAATTTTCCGATCAACTAGGCCTATTGGTAGAAATGTATATTACGATTGTCGTAGTAGGATCTATAATCTTTACAGCCATGAGTGCTGTTATGAGTTCATTTACAGGATTTGCTCCAGGATTTATCGTGGCTTTACAGGCTGTACTGATTTTTATAATCTTTCCTCTTATCTCAGGCATGTTTATAATATTTATTAAAGGTATAGCGCCAGGAGGCATTATGTCATGATTGATTTTTTCCGTGATGAAGAATACGAGCCAGGATATACTCTAGAAGATAAAGTAGTCTTCCTTTCAATAGCTATGGGAGGTATATTGATGTTTACAGGCATATTTCTTTTCTCAACAGTTTCTCAGAGAATAGGAGGATTCGTTTTAATCGTAGGGATACTTGCAGGAGTATTACCTTATGGTATTCTGTCATTTCTAAAGAACAGAGCTGTTAAGAAGGTTGAAAACCAATTTCCTGAGTTCTTGAGTGATTTAGCGGAATCTAAACGAGGAGGTATGACTCTTGTTAGAGCTTTCGAATCAGCTAACGAAAATGACTACGGACGTATGAACCATGAAATTTCTCGCATTTATAATGAACTTTCATGGGGTATACCGTTCCCTGAAGTAATGGAACGTTTCTCACAGAGAATGGAGGATTCTCCAGTTATTCAGGAATCTGTTTCCATTATAATCCAGAGCTTCAAAAGTGGAGGAGATATTACAAGAACTATAGAATCCGTAGCTGATGATGCGGCCCGTCTAAAAAAGGTAATACAAGACAAAGATGCAAAACTTCAACAACAATTGTTTATTATGTATGTAATATTCTTCCTGTTTATAGGAATCACTATTGGGATCTACACGATGCTTGGGGAATTACTGGGCCTTGGAAATGCGGAAGCAGGAGCAATAGAAGGTGTAGGAGGAGTTATAGGCCAAGAGTCCGGAGGCCCGACGAACTTCTGTAACGGAGAAGTAATAGCTGCACAGCCGTTCTGCACTACATCAAAAATCTTTGGATTTCTGCCCGATAATATTTCAAGTGGAGAGGTATCTTTGTCAAGTGATTACGCTGAGGAATACGCATATGGGAGGATGGCCTACTATAAGGCCCTGTTGTTCATTATGCTTATAATTCAGGGAATATCTACTGCAGCTGTCGCAGGACAGATCAAGGATGGAAAGCCTAGCGCAGGCCTGAAACATGCACTTATCATGCTTCCTATAGCTTTCGTGGCCTATATTTCCTATGTTGGAGGTGCGGGCATCTGATGACAAAGGGACAGATATCGCTTGAGTACGTCGCGGCTATACTTTTCGTCATATTTGTGCTCGCTTTTATACTTTTCAACGCCTCTGATCAGGTACCTGATATCAGACAGAACAATGACAGGGCATCTGTTAATCTAGAGGCTCGTACATTGACGTCCACTCTACTGGATAACTCTGGGAAACATTCTTTTGGATCGGGCGGCGATAACTGGGAGAAAAATACTTCTACCAGAGACAATATTGAGGAGATAGGCTTTGCAAGCGATTATCACATCGTTGAAAGGGATAAGGTAATGGCTCTTGATACTGTAGGAGATGATGTATTAAATTACTCACAGTTCAGAGAATTGACGGATATAGATAATCAGTACAGATTTGTTTTTACAGCTCTTCCTGTAGTAGATACTTCCAACAAGTTTTTCCGTACAAGACCTCCCGAAGAGCCGAGTATAGCTGAGCCGGACAACGATGAATACAACAGCGCAGGAAATCAAGTGGGATATGGAGATATAGTGATGGGCGGCACTCAGTACAATATTCTTATTACCACCCACAATGGCCGTTATGACACGCTTTACATCCGTAACGATTCAAAAGAGGGTTGGAACTTCACACAGGCATCACGATTCCAGCAAGGCGACACTATAGATGTCGGAGGGAGAGAGTTCAATATAGAAGGATTCCACAACACCAGAGATACTTCAGGAAACGTTGTCATACTTTCCAGACAGCTCAAAGACTTCGGCTCACAATTCGATGTTGATTCTACAGTTATCAAACTCAGTAGGTACGCAGCTCTTAAACAACAGGGAGCAGAACTACAGCCCTTGAGGCTGGAGGTATATTCATGGACGTGAAAAAAGGTGCAGGGTACTCTATAGAAGCTATACTAGCTTCTCTAATATTATTTGGTTTTGCACTTAATGCTGTACAAGTCACAGGATACGAAGGATGGTCAGAGTTCCAGAGGGAGATAGCTGCTAAAGACATTAGCTATGTATTGAAAGAAACAGGTAATTTGGAGACGTTTCTGAAGAACTCAGATACAGGAGCTTTACAGAGTACAGCAACAGCCATTTCTGATGTAGATATGTCTGTCTCGGGAACAGTTGAAGATCTTCCTATAAAAGAACTTCAATTAGGCTTCCATAAGAGGCCTCCGGATATCCACTGGAATGATACCGTCTCTGTCGCTGATGATGATTTCTGTGATGGAGATCTGGATGAACTTGAAGATGTTTCAGAGGCCTCTGTGAGGAGAACTCAGAACGGTTCAGGGACTTTGGAGGACAGATACGGTGTGAGGCTTTATCTTGTTGACAGCGATCCTTCGATTCCTGGAGGTTTCAACGGTCAAGTAGATTATGATTCTCTGTACGTAGACAATGGAACACGATGTGTTTTCAGGACGGAGGAGGGGCCTTATTATCTTGATGATATTTTTTACTGGGGTAATAAGACTGACGCCGATGATGGGAAGTTCTTTGACTTTAAACAGTATGTGGATTCAAGCAATGAGATAAATATTTTTGAGGCAAATAGAGCAGTTAGATTCGATAAAACACTTAGTAAACAACTTAACGGCATCGATACAGATACTTCTGTAGATACTTTTAATTTCAGTACTGCTGATATTGCTGATAATGATGTTCTAGTATTTACTGACAGTGAAAGTCTTGACTTGATTCAAGATAATGCTCTCTACTTCAAAAACTACATGAACCAGGGATCTGCCCTATTCTTGATGAATCTTACAGAAACAGATCTTGATTACGATATAATGGAGGATATAGGCTTTCAATGGTTTGATAGGCCTCGTACATCTAATCCTTCTCGTTACACTCCTGCTTTCTCCCAGTACAGTAATTCCCAGGTTATGGAGACTTACTTCATGGGTCTTGATTCAGAATCCTCTGAAGTATCTCTAGGCCCGGGAGGCAGAGTGATATCAGGACAAGGACCGACACAGACATCCGGAGACGATCTTTTATTTGCGAGAAACAGTCAATACAATGTTTCGGCTTTGGACGGTGAGAAAAGTACAGCATACACTTGGAGCACGATAAATACCGGACAGCCGTGTACTGATACAGAGACATCATTTACTTTTTATGGCGAAGTACATGATGTCAGGAATCTCGACTTGGCAAAGGATCCAAGTGACTGCGGTGAGATAAGAGGCCTTATGATTGAACAAGGCGGTAGTTTCAAAGGTCCTTACTTGGAAGATGAAGTCGTGATTATTGACGGTAGAAGGTACGTTCCACGTATACAGGACAGTAATAATGCAAGATTTGTGTTTGCAGGAACAGATAAAATCGAACTCATAAATCACAGAACAGTTTTTGAAAACATGACAGGTGAACGAATAGCACGTACATCCTTCGAGGAAGACTTCAGTGAAGCGGACAGGGATATGCTTGCCTCTCTTATTTACTGGCTCAGAGGAGACACTGTAAGATTTACAGGAGGAGCAGGATCCACATCAATAGCTACAAGCATCTACGGCGGTATAAACGAAGATGTTTACATGCCGTACACTGTCAAGATGAGGTGGGAAGATTGAAAAATAGAAAAGGACAGATGATGGTGATTACAGCGGTTATAGTAAGCGTCATGATGGTATCAGTGTCGGCATCAGTGACACAGTTAGGACAGAAAGATTATGAGATAAGAGACGAAGCATACCTGGCGAACATGCTGGAAAAAGAGGCCTCTGAAGTAGATACAAGGTACACGAAGGAAAGAGAGAACTTTGAAAAAATGGTGAACTCGATTAGTTCTTACAGGACAAGCGTAAATTACTGGTACAGGAATGAATGCTTCAATGTCACACTGACTAACAGAGACTCCCGTATAAACCTGAACTGCATTTAATCTCGGAACTTGTTAATGAACTCTATCTCGTCTTCCTCCAGTTCAAGTTGATCTCCGATTACAGGCTTGTCTTCAATAAGACGGGCAAGTAAAGGAAGACTATTCCGGGCCTCTGACTTTGAAACATGAAGTTTATCTCCCAGTTTCGAAGTTATCGAACTCATCTTTTTCCTTGAAGCTCTGGTGCTTCCCATCTTCTTCAGTTTGGAAGGATACTGGTAACGCGTGTATCCACTGTATTTTTCGTACTTGCTCAAAGCCACTCCAACAGTAGAGAACTTATAAACGTACTTCAACAGTTTCCAGTTCTGACGTCTCATTATACGTCCGTTGAAAACGTCTGCCTTTGAAACATAGTTGTAGGCATCTGCAGTGTCGCTGGAACGGATGTATTCTCTTGGAATGTTTTCACGCACCCACTGGAGAAACGTATCCGCGTCTTCATCAAGATTGTCAGTCGCAGAATCAGCTGTCTTTGCAGTTGTAGTCTTGAATATTATTTTCAGGGCCTGGAATATGTCTTGCTGACTGTCGCGGCCGGAAACAGCTTCTAAATCATCTTTCTCAAGTTTTTTCTGTCCTGTGGCGACTGCTTCCAAGTCGTTTATCGCTGAACGCATCTGGCCCCCAGAGCTTCTTGCTATTCTTTTGACAGCTCCTTCATCGTATTTTATTCCTTCTTTATCTAGGATTTCCTTAAGATGGGCATTGATAGAGTTTGTATGCACAGAATCAAGCTTGATAAGCTTGGATTTATTTCTCAGAGTTCTTATACTGTTTTCGTACGCATCGTTGGCTGTCATAACGATAGGAAAACGGCTTTCATCGACTATAGTACTTATCTCTTTGACGCCTCCACGATCACTGTTTCCTGACATCCCGTCAACTTCATCGATCAAAATCAGCTTCTTCCCTCCGAAGAAAGAGGCCTGTCTAGTTGCTTCCTTGAGCTCGGACTTCAGTTTTTTCTTCGTCCGAACGTCTGAGGCATTTGTCTCAACTAACTCATAATCTAGATCATTCGCTAATGCCTCGACCAGAGAAGTTTTTCCTGTACCGGCCTGTCCGTGAAGAAGCACGGCCTGATCTCTCTGCTCCCAGTTTTCTGCCCATTCCTTCAACTCTTTCTTCTCGCTTGAAGCACCACGATACTCGGAAAGAGTTTTAGGCCTGTATTTTTCTACCCACATGACTGGTTACGCTCTGTCAACACGCAATAGACGGTTCAAAAAG
>Ga0209965_1000057_pt1 | contig 35917 bp, 59 predicted proteins | sample SalPon2_B_H2O_MG_FD_185707 | JGI IMG/M metagenome (GOLD analysis project Ga0209965, IMG submission 185707) | Salt pond water microbial communities from South San Francisco under conditions of wetland restoration - Salt Pond MetaG R2_B_H2O_MG... | ecosystem: Environmental > Aquatic > Non-marine...
TGTCGACGATAAGGGACGCGGGCACGTCTGTGACTGTCTGTGCTGCGCCCGAAGTTGTGATCTCCAGCCCGTCGCCGTCGTCGTCTGTTATGCTAACCGCGCCCTCTGAAATTCCTGCGTCAACACTGATCCCTTCCGCCTGCTCTAACGCGTCTAAGAAGTTCTGTATCTGCTGATTGCGGGTCATTATTCAATCGGCCTCCGGATGACAGCGGAAATGTACACCTTCCCTCTGATTGGGTCGGGGTTGCCTGAGACGTTCTCGACGGTCGCCGCGACCGCCTGCTTGCCTGCGAGATCGGGCGATAGCTCCGATCTTGCAGTCGGTTCCGCCACGCGCTGTAAGTTAAAGACCCCGGCCTGACCGTCATAGAACAGCGGCGCAATCGGCTCGAACTGCGACTCGGAGGTGAACGGAGGGGACGCAGACGGTTTCGACCCCCACAACACCACCTCTACGTCGCCGCGGCAGTCGACGTAGTCTTGCACGACCTCGAAGTCGACACCGTCCCCAATGATAAGCGGGTTGGAAAACGAGATGGGTTGTGCGATCGTCCCGTTTTGGATAGCCGCCTGATCGGTGCGGTTGAGGAACACCCGCTCGCCGGGGTCAAGCGGGGGGTTGGCCCACGGGAACTCCACCGAGTCGGGGTGGAAAAACCGTGAGAAGTACCGCAGCGTCTCGCCTTCCTGTGAGGTGAACGACGAAATGCCGTTCGACCGCTCGACTTGTGAGACGTACTGCGTGTTATCCGGACGCGTCCGGTCGACGAGGTCACGCGGTCTAATCGGCACCGTTGCTCACCTCCTTCTGGTAGAAGATGTCGACGTTGACGAAGTGGTCTTGGGCGTCGTTGTTCACATACCGGATGGTGATCTCGTCGTCGTCTTCGAGCGACTCGTTCAGATTGAACGACAGCACCTTATCGTCGTACGCGAGGTACTTGGCATCGGCTGGCCCACGCGGGATGAGCGCGGCTCCAGACGGTGCCGTCAGTCCGATCCCGACCGCCTGCTGGGTCCCCAGCGGCCATCCGAGCACGACACGCCGTACGGTGCCGTCGTACGGAGCCACGAACGTTTCTGTGACCGGGTCAGACGCGAAGGTGTCTTCTGGAACGACCCGTGAGAAGTCGTACGGGTAGATGGCGGGCTGGTCTGTAGGTGCGAGGCCGGTGCCCGAGCCATACGGTTGATTCGTCGGCTGTACTGGCTGCTCGCGCGACAGGAGTGTGTTTAACTCGTCGAGCTTCTGATTCGTCTCGCGGAGGATGTTGTCCACAGACGTAAGCGGGTCTGTGATCGCGGACGCACGCGTCCCCGACTCGTTGTTTGAGCCGGAGGAGTAGCCCCGTGGGTTGTCTCCTCCGCCTCGACGGTCACGTCTATCCATACTCCCTCTTGGAACCCCCGGCGACTTAATCGTGTCCCGACTACCGGAGGCTGAGACGCTCGACCGGAACCGTCTGGTCCGTCTCACTCGGCGCGAGGTCGGCCCCGACGAGATCGAACGCGAAGCCGGTGTACGTTAGCGTGAACGTGATCTCCGCACCGCTGGTGTTGGTCACGTTGAAGAAGAGGTCCGTGTCCTCGAACTGGAATAGCTCCGTCTGCTGGGCGTTCTCACCGAGCGCCGGAGTCGCAGCCGAGTAGAAGCCACGGCGATTCTTGCTGTTGAACCGCGGGGACTCCTCGCCGCCCTGATCAACGGTAATCTCGATGTCGTCTGGGATGGCCTGTGCACCCTCGGGGTCGAACAGCCGGAACTGCCCGAGGACACCGTCCTGAAGGTACAGTTCCCGCATTTCTACCTCGTTGAGCGTGTCGTTGGCTGGGACGACAAACTCGTTTGTCTCAAGTGTTGGGATGATCTCCAACTGTGAGACCCCGTAGGTATCGTTCATCGGCTGAAGCGTTACGGTTCCGTCGACGTACAGGAGCGGATCGAAGTCGTTGTCGTACGGTGGAGTGGAGTATTCCTCGTCCATACCTGTCACTCACGGGCGAGCGTGATAAAAATACGGCGGTGAAACGGTGCGAGTCTACTGACGCGAACCGACGCGGCGACCGAGCTTCTCAGCGGTGACGCCGAGGAGTTTCAGTTCGATGGTGTCGTCAGCCGCAACGTAGGTGTCGTTGACGACGATCTCGATCGAGCCGTTCTCTTGTGCGCCGAAGCTGATCGGCGAGCGGAGCGTCTTCTGCCGGTCGACAGCAGTGTCACCAGTCTCGTCGAGGCCAGTGACCTGCGCACGCTCGAACGTCTGACCGTCCGAGGCCACAAAGTTAACCGCCTCGACGTAGTCGAGACCCTGAACGGCCTCGAAGCCGTAGATTACGTTAACACGCTCGTCAGCCTTTCCGGTGTCCGAGTCGATCTCGTAAACCTCATACTCCCCGGGACCATCGCTATCGGGCGAAACGTCCCAACCATCCGCGCTACCGTCCCACGACGTGTCGGCTCCGGCGTCGAAGTCGATATAGGGGACGATGTCGCGGACGATCGGATTGGTGATCTCACCGCGAGCTTCCATGTCTGCTTTCTCGATAGCCGCGTCTTCTCGGGCCTCGATGAGGCCGGGGTAGATGAAGTCGTTAGTCCCGGCGGGTGCGTTGGTTGCCATGCGAACTAGCGTACGAGCACCTGTGAGTTAAAGGCTGTGGGAAAACCGTCCACTTGTGGACGGGAGAAGTCACGCAGAGGCTTATACTACGGGAGTCCGTTGACTGTGGTATGAACGAGCCACAGCCCATCACCCGCGATGAGATGGCTATGGAGCTAGCTGCGAGTATGGTTGAGCAGCGTGACATCATGCGTAGCATCCTCAAAGAAACGCTACGATCTGCCAAGATGGGACACATCCGCGAAGCAGGGCGCACAAAGTGTCCTAGAGCAGGGGAGATACGCGGGTCTCTCCAGCGGTTCCCGCGTGCTATCGACCTCGCCTCTTGCCCCGTCGAGCGCGGAGGGACATGGCATACACACGTCACAGAAGACGAGATACGGACACCCACCAACAGCCTCCCCGACATGGCAAACGTCATGTTTGGCCTAATCGACACCAGCATCGTTGTCGGCACCCAGACGGCGGACGTAATAGTCGCCCCCGAAGATAGAGCGGCTGGAGAGGAGGCGTTCCGAAACGCCATCGGCGCGGACGTTTCCGAGCCAAAAGAGATTACAGCAGCTATCAAAGCCGGGCGTATCGTACCCGGGCAGGCTCGTATCCGGGCGAGACAGCAGTTCCCCGGGCTGGTGTACACAGTTGAGACTGGGTTTGCGGATCTCGACGCGCAGGTGGCGCAGATCCCCGACACTAGCTGGGCAACCCCACCGAAGTCTGGCGGAGAAGAGGCTGTCGCAGGTAACGGCTACGCCCCCACAGCCTTTGCCCCGCAGTCGATTGAGGCGGCGGCAGACATGGCTGACGGTGCCGTTGAAGGGTTTGGGCTGAAGAACCTGATCCTCTCACAGGCGCTTGGGACAGTCGTCGGGAACGTCGTTGATAAGGCGCTGTTCGAGTAGTCACTCACCCGCCCACGAGGGCACGTCCACGTCGACGTATCGAGCATATCTGGCTGTCGTGGCCGGGTTCTTGTGTCTGGCACGCCTGTAGACGTTTCCAAACGACACCCCAGCCTCTAGCTGGTGGAGTATCGGTGTGTGTCGGCCAAACGCGTGGCTCCCTTCCTCTACGTGGTAGCGGATTACGTGCGTCGACCACGCCCCCTTATTCCACGGGTCGCCGTACGTGTTGCGGAACAGCGGCCCAGTGCTGTGTGTGGCCTCTCTCAGGTACGCTGTAACCCGCTCGACGGTATTTTCTCCCAGCTTGATGGTAGAGTCGCGTGAGCCTTTTGTCGCTGTGACGGCAAGCTCGCCCGTCTCAGGCGAAAGGTCGGCCACGTCTAACTGAACCAACTCGGACGCGCGGAGGACAGCATCGTACGAGACGGCGAGAGCGGCCGCACAGCCGTCGCAGTTGCACACCGAGCCCGCTGACTCGACGATGTCACGAACGCGCTCTCTGGACAGATACGTCGGCGTGAAGCTATCCTCCTCGCCAAGCACGATGTCACCCGGCTGCTCAGGTATGTCGACCCCATACTGGCGGCGTATCCACTTCTTCACCGCGGAGATGGCTTGGTTACGCGAGGAGTACGAATACGAGATGGGAGCAGGCCGCCCCACGTCGTTCTCCCACGCGTAGGTAGGCCTCGCCGGGTCCTCCAACATCGAGTCGAAGTCTTCGAGATCGCGGATGGACGGCTCACCGCCAGCAAACCACTGCTCGAACCGCTCTATCCATAGCTTGTACGCTGTGAAGGTGTCTTCGCCGATAGAACGGCCAACCACCCGTTCGCGGAAGCGGTCCATATCCTCTTGGGGTACAGCTTTGGTCACACAGACCCCTCGACCACCAATACTATTACATCTGGCGCTCTAGACCTCAACGGGATGTCTGAGACCAACGACGTAGTCCAGACGGCAGAGATGTCCACCGAGGAGATGGCTAAGTCTGACGCGCTACAGGAGATAGGACGCATCGCAGGCTTCCGCGGCTACTCACGCACACAACTGCGAAAGGAAGACATGAACAGCGTCTTCTGGTACCTCACCGGGGAGACAGTTGCACACTGGCGCAAGTTCCAGACCGAGCGGTCACCGTCGTACATACTGCTACGGAAGGCAGTGGCAGACGAGTGCGGTCTAGAGTACGAGGACTCGTGGAGCAAGTCGCGCCCGTTCCGTAGAGACGAACTGCGGGTGATCGTCGAGCAGATGAGAGAGTCGGACGACCACCGGCAGCACGCACAGGGTGACGAAGAGTGACCCAACAGCAACAGTCCAAGTCCAAGAAGGACGACTGGCAGACTCCAGACAGGGTTCTGGAGCCGCTGTGGAAGACGACCGGGATAGACATGGACCCGTGCGCGGGTGAGGATACAGAGATAGGCAACATCAACATCACAGAAGACGTGGACGGCCTCTCGGTACCGTGGGAGGGCAGCGTCTACGTCAATCCCCCGTACAGCGATAAGCAGACGTGGGTTGAAGAGTGCACAAAGCAGTACAGACGACAACAGGTTGACAGAGTCTATCTGCTCACCCCGGACTCAACAGATGTGATCTCATGGTGGCACAACCTGATAACCGAACACGCAGAGTGGACAGTGTTCTTCGAGTCACGAGTCAAGTTTTACGACCCGCACGAAGGCGAGGTGAAGGGCTCACCTCCAAACGGGTCGGCGCTCCACATCTTTGGCGAAGTGCCAGATGTAACACTTTCTTTGCTGTCTGAGGAAGGAGATGTGGTCAAGCGACCACGCTTCCTCTGACAAACGACAGCGGTAGCATGAAGCGGCGCGGTGGTTATCCCACCGCGCCCGGATGTCCAATCCGAGGGAGTCACCTGTGACGGCGGTCACGCAGTTGTCAGCGATACACCCCACCACCCGGGTAGGGCAACTCGGTGTTGAAGGTGTGAGAACTTATAGCTTAGGCACCTACGGAGTCGCAGGTAGGTACTCATCTACGTAGTCCCACTGGTCACGAAACACGAGAAGACGCTCTGCGGCCCGAGTCACACCGACGTACCACACGCGGCTCTCAGCCTTCATCTCTCTCACACCCTTCCGTATGTTCCGCTGGACAGCACCGGGGATACCGTCGTACAGAGCGACGGTGTCGGCCTCCTTCCCCTTCGCAGCGTGGATGGTGAGTACGTCGGGGACGTTCGCCGCCTCGATAGCGGGGTACGGGCGACTGTTCCGCTCAAGCGCAGCCCGCAGCGTGTCCTTCGCGTCATACGTCAGGAGGTTGTCGACGCTCTGCCCGCCTCGTGTGAGATCGGACCAAAAAGAGGGCTCAACGCGCTGAAGTAGGTCTGTTCCGGTCACGTTCTGGGCACCTGTCGCGTACGACTTCATGTCCTTTTTCGTGTCGCTGAAGTAGCCCGCTGGGGTGTAGGACACGAGCTTTAGTGCCTCGTTCGGTTCGAGCGTGACCGTCTCGGGGAGGCGGACGTTCGACTCCACGTCACCGTCGCCGTAGCGTGTCATGCCAGTCTGTCCCGTCTCAGGGTTGACGTTATCGACGGGCCGGGCGTTCCGTATCTTCTGGAGAGCGTTGTACAGGTCCAGCAGCGTCGACGAGTTATTCCAGCCGCCGATACCCTCCTGCGACCGGAAGATGACACCCGCACTGCGTAGGTCGTTAGCTATGTCGTATAGCTGTGACTGTGTGCGGGCGAGGAACATCACGGAACTGTCTCCGTACTTTGTGTACACTTTGTGTGGCTCCCCCACGACGGCGCGGACCTCTCCTCCATCCGCGTCTGGCTCTATCTGCGGTGGGTTGTGCTCGATCACCGACCGGGCGTACTCCCAAATATGCGACGGGACGCGGTAGGTACGGTCAAGCACCACCTCTGGCAGGCCCAAGTCGGAGAAGTACGACGGGTCCGCGCCTTTGTACGAGTAGATGGCCTGTAGCGGGTCGCCTCCGACGATCACGGTGTCGAACGACTCCATCCACCGCTCGCAGATGGAAGCCATGATCGGCGTCATGTCGTGGTACTCGTCGACTATCAGTACGTCACCGTTCGGGCGCAGGCCTCGCTCATCCACCTCGCGTAGCATACCCGCGAAGTCCATGAGCGGCTTTCCATCGTCGTTCCCCTCCTGCTTGAACGCTCTCCACGCCTCGTCAAACTCGGTGAACGACGGTGGGCTAATGGCCCTGTCCTTTATCTCTTTGTAGTTGGGTGCTCGGTGGAACTGGTGTTGTTTGTTTTCGATACACCAGTCGTACGCGTCGAAAAGCAGAGTGCCGATCGGGTCGCGGCGAGAAGGGTTGTCGTCCCACTCCTGTCCGCGGCCATCATACTTCGACGTGTACTCCTGATACATGAAGTCACGGCGGTCGGCGTCCGTCACAACGTCCGAGTCCGAGGTGATCCGGTTGCACACGCCATGTAGCGTCCCGAAGTGGCGGGTGTCGTGCTTGTACGGCTTCTCTGCCTCCTTCTCATCGATGTAGTCGCGGGCGTGAAGGCGGCGGAGAAACTCCGCTGCCATCTCTTTCCGGTAGGTAACAAAGGTAACGTCTCTAACCGAGACGCCACCGTCGAGTAGCGACGTGAGGCGTTCGAGTAGCTGTGTGGTCTTCCCAGTCCCCGGTGGGCCGTTGAGCTTCACAGAGTCAGTGGGCGCGTACTGCTGGCCTTTGATGTAAACGTCGTCGGCGCTCATAGCTCCTCGACCTCTTCATCGTCACCGCCCTCACCGGGCAGCCCCTTCGGCTCGGGTAGTCGGTAGCCGTTCTCGTCTATGGCCTCAGCGTCAAACACCCAAAAGGTCTTCCTCGCACCATCTACGCGGAGTCGGCGGGTGTTACCGCTCTTTATCGGAGCGAGATATTCAGAGGCTTTCCGTAGCGATATGTCTATATCACCAACCCAGTCTTCAACCATCTCAGAGAGGACCAGTATCTCGGACTCTCCGTCTGTGTAGGCGACAAACCCCTCCCCAACGACACTCAGGTTATCTTTGTCTGGGACCGCGTCTGAGGCTTGTATCTTCTCCTGCACCTTCTCTCGCGTGCGTCCCTCTGGCGTTAGTGGGTTGACTTCCTCTAGCTCTATCTGGTCTCCCGACATCCACCTGTTTACCATCTCTAGGAGGTCCGAGCGGGAGATGTCTGGGAAGTAGTTAAACTCAGCACCAAACTTATCGGTGAACTTCGCCGCCGCTGTGCGGGACCCAATAGAGTCCATCTCTATCTCAGTGCCGTCAGCATAGACAAACGTGAAGCTGGGCTCTGCTCCCTTTGTCTTTCGGACAGCCTCCGGCTCTCTCCAGCCGTGCTGGTTCTCGTACTCTCTCTCCTCGGCCATCATGTCGCGGAGGACCTCCTTGCGGATGGGTGTAACTTCCGATATGGAGTCTACTAGCCGCTCGCCGCGGGGTGTGCCGGGGGTAGCCGTGTCGAGGAGCCGCTTGATCAGAGGGTCAGTGTCGCCCTTCACCTCTATAACCCTCTTGGCGGCTGGGGCGGGGTCTAGGTCGTTGAAGTCTCCACCGTCCATGAAGTAGTCGCAGGGGTCAGTCCCGTCTGGGAGCGGGAGTATCTCCGTCTGGACACCTGCTGACATTAGGTCTAGTGCAAGAGACACAGCCCCTCCCTGACCACCTTCGTCTGCGTCGAAGCAGATGATGGCCCGGCCTTCCTTCTGCGCCATCTCTATTATCTGGTTTCGCTGACGTGTGGACGTATCCTTCGCAACGGGAGACACAGCGTACACGTCTCCATGCTGGCTCATAGCCACCGCGTCCTGTATCCCTTCAGTTATCCACACCCCGTCTCCAACGGTAGACCCCTGCGTTCCGTACTCGAAGACGGGCTCGTCGAATATGGTGCTTGACGCGTGGGGTTTCAGGTACTTGGCGTCTATCTCACTGTTCTCAGTCGCACGACCGGCCCAGAACGATGGCATACCGTCCGTGTAGTACGGGTAGACAATGCGGCCAGTGCCATGCTGGCGGCCGTCTTCGTTCATAAAGCCGATGTCCTGTAGCGCATCCTCTGACAGACGGCGGAGTAGCTCTCCGTACGCCTCGCCATCTATGTATCCGATGCGGAGGTCGTCGATAACGTCGTCGCCAAACGGGCGGCTCTCACGGACAATACGGCGGATGGTCATACCGTCTATCGTCTTGGTTAGATTGTCGTGGAGGATGTCCAGAGCCTCATCCAACGCGTACTGGGCCTTCTCCACATCCGTAAGGGCTGAGGATTCGATCGCCTCCTCGTAGTCCTGTGGCTGGGGAGTAAAGTCCAACTCGACGTTCGCGCGGTCTGCTGCCTCCTTTAGAACCTCAACGAACGCGTCCCCGGTGACTTGTGCGGACTGGCACGTCGCGTACCCCTCCTCGATGGCGATCCAGTCGAGAACGTCTCCACCCGTACCGTGCGAGTGGCAGTACCACATATCGTCCTCGGTGACGATGAGGTTGCCTGCGTTACTGTTGTCGCTGGTGTGTCCGTGCTCCGGGTGCGTACACCGTCCGACGCGGTCTCCTCCAGACTCGCCGGACCAGTCAGACGCGGAGCGGCTGATTATGCGTTCTAGGCTAAGGTTCCGCTTGATCTGCTCTATCGTATCATCTGTCATAGGTGGGCGCAGAAGTCACTACCGAAAGGTTAAGACACCCGGCCACCAAACGACAGATGTCAACTGGGTGGCTGGGGCCTTTTCCCCGGCGTCTCCTGCGTAGCTAGCTATTGCTCCGGTTGTGACTTAACTCTGACGGGACTGCTTCATTTGTCCGGGGGCGTCCGCCAACCATACACGGGAAGGCGGACAGGGATACAGCCTCTCTCTAACGCGCCCGCGCACGTATAGAGCGGGGAGGGTACCGTCTGTCCCACGTCCGCCGTCTTCTTACAGCGCACGCGTTCGTAGAGATTGATTACCCCTCCGAGTCCCATACGCGGGGCGCGCGCCCTAGGCCATGCGACTCACTGTCCACTCGTGGACGGTTAGAGCCGCAATATTCACCTAGCTCCGTCCACAAGTGGACGGTATGGACTCGTATTCACCGTCCGTGGCTGGTATCGACGACGTTGACCGTACACCGAAGTGGCAAGCAACGGGGGACAGGTCCCTTCGCGTCCGTGGTCTCCACAAGCGCCACGTCAAGTTACTGGACGACCTCCAGACCGAGTTGGACGACGTGGGACGCCGCGAGGCCGTGGCTGCGCTCTGTGAGTACTACTACCGCAACCCAGAGAAGGTTCTCGACGAAGTGAAAGGACCGAAGTTTCGGTAGACCGGCTAGAAGCGCCGTCCGCCGCCGGTCGACTGCCCCGTAACCGCGTCAGGCTCGCTGGACGACTCAACGCCGTCCATCGAGTTCATTTCCTCATCGAAACGATGCGCTCGCCGAGGGCGTAGCCGCCGAGCCGTTCTGGCGGAACTGGACTTCCTCGTCCATGCTAGTGCCCACAACTCGCGCAGCCGCGTTTCCCTGATTCGCGGTGACGGAGGCCGGGGCCGCCCCGGCAACACCGACATCGGTCGAGAGCGCAGCGTTGATCCAGTCTCCACCACCGAGGATGAGACCACCGACGCCTGCGACACCGAGGACGAGACCAGCGGTCCCACCGACACGGGCGGCGAGGAAGCCGAGGAGTGCGCCAACGAGCATTTTGACAGTACCGTTCACGAGGAGCCCAGTCGCGTCAGACGGCTGTGCGGGGAACCCGAGAAGCGGTGCGATTCGTCCAGCGAGTTGCGTGGCGACTACCCCACCGGCAGCGCCAGCGAGACCAATAGTGGCCGCGCCTGCCACGTCGCGGTCAGCGACGATGGTCTCGAACTGGTCGGAGAGGTTGTCGACTGTAGCAGTCACCATACACGGTCCTATTACCGGGGATGGTAAATATAGCTTCGGTGTAAAACAGCCTTACACTACCCTTCTACACCCAGATCATCGAGTATTTTCTCCGCTTCCTCTGTTGGGTACATTTGCTTGACCATCCCGGCCACGTCGTCTCGCTCGTATATCTCAGGGATAACGTGCGCGCCGATGTACTTCATCCACAGCGAGGCAAACTCCTTCCGCTCGTCTTCGATCTCGTCAGGGATGTCCTCGTGGTTGAAGATGAGCAGTAGCGCCTCTGTAGTCCACGGATCGCGGAGTCGGCCCTTCAGCTTTGAGAGGCCCTGTATTGGGTTCTCCCGCAGGTCTACGGCTACACCGACGAGGTCGGCTGCCGCTTGGTGGAACTTCTCGTTCTGCTCGTCTTCGCTGAGGTCTTCATAGTACGCCCGCACGTACGCGGGGTCTTCGTACTCGTCAGCGGCGTTCTCTCGGACGGTCTCCAGATGTGGGACAAGCTCCTGCTCGATGCCTGTCTCTAGTGCTTGCTCTATCATTTCATCGTCTAGCGAGGATAGGATCTGAGAGGCTGTCTCCGAATCCATCCCGTTGAGTAGCTGCTGTATCATCCCACCGGACATCTACTCTCCCTCCTCTTGGGTGTTCTCCTCACTGTCGTCTCCCTCGGCTACTTCTTCTGCTTCCATAGCCTCTACACCCTCTTCACGGAGTGGGGACTGTTCACCGGGGGAGGAAACGTCAGCCGTCCGTGCCTCGGCTCCTGTCCCCTGTCCACCGTCTTCCTCGACAGGTTCAACCCCCCTCGACTGGGCCTGCTGCTGGGCGGGTTGGGCCTGCTGGGGTTGCTGTGCAGGTTGTGGTTGTTGAACCATCTGTTGCTGGGCTGCGGCCTGACGCCGGTTGGCTTGCTGGGAGATCCCTGAGGTGAGGTTGAGGAAGGCGTCCACAGCCTTCTCTGCGGCCGCGGGCGAGAGAGACTCCGCGAGCGACTGCTTCCACTTGGTCTCAGAGGCGACCTCCTCCTTCTTCGCGCGGGCCTCTAGTACCTCCGGGTCGGTCTGTGTCTCGATCAGCATCGAGAGCATATCGGGATCGTCGACACGCTCTGCCAGCATGGCTATCTCTGAGAACATCGAGTCCCCATCATCGCCACCGCTGGTCTGCTGGGGAACCGGTTGCTGTTTACTCCCACTCTCCGCGATTCGCTGCTCTAACTGCGCCATCCGCGTCTCGAACTGGTCGGCTATAGTTTGGATCTCTTCATCCACACCCGAGTCCCCGCCTGTCTGAGCCTGTAGCTGCTCCATCTTCTTCTGGAGTGAGAGTAGCTCATCTAGCTGGGACGCCGCGCTTGGCTGCTCCTGCGGCTCAGGCTGCGGGTGAGGCTGCGGGCCGGGATCGTCACTCATCTGCTGTTCGAGCATTTCTAGGAGACGCTCCTCAAAAGGCGAGAGGCTGTCTTTCGGCTGCTGCTGCCCCTGCATGGGCTGTCCTCCCATCTGTGCATACTGGGATGACTGCTGCGTCGGCTGTCTTGGCGGGGCCTGAATCCCACCTGTCTGCTGCTGTGTAGAGGGGCCGCTGGCGGGTGGAGAGATGCCTCCTCCACCTGCTCCACCTCCCGTAGAGCTTCCGTCCCCGGTTGGTGGCTGTATTCCCCCGAGATCGCCACCGTACGGGTCGTGCTGCTGCGCTTGTCGGATGTAGTGGTTGTCTCCAGTCACCTTTGTCAGAAGGGTTGCCCACCTTTCATCGTACTTGAGGTCGGGGTCCTCTCGTAGGCGGCGGTTCACAGCCTTTTCGTAGTGCCTGTTGATCCGCCCGATCGTCATCCGCTTGTTGTTAATGGACAGGTCCGAAAGGATGTCTGTCACGTCAGAGGGCGACAACTGCCCATAGTCGCTGAAGAATCTCCGTATGTACTCTACCTCATCGTCCCCGAGTTTAGGATCTCTGTCGATTATGTCTAGCAGGATGTCGTTGGGCGACTCTGGCTCTTCCATTAGGCCAGACGGCAGCGGGTCCCGGCCACCCTCCGCGGGGTCGAAGCCGTCTCGGCTATCATCCGCGTACGGTGTGTCTTCTGCCGGGGTTTCGTCTTCCTCAGAGCCCCCTTCGGCCTCTTCTTCCTGCTCTTGGCGACGTTTGATCCACTTCGAGACTGTGGGGCGCGACCAGTCGACATCTTCGTGTTCGGCGACTCCTTTGATGGTCCCCTCTTCCTCGTACAGTTCCATGAACCGATCTATCTCTTCATCCGTGGGCGCTGTGTTCGTACCCATGCGTTTGGGGTGTAGGGCTCTCGGGGGGTAAGTTTGGTGGTTGTAAAGGCTACACACTTTTACACTGGGTCTTACACTTCCTGTTTCCTCCCTGCCTCGGGTAGCCGTCTTGCGGTTTTGGCAACTGAGCTAGGCCCTACATTGAGCGTCATAACCGCGTACGAGGCACGTACCCCACGTTTTTCAGATCGATCGCAGTCGACCGATCGACCGGCAGCAGACGGCAGCAGACGGCAGCAGACGACTCACAGACGGCAGCAGTCGACTCACAGACGGCAGCAGACGACTCACAGACGGCAGCAGTCGACTCACAGACGGCAGCAGACGGCAGCAGTCGACTCACAGACGGCAGCAGTCGACCGATCGACCGGCAGCATGAGCTAGAACATAGATTCTAACTCTTGGCTAGTCGACCGCCTTAGCTAGCTTTAGAGAGTCTATAAACGATTCTGTGGGTCTAATCCGTACTTCGAAAGTATTATAAGCTTGCCTCCCTTCTCTGGAAGTGTGAAGAAGCGCGCGAAAGCGCGCGACGAGCGATGATCGACCGGGGCCATGCGGTGGCTAGCTGTAGCCATGCGCGCTAGGAAGCCTAACCCCCGGTCGTACCGGGTAAGCACCGTCTCATAGTACCGACTATGAGTTAGGTACCACTCCATCCAGATACGCGTACGTGAGTCCCTACTGTAGGGTAGCGCACTGCGGACCGGCCGCCTGATATGCGACGTACGCGTACCGTGAGTACCGACTGGTGAGTCCCTACGGTAGGGTAGCGCACTGCGGACCGGCCGCCTGATATGCGACTAGTTGTTACTAAACCCTCGCGCCTATGGAGATATAGCCCCGTGGTAGCAGCGGGTGCGCCCATAGGTTAGCGTGTCACTGGGATTCAAGCACTGGAGGCAGCGTTAGCTGAAGGCAGCGATACGGACTTTAGGGTGGGTGAGAGACCGCTCCGCTAGGACGTGGGAGAGACTATGAGACGGGTGCCTAGCGTCGGCTACACCGCGTAGCCGTCGCGTTTGGCGGGATCGACCCGTACATGGCAGGTCACGGCGTGCGAGAGGCGTCGGTGCCGGTGAAAGCCGGTCAGGCAGTCAGACGGCCGCTACTACCTTGACAGAGACGATAGTTATGCGTCTGGCCCCACGGAGGCGATCCCGTGCGATACGGTCAGAGCACTGAAACGTACATAGAGCGGATGGCTAGACAGACTGCCCGCGAGAGAGGCGCGTTACCCTCTCCATACGGCTAACAGAGCCGTGTAAGTCCTAGCCGGGCGCGTCGACCCATAGGGGTCAGGCGTATCACTGCTAGTTAGTCGCCAGTAGTGAGGAAGCTCCGGCGGGTCGCATAGGCCCGAGACCTATACAGCGCGTAGCTCCACGAGGAGCGATCGCACCGCGAGTAGCGGCGGTCTCGGGCGACGACCCCGAGGGGGATACTCCCCGATCACTAGACATAGGTGGCGGATTGACGCCACCGGGAGACTCCGCTAGAACAGAAGCCGGGCTACTCGACCGCTACCGGCGCGCGTAGGTTAGGACAGCGAAAGCTTTGCACCGCCCGAGAGGGCGTTTACCATGAGCCTAGACGACATAGCCGAGTCTATCGGCACCGTCAGTGAGGCACAGACTGAGGATACCGACCGCTTCCACGACGACACTACGTCCGAGGATCTACAGAGACGTAGTCTCGACGAGTACGACGGCGGCTGGTCGGCAGATCACTAGCTGGGATCACTCCCAGCCGCGCCCGAGAGGGCACATACCATGAGAGACATTACCTGTTCTCAGTGCGGTGAGCCGTGGAACGGATACGCTCTGCGTCACGACGTGCCAGAGTGGCCCGACTCCCCAGACGACGCCTACGAGAGATTCATGTCTGGCGACGGCTGTCCGACGTGTGACTGGGGAGAGAAGGGTGGCGACGTTTCACGTAGCCGCACTACCGACTCCGAACAGCTACAGGCGGAGCACCTCCGAGACATCATGAACAACAGCGACGAGGACCCGCTTAAGTACATCTAGACACCGGCTACGCGGCCGGTTACGCCCGAGAGGGCACATACCATGAGCTACGAGACCGCAGGCGACGTAGCCGTCGTCAAGCAGGCGTACGTACTCGAAGAGGCCTACCACATGGGACACAGCGAGTTTGAACCGCTGGACCCGGTACCGGAGGAGACAGACATGGATCTGGCTCCGTTCAAAGACGGTGCTCGGTGGTGTAACAGCCTACTGCCCACGCTCCGGTGTATGGCCGGGTACGCAGACGCAGGTCACGGTACGTTCCAAGAGCACCGGCAGGTGGCGCTAGTCCATCCCGGTGCAGAGGAGGACGAACCGGCAGAGGCCGACCTAGTAGACGTGTCTACCGTCCATCAGGCGCTAGTCCGCGCCTACGACATGGGCGCGTACGACGGCTGGGAGGGTACGTACGACCCAGACAGCGCACAGCACGAGTTATAGACACCGACCGCGCGGTCGGTGACGCCCGAGAGGGCGCATACCATGAACCAGACAGAGACAGCGGAGTCTGTCCGGCAGGAGTACCACGATCTCATTACCGGCCAGTCACTCGACGGGTTCTACCGTAACTACGGTGACGCGAGCCCCGAGTACCACGGCGGTATCTGGGTCGCCTACAACATCGACCGCAAAGCGTGGGACATCCTGATCACCACCCACGCGGCCGAGGTGGGCTTCGGAGACGCGGATAACGAAGACCCCGGCTACCAGTACGTCGAGGCGGCAGAGATCGACTTTTCCGACGTGGTAGCCGACGACGGGACGTGGACGGGCACGTTCGACCACATCCCCGACACCTACCACCGCGGACACCGCGATCCTATCGGCGCAGTCGTCGACCGAGATATGACGGGCTACGTCGCACACGAGGCACGCGAGTGGGCAGACCCGTACCCGTACAGAGACCAGCCTGTCGAGAAGGATAGCTACGACGCCCTGCTTGACAGCTTCGGTATCGACCCGAGAGACGAGTAGCCGCCGTAAGCGGCTCTTCGCCCGAGAGGGCCTCCCACCGTCCCGTAACGGGTACAAGACCCCGGCCCCACCGTACAGGCTGCGAAAGCGGCTGAGTACCACGGGATAGGCGGCGGTGGTGCGAACTAGCCCGAGAGGGCACATACCATGCCTAGTCAGCAACAGCGGTACGACGCAGTAGAGGCGATCACTGCCCGAAGACAGCCGCGCGACTGGTACGACCCAGACGTGTACCGGATAGCGTACGTACAGGCCGACACGGACGACCGCGAACGCCTCCGGCGGCACCTGCGGCAGATAGACAGTGGTCGGTTCTACGACTTCCTAGACGAGGCCCACCGCCTCATATCCCGGTCTGACCGGCGTCGACGCGACCACGCCGCGCGTGCGTTCTCGGTGTGGACGCTTCGGTGGGTGGCTACGTGGGCGATCGTCGAGGACCTAGACCCGGTACCGAACGTGACTGGAGTGTCGCTTCCCAGCCGCGAGTAGCCGCCGTAAGCGGCTCTTCGCCCGAGAGGGCAACTACCATGACCGATATGCCACAGGTCACGACCGCAGAGGAGTTTGTCGACGACCCCGATCAGGTAGCACCGACTAGACCGCGCACGCCCGGCGACGGCGGCGGTATCGTTCCGGGCCGTCTAGCGGGCTACGTGTGGGATGGGGCCGCGTACTGCCCTGAGTGTGCCGACGACGTTACCGTACCGGCACCTGACGGCGACGGCGAGATACCTATGCCTGAGTACCCGCCCTTCGAGACCGATCCCCGCGGGTTCGGCGTCGGGGTGGTGAGTGGCCTAGACGAGGCCGACTACGGTATGTCGTGTTTCGTCTGCCACCGTCTCCTCGACACGAACGTACTAGTGTACGAGTAGCCGCCGTAAGCGGCTCTACGCCCGAGAGGGCACAAACCATGTCAGCCAAAGACATAGTGAACGCGTACGTTGACGCGTTCTCCGAGAGCGGCGAGCGCAGTATCCCGATGGCTACGACCGACGCCGACGAGGTGATCCGGTCGCAACTCGTGGAGAACACCGGTCGCCATATGCTCGACAGTGGCAGCCACTACGGCCGCCACTTCGAGGATAACCAAGAGTCACCGCCGTGGGAGAAGCCACGGTACACGGTGAACGACTCGTGGGTCACGGAGAACGTCTACCACTTCATGCGCCAGAACTACTCGCGCGACCCGGCGGCTGTCGCACTAGAGATCGGCCTCTTTGCATACGGATACCACGGCCCCGGTGACGGGGACGCGTGGTTGACCTGTATGGGTGACTACACCGACCTTCTGGGCCGCCCAGAGGGTACGGACGTACTCACCGACGCCGGTCTGCCGCGGTACCTAGCCGAGCAGGCGATATACGCCGTCGAGGAGCCAGTCGATCACGCCTTCGGTGGCAACACCTACAACTCGGAGTGGGGCACGCTCTCACAGGACCTACAGCTAACAGCGTTCGGCGGTCCATACGCCGACTACGCGGCTGTACAGGTCCACGGCGGGTGTGACATCCGCGGTGGGTACACCGCTCCGCGCGTCTACCGCGCCGAGTACGGTGGGTGGTTCCCGATGGAGCGTGAGTACCACTGTGAGTCGTGTGACTGGTTCGAGGCGGAGTCAGTGATCGGCTACGACCACCCAGAGCTAGTCTGGGTGCCGTCGCCCGTTGACTGGCCCGACCTCGTCGAGGAGTTGGACGAGAGAGGATACGACTACCACGAGGAGGCCGTGGAGTACGCCCTCGAACGTGCGTGGGACGACGACAGTACAGACGGTGCGGTGTTCCACCTCTGCGGTGACGGAGAGGTTCACCCCGCCTACTTCTAACTACCGGCCACGCGGCCGGTCACGCCCGAGAGGGCATTACCATGTTGGACGAACTAGACCCCAACGACTTCGTAGACCGAGACAAAGCGTTCGGGGACGGCTACGACCGTGATCGGATCACACTGGCGAGTTTTGAGGTCATACGCGACGGCGATATGGCCCACGCCTCGCTGGAGTACAACGAGAGGGGCTTCGCCTTTCTGGGCGGATCTGGCGGCCCAAAGTGGGCTATCAACCTGTACGCTGGATACCACTACAACGGGCAATCCTTACCGCTCCATGACCCGGACGAGGCCCGTCACGTCCTCGAAAAGCTGTCCGGTACAGATAGTCTAGAGGAGTACGACTGGGTCGCACAGAACTGGACGTACTTCGAGTAACCACCGGCCACGCGGCCGGTGTCGCCCGAGAGGGCACAAACCATGAAGGAACTAGACGACGACGCGTCCACCGAGGAACTTGCTAAGTCCGTGTCCACAGTCGCCGAGATGGTCTCTGACGACCTCTGGGAGGCTGAGGGGCGTCTACAAGACTCTCGACACAGCGAGGAGGAGATCGACGAGTCCCTCTACTCTATCCGCGCATTCGCAGAGGACATCCTGTCATCTGTGGACAAAGCGGAAAGTGAGTTGAGCACCGCCATGCAAGCGGCTGATGAGGTGTACGATAGTGTCGATGAGGCCAAGTCTTCGGTCGATACCATCTCTCGGCACTCTGGCTTGCTTGTGGATCGCGTCACGGACGGTGACGAAACGACTGCTGAGTCCGAGGTGGAGATAGACGGCGCTTCGTACCGTCTCCGACTCGAACCACTAGAGGAAACCGACGACTGACGGGCGTAACCCGTCGACGCCCGAGAGGGCACTACCATGAGCGACCAGAGTGATACCTACAAAGACCTTGATCCCACGGTAAAAGGCCGGGTAGATGGCCTTTTCGTGGCTGTTGAGGAGTTGAACCTGAAGGCCGAGTACCACAACGAGCGCCTCTCGGATGCGTCAAACACCGACCATCACAGAGCCGCTCGGAACACCTGCGCTAACATGGCGTCCAAACTACAGCGAGAGGTGGTGAACACGGTTCTTGACCCAAAAGCGTCCAAGTATTACTACGACGACAAAGAGCGGGCAGACGACTGACGGGCGTAACCCGTCGCCGCCCGAGAGGGCACTACCATGACCTCAACCAACACAGAGGTCGACCTCGACGTGTCGGGTCCAACTGCGCGCGGTGTCGCCGCGTCCATCCTCTCCATCGTGGACGAGGCGGGCGACGACATCGACACCGCGTCCGTTGAGGTGACTGCCGGTGATACGGTGGTCTCCATCGACGGTGATGGACCACGCGCGGACGAGATCGTGCCTCAGATGGTTGCGAGCATAGACTGGGGAGATGTCGGACTCGACAGCCTCAGCGTCTCACTGGAGTCGCCAGAAGACGCTTCGGAGTCGTTCGAGCCGCCGACTGACCCAGAGGTGGGCGATCGTCTCGAAGCGTGGAATAGCTCTGACGCCCCCGTCAGTATGCCAGCACGCGGCACCCAGCGGCGAGAGACCCTAGAGACTCTCGCTGATATTGGATCGGCCACGAGCCGGGAGATAGCCGAGCATGAGTCCGTGTCGGCTGACAGTATCAGTGGCGATCTGTCGCTGATGTACACTGACTTTGGCGTTGTCGACCGCGCTCGGGTGTTCAATTCGACCGGTGGTAAGACGTTCACCTACCGCGCGAACGAGCACGCCCAACTTTACTTAGACGAGTGACGCCCGTAAGGCGTCTCGCGGGCCGAAAGGCCCATCTAGGCGTATAGTCAGGTCTTGTCAGAGGCTACATGGTATGTGTCCCTCTCACCGCTGCCGCTCACACCGGCAGCGGACTTCGCGGGCCGAAAGGCCCACACTCTTGGATGGAGTGGTACCGAGGGTGCTTACCCCTCGTTTTTCGGCCCGAAAGGGTCACCTACCGCCGCTGAGGTTAGGTCGTGTTCTCCGGCAGCGGCGGTCCACGCCCTGAGAGGGGTACTACACATGGTAGAGTTTGCACCACCCGAGGAGATGGACGACGACACACTGGCTGCTGCGTGGACGATCACCGACGAAGGCCGCCAGTATGACGGCGTCGAGGAGGACAGACGCGCCATCGGGCGGGAGATGGCCTCCCGGCTAGGGGAAAACGACGACTGACGGGCGTAACCCGTCGACGCCCGAGAGGGCACTAGCTATGATACAGCAAGTTCAACCCGCACGTTCGGGTATGGTAGTTCACACGCGGAACAACCAATACGCGTTCACCTACACCTTTGGCGACGTTGTACGTGGTGGAGTGAAAGCTGACATCGAGGACACGGTTGTCTACACGGGTGAAACAACCGGCAAACACTACGTATCAGAGTCCAACCTCTCTGCTGTCCCAGATGAGGTTGTGGAAGAGGTCGCAAGTCGTGGGCTGACGCTCTTGGAAGATGTTGATGGTGGTTGGTCTAGCTGGGATGGACGGCCAGAGTTTTCCACCTCGTACGTAGACATCTCTTCCGCTGTAGAAGTGTAACGACTGGCGGGCGTAACCCGTCGCCGCCCGAGAGGGCACTAGCTATGGAAGACGCAACCAACATAGACGGCACGTACGCGTTCGCAGGGTTGACCCGCTACAACGACGGCGACATCCCCTCGAAGGTCAGAGACTACGGCTCCTCGCTCAAGTGGTGGGCCGCAGAGACGACCGGAGAGGACGATCCGTCTGCGGACGACCTCCCCGAGGCTGGTCTCAACACGCTCGCTGACCGCCTGCCGCGCGCCACTGAGGCGACGGCTGGCTGGAAGCACCCCATCACGGGAGAGTGGATCGAGACCGGCAAACACAACGCCATCATCGAGCCGAGTGTGGCCGAGCAAGTCGAAGGCCGTACCGGCACGAAAGAGCAGGTGGAGGGACTCGGCGGCGATCCTGACGAGCACGTCTACGGTGACCGCGCTCTGTTCAACATCCCGACCGACGACTACGAGATCATCAACCCGGCGACCATCCTTCGGCCGCTGGCTGAGGTGATCTCCGATCAGGGCCTCGAAGACTCCGTGTTCGGTGAGTTTCGCGTCTCCCGCGGTGGGGGTCGCGTCTCGGCGGACGTGTTCTTCGACGGCAAGCACGTCGAGGCACCCGGCATGGACGACGACCGCAAGCCGATTGTGGTCGGACTCCAACTTGACTGGGACTTCTTCGGTGGCACTGCCCTGAAGCTTCGCGGCATGGGTATGGACTGGGAGTGTGTCAACTCCCTGCGCCAGATCACCGAGGGTAAGCTCATTAAGCACGCGGGCGACGTTGAAGAGCGTGTGGAGTGGGTCGAGTTGTACGAGGAGCTTCTAGAGGAGTTGGACCTGAAGACGGACCAACTCTCGCAGGTTATCTACGAGGCGTCCGAGGAGCGACTCGATCTCTCTGAGCTACCAGACGGGTTCGCAGGCGACTACGACAGCACGCTGGAGGCGCTGTACGCGTACTCTGGCCTGCCGGACTACCTCGCCTCAGTCGCGGCGGACAACGCCCGTGCGAACGCAGACGACCCGTTCGAGCCAGACTGGTGGACGCTTCACCGCGGGGCTACCTACGCTATCAGCCACGAGGCGCGAGGCGAGGTCGGCTCCGGGTCGGCTATTGACCAGTACAACCGGGTTGCTAACGAGATGCTGATGAACCCGGCTGGGATGGCTGACACTGTCGAGACAGCCTACGAGGCCGACCAAGACGACGACACGCTAGCCGAGCACGGTGGCGGTGTCGCGTCGGTTGAGACAGCCTTTGAGTCTGTGCGTGAGAAGCGCGACAGTTACGAGGAGCGCGAGGAGCAGATCCACAGCCTCATCGAAGGATAACTACGTGTGGCGGGCGTAACCCGCCTCAGCCCCGAGAGGGGCAACGTAGGGTGGAGAGTAGGAAGCGGGGATGTCCCCGCTTTAGGCCCGAGAGGGCCAGATACCATATGACAGACAGCGACAGACCTACGTACTACGTAGCTGGACAGGAAGTCAAAGTTCGAGGAGTGATCCTAGAAGAGCAGCCCCTACCGTCAGACCCGGAGCGGACGTACACGGACGTTGTGTTCGTCGTCCAGTTCCCTGACGAGAGGGAGACGCGACAGGTGACTCAGGTGCGGGCCGATGGTGGTATCGGAACCATCTACGACGACCTGCACGAGCGGGGTATGCTTCCCGCTGAGATAGCCGACCCCAACGGGGGAGACTAGTACCATGCCCACCGTCCGTTCGTGGGCGCACCCCGAGTGCCCCAAGTGCGAGACAGATGTGATGGTCGACGGCTGTAAGCTCGACCGATACGACTACATCTGCCGCGCGTGTGGGTTCCTGTTCTCGACTGACCATGACTGAGATAGGCATCCCGTCGTTCCTGACGCTGACGTGTCCCGAGTGCTGTGAGGACTCACAGGCGTTCATGGCGACGGACGGAGACAAAGACAGGCTGTACGCGGAGTACTCCTGCCAGAACTGCGACCACCGCGTCCTACTGGACCTAGATCCATAGGCCGGAACCCTTTTTCCACCCGAGAGGGTGCTACCATACATGACCGAATACGAACCAGCGGATGAGCGGATAGAAGCGGAGTGTCCCGACGTGAACGTGGGGGTAAACCTCCGACAAGCACTGCCCACAGAGGCCCGCGAGCAGTACGATCTAGATGATACAGTCGTCGACATCGTCGTCTCGCAGGGTGATGTTTCCTTCACCGCGTCTGACGTGCGCGTCGACGGGCAGGGACGGTTCAACGTCCCTGCGAAGAAGGCGAACATCTACGGCCTCGACCGCGACGGGCGCATGACCGTCTTCATTGACCGGGTGGCGCTGCGATGAACGTGCTGCTCGCAGGTGGCCTCACGCTGATGGCTGTCGGTGTGGTGTTCGCCCTAGCGAAGTTCACTCCGAGCCCCAACTCGCTGATCATCATCGGGATGGTAACGTTCGCGTGTGGGATCGGCCACACACGGACTCGGTTTGGGTCTGGGGGTGTCTGGAGATGAGCGCGCCCGAGTGGCGTGACATCCTACAGGAGCCGTTCGTGTCGCTTATCCTCGGCCAACGAGGCTCGGGGAAGACGGCACTTGGACACCGGCTGCTTGAGGTGTTTGGAGATGTGGATAGCCGAGACGCGTATATACTCGGCTTCCCAGAGCACCTACGCGACCGGTTGCCTGACTGGATAGACGTACTCCCACCGACCACTGGCCGCGCCGACTGGCCTGCTGACAGCGTTGTCCTCGTCCACGAGGCGCACCAGCTACTCCACGCGCGGCGGTCAATGGACTCAGAGAACGTCGAGATAGACGAGCTTGTTACCGTCTCTCGTCACCGCAACTCTGACATCATCTTTGAGACTCAGCAGTCACAGCGGCTCGACCGTAACTCTGTGACGGCTGTGGACGCCATCATCCTCCGCGAACCGGCGTTGCTACAGGCGGACTTTGAGCGTAAGCAGCTACGCCCGATCGTGAAGGAGGCGGAAGAGACGTTTGAGCAGTACACTGAGACCGTCGAAGAGGATGGGTATATGTACCGTGAAACCTCCGAAGAGGTCAAGCGTCACGCGTATATCCACTCGGGGCGGTTCATCGGAGAGTATCCCCACGAGATAGGACTCGCGGGCTACTGGACCGAGGACATCTCTCGCGCGTACGCGGAGCCGAGGGACATATCGGAAGGAAGCGAGGCAGGTGGCCTAGACGAAGAGTACCAAGTCGCGCTTGACTCCGTCGCTGCATTTGAGCAAGAGAACAGACCGTTTGACTACTCGCATAAGGGCCTCAACCATAGAGGAGTGCCACTAGAGCGAGCGTGGACGCAGCTTCAGGGCCTACAATCGAAGGGGCTGCTGAAGATAACCTATGAGTCGTCTAACAACCCGAACGAGTACCGGCTCACTGAGGAGGGGTGGGAGCAGTCGACTATAGACGAGCCCGACTCTCCTGAGTTGTCTGAAGAAGCGCAAGAGAGCTAACCGCGCGGTGCCGTTTTCGACCCGAGAGGGCCTTAGTCCTGATACAGGCTGTCGTAGCTGTCGGCGAGGCCGGAAGCCATCGACACCATCTGCTGGCACTCGCCAGCGGTGGATGGAGTGTCGTCGAGGTTGAGTGCTTCGGCGGCTTCGTCGATGCTTCCCGTGACACACAGCGTGTACAGACGGGAGATGTCAGCGGACGAGGCGGCCTGTGCCAGTTCCTGCTTGTCGCTGTCAGAGAAGGCGCTCTTACCAGCATCACTCACCGCGGTACGAAGTTCTGGGAACCGGTTGTAGACGTTCGAGTAGTCGTCCGAGAGGTCACCGGAGACGGCAGCCTGCGCGAGAGCGTCCTGCGCGTTGGACGTTTCGTACGCGTCTTGGTACGCCTCGATCACGTCATCGTCGATCGCCTGACGCAGCCGGTCGGCGAGGTCAGGGTTGTCACGGAAGACGTTTTCGTAGTTCGTACTCAGGCTCGACTTTACGTTGGATAGTTCGCCTGCCATACCTACCCTTTCCGCTGCTCTGCATAAAAAAGTTCCTGCGAGTACCGGGGGTCACCCCCCCCCGGGGGTATATAAACCTACGAGTATTCGACGAGCGCGTCGGAGAGGATGTTTCTATACCAACGCGAACACTCCTTTGCCGCAGCTTCACGCTTTTCTACAGCATGACCTTTGAACGACGCGAGGCTGGCAGCCTGATACGCCAACGAGTCAGATAACATTTCACACAACTCGCACTCGCCGCTGTGAACGTCCTCGGCGACAAAGGTTGCAAACTTGTAGTCGCCGCGATCGATAGCCTCCTCGTAGTCCTCCAGCTTTCCCATCGACGACTCGATGTCTTTGGGATCGACGTTCATCTTCCGTCTTTGTGGCTGTCTAACCGTATGCAGTTCTCTGGTGGCGCGTTCGTCTTGTCGAGGTTGAACAGCGGACACCCACAGAGATCACAGGTCGGCACCTTTCCGCCCGTGTTGTGCGGGCAGCCCTGACACGCGGAGCGGTCGAAGCCGTGGCCCCAGAGGTGGTCCTCGCTCGTGTCGATGTCCGATAGCTTGTCGAACAGGCCCATCGTTAGGCTGCGTTTGCGACGATCTGGAGAGCGTCACTCCCAATGAGGTCCGACGCGGTGAAGTCTAGTGGGTCATCGAACACACTCTCCGCGTACGTGTACACGCGGTTGGCGTACTCGCTTGACATTGGGTCGTTCTCTACGTCCTCAGACTCCACGATACCCCCGATCCACGAGCGGATGAAGTTGGAGTCGTCGACGACTTGACGGAAGTTCTCCAGTGGGACGGGGCTGTTCCCTGCGTTATCGAGCATCTCAACCGCCTCGGTAGGGATCTCCATGAACATCCCGTCTTCTATCTCGCGGATCTCCATGTCCATCCCGCCACACTCTTCGCGGACGACTTCGATCGCGGCCTGTGCGGCTCTTGTGCAGCTATCTCCTTCCATACGACACGATAGCGCGTGAAACTGCTTAGTCGTTGTGGCGCTAGCTGTCGCCAAACATTAGCACCTGTGTGTTGACGTACTCGAAGCCCTCTAGACTCGCGGCTAGGCCTCTGTTGCGGCCTTCCTGCCCGTTGAACGAACCGTCGACGTTGATGTGGATGTACGGCAGCGGCACAGCAGGACTGCTCTCGGAGAGCCCCTCGCGTATCGACTTGATAGAGTTGTTTGAGAGTCCAAGCATGAACGACTCCGCCCCATCGGCGGTCCCTCGGGTGTCTACATCCGGGTTAGAGGCGGCCATGAACGTGCGTATCTCCATGCACACGGTAGTCCACGCCACAGGATCGGAGATGTTCGACGGGTTATCGTAGAAGGGTATGTCCGTCTCGTCAGTGAACACGTCACACCGCCTGCTCGCGTCTGTTACTACCGGAACGTCAGCTATCACGCCAGACCTGATCACCTCCCGCAGCCGTCTGGCGACCCTATCCGCGCCCGGTCTCCCGTTTGTTTGGATGTCCACAAACTCCATAGCCCGCTCTCCGGGCGACTGTGGTGTGTACGTGAACGCTGCTTCGACTGCGTCGACCACCTCCTGACCGTACTCCTCAACGAGTGCGCTACGCGGCAGGCGGTCGTACTCTATCATCCGCGATCGTATCTCGTCTTTGTAGTCGGTCATTTTGCCAATATGTAGTCGCGGTACTGCCTCTCAAACGCCGCCACCCGCTCTCTCATATCGGGTGCCACTGGTTTGGGGCGGAAGTTGTAGTCTACCATCACAGCACGCCCGTCCAGCAGTCCGACATTATCCGGGTGCGGATCGGTCATTTCGAGGTTCTCCTCTACCATCAACCCCTGTAGTAGTTCTCTGTGCTGTTCATCTGTGACAGCATCCACATTGGCGTAGTCCATTACCACCCACAAGAAGTCATCACCGACCCCGCGGATGGGTGAGAACAGTCTTTTGGCGCTTTCAGGCAACCGTTCTCTCCAGTTCCTCACCTCATTTTCGTTACGCCATGTGTCCGTAGGCTCAAACTTCACTACGAGATCGTCTTTCCGGTAGACTGCTCGGGTTGAGTCTGTACTGTCCGATATGAGCGTGTACCCGATCTGGTTGAGGTCGTCTTCTGCCGCCCGGACCCCCGAGTCTACCCGTGCCAATCCCTGTGCTACCCGTCCGGCTCTGTCGAATACCTCACGCTCGGCTTTGGGTATTATCTTCATCCTATCGCGTATCTCGTCTTTGAAGCCGTCGGCCATTACCCCACCCTCGCCGCGCGCTCTGTCAGGTCCAGCGCCCCGTTCATTATATCTACCACCTCCCCCCGACTCTGTATGCTCGGGATCTCAACGTGGAAGTCGGAGTGGTTTGGCCCAAACTCGGATGTGTCTCCCATCCCAAACCGCTGCTCGAAGACAACACCTTTGACCCGGCTGATCTCGCCGCCGTAGCTTTCCGCGTACTCCCTTATGTCGTCCCGCAACTCCTCGGGCGCGGGTATGCGAATTGGGTTCGCAGCCGGGCTGTCCGGGTCCTTTCCCTGTATCTCGAACCAGAAGCGCGTCCCGAGAGAGGTGGAGGCGCTCCCGCTCACCACAGTTGTATCCACAGCGTTCTGGCTAAAGTCGAAGCCGGGGCTGTCTGAGCCGAGCGACTTTCCCGCCGACCAGATGTCCGGTCTCGGGTAACCTTCCACCGTCTGCACTTCCCCGTCGTCGGCGAAAAACTGCTTCTCGGGGCGTGTGCCGTACCTCCGGTACTTTTCGGGATCTTGCCCGAAACCGCTAAACGAGGCGTATAGCTCAATATACAGGTCCTTGTTCGGCGGGAAGTAAACCTGCGTTCGGCGGGTGATCGCCTCCCATATCTCATGGGCTAGCCGGAAACCTACCACGGGATCATCATCGAGGTAGCTTATGCCCTCCTCACGGTACATCTTGTCTCGTATGTCGTCTTTGAAGTCCTCATTCATCTTCTCTCACCCACGTATGGGTGTCATGGTCGTATGAAACTGCTGGCACTCCGTGGTCGTGTGCGCACTCTCCCGACGCGTGACGGAGGAGAGAGGGCTGCATGACACCTGACTCGATCACGACGGAGCGAGCCTTCCGTATGCTCATCTCACCGTCCAACAGCACTTGGCGTAGCTCTGCACACTCCTCGGACGACACCTTCCCCCACTCTGGTGCCTTCGTGCGGGCGTCTATCTGGCCGTTGTGCCTGAGGTCGCTGATACTGACGCGCTCCTCGGCAGGGTGACGGTTACTCATCGTCGCCCCCGTAATTGTCTGCGATACCAAGATCGCCACAGTATGGTGGCGTCTCTCCGATGGGCACTTGACAGTACACCCGCCGCGGATCGTTGTACACCTTCGCGTCAGCGGGCTGTGCGACCGTGCCGAGTCGGCGTAGATCCCGGCCAAGCCGAAACTCCTCCTCTCCGCGGACGGCCTTCATCGAGGTCTGGTCGATCGAGTCGTCGAACGGGCCAACCGCCGCCCACGCCTCCATAGTGATCGCGTGTGCCTGTCCGTTGATGTGTGGGAACACTGCCTCTTCTACTGCCGCGACAGCGTCGACTGTCGCGCCGAGGAGACTCCGGTGGCGGCTGAGGCTTGTCGGGACCGAGTTGGCCGCAACCACGCCGGGCTCGTCGACGGCGGACAGCAGCGAAGCGAGGACACCGTCATGCTCGGGAGGGGCGTCGGCGTCCCACGACACGATAGCGTCGTATCCGCGTCCGAACGCGTGTGAGTGAGCCGCGTTCCGGGCGGAGAGTTTCCCCACCGGAGCCTCGAACACCTCCATCGGAACGGACTCGGCGGCCATCATAGTGTCACAACAGCCCTTCTCATTCTCGGAGCGGGTGACCCACGCCTCTAGGTCGACGCTGTAGTTGTCCGGCACGCGCTGAGAGAGTATCTCCCGAGCCGTGTTGGGGAGCTTGTCGGCTTCGTTGTACGCTGGCATTTGGACGACCGCTCGCTTCATCCCATATCCTCCGGCGCGGCCGACACGCTGTCTAGTGCGTCGATAAGAACCTCCGACTCTTCGAGGACACGCTTTGCCATCTCCTCTGACTCTTCGACCGCGAGTCGAAACTCGCCGTACTCGGCCACACCACGCGTCCGCCGCGGCTCGGCCATCTCTGAGACGGCCGCGAGGATAGAGGTGCAGACTGGGCAGTCTTCCTCCTCCATCATGTCCTCTAACACCCGGGGTTCGGAGGCCGAAGACCCGGCTCCAGCGGGCCGACTTTGCGTCGATCCGGACGAGGCGGCGCGCGCGAGGGCGTTCATCTGCGCCTGCTTCTCTTTCTCCCGTGCGCGATCGAGACGACTGAGGTCTTCGCCCGCTAGCCGTTCGATGGCGGCGTCGGTCACCCGCTGGGCCACCACGCGTTTGACCCGCTCTCTGATCACGTCCATACTCGCCGTACACGAGGCTCAAGCATAAGTGCCGGGCACGCAAAGGGCTGTGTATGAGCTTCGAGGACACTCTGCGCAGCATGGCCGAAGGCGGCTCCACCGCACAGACCCCCATCGTCGAGATCATCGTGACCGTCGAGGAGGATCTCAGTAGACAGCAAGCTGAGATGGAGTTGGCGTCCATCCGCCGAGAGGTACTTAGTGGCGATCCGATCGTCCAGAACGTCACGCAGGACTACACCGTTGACTCCTTCGCGGCTGAGACTGCCTCTGCGATTAGCTGGGAGGACGCACAGAACGTCCGGTCAGCGCTTCGCAACGCCATCCGATCCGAAGGCATGACCATCCGCGGTTCGGCGGTCCAAGCAGACATCAAGACTAGCTCATTGTAGGAGATGTCACGCTACGAGTGGTTCGACTCTCCCCCATCGCGGGATGAGGCACCAGACGAGTGCCAGATGGCCGGGTGTGAGTGCCGCCCAACCCACTATATGTCGTACAAGCACCCAAAGGAATACCTCTGTTACTGTCGCTCTTGCCTTGCCGAGGCGCGTGCTGAGTGCGAGTACGCGCGTGCTTCCGCGTTGATCACGTAGTTTTACCCGATAGCTTAACTCCATAGCTCGCGTTGGACGCGGTATGGTGTACGCCTACTGCGGTAATGAGGACTGTGATAAAGACGAGTGGTGGCTCAAGAAGCCGCCAAGCGAGTACGCTTCGGGCGGCCCGAAGTGCCCCGAGTGTGGAACCACTCGCGTCGAGGTGGGTGGCTCAGACGCCGAGACAGCCCAGCAGGCGGACGTTCCCGCTGAGGCGTCCCAACCACCGGCCAAGCAAGAAACGCCACAGCAGGGCGGCTCTCTAGCCACACAGGAGGACGCCATACAGACGGGCGCGCAGGTCGGGAATATGGTGGCCGATATGGGTGCGTCGACGCCAGAAGAGCGAGCCGAGTCACAGGGCAAGCTTGCTACCGCTCTTGGGTCGGCTATCGCGTCGGTCGGACAGGAGATGGCCGAGCAGAAGATGGAAGGTATCAACCGCGCTAAGAACGCTGGTCAGGACTCTGTAGGCGTGGTAGAAGACTACGTCAACTGCCCAAAGTGCGACACGCAGATCACCGACCTGCCTCCTGAAGGCACCAAGTTCCGCTGTCCCGGCTGTAACCAGCTACTAGAGTCGAAGTAGCTAGAGGTTGGCCGAGATAACGAACAGCAGTAGAAGTATTAGTACGAGCACGACAAGCGCCCCTTCGAGGTCAGAGACGAGTGGGAAGTCAATGCCCGGGATGTCGAGTGGATCCCCGTCTCCGTCATCACCGCTGTCACCGGGCAGGTCTATGCTTATCAGACCATCTCCGGCGTCTGACGGGGGATTGTCGGCGGTTTGTGAGACGTTTACCTGAACCTCCCGCGTATCGTATACCGTCCCAGACTCCGCCCCGATCAACTCTGCCGTGAGAGTGAGCGGACCCGTGTCTGGTGGTGTGGTAGCGGTAAGAGTCTCAGTGTATACACGTGGGTACTTAGCCACCCCCAACGGCACAGCCGGGTTGAAGTCGTAGCATTTGGGCCGTGTGCTGTCTTCGACGGAAGACCTGAGACGGACGAACAGGTTAGCACCCACTATATCAGTTCTCACAAACCGCGGTTGAGAGCAGTCGTCTGGGGCGTCCCTGTTGACGAAGCGTGCCGGTGGCGGCAATTCTGAAGTTCCAGCTTGAACTTCCACATCCACCGCGAATCCTGTGTCTGGAGGAGCAGCCGTCGCAGCCGGACGGACCTCCGCTATCGAACACTCCTCGGCTGTGACAAACTCCTCGCCAAACACCTGCCGCTGCCGGGTGGGTTGGCTGTAGTCAAATGGCTGTTTAAACTGAAGGTTCATGTGAGAGAGTATGCAGCAGCGGCCGCGGCGATGGCTAGGAGGAGCAGCGTCGTCCCGCTAAACCCGGCCATCATAGGCTCTTCTGCTGGCGGCTCACTGGGAGATGGCTCGCCGGGTGACGGTTCTCCGGGTGACGGCTCACCTGTCGATGGTTCGTTCACCGTGACGGTTCCACAGCTAGCCGAGGTTGTCTGGTACGCCATGATAGACGGCGCGCGGAACTCTAGGTCCATACTCGACATACGCACCGCGTGGAGTATAGTCGTTTCCCCGTCAGTCTCGGGTAGCTACGTACAATCCAACAGCGAGCGCACCAGCCCCGATCAGCGCCTTCTGCGTGAGCATGGAGTCATCCCCGGACGGCTCTCCAGTGATCTCGACGGTCACCTGATCTTGGGTTCCGTCGTCGAGTGCAAGTGTAACGAGCACCTGCCCCGGGAAGTCAGACTCGTCAAGACCGAGATCGAACGTCTCAACGTACTCATCTCCCGCGCCGGGGCCAACCTGACCGGATAACTCTACCGTGTCAGAGGCCTCTATATCCCCAAGCCCAGAGACAGTCATCTGCCCCTCGTAGGCTATGTTGTCGAACCCGGTTACAGACACTTGCGCAAGCGCCTGAAGCTGGTAATCGGGCGTTAGTTCCGCGTCGACCACGGAGGCTGTCAGTGGCATACGCTGAGATACACCCCCGCCACCCAAATATTTACCCCTGCCCACCGTATCGCAGCCTAAGATGGTATCAGTGAACATCCGGAGCGTCGAGACCTCTGGCGGGATAGTTACCGTCGAAGTCGGTGTTACAGCAACGGGAGATCGGCCCAACCAGTCGTACGACCTAACCATCCGTGACTCGGCCTCGGGTGCGGCTGAGACCTTTAGCGACTTCATAGGCCCCGGAGCGATAAACACACACACCCTGTCATTTGAGCCACTAAACAGAAGTGCTGGGGAGGTGACCGCCGAGGTGATAGGGGAGGACTTCGACCAAGAGACGTGGGAGGTTCAGGTGTTTGACCCCAACTCCGTGTCGATAACTCAGTGCGACCTCACCAAGACAGAAGCCGACCCCGGGGAGACGGTTACCCTCGACTTCTCCGTTTCAAACGACAATGAGTCCATAGCAACGTTCGACTACGAGGTTACTGTTGGCGGGAGCCGGGTAACGACTGGGAGCAACAACATCTTTGGCGACTCTGAGCGAACGTTTGGAGCCACGTTCAGCGCCCGCGACAGCGGTAACGTGAGCGTACAACTCACCAACGTGGAGGAGAGATAATGGTGGGCTGTGGATACCTGTCCGTCACCGATTCGGGGACTGGGACCCAGCCACCGAGCGACCAGCCGCCAGTCGATCAGCCGGTCATCTCGCCCGATGACCTCTCGATCAACTGTCTGTCGACGACGCTTGACGACTCCGTCCGCGTTGGGTTCTCTACTAACCCACTCTACAACGTCACCAACTTTGCCAACGCGGACGTGCGGGCGACGATCGGTGTCATCGTCAACGGCCAGCAGATAGACACCGATCAGGTCGACATCCCAGAGGGACAAACCGCCTCGGGACGCGTCCCCATCCGCTTTGACGAGCCCGGAACGTACGACGTGGGCTACGAGGTCGTCGACGTGCAGGTGATCTAAGATGGGCGACCCGTCACAGTTCGAGGTGTCGTGTGGCGGTATCACCCGCGAACAGGTGGTCGACGACGAAGACGAGTTTCAGGTGTTCGGGACGATCACCAACGTCTCGAACAGCACCGAGTCTATCTCCATCCGCGTCGAGGCCGTTGGGCCGGACTACCCGCCGGACTCGCCGTTTCAGGACCCGGAGAACAGGTTTCGGGTCGACAGCGTCACCGCCGTCGTCGGGGCGGGACGCTCAGAGACGTGGCAGACGGAGCCGGACACGATACGGCTGGGGTCGTTCCGGCCACCGGGAGAGTACGAGATACGCGTTGAGCTAGAGGCGATCTAAGCCTGCGAGACGCCGCCTAGCGACACGTCGACCGTATACGTCCCCGGTGAGTCAAACACGAACGACGCTGTCGCGGAGGCCGTGCGGCCCGCTTGGATTGTGACTGACTCTGAGGCTGACGCCGGGCCCGCGCTGAAGTTTGCTGTCGCACTTGCTGCCGTGTTCGAGTTGTTGTTTCGGACCTCGACAGTCGCGTTTACCGTGTCCTGTCCGGCTGTAACAGTATTGGTGTCGACGTTACAGTTCACGATCTCGACCGCGCCTGCATCAAACTCGGGCAGGACCTCGATGGTTCCACAAGTTACCATAGTTGTCACCTCCCAGCCGGAGCGGCTTGATCGTTTCGCTCAAACCCGCCCATCTCTATCTCTATCACTTCCACGCCCGGTTGCTGGAATATGAAGTTCTCACTTATTTCAACGGAACTGTTGTTGGGTATGTCAACTTCATACTTAGTAGTAGATCCACCGACTAAGAACTCAACAGTTCCAGCCGCGTTAACGGGGTTGTTGTTTTCGATAGTTGCTGTAGCGGTGACCTCGTCCAAATCCGCCACGGCAAAGTCGGCAGATGTATTACAGTCGGTGATCGAGACTGCCGATTCCTCAAAAGCCGGGAGTATCGTAACCTCTCCACAAACTACCATACCGTCCAGTCGGGACCGGTTTCACTTATTTCTACCTCCGTCTACGTCACAGAACCTCTCGTCCGATTTGCCGAGGCGACGGTGACCTCGATTGTCTTTGTGCCCTCGTTTGAGAAGACAAACCCGGATGAGATGGTCTCTGTGGACGATGCGGGTATAAACACCCTGACAGTATTCTCCATACTACCACCGGAGAAGTCGACCGTGACCTCCGCCGCGACCAAGTTATCGTTGCGGATAGAGGCAGAAGCGGTTATCTCGTCTACCGTAGCCACACCGATGTCGGCGCTTGTCGAGCAGTCGGTGATGGAGATAGCCGACTCATCGAACGTAGACACCACCTCAACGGTAGAGCAGAAAACTGACGAGCCGGTAAGCCACCTCCCGGCCGATACATCTTCTGGGTAGATGGTTATGTCATAGGTACCGGGGGTTGATGGGGCCTGTATATTTATTTCACCACTTTGTGTGTCATCTAAGTAGAACGAGACCGGGTCTGAAGAGCCTTTTTGCCCACCCACATCCGCCTGAAACCACGTTCCAGATAGATCACCGAGGTCTTCAACTGTGAAAGATATGCCAAACCTCTCCCCCACGTTGACTTGTGACGGCGCAGAGCATGACACAAGCCGTACCGCGGTCCCGGGGTCCATTATCTTCGGCCCCGTGGTCGCAACTACTTCAACGGTAGAGCAGACAACTGAAGAACCGGGCAGCCAGTTCCCCGTATCCCCCGGCGGCTGCTCTGGGTATATTCTTATATCGTACGTCCCGGGGGAAGTTGGGGCTATCATGGTCACAGTAGCATTTTGTGTGTCGTCAAAGGCGAACGAAACCGAGCCTGAAGTTGATGTCTGTCCGCCCACATCTGCCCGGAGGTCCCAGACAGAGTATGAAGTCCCCACATCTTTAACTGTGAAAGATATGTCAAACGTCTCACCCGGGTTGACCTGTGGGGGTGCAGAGCATGACACAAGCCGTATCGCGGCCCCCGGATCCATTATGTCCGGCCCCGTTGGCGCAACCACCTCGATGTTACCGCACTCGTAGACCATGTGTGTGTCTTTGGTGGCGTCTCAATAGTGGTTTTGGCTACAGCAGGCAGTACGCGGCGATGTCCTCGTCAGGGCGTATGTCATCGGCGTCGATAAGCCCATCAACTGTATCGAAGCCGTTGGGGCCGACGTTGAAGGTGTCAGTAGCCAGCACGTCGCGGCGATCGTCGTTGCGGACCCAGCGCACCTCGCCGTTGTACGACCCGGAGCCGACATTTGACACGGTCGCGGAGACCTCGGCGCTCTCATTTCCCGGGACCGTGTCCGGCACCGAACAGGTGGTGACTGTCGGGCCGACAATATAGAAGTCGCGGTCGTAGGTACCGTAGTTGGTGTCAAGCTCGACGGTGTAGGTTCCGGTTTCGACCACCTCCGCGAAGTCGCCCTGTGAGAAGTCGCGGCCAACCCATGTGTAGAAGTATACGTTTTCCCAGTACTCATACCCTTCATTGGCCGGGTCAGTGACGACCGCGCTACCCTCCCACACCGTCCGCCCACCGGGACCGGTCCACCTGAAGTCACACTCCACGGCGTCTTCCATCTCCCCGCGCAACTCCATAGTCGCCGCAAGCAGTTCGGCGTCAGATAGCGATCGAGCCTCCCCGGGGGTGGTTGCGTAGTGATTGGAGTCAAACGAGTCTCCGGGCGGAACCTCAGCCACCGGTATCTCATCGTTTGACTCAGAGATGTTTTCCCCATCATCCGAGAGGTCGTGATACCGCCCCTGAAGGAAGTACGATAGATAGCCGAATCCAGCCGCCCGTGCGCGTACCCCGCCGGTCACCGGGCCCGACGCGGTGGGCGTCGTCGATGTGTCTCCGGATGGTGGGACAGCCGCAATGTACCCATGTGTACCGTCTTCGCGGGTCATGTCCGGCGATACGATCCCCCGACTCAAAAGGTTAGTCGTCGCTCAGGTAGTCAGACGGTGACTCCTGCTCGCCACGCACATCGCGCTCAAACGCCTCCTCGTCGAAGTCTGACTCCGAGCGGTGTGAGCGTCCCAACGCGATGACGGCGTCTATCTGGCGCTGCTGACGACGGTACATTTTCTGCTGCCGTTGCTTGATCGACTCGACCTCGTCGTTGATGCGCTCGATGTGTTCGAGTGGCCGCAATACACGCTCGTACACCACGCCGGAGTACGCCGACTTCGCTGCCGCGAGGATAACCGTCACCGCGACGATCACCTCCAACCATCCCAGTAGCGGCTGGAACATCTATTGCCCCGGGTCGTTGTTGGAGTCACTTGAGCCGCCGCTCTCCCCGTCAGTCAGATACACGTCTGGTTTGCCCGCCTCGTCGTACAGCTCCGACACGTCCTCAGCCAGTTGCTTGGCGTCGTCCTCATCAAACGCGTCTTGGTTCTGTTCGATGAGGTCGATGATCTCCGTCTCGTACGGGAGGTCGTACTCTTGGAAGGCGACGAAGGCCCCGACGAACAGCGCTCCGATCACCATCGCCGTGGCGCCCGCGACGGGGTCACCAGAGAGCAGTTGTTGCACGCCCCACGCCTCGATCGGCCCGACCGGCGCGAGCAGGCCGGTCTTAAGAACCATCCGTGATTTACTCGTTGCCATACCTCCCTGTTAGACCACACGTGCCAAAGGCGTTTGGGCCACTACCGCGCTCGGTAGACGGACCCGACCGCGATCACGGCGACTGCTGCGCCCACCAACACGAGTGAGACGAGCGAAGCGTGCTCGTATAGGCCACCGTTCCAGAGCGCGTCGAGCGGGGTCCAGACGCCGAACGCGTGCTCGACGGCGTCGTCGAGGGCTACGAGCGCGAACAGAACGACGCCGACACGGTACCGCGTCGGGTAGTCGTCCCACACCCCACCGACCGGCGTGCCGACCCATCCGAGCAGCACCGCGAGAACACACACGATCGGCCCAGCGAGCGCGAGCGAGGCTCCCGC
>Ga0209965_1000062_pt1 | contig 34499 bp, 51 predicted proteins | sample SalPon2_B_H2O_MG_FD_185707 | JGI IMG/M metagenome (GOLD analysis project Ga0209965, IMG submission 185707) | Salt pond water microbial communities from South San Francisco under conditions of wetland restoration - Salt Pond MetaG R2_B_H2O_MG... | ecosystem: Environmental > Aquatic > Non-marine...
TACAATCGAGAGGCCGAGTACATTCGTGAACACATTGATGTTGGAGACGATTAAACAGTATTGGAATAGATATGTGGAATGGCGCGAACAGATGCTAAAAGAGGCATACAACATAGACGATGACACTGAACAAAGCACCGAAAATCGAGACTGATTGGGAGGACAATATCAGTGGTACGGATTTAACGAGACACATCTGTAAGCACGTCTGTCCAAACTGCGACAGTGACCTCGAATTGGAATCGAAAGCAACGTGGGTTCGGAACTGTCCGAATTGTAAATATAGATGGAATCCGCCACACGACAACGTATCATAACTTTTTTATAGACCTCCCCCATAGACATCAGTGTATGGTAGAACACGTATTCGCTGTTGCAGGTCCGTTGGGTAGTGGCAAATCGACTGCGGCGAAGATGATCGCCTCGATTATTCGCCACGACGGTCGGTTTGCACGCGTCGTTGAAATGTCCGACTACGTTCGCTCCGAGTACAACGCGTATTGTGACGACGGTGCCTCGGACAACGAACTTGGTGAGTGGGCGGCCAAACAAAAGGACGCTGACGGGGCGGGCTGTTTTGCCTCCGACATCGCGGAACTATACGACGGCGATGATGCGGAGTTGATCGTGAGTGGGATTCGTTGTCCCGAAGAAATCGATGCCCTCGAAGCTCACTACGGTGCTGATTCTGTCACGACGGTCGCTGTCTGGACGCTTCCTGAACTTCGGTTCAAACGCAAGTACGGTGACACAATGCACGCCCAACACGAGCAGTTCGACACGTTCATGGAACGTAACGACCGTGAACTGTCCGAGTGGGGTTGTGAGGAAATCTATATCGATGATGATACCGATTTCGTCATTGCCAACAACGGGGGCGAGGTTAATCTACAACGACAGCTACTTATCGCAGTCGATTCGGTGTATGGGACAATCCTCGAAAACCCGCTGAAAAACCCGTTCGAAGAAATGGATATCGAACACGTTCGGTCGTTTTTGTAATCCGAAATCTTTTTATACACTGCTATAGTATTGTTGGGCATGGAAACGTGTCCAAACTGCGGTTACACTGACGAGGGTAATGAATACGTCGAGGATTTCTTTGGTGCTGACGGGAAGCATATTATCGCCAAGGGACGACAAGTTGGTGGGACGACGATGATTGTCAATAATGCAATTGAGGATGCGAAGAAAGGAAAAAGGGTTGCGATCGTTGCACCAAAGCAAAATCAAGTATTTGAATTGGTAGATAGATTCACAAAAAGGGAGAGTTGGGAACGTAACTACCGTACTCGGCTCCTTCACAAAAGTGGTGGTAAGGTTCGTTTTTTCAGTTCGTCTAAAAACATCGAGTTTGATCATAGCAATATAACACCAGACTCTATTTATGTCGATGAGGCACAAGAAGTAAAACAAAAAACAATATTAGGTATTGAAAATATTGGGCAACAAACGTTAGTCTTCGTCTATACGCCCCACGAACAGTCTACGCTTCTTAATGGATATATGCAGTATAATCCAACATATGAAACGTGGCATATACCAACATCTGCTGCGAACCATATATGTGATGAAAAGATAGAACAACAATATGATTATCTTTTAAGAAGACATTTTTATCGAGAAATAGAAGCCCGATATTGGAACGACACACGGGATATCATTCCAGACCACGACTATTCGCAATCGTAACTGTTTTATACACCACTCCCCTATCGTTGAGTACATGGGCGATAATTTCAAAGACGAAAGTATCTTGAGACATTTATATTGTGAAAAGGGAATGACGGATAAAGAGATAGCAAATAAGTTTAATGTATCTAAAGGAACGATATCTTATTGGAGAAATAAGTTTAACATAGATAGTTGGTCGCCAGAAAAGTATGCGTCTTTTAGACCAGCATCATATCGTGTTAGTGTATTAGGATATCCTTATTGGGATGGAAGTAGTAATGATAAAACAGTAGTTTGTTATGTTCATAGGCTACTGGCTGTATCAGAGTACGGTTTTGATGCGTTGGATAATTCTGTAGAAATACATCATAAAAATGGTGTAAAGTGGGATAACAGGTCAGAAAATATAGAGTTGATTGAAAAAAGTGAACACAGAAAAAAGCACGGAGAAGAACGTAGAAATCCTGATACTGGAAAGTATGAATAGAAACATTTATATGCAAGGAAACTATAGGACATAGTACAGATGGGAGATTTTGAAATCCAACTTGACGATCAAACCGCACCATCGTATGATATCGCAGACAATTTTGCGGAAAACCTCGTTGACGTAATCCGATCAGAAATGGTTGGCAACGAGTCCCAATACCTTGCATTAAATGCAGCCTATGCGAGTGGGCTGTCACGACGACCAGACGAGTATCTACAGATTATCGTTCGGGGCAAGTCGGGTGAGGGTAAGACGGAACTAAAGCAGAACGTTGATAAACTATATCCGAACCATTGGCTGCTCCGAGTCGGCTCAACGTCGGATATGGGGCTGGTCGATAGTGGCGACATATGGGACGGGGCCTATATCGGTGCCTTTGCAGAGTTTCAGCAGATGCAGGGGAAAATGTTAGAAATGGTCAAATCGTCTGCGGGTGACGACGCTGACGAGGAAGGTGTTGGGTTCTCGCACACACGTAACGTAGACGACGGTGACGGTGGTCGTGAGGCCGACGAGATCGAGAAACAAGCAATGCCCACCGTCTTTCTCTTTGCGGACGAGAACAACGCTGAGATCCCCAAAGAGCTTCAGACACGACAGATGGTGATCCGCGTCGAGTCCGATAAGGGACTCAACAAGGCTGTTGCGAAAACGATGTTCGACCATCGTGAGGTGCGTGTCGATAATCGTGACTACGAATACAACTTCAACTTCGAGGATGGGGTCCAAGCCGTCAAAAATCACATCTCGAACATTCCGAAGCCACTCGATCCGCTGTGGGACCAAGATCCAAAGCAGTATTCCTATCCCGTCGTCATCCCGTACGACGAGGGTATCGAGTGGCCGATCAACAGCCATCCAGATATCGACTCGTATGGGTGGGACGTGTTCGAGGTCGTTCAAGACATCCTCAACTACGAGAAGACTGAATCGAAACGTGGTGCAAAGGCCATCGCAAACCACATTCGCGGGCAGACGCGACTCAACTACCACAACCGCGATACGATGGACATTAACGGCGTCACACACTACGTTGCTGATCCCCAAGACGTAGCCAACGTGCTCGCCTATCGGGATCTGCTGTTGGCCGTCACGCACGATATGAACGAACAGAAGTTGGCCGTCATCGATGCGCTCACCGATGAAGATAACGGCGTTGGCGGTGTCGGCCCGAACGGTGGTCTGCAAGCCCCACACAAGGACATTCGTGAGTACATCCAAGACTATGCCGACATTACCGAGGTGAGTAAGGCCCAACTCACTGGACACGGACGACAGTCGAATGGTATCCTCGAAGATATGGAACAAGATTATCTAATCGAGGTCCACGAAAACGAGGGTGAGAACGGTGCCCACCTCTACGAGTTTTTGGGCGGATCGACGTTCGGGCACCCGAATCTCGACATCTATAGGGAGTTGTTCGAGCACTGTACTGATCCGATTCGGGATCAGCCTATCGCACAGACTGTTGGCGAGTTTAAAGACTCGTTGTCCGTCACGACGACTGATGATCTGCTCTCGGACGACCCGATTGATTCGGTGGTGTCCGAGTCCACTGAGGACAACACAGACGACGCAAAAGACGATCTGAGTGCGTTCGGTGGCGGGTCCGATGAATCTACCACGGAGTTCGATGAAGTCGATGGGGCGGTCCACGAGAGGCTTTGTGACACGCTTGACGATAATCGCATCACCGTCGAGGACATCGATGCGTTGAAGACGACACATCTGCTCGGTGCGAGTCCCGTCGAGATGTACACTGACGACGCTGGCTTCAACTTCATCCGTGCGGAACGGGCCGCCGAGAACGCTGACACGAACGGCACGATCTTCGACCCCGACGACCCGATGTGGGGTGATCTATCGGACGGCCAAGTGCTCTCCCGCATCGAAAACTCGATTGCGAAGCTCCGATCCGAAGACATCTTCGAGATCCACGACGATGGCGATAACACGAAGTACATCGTCGTCCACGACATCGAATAACTCAAACTACTACGTATTTGCCTATGTCACACCTAAACGACTGTCCTGAGTGCGGCGCACCGTTGGCTTTCATCGAGGGCTGCGAAAAATGTTCGGCACACTGCGGGTTCAGTTTGTGCTGAAAAACCACTGATTGAAATTCTGCTGTTTTTTCGAAACCTTTAACTATCACTACCACGTATAGATTCATGTATGGCACGAGGATACGCTTCAGATATTGATGGCTGCGAAAGAGTGATGGAAAGCCCGCACGGATCTTTGTTTATCGATTTCAACAACCTTCCTAAAATGCAAGGAGAACGTCTTGCTGTGTTACTACATAACGCTGACGTTGGCGATTTGAGTGACGAGTGGGTTGACGACATCCGTCTTTCATTAGAAAGAGGTGAACAGTATGATGGCAAACTACCGACTGCAAATATTCATATCGATATTCAGAACCTCATTATGATTCTGAACGAGGCGGGTATCGCTAACATCCCGACTGGTACCGAATCGGAAGATACAAGTACACCCGAACCGAAGGAGGAACTGTAATGGACGAACTAACTGTCGGTAACGTATTCGAGTTTGCTGCCGAACAAGTCGAGATCGAGTCAGAAGACGCATCCCACGAGATCCCCAACCACGCCGAGACGATCGTGAATACGCGAGTGGCTGATATGCTTCGGACGGTCAAGAACATCGAGATGGCCGTCGAGAACGACGAGATCGATAGTGCAGACGACGAACGTGCGAAGGACGCACTCCAAGCTGATGTCGTTGACGTGCTGTTGGCGCTTGGGGCCTTCGTTTCGGAACGGGATCTCGATATCGAAACCGAGCTACGTGATCGGATTGACGAGATCGAGTCGCTTCGGGAGTTTGAGGCTCGGTTGGACGAGTGTGAATCTGACGAGGAAATCGTTGATGCCCTCGAAGACACGATGGGTGAGGATATCGAAGATCATCCGATGGTCCAACAGATGCAGAGTGGCGTCGAGACAGGCGATAACGTCGATATGGACGACTACCCCTCTGACGGGTCCGTCAGAGATCCGTCAAGGGATGACGAGGCATCGCCTCGACGGGATGGCGACCAACGAGGTGTCTACTGATGGCTGACAGCCCCTACGCAAACATCATCGAAAATCCCGTTCGAGCAGGCACGAACGTCGATGCGCCGTGGTATCACCACGATGATGTGAACAAATCGTACTGGTAATCACAATCACAACTTTTATATACACTACTCCCGTATAGGGTAGTGTATGGACGACAGTAAATCAGACGAAATTCACCTCGCTATCGAGTCCGAGGAACGTGCTGAACGATTTGAGGTGGATGGGTACGGAGTTGTTGATCGTGAAGACTCCGAAGACGAATGGATGGCAACTTACGACGCCCCTACCAACATCAAGGACGATGAAGACGCCGAGTGATATCCTCGAACGGTTGAAGGGCGTCTTTCAAGAGAAAAACGAAGACTACGGCAATTCGTGGGAGAAAGTTAGTGTCATCAAACGTGTGATGGCCGACCAACACGGACCTGACGTTGTGTGGGTTGCGGGCACAGACGTGTACGAGTCGCGGTCATCTGCCCCCGAGCACGCGGTCGAAGCAGTCGTCTTGGCCGACACGCCAACAAACACCTCAACCTTCGAGCAGAACGCCGATGATCTCATCACGCGGCTACTCGACAAGCTAATTCGCTCGTATAATCTGACGCTGATGAAAGACGAACCCGAGTTGGAGAACGAATCGACGTTGGACGCGTGGGAAGATATGACGGGCTATAGTGCGATGGGTACTGCACTCGTTGAGAGGCACGCAGACGATGAGTGAACGATACACATACGACGATGAGGCGAAAAACGCTGCGTGGAACGCCTATTGGGACGGCTATCAATTAGGCTACGGTGTTGAAGAAACGAAGCCGATTAACGAATCCACCGCTAACGATAATTTCGAATGGTGGTGGAATAACAACAGATCGTAACACTTATACTGTCACGGCTATTACCGTATGTATGGAGTTAGAATTAAGAGATGACACGTACGCACCGTCATCTCGTGAGGAAGCAATCGAGTGGTTCCCCGAAGTAAACGACATTCAAAACGATCGGCTTCGGGAAACGACGATCGGTGTCATACAGCAGTTCCCGAACTATTTTTGGATGGCACCCGCTGCAAGTAGACATCATCCGCCTGAACATCGTATTCGTCACGGACTCGTGTTGCACACGAAACGGGTCTGTACGGCCTTCGAACGCACTGCCGAGTCGATGGTGCAACAGAATCACTTGAGTTGGGACGAGGTGGATATGGGCCGTGCTGCGTGCATTTGTCACGATGGAATGAAATATGGATCACCGCCAACGTCAACGGAATCGACAGTCTATAACCACGATACGATTATGGGAGAATGGCTTGAGAAAAACACACAGATGCCCGAAGAAGTCGTTGGCGCAGTCGAGGCGCATAACGGAAGCTGGTATAAAGGCAAGTCACCAGAAACGCACCTCGAACAGATGGTCCACGTTGCTGATATGCACGCCTCTGATGAAAACGTCCGAATTGCGGTCAAAGAGATGAATGACGTGCTTCGAGAGCAGTTCCCAAGAGTTTCAGAACGATAGTCTTTTATACGTGTAGTCCATATAATATGTTGTATGGACTTTAGCACCTACCAAATGCTGTCTCGTGAAACAGCAAAGGAGTATGCTGATCCTGATGTTGGTGACGAAGAAACGACTGCACTCTTTTTGGCGTTAGCCACAAACGGTGAGGCGGGCGAGTTGGCTGAAAAGGTTAAGAAGTACGTTCGAGAGGACGATGAACAGTATCTCGATGATGCGGTCTACGAGATCGGTGACATTCTATGGTATCTGAGTCAGATGGCAACGTTGCTCGATACGGATCTCAACAGCATAGCCGAGCAGAATATCGACAAGCTGATGGACCGAGACGAACGACTTGAAATATTTGGTGAAGGAGATCATCGATGAATATTGCTGACCTATCGGAAGGCGACAAAATCGAGATTGACTCACACCCGCTGAGAGGCTGCCCACTACGAGTATGTGACGTAGCCGAGGCAGACATCGGATTGACTGACGTAACGGCGTGTACGCTGTCTGACGGCGAACGGGAGTATCTGCTGCAAGGTGCATCGCACTCAGAACAAGCAGACATCGTTGATCTCGATGCGGATGAAACGCTTGAACCAGTTTCGGTAGAAGAAATACGAAAGGTTTAAGTTAATCGGGCTATTATAATGTAGTGTGTCGAGAGGACTGATGTGACCTTCGGCGTTGGTTTAGCACATCTATAAATACTGAAACGCGGGCCACTATAAACACGATGGTTATGGTGAGGGGGTAGAAACCCCGTGGCTGCCATCGGTGAAATGTGGGTAAGCTCTATGACCGATCGGTTATTGATATCCGTAATGGGGTTGAAGCCTACTGGACCATATCTGCCAAACCACTTGTGAAAGTAGTGTTTTCCAAGTGTATCTCGGTGCCGACATAGTAGTTAGCGAAACGCGCTGCTATGGAGTAGCAACCGATACGACTAACGGGTGTGGGAGTAGGAATAGTTCTTTTTTTTTCGAAAGTCTTATTAGTTACCCGATACTATATACATTTGTATGGGTGACACTGCGATCAACATTCCGATTGAGATCAGAAGCCACGAATCGGCACAGTTAGTGCGGTTTGTGGAAAAACTCGTTAGACGGTTCACGAACCGTGAGACGGAACAGAAGGCCGATGAACTACGGCGCGTGTACGACGAGCACATTTATGGAATGAGTGAGAGTGAAGCTGACTACTTGTCGATGCCGATTGACGATTGGCGAACGCTCGTCAGTAGTCTATCATACATCGATGATGGACTGCGAGGCTGGTGGCTACAGACGAAGTTAGTTGAACGACTGCGAGCAAAGTCGGAGGCACTATGAATCCCGAAAACTATCCAGACAAGACACTTTCCGAGATCGAGGACAGTGACGAATACGACGATTTCGATGTCGATGTCGATGACCGAGACGAGTTTTTCGAGGAAGTCGATGAATATCGAAACTCGGTAGAAATACTTGCCTCGTCAATAATGCTTGCTCGGATGTTTGAAGACGACTATATTACGTTTCGTGAGTACATTCGGCTAACGAACTACGTCGAGGACTTCGAGGCTGAACGAGGCACCGTACTCTAAAACACAAGTCTTTTATACCTATGTCCCATAGTGTAGGCTGTAATGGGACTGACTGACCTATTCGGTTCGTCCGAACCGAACGACCCGATCGAAGAACTACGACAACTGTTTGACGAACGAGAGACGACGCTGCGTCTGGAAGCCGAGTACGGAACGCCCAATCCGAATACCCAAGACGAACCGACCGTGACGTTCCCGTACACGGTTTATACGTCGGACGGCGAACGGTATTCGAGTGGGCAGAAGGAGTTTGTCATCCCCGATGACGGACTGCTTGACCGCGAATCGGCGTTGGTCGATTTCCTCTCGAAAGTTCACTCGATCCCGAGAGACGACGTGACGTTTGACCATCTGATTGCGGTTGATGGACACGTTGCTGGTGCTGAGTTGAACAACCACGGCGATATCGTTGTGGGGGCTATCTGATGTCAGTCGTCGCCGTATTTGGTATCACTGTCGCCTCCGCAGCTACCGCTGTGGGTGCGTATCTGTACCTTCGTGGAGATGGTAAGACGACAGTTGCAGAGACGCCCAACGATGATCCGAGAGACGATGGCGAAGGAAATGAATCGGAAAATGGTGAGTATTTCCAAACAAAACGATTTAGGACCGTCGAACACGATGGCGAACACCTTGTCGTTGGTGAAGATGAGATAGAATTTTCCGACGAGGTTGATGAACCAGACAACGGTATCATCACCGACGACAAAGACAATCCGAGTGGCAAGACGGATCTAACGAACGTCAAGGGAATCGGCGAGACGCGAGCCGAGTCATTCCGCGAAGAAGGCTTCGGCACGCCTGATGATCTCTATTACGCTACCGACGAAAATTTGTGCGAAGTGAACGGTATCGGGGATCTGACAGTGAGTCAGATTCGTGACGATATCGGGTCGGTTGACGAAGACGGCTACGAGTAGGACGAAACCCTTTTAACTTCTGATACCGTAGTACTGTTGTGAAGAAGTACAAAAACAAGTCTTGGCTTCGTAGGCAGTATGTTGAAAGCAGAAAGACCACATATGAAATAGCAGAAACGTGTGGTGTAACTGCGACTACTATTCAAAATTGGCTGGATAGGCATAGCATTGATAAAAGAAATCGTTCAGATTGTCAAATAAAAAATCGAAAAGAAGCACCAACAATGACAATTGACGGAGATGGATATGAAAGATTTTTCGTTCACAACGGTGGTAAACGTCGCGTTGTGTATGTCCATCAACTGACAGCAATCGCTAATGGTGCTGATCCGTCAGACATTTTTGACGGATATGACGTTCATCACAGAAACGAAGTACCGTGGGATAACAGAGCAGAAAACTTGGAAGTATTGACGCACGGAAATCACCGAAAAATACACAGTAATAACCAATGAGCACAGTATACCTATGCGGGCCCATTCAGCACTCCGCAGACCGTGGTAAGGGATGGCGACAGCGGGTCAAAGAAATCGACGGTTTTGAATGGATCGACCCGCTCGAAAAGTATGACAATAGTTGTGACGAGTCAGAAGAATGGTCGAACACGAAAATCGTTGAAGAAGACCTATCGCTCATAGACCGCGCAGACGCCATCTTAGTCCATTGGGAGGAAGTGCCGACGTGTGGGACTCCGATGGAACTTCGATACGCTCACGAGTGGCTCACGCCCGTCGTGGCCCAAACAACAGTACCGACCGAACGGCTGAGTCCGTGGTTTACCTACCACGTCGATGTGATCGAAGAAACGTTCGAGGATGCGTGTTTTGCCCTCGATGATGTGTTGAAACACCGATGAACGAACGCTCTAAAGACATGGTTGTAGATAGAACACTCAACAATATCGCAATGTCGTTAGAAATGATCGATTCGTGTGAGAAACCACACGAGAAACAATTACTACAAGGTGCAACGTTAGACTGTTTGCGATTAGTCTGTCTGTTAGAACCATAACGTTCTTATACTACCGTCCCATATACAGCAGTATATGGATTCGTTAGCGGACTTCACTCGGGATACGACTCAACTACACGTTATGGGGGTCGAATACGAGGAACGATTTGGTGAAACGGTCGTGCATCTGTTTTGCCGAAACCGTGATGACGAACACGTATGGGTCGAAGTAACGGGTCATTCACCTTCGTTCTATATCCCTCGTGAAGCAGCAACCAGAAAGATTGCTAATCATCAATGGGTTACGAACATCGAAGATGGGTACCAATCGATCCACCAAGACCCGTTGGTCCGAACTGAGACGAAGCTTCCCAAACACATCAGTGGTGACAACAATACAAAGGGCCTCCGAGAGTACTTCGATACGACCTATGAAGCCGATGTGTTCTACGACACACGGTTTCTGATCGATACGGGCATCAAGACGCACTTCGAGTACAACAAGGCTGACGTAACGGACGGGCAGCACATCAGTGGCGACTTTCAACTGGACGTGTCCGATATACGGGCGGTGGATGACCCTACTTGGCGTGCAACCCCAAGGGTTGTGACGATAGATATCGAGGTTCTTTCGCCAGACGGGTTCCCCGAACCAGACGAGGCCAATCAGCCCGTCACCGCCATCACAGCCTACGATAATTACGCAGACGAGTACACTGTGTGGGTCCGACGATGTGAGTCGTGGACACAAACGGACACGGAGATATCGAATATGGCTATCGAGGAACGGCCAGCAAACTCGACCATCAACGAGGTCCGCGTGTTCGATGCAGCCAATGAAGACCAGATGCTCGACTCGTTTAATCGATACGTCGAGGATAAACGACCTGATCTCCTTAGTGGGTGGAACAGTTCTGCTACCGATATGGGTGGGGCCTTCGACTACCCGTATCTTATCAACCGCTGTCAGTCACTCAACGTGCTCAGTTTCAGAGAGTGGTCCCCAATGGGGCAAGTGTGGGACGGCAGTTGGGGGCCGAGTGGCAAGGGCGTCGAGATGTTCGATATGATGAAGGCGTACAAGAAGACGCAGTTCTCGAAGCCGAACGGTGGCTACGGACTCGAAAACATCGCCTCGAAGGAACTCGACTACGGCAAAGAGGACATCGATGACATTGACGAGGCGTATGTGGAAGACCCACGAACGTTCCTCACATACAATATGCGGGACGTGAGTGCAGTCGTTGGGATTGACGAGAGTGCGGAAGTTATCGATCTCTTTCAGAATATCAGAGCCTTGGCGGGCGTGCAGTTCGAGAACTGTCATAACCCGATCGATACGCTCGATCCCTACATTATCCGCTTTGCGAACCGAAACGGGTTTGCGCTGCCCACCAATGAGAAACCAGAACGCGGGTGGTTCTATGGCGGCCACGTCTTCGAACCCGAGTTGGGTCGGCACCCGAACGCTGTCTATCCCGACGTGTGGTCTGAGTATCCCAACGCATTTCGTGTCTGCAACATCTCCCCCGAGACGGCGGTCGGAACAAAGTCGGATCTCGAAGCCTCCGAGTACACTGAAGACGACTGCCGATGGTCCTATATCGATACGCGACAAGATAACGTAAAAAAGGAAGACGATCCAGATTACGAGAAATTCTACTATCTCAAACCCGAGATCAAAGAAGGGTTTATGTCACAAGTAGTTGATCACGTTATGGGACTCAAAGACGCCTACGATGGCACGCCACTCTACGGGCCTGCAAAGATAATCGTAAACGCAACGTGGGGTGTCTTTGGCGACTCAGATAGCTACGGAAAGGGATATCGGCTATTCGATTGGCGGTTGGCCGAGTCCATTACGCTGTACGGGCGTAAGACGATCCAGTACACTGCATCGAAATATGTAGATGCCCTCAACGACCTCAAGGACGAGTACGGATACGATGGAAACAATGCGTATCAGGTCGGCGGGGACACGGATAGTGTAATGACATCCATCCCGTTTATGGACGCCGATACGAGAGCAGATCAAGCACAGATCGTGGATCTCGCTATCGAGGCGTGTGACATCGTGAACGACTCGTATGACGACTTTGCGGACGAGATGTTCAACTCCGATGGCGAGTATATGGAGTTGGAGATCGAGTCGTATGCGCCGTGGCTGTTCGTTCCGAAAGGCGTTACCAAAGAGAAGGCCAAAAAGAGGTACGCAGAGATCATCGCGTGGGACGAGGGCGATTGGTACGACCCACCCGAGTTTTCCGTCACGGGCATCGACATCGTTCGCTCCGACCGTGCTGACGTGACCCGATCCGTCCTCGAAGACGTAATCACAACGATTCTTCGAGAGGACGACAAAGAAGTGGCTCGAAACAAAGTCTATGAGACGATTAAATCGAAGGTCGATGCGATAAAGAACGGTGAAATAGCCAATTCCGAAATTGCTCGCCCGAAAGGAATGTCGAAAGAACCGACCGAATACGGGTCGGTCGATGACACGCCGATGCCGACCTATCGTGGTGCCAAATACGCGAACCAACACTTCGAGTGGGAGAATCTCGGTGAGGGATCGAAACCGCAATTGCTCTACATCGACCGCGTTCGAGGCGAGTACCCATCGAGTTACACAGCAGAGACGAAGGAAGATGGGCGCACGGTCGATGCAATCGCCTGTGAGCAGCCTGACGCCGTTCCAGATGCGTTTGTGGTGGACACATCAAAGATGATTGAGAAAGTCCTTGAAGACCCACTCACGCCGATCTTAGAGGCAATGGGGTGGTCGTTCGATGAGGCGCTATCAGACTCTACGCAAGTGGGAATAGAAAGCTTTATGTAAACGTAGGATGTATATGTTCGTGTATGACAGAAGTATTCCACTCAAACGCACAAGTGTCTGTGTGGCTCAAACACGAACGTGAAGACAATCCGCTACACGACGGTCGTGCTATCGAGTACACAATCACAATCGATGACGGACTTCCGTCGTCGTGGCAACGAACACTATACGAGGACGGTTCAGTGCTGGCAACACATTCATCGACTAACGTAGGCGCTGTGCCACACTACGTTCGTGACAACGTTGAGGAACAGATGATACCGAAAGGCGCGTGGCCTGACCAATAATATTCCGAAGCCTTTATATACGTAGCGTTCCTATATGCTGATATGGAACGCGATGACAATAGCAACCGAGACGTATTTCGTGATATCATTACAATCGGTGGGCACGCACCAACAGAGCTTCCCTTGGGTGCATATTGATGCAGAAGACACAAATAGACCCCGATACGCTCAATCGAGAAGACTGGAATAGCCTCAAGGCCAACTACTCCAAACACGACATCGCGGAAGCCTACTTTAAAGGTCGAGTCGATCAGATCGGCCTTCACGTCGAACAGTGGGGTATCGATGAACGTAACAACGACAACGGCCTGATCTTCGACAATAAGATGGATTTGCGGCTGTGGGAGCCGATTGACGGTCAAGAACCGCCGTCGCAGTGGCCGAGTGACTATTGTGACGGCGTTATGCACCACTACGGAGAGGATGGTGAGAGATGGAATTTGCGTGGCGTCATCGACGTAAAGTCCAAAACAAACAGTGATTGGTTCGGGATCTGCAACCTCCGTCACTACATTCACTACGCCGAGTGGGCACGCGAGTACGATGTGCCCGTGTTTATCTACTTCACGATGGTCGATACGGATGCGGAATCGGTTGGCGAGCAGAACGTCCTCGTACCGATCGAACCGTTCGAGTATCTCGACACGTACGCAGATCATTATGATCGAGACTCGTCGTTTAGTATGGACAATCTGTACGATATCGAAGACGACTCGCCGCAAATCGAACGGGCGTTTCGGGCACCAGATGGCAACGTAGTCGTGAAGTTCGAAGAACGGTTGTGGGAAAACTTTGATTGGTTCGTGGAGAACGTACTATGACTGCTAACAACACGAGATAATCATATATGAGTCACGCAATGTGTCGTTATTACGGGCACGAGTATCACAAACACGATCTGCTTACCTCGAAGGCCAAACACGGCTATCGGATCGAACGATGCAGTCGATGTGGTGACACTCGTCGTGTGTGGAAAGGATGAACGAAGTGAGTCGTTTCCGCACCGATTGACACGAAGTGTCTGAGATTTGGAAAGGGTAGATCGGTCCTAATTACAATTCTGTCTTTTTCGAAACTCTTTTACGTCTATAACCCGTAGTAATGGTTGATGACGGACGTAGACGAACAACTACAGCCAGCAGAATACGGAACGGTGCGGATGGACGGACAGTACTCCCAAATTTCGACACTGCTATTGGAAATGGCGGAAGATATCGAACGACACGGAGAGGTTCACGCGAACTTCAAAGACGTTGATGGGGAAGTCGAGTGTCGTTTGGGGACGACTGTCATTCTCCCGTATGGAGTCAAGGTCTTCGACGGTGACCAGTGGCATCCGTTCACAGAGATGCAGCTTATTGGATGGGACGTTCCGATGGAGGTGTATCACTAATGGCGGGCGTCGTTGTTTCGCAAGGCGAAGACGCTACCGTTCAGAAGAACGGTGATTCGTGGGATTATATGTCGGTTGGCGATGGCGTCGTTATTGTTCGAATTTTGGACGAAGATGATGAACCTATTGGTGTCGAATATCCACTTCACTCGGTGTCTCAGATCGTTCAAGTGTCCGACGAAGACGCTGAAATGTTGGAACGAGAACTGTCGTAATTCGAAACACTTTTCTTGTTAGAGATCCTATATACTATATAGGATGGACTATCGACAACTGAAACAATCCGTTGGAACCGAACCAACGCTGTTGTTTGGCTGTTCGCCACCAGACGAGACGATTGGCCCGATTAAACCAAAATCGATCCAGTACGGCGTGCAGCACACGCCCGTTGGATACCGATTGGGTACGAAAATGGAGGCCGCGTTGTTCCTTAACTTCGACACGTATCGGACTGATCTGCCACCGTGGGAAAAGGTCAGAGAAATCGTGTTAGCCAACAAGACTGATGGGCAAAAGTACTGTGCGACACTTACGGATATCGGTGATTGTTCGATGGCGACGACGGGCGATCTTAAAACCGTTTCCGTTGTTGCGGGCACGATAGTTGGTGGACTTGAACAATTGTCGATTATTGACCGCTCGAACGTTGGTCGTGGCTTCCAAGGTGATACGTATGAGTGATGTGTATCGACGCCGAGAAGACGCCGATTATGTAATTAAGAAACTGTCAGAAGGTAACACAAACTGGATATTCGAAGACAAACGTGTTGGACATAAATTTGTGTTTACACACGTCCAACCACACGGCTTCAAAGAGTCCGTGTTTCTTCGAAAACTATCACCATACGAACGACAAAACGATCAAAACCTATCGACGGGTAACAGAGTCGCCATTTTAAACAAAGAAGAACTACCGACGTGGGTAATTGCGGAGTTTGAGTCGATTCACGAAGATGGCGATCTGACGCCACAGACCGATCCACGTTCGATAGGTGATTGTTAATGGGGAAAGGCAAACGGTATGAATTAGCCATCAAAAACGCCATCAACGAAGACACACGGCGCTGTGTGAAGGCGCATAGACCAGACTTTTCTGGATCGAGTACGGGTGAAGTAGCCGATGTAATGGTGGTTTGGGAGAGTGAAATAGAACGAAACGTTGCGTATTTGGAACTAAAGAAACGTGACGCCTCGAAGCGCGGTAACAGAGCTACGGTAATGAGTGGCTCATCCGATGGCGATAGTGGCCTCGATGAACTACAGTCGTTGCTTGCCCAAACGCCATCGTGGACGAGCAGATACGTCGTGTTCAAGTTCCCGAACACCGAACCACTGATCTACGAGGCTCGCAATTTCGAACAGTACTTGACTGATGGCGACTACGATGACGATATCGAGTACTTTGGCGCTCGATTAACGCCCTCGAACAACGTATCGATACGCAAACCCCTACTGTCGGAGGCGAAATCCGCATCCGCAGCAGACGCCGACCACATCGAAATCTGTAAAGCAGTTGGGATCGAAGACTACTACCACACAACCAATGAGTGACCAGTGTCCAGAGTGCGGATACCGAGATGGATTGGAAGTCAAAAAGAAAGTCGAAGAAAACGAGGTAATCGGAGGCGGCAAATACTGTCCAGACTGCCAAACGGAATTTGATGAAGATACAGTTGTCCAGTGGGATAATCTTGAGTTTCCGATCTGGATCTCAATAGAGTCATACAACGACGACTGGCAGATGTACAGAGATTTTCTGTATGAGTCGAATCTCTACGACGGCGACTATAACGGGATTCCAAACGCGAGGCAAATGAAATACTGTGTTTTTTCAGTTTACTTCAAAGTCAACGAAGATGGGTCAATAGATGGCCCATACGACGAGAAGTACGGCGAGTTGATATAGCCGCTGAGACGACGCTGACGCTATTCATTTTTGTTGCGAGAGGGAATCATCGGATACACAAAACAACCGTCGTGAGCGTCGTCTGAAACGCCTTCAATAGGAACTGACGAATCCGCCGACCATCCGAATACGGTTTTCACCGTACCAGCCACTATATTCGGATCGGCGGTGTTCCCACCACTGTTCCCACTCGGTTCTCTGCCCCCGAGACTGCGGTACACCACGAACGTGTCCACATTCAATACACACCTTATCGTAATCGTATTCGACGTAGGTGTCTTCGCCGTCACAAATCGGACACGTCATTAGTTCCTCGTCATCGTACTCAACCGATGGTGCTGTCTCAAGTTTCATATTCGAAGTCCTCCACAAGTGCCTCGAATTGCTCGTATAGTTCGGTGTAGGAATCCGACCAGTACTTCGTTTCGTGAACATCGCGTTTACCGACTGCTTTATCTGACGTGTGTGCAACAGCACAGCCCGTTCGTGGATGTGTTCGATGCACTTCGAGTCTATCGACCGCGATATTCATCTCCCGTTCGATTGCTTTTGCGTAGGCAGCCCCTTGGACTTGATGTTTCTCGTAGCAGCCTGATGAGCTTTTGAGATCCGCCACGACCGTATAGCCATCGGGGTCTTCGTACACCAGATCGACTTGACCCGCATAGCCGACCTCGGTATCGAATAAATACTGTTCTGCGGTGATAACAGTGTCGGAGTTTACACCGAGGTCTGCCCACAGGTCGAGTTGGGCGTGTTTAAAGAACGAGACATCGGCTTCGACGCGTTCGATAAGGCCTTTGGTGTAGAAATCGTGTGGTCGATGTGGTGGATACGCGTCGTAAAACTCGCCCCACGAATCGACTGTGCCGCCGTATTTTTTCGTATCACCCTTCAACACCGAATACAACACGTCTCTCGGCGTTGCATCGTGTATTTCGGTATGATTTGACCCATCGACCTCAACGCCATCAAAAACGTACGTGTCGTCGTCCTCTATTACGTCGATATTGTTGAGTACAGCCAACGAAGATGCTTCGTCATCAGTCCACTCGATATCCGCCAACTCCGATAGGGCATACCAATGAGATAGGGTACCAAGATTACGGGAGTACCAGAACAGATATTCGTGGTATGAGTTATCGTCCGTTCCATCGTTACGGTCTTGCCAATTGTAGAGGCCACTCTTGTCGTCTTCGAGTGTTTTCAAAACCGTTGTAACTGATGGCAATTTATGACCGTTATAATTGTACAATCGAACGTTGATCTCGTTTGGACCAACGCCGTCTATCACGTCTCGACTAATACCATCCATATAATAGTTGTTAGGGGACGGTACTACTTATGTGTTACGATCCGTGTCGAGGTTGAATATCTTAGTTGCGATTTGGTGAACGCCGTTCTTTGCGTATCGTGCCCACAGATACGGCGATGTGAAAGCACAAAGCAGTGCAAACCACAGCGGCACGTGTTGACTCAAGAAATCGAGGCTTGGTTCAAATCCGTATGTCATTGTTCGTTGTATAGGATGTTGTTTCGCTCAAAGATGTCCCTAATTCTATTTGTGGGATCTTCGAATTTGTAGTTCGGTTCGGTGAGATGATCCATTCCCTTCCGAACGGACGTTTCGGTGTGGCTATATACGTCTGTATAGCCGTCTTTGGTGTCGAATAACGTGACGTGCTGTTGCCATCGTGTGTGAACGGGGTCGAGTACGTAGGCACCGTTCGCCCACTGCTTACCACCACTGTGATGTTTTCGATAGGCTCGACACGATGCCAAATTACGTTGGAAGCCTTCAGCCGACAGCACTTGTTCTATCGTATCTGAATCTGCCTTGGCATCACATAGCAAATCTTTTGCAGTCTTTTCGACGGTGAAGCTATGCCAGCGTCCAAATAGGCTCTCAGCGGCTTCGTATGCAATTCGTCTGTCGTTTTCGACCCAATCATCGTCTGGACCAAGAAACCGCTCTACGAAGCGTACAGCGGTTCCAAATGATTCGATGATGCTATTCATATTATTGTATCAAGTACTTCAAATTTAAACCGTCGAAGCGGCTACTGGCCATCACCCGTATTTATTTCATTGTAGGCCGAATGAAAGAGGTGTTAGAACCTCACTCAGAGTAGATCGTTGTCCTCGGGGATCGGTCCCGTCTCAGCGGTAACTGTTTCCCCGTCATAGTGGTAATCTACTGAGACGTTATCTTCGGTCACATTAGGCCACTCACTATCAGGGATTTGTGCCCACTCGTCGCCTGATTTACTGCCGTTGTATATTGTCATAATACGCCCGCTACCGTCCGTTTTGATAGATTTTGTCATTGGTTCGTCTCCCTTTGTGTGCTGTAGTTGCCTGTGAGTGTGCTACCTGCCACCTGTGGTTGCTCGTTGGGTCCACGATATAGCGGTATCCATCCCACACTATCGGCCACGTACAAGCGAGCAAACCGCTCAACTGCATCGATTGCCCGCAACGTATTGTCGTGAGACCCGACATATACCACTCCATCTACGACCGTCGGTGAGGAGAACACGGTGTCTGAGAAGCCGCTAAACGACCAAATCTCTGTGCCGTCGGACGCGTCGATTGCCCGCAACGTATTGTCGTCAGACCCGACATATACTACTCCATCTACGACCGTCGGTGAGGAGAACACGCGGTCTGAGAAGTCGCTAAACGACCAAATCTCTGTGCCGTCGGACGCATCGATTGCCCGCAACGTATTGTCGTAAGACCCGACATATACCACTCCATCTACGACCGTCGGTGAGGAGAACACGGGGCCTGAGAAGCCGCTAAACGACCAAATCTCTGTGCCGTCGGACGCATCGATTGCCCGCAACGTATTGTCGAAAGACCCGACATATACCACTCCATCTACGACCGTCGGTGAGGACCGCACGAGGTCTGAGAAGCCGCTAAACGACCAAATCTCTGTGCCGTCGGACGCATCGATTGCCCGCAACGTATTGTCGTCAGACCCGACATATACCACTCCATCTACGACCGTCGGTGAGGAGAACACGGGGCCTGAGAAGCCGCTAAACGACCAAATCTCTGTGCCGTCGGACGCATCGATTGCCCGCAACGTATTGTCGAGAGACCCGACATATACCACTCCATCTACGACCGTCGGTGAGGACCGCACGGGGCCTGAGAAGCCGCTAAACGACCAAATCTCTGTGCCGTCGGACGCATCGATTGCCCGCAACGTATTGTCGAGAGACCCGACATATACCACTCCATCTACGACCGTCGGTGAGGACCGCACGAGGTCTGAGAAGTCGCTAAACGACCAAATCTCTGTGCCGTCGGACGCATCGATTGCCCGCAACGTATTGTCGTCAGACCCGACATATACCACTCCATCCACGACCGTCGGTGAGGACCGCACGAGGTCTGAGAAGCCGCTAAACGACCAAATCTCTGTGCCGTTAATATTTGTCCGTTTGGCTATCTTAATGCGCTCATCAACGGGTTCTGCATTATTGATAGCCGAGACGGTTGTGATCCGTGCATTGCCTGTACTGACCGTGGCAGCATCTATCGAATTAGGTGATAAATCATCTTCTTGATGTGTTCGATTAGACAAATTGTTGTGGTCTATAGTCGTTTCGTCTAATCCAATAGTTTCTGACCCACCAAGCTCAACATTTCCACCACCAGTTAATTTTTCATTTGTATTAATTGTAACAGAATCGTTTTCCAAACGACTTTGTGGAATATATGTGTTAGTTTCATCCCACACAATTTCTCCATCTGCTGCAACTAAATTTCCTTGGAGACCACCACCATCAACTATTGATTGTGCTTGATCTGCATTATCAACAGTTCCATCTTCGTTACTATCGATATCAGTAAGTGCGTCACGAGTATCGGTTTCTAACCGTTCGACGTTGTGCCACAACGCATCAAGGTGCTTTTCGTTAACTTGATCGCCGCCCGTATAGAAAAATCCATCGGGCGGAAATTCACCTTCTTCACCCCACGTCGGGAATCGGTTGTCGATAGTCCAAGCCATTTGTTTCTATATGAGTAGTAGTCGTGGTTTTCTCGCACGATCAAACCACTACAGAGTTGCGTTCACGAACGCAACGAAGTTTGAGTTTCTTATGAGTTAACTATTCTAAAATATCTTCTGACAACGTTCCACCTTCGTCTATATCGTCAGCAGTAAGTCCTTTTGTTGGATCGTCTCCTTCGCCATCTTCTTTCAACTGTAATGTTCCGCCTTCGACAACTTCAACTCTGTGACCAGCAGGAACTCCTTTTTCTAACAGCGAAACAATTTCTTCGGCTGTAAATCCAACAGAATTATATACATCCCCGTCAGCACCAACAATTACTGTTGCTGGTTGGGATTCATATGGTGTGTTGAAGTTTAGATTAGCAACGTCTGTTTGGAGAACGCTCGTACAAAACTCAACATATTGGTCAAACGTTGCGCCCATAGTTGAGGCACGAAACGTTGCTTTGATTCGAGCACGGTATTTTGCGTCGGACTCGTTGCTTTTCCGTTCGACGTTTACTAACTCACCAAACTGGTCTAATTCAGCACCCGTTGCCGAGTTGATGTGCGTTTGCTCGTACAGTGACTCAATGTCGTCATCGACACTATTATATGAACTTAAGAGTGCTTTAAATAGTGTGTGTGTATTCGATCCGCCAGTAAACGCAAGTGCCGAGTCCCAATTCTGTTCGGCGTATCGGATATTTCGTTCGTCTGGAATGTCGTTGTGAACCATTATCGTTCTCTCGTGTTGATTGTAATGGTCGCATCACTTGCGTCGGTCTGTGCCACTTCGTTTTCACCCACATCAATAATGTCAAGACCATCGACCGTCGTCGTTGCAGGCGTCGTTTCAATCGGCGTTCCATCGACAGATTTGTCGAATCCAAGCACGCCGTTATCGTCACCAACGACAATATCGCGGATCTTATCGACACGCACGTCTTCGCCAACACCGATCCCAATCGTAGTCGAATCGTTCGATAACGTGCCACCGACGTATTGGGTTATCTGATCTCGAATGTCGTCATCACCGATGTATGAATCATCGATAACGACATCCAGACTCATCGACACGTCGAGCTTTGTCGGTCGAGAAAACGTAATATCTCTCGTCTGTCCATTCGAATCAGCAGTGACGGTTACGGATACCGCAGTACCATTCGCACCGCCATAGTCGCGTGCTGTGATGGCCTTTTTGTCGAATAGTGCGTTCGCCACGTCTTCATCAGTACCACCATAGACGACCGCCTCGAACGACACGGATGGCAGTCCACCACTACCCGTGTTGTCGATGTCAGTTTTGTTCTCGTAGACGGTGACGGAACTAACATTATCGACGTTGTTCGTCAACTCCGCAACGATTGCATCGTGGGTTGCATCACCACCACCAGTGACCGCTTCAGAGGCTCGGTTCCGAAGTTCCGAGTCGGTTTCTTCGTCCGTTCCGACAGCAAAACTATTTTGATCGCGGTCTTCGTATTGGGGATCGCCCGTAGGATACAGATTCGTCGTTCGATCGACGTTCGACGGTGGTGAAACGAGTTGTTGAATCGAGTTGGCACCGACGTTGCCTTCCACACCGCCTTCGATGGCACGGATATTGGCGCTCACTTCCGAAGTGGTATACCAATCGAACGACTTACTACTGTTCGCATCGTTGGACTTAAAGCCCGCATAGCCTCGTGTGTACGTATCGTCGTCGCCGCCCAACGTCGATAACTCATTTCCATCGGCGTCGGACACGGTGATGCCGATATTGTTCGTTATCGACCAGTTAATTTCGACCTCGTGAAATTCGTTTGCGGTAATTGTTGTCGCAGCAGTGTCAATAGTACTCGTAACCGTATTGCCCTCGACTACTTCAAGCCGTGTTTCTTGGGCAGCTTCATCGAAAACGATTTGATAGTAGTTCGACGCATCGAACGGGTCCATTCCGAAAATGACGGTCGGCTCCGTACCCGCAGTTGGACGCACGTCGCAGTGATACACCGAGCCTTGTTTTTGCTCGATGTCGTCTTTGTAGATGACAGCGCCGTCCGTGGCGTCCATTGTAAGGACGTTATCGCCGTCTGTGGCCGATCCATCGACGTTTACGGTGGCTGCACCAACGTCGCCACTGTAGTCGCTTAGATCGCCGCTCTCGAACGAATCAACGAGATTCATAACCGCCACTTCGCTCGTCTCGAACTGGATGGGTTGTCCTTCAGTTTGGACCGTCGTGCCGCGTTGAATCACGTAATCTTGGTCGGCCTTATCGACGCCGATAAAGCATTGGACGCCTGTCGAATGGATCGCAGAACGACGCTGAATCCCGATAATCGAAACCACGTTATCGAGGTCTTCACCCGTTGCGGTATCGAGGAAAGCAGCATCGTAGACTTCCGCAATCGATTCTTCTTGATTGTCAGCGAGCGTCGAGGCGAGAACAGCAGTCAGCGTCGAGAACACTGACGACTGCGTGAGGTCGATATCGGCCCCAAACTCCGCTCGCAGTTCGTCTTCGAGGTCGTTTCGAATCTCTGCTTCCGTCTGTTGTCTGTATGAACCGTTTACGATTGGCATTATAGTATCAACTCGATTGTGAAATCTTCATTATTTGTCACAACGACATCCAACTGCACCGCACCCGTGTCCGTATTGTACTCGGCCACCGATACGTTAACGACGTTTTCGATTTGTGGATCGGACTCCAACGATGTACGGACACGTTCCTCTAACAAGCCAACGTTTGTACCCGTCAATCTCCCACCCGAGAACTGCTGTGCTTGGTTGAGCACGTCCAACGCAGTCGATTGTTCTAACTGCTCAATGCCGCTAATCGTGGCAAGATCGTTTGCACCGTCGAGGAACGTGTCCAAGTTTTCATCTACTCGTAGGTCAGTAACCATTAAATACCATCTCTCCGTACCGTAAAGTCATTTGTTCGTGGATCACCGAGTAATGTCTTATCCGAACCACTATCTTGTCGAACCCGTGCTGTAACGGTATCTCCGTCTGATAGTTTTTCGTTGTATGAAATGTCCAACGATAGTTCCTCTTTAACGACGCTTTGGCGGGCCTTTCGTTTAACCAACTCGTCGTTCACGAATAACCCAATATTGTACGTGTTGTTCTGACCAGCGTTCGGGAACAGACACGACGCTGTAATATTGTACGACCCGCCTTCTTTGAGTGTAAACGTATCAATATTGTACAAATCTACGTCGTCGTATTTTTCACTATTATACTCGATTATTTCAAACGTGTCACCACCACTGATCGTTTGATCCGTCGTTTTTTCAATCGAGGCTGTTTGGCTGTCAATATCGACACGCTGTTGTTCAGCAGTGCGGATCGAAATACGCCCGTCGTCGTGAACAGTGACGTGGGAGCCGCTGTGGTTGCCGAGTCGAATATCGCCAACGTCGTAGGATGGCAAATCAACATCGCCGTCTTCGACACGATCTAACGCATACCACGATCCGACTACCCACGGTTTGTCGGACTGTGTAAAAAGTACAGCTACGTCATCGCCTTTCGAGGGAATCCAGACAGATCCAATCATCGGCGTCAGTACGGGTGCCAAATATGATGTGCCATCGCCGTAGACGCGAATTCGAACCGTATGGAAGCCGTTACAGTCGTCACAGCGAGCATTAACAACTCGTGCTTTTGAGATCGGCATCTGAATGTCCTTCGACGTGTGATTTCGATCTCGGGTGTAGGGGTTGGATGGGTTATTACGAGCCATAAACTTGTTTATTGGTCGTCATTATGTTTCTCGGTATTCGGATTCGACGTTTATTAGCCGATCCTCGACGGCGATAGAGACGGTGAGATCCGTACTATACTGCTCACCGACGTGGCGTTTGTGATGGACGCCGTTTACTTCCCACTCGATTGGTTGGGCGTTTACATTTTCGTACGTTTCGTTGCAAACTGGGGTCGAAACGATGTAATCGAACGGTAGTATGTACGGTTCGCCTTTAATTGTAATCGATCCTTCAGTTTCCTCGGCCAAGTGTTTTCGAAACTCTTTAATTGCAGCGTTTTCTGCTCTATCAAGAAAGATGTTGTCGGACTCAATCGGTTGGGCCGTATATTCGTATCCGCTTGCACGTTCCAACAGTGGTGTGTATTGAACCTTGACAAACGGATATTCTTCAGTATAGGCACCGACAGACGACGCTTCACTAAAGTCGTTTAGTCCGAAAATACTGTACCGTTCACGGAACGTTGTCCCTTCACCATACAGTTCCAACGTGTTAAACGGTTTTATATCGGCCAACGCATTGTTATTGAGCGTTCGTACTTGCTCGAAAATGTTGTAGTTGTGCGGTGGCAAGTAGTCTTCGGGAATCGTGTCACCAAGTTGGAAATCAGCTTGATCTCTTTCGGCCACCGTCGTTGTGATGAAATCGTCACTAATGCCATCATCACGACGCTCTGCTTCTTCCAACATTGCTGCACCGCGTGCTTCCTCTTGGACATCTCGCCAATCATCGACCGTCTGTTGGTCAACGAAGTATCGACGGTCGTAACTGTTCGTTGCAGCGCCGTCACGGATAGCAGACGCATCGACAACAAGAACGGGCGCATCAGCAAACGGTTCGAACCACCATCGGCCATCAACAAGCGACGTGACCCACTCCATATAGTCAATCATATTGTGACGGTTAATCTGGAACCGCTTGTTGCTATCGAGAGCGATTTTGTCGATGATAGAGCGGAGTGAGTCGATTGCATCGCCAACGGTTTCCGAAAGCGGGTTGATGATAGATTCCCACGCCCATTGACTGCCGATACTCCGAACCGCCTCACTCTGCTCTGCCACGTCTTCTGTCTGTGGGATCTCGGTACGAATATTGGACTTTTTCTGTGCTGGAATGTCAGTAATACCGAACACCGTGTAGTTTATTATATCCCACGGCGTTCGGTTTTGAATACCCACTTTGTTGCCGTTCTCATCCGTGCCTCGAACCGCAAACTCCAACGCCGTATAGAGACTCGGTTTGTTAAATCCGTTCGAAACAGCAACACCTTTCATCAGATCAGCAACGTCATACACCCAAAACTTGCCTGTCCCGTTGTCAGATGGCCCAACACCACCGACATAGCCGTGATGGGCTATCTGCCATTCGTTATCGGTTGTTGGAGAGTCGTCCCAAAAGTATATTCGGCACTTATCATACGAATCGTTCTGTTCTTCGAACCCGTTTTGGCTGCGGAACCCGTTGATGAACTGTACTATCGAGACGCCACCCCACTCCATCGGAAACTGTACTTTGGCTGTCCGAGTAATATCTGCTGGCCCGTCTTTGTTAATCCACTCGTCAACACCGCTAACGGGAATCCGTATCCACTTATCGTCTTGGCTGATATCGACAACCGTTTCAGGATTTGATCCTTCTCCTTTACACGAAAAATCCAGATCAACGGGTGGCAACGACTCGGCTTGCGTACCAACAAAATCGTCATCGCTGACAGTAAGCCCGCTACCACTCGTAAGTTCTTCAAGATTAACTGTTGTCATCTTGCTCACCCGTTTGGATCTGAAACACGAACGCTAACTTTTCTTCACCGTTTTCGATATAGTGTGTAATATCAGTATTTTGCTCAATCGTTAGTCTGCCAACGTATATCGGACCACTATGCACGTCGGAAATGAGTGTGGCATCGGCGTTTTCAAACGATTTTAGTTTCGGAAGTTGCTCGGACGTAATAATGCCCTCAATCGTCATCTCTGGTCCTTCATCGGCGTCACGACGTTTCTCCGTTTCGCCACAGACCGTCTTTGTTTGTGAAATGTCACCTTGATGATCGTACTCGACTCGTTGGGCTACTTTGGGTTTAAATACGTCATCGTCGTCTTCAGAAATGGCCCCATCGCCGTCAATTCTACCACGGACAATTGCTGCTTTTCGTGACAGTACTTCCTTCCGTATATATTGTCCGTTTTGGTCACGGACGCGTATTTCAGCCATTAGTTTTCACTCCCCGTCGTTCGTCCATTACGCCAACTTGCATACCGACCGTTCGATCTATCTTTGTTCGGATCACCACTCGACTCGATAATAACATTTCCGTTCGGACCCGTCACCGCAGCACTCGGGGCAGAAGGACCGCTACCACCACCGCCGTCATACGGATTGAATCCATCATCGCCTTGGGATGAGACTCTGTTAAACTCGCCCATCGCATCAGCGGCGTAGTTGATCGAATCACCGAGCGACGTGAAAGATGACGCCGCACTAAGTGCCATCGGGACGAGCACTGCTCCTAACACACCCAACGACGCTAACGTCAAGAACGCCGCTAACGCCTTGGTTGAGAACAGTATCGATGCTCCAAGTGTTCCACTTGCACCAGCAGCACTAATTGCAGCGGCAATATAGTTGTACAATCCAATTATAGCTTTCCCGATGGTTGTTGTCGCAAATGCGGTCATCACACTACCAGTTCTGACCAACGAAAGGAAGAAGAAATACATCGAAGATATTGCGGACGCCATTGCCGACGCCACAAACGAGTTGAGTGCGGTATTCGTAAGCGCAATTGCTGAGGCGAGTGCTAACATCGAACCGACAACAATGCCCAACATCTCGGGCGAGATACCGATCATTCTCAAGAACGAACCGAGGACACTCAACGCGTCCATAATGGCGTTCGAGACTATCGCAAACCCGATAGACATCTTAATAATGTACGGAATGGCCGAAATAATCGTATCTGCCATCTGCCCAATAGCGGGGATGACTTCCATTGTGAGACGCGTTAACGTTCGTAGTACTTGCGCGTCATCGAGTGCGTCACCAATGGCTCCAAAGACGGGCGAGAAGGCTTCTGCCATTGACGCCATCGCCGTCAGTACCTCGGGCACCCAATCCATCATAAACTGCCCGAACGCTCGTGCATCGTCCGTCAACTCCATTAACGCATCGCCTTGACGGGAGATCGCGTTGAAAAAGAGCGTCATTGCGTCGGCAGCGTCACGGAAGATCGGTTCGAGGCGTTCGGCTAACGGCGCAAACGCATCGAGGAAATCACGCCGAAGATCGTCCATCACTTCGGACAGATTTTCCATATCAAACTCACCGCCCTCCATTCCAACACCAAGTGCTCCGAAGCCAGCAATGGCGAGTAGTGCCGAGGCAGCCGAGATAGCAGCGGTTGCGAGTCCAGCAAGTGCTGTTATAACAGCAGGCACCGCACCGATGAAGACGAGCAGTAGCGGCACAAGACGGGCCAACATATTGTGCATATCGGTCATCCGAAGATCAAACGCACTCATTTCTTCCTTCGCGTCTGTTACGCTTTTCTTAAAGTTCCGTAAAACGTCTGCAAAATTTTTATCAGAATCCTCACCAATATTAAAGTCTCCAAGAGACGACATTGCTTGCATTGACATATCGCCAAAGTCGCCTTGTGGGATCACCCGCGTTGCTCGCTTGACATCAGTCGATATCGTTATACCTTCCGATGCGCGTAAGGCTGCCAACTGCGAACGAACTTTCGCAACCTCGCCACTCAATCCTTCGAGATCCACGTCTATCTCAAGATCGTTAGTGGCCTCAAATGCTTCCAGTTCGGTCGCTATGCGCGTTAGTTCTTGATCGAGATCATCAAGTCGCGTGTTGATATTGATGCCCTTAGAACCGCGTGTATCGACGCTCTGTATCTTGTCAGCCAAGTCGGACAGTTCTTGCTGTAGCTCTTGGAGGTTCGACAGCGCCGATGCGATATCGACATCAACAACGAGTTTAAGATTTTCTATGGCGGAAATGGGGCATCACCTTTGTTCTATGTATGTAGTAGTCTCAGATAGATCGAAACCTTTATTATCCTATAACCCCTACAACAATATGGGGCGGTGCGTGTGTGGGTTCTATTCCATAGAATCCCACAATCGAAGGAAACGTAGAATTACGTTTCCGATTAGGTGAGGGAATGTTGTTAGAACGGTTTGGACTGATTAAATTGGTTTGCTTGTTTAAGACCGTGTGGGTCTGAATGGGCCTGTTGTGGGTCTTCCTCGTGGTGGTCTTTTGCCATTATGTACACAAATCGTTGCATCGGTGTACATTCTTTGGCCGACGTGAATAACTTTCGACCATTGTCGTGCAACAGATACATTTCTTTCCCCATTGGCGATTCCGCCAACTCCCTCAGTTTCCCTCGTCGTCCAAGGTCGCTCCGAGAACCTTAATACCGATGGCAAACGACGTAAAGTCAGTCGAGTTGTCTATCATCGGGCCAATAATGTGGTCGTTCACGTATTCTTCAGCATCCTCGTTGGACGTACCACCATACAACTGATCAATGTCGTCAGTAAAGTTTGCCAATGCGTACCGAACGTCCTCCGCGTCTGGCTCGACACCGTATTTTGCAGCCGTCACAAGACCGTCGAACGTGTCCTTCGAAAGTGTATCGAAAATGTTAATATCAGCCGACTCGACTTCCGACTGTAGTTCTTCAAGCCGTTCACGTTCCTCACCCGAAAGATTGTCTTTGGACTGCAACTCGTCGTATTCTTCCATCAGATCCTCGGGCAGTTCACTCTGCAGTTCGTCAAGTTCGTCCGTGTCAACCAGACTCATCACTTCCCAAAACTCGGGATCGACCAACTGACGAACAGTTAGTTCGTGATGTTCGTCATCGACAACGACATCAATTTCGCCACGCCAATCAGCACCCGACTCGGTTTTATTACGAACTTCAAATAGGTCGCTCATTGATCTCTCTATTAAAGTAGTAGTCGTGGTTTTCTCGTGAAAGTAAAACCACTACAGAGTTGCGTTCACGAACGCAACGAGGTCGTAGTTATTATGAGAAAAGAAACCGACCGACAAAAAAAAGTAGTTTCCTATCAGCGTGTAGACTCTATGTAATCGAGTCTCACGATGGGAGAAAACGGTAGTTTTCGATCAGACAGTTCCTTGGTCGCGGCCCGTCGCAATGCCCTCGACTTGGAACTCAGTCGGGTCGCCACTCGAACCCGAGTAGGTTCGGGTACCAGCGCGTGCGCCAACCATCTTGTCCTTGTAATCCTCTGCTCGGATTAGAATCTCTAACTCGACGGAACGGCCCGTCTCGTCGGAAGCGAGATCCTGAAACAGATCGGCGTCTTCACCTTGGACCATAAAGGAGAACGTGTGTTCGATATCACCACGAGAGATGCCAAGCGGTTCGGAGTTACCGATGCCACTCAGCCCCTCAAGATCCTCCTCGGTGCCAAGCTCGAAGTCGTCAACGGTGATGGCAGCCGACGTACCGATCGTCGTTGCGCCCGTTCGAGTACCGTCCTCGTCACGTTCGACGCGACTCACGATCAGCGTCACGTCGTTCGCGTTAGTTGGATGCCACATTAGGCGACACCTCCGTTACGGACGACATCGCCAATGATTATCTCTACGTCGATAAAGTCCATCAGTCCAATCACATCGAGTCCAATTGTCATATCAACCTCAAAGTCAGTTGCGCCCTTTTCGACTTGGACGTAGTAGTCTTCGAGCAGATCGTCGTCGGACAACTCCTCGTACGAAGACGTATGCGACTCCCGAAGGAGCAGTCGATTGTCTTCGGTGTTCTTTTCACCAGTGAAGTTCTCCGAAATCTGTCTCGAAATCTCAGTCGCCTCGTCAACGATTTCCGAGGCGTAGATCCGTTCGAACTGCGGATCAGTCGAGGTCGTCATATCTTTAATGACCTTAACTCCACCACTTTCCTTGAGCGGAAGCACTTGTTTGTCAACAAGTGTCTGGATCTCAGTGTTGAGATACGACGTTCGCAGCGACGTGAATCCGTTAAGCGACTCGTAGGTGGTTGAGTCACCAAGTGCCTTGCTTGCTTGTTTGCCCACGAGTGCGCCGATAGTGTAGGCTTCTTCGGTTTCGGCAGCATCGAGATAGCCTCGTGAAGAAGCAACGACGGACAGACGACGATCGTCAAAGGAATCGTCGTACGTGTTCGCATCCGTCTCGGGCATCGCACCGATAAGACCGTGCATAAACCCGAAGTCAGTATCGTAACTATTGGCCTCGGTTAGCCAATCGTTGCCAAGCGATTCGTTGGCTGTCGCAACACCAACAATACGCGGCTGTAGTTCGGCTGCTTGCTTGATGGCACCCGAATAATCGCCGTACGTATAGTCGATCTCGTAGTCCGAGGACTCATCAGCCTCCCATTCGCCCGTCACGGGGTTCAGATTAATGGAATTGGCTTCGGACGGCGTTGCGATGTCATCCCCTTCGTCGTAGACGATGCTGACATCGACCGTTGTTGCTTCAGTCGTGTCGGTTGCGGTAACGTCGTGTTCTTCGTGAACGTTCGGATCAAAGACGGGCGCGTTATTGAGTGCACCGCTTGCAGCCCCCGAAACAACGTCCGTTTCTTCCGTTTCGGTCACGGGAATCGCATACAGCGTGCCAACGCCATTTGCGAAGGCCCCTCGACATTGCCGAGCCAGATCCGAGTTGTCACCGAACAGCGTATCGACGTTGTTGGAATTGGTAAGGGTCTGCACTTCACCTTCCGTTGCCGATCCTTCAGCAACGTTCATCTCACCAACGATGGCACCAGTTCGTTCAAAAGCGGCACTAACTGCCGTTACACCGCCACTCTTGACGGTCGCTTCGTATTGAATATTTCCGTATGTTTCGCTCATATATTACTCTATTGTTCGTTGTTCGTCAGTCGTTTGATTGATCGTGTCCATTGGGTCAAGTTCTTGTGTTTGTTGTCTGGTATGAAAAACCGAAATGTCCATCGCATCACCACGACCGCGTGGTGTGCGGTCTTCAAAATTGGTCGGCGTCGAGTCACTTACTGTGATTCGATACGCATCGGCGTTTACGTCGGATTCGTCGTTAATCGGATGTGCAAAGGATTCAAAATACTCTCTGATAGATCCGTACACATCTTCACGACGCAGTTCATCCGAGTCTACGATTTCGATGCTGAACACGCCTTCCATCACCGTCGAGTACGTCTCAAGCACCGTCCCGTCTTGGAGTGTTTCAGTATTCGTTGGTGCAGACCGATTGTTCATCGGAACCTCTCGATCCGCATATGAGTACACAACAGCGGGATAGGCTTCTTCCGAGTTAGGATACTCGGTAGTAATATGCGCGTCGTAGGTGTCAAGCACCGCGTTAATCGACGCAATAAAATCCTCTTTGATAGCTTTGCGTGTTGCCATTATCGTGCCACACTCCGTAGTGCGTTTTGGGCTGCTTCTTTAATGAGCAGTTCGTTGTCGAAATAGGCGGGTCGGAGAAACGGATGCGCGTAGTTACCTTTTTCAATAATTTCGGCAGCGATGTAGGCCGCTGAGACAAAGTAATTGCCGCTTTTCGGCGTCAACGGCTTTGTTCGCATCCATTCCTCGATGTATTTTGTAAATCCGTAGAACTTCTCGTAGCCTTGCGTGTCCGAGGGATCGTCAGTGTTGTACGGAATGTCAGGACTCTCGTACGGGAAGTCTGAGGGCACTGAGTCGTACATATCAGGTGGGATCGGTTCCGAGCCTTCAAACGGCGTGTTCGTCTTGAGGCCGCTACCAAACTCAACCACAGCGGCGTATTCGGATCGACGCCGATTCACTTCGACGGCAAACTCCATCGACGTACTACCAATCGATTCGGTAAAGTCAGTACTTTGCATCAATTCGCCACTAACGTGTGGGTCGGACGCGATATATCCTAACGCATCTTTCCACATCACACGAACGGCGTTAGAAACTTTCCGCCGAAACTCGGTCTTAACGTCGTCTTGTACGTCATCGACGCTTTTGATGACCGAATCGATGTTCGAGGACACGCCGACTTTAACCGTCATTGTCGCCTCGTGAACGTGATTACCCAAAAGTCAGTGTTGGGTGATGCAGTACCATCGGGTTCGTCGTCATCTGGATGGCCAACGATGGTATCGATCTCGTATTCAACCCCACCGTGCGTTACTCGATCGTTGTGAGACAGATCTACCGTATCAGCAGCAACGCAAAGGCCGTTCAGTGCGCCGTCAAGCCGTTCGCCAACGACTTCCGTCCCAATACCCTCGTTCGGTGCAAACAGCCACAGCGACTCGATGTGCTCCGATTCGAGGCTTTGTTCAGTATTGCCGAGTGAGTTAGTCGTTTCCTCATAGCGGCGTATCTCCTTCGACGTGGCTCTTGAGGAAATGATACGACTAATGCCGCCCAACCCACGTCGTCTTGGAATGCCGCTCGATCTACTCATCCGATGTAATTACTCGTGTTTTGAAGCGGGAGATCGGTTCTCTTTTCGAACGTTACTTCGGACTCGCTCAACGCACGATCAGCCTCAGCACTCCACGATTGAATCTGTTGGGAACTGTCTGGATCGGCGTTCGAAAAGGAAATCGATTCGTCACCGATACCGTACTGGTCGATGTTAATGTTTTCGACGGCTTCTTTGGCCTTCATTGCTGTAATGGCAACGAGGGCCTGCCCGTACGCAACGTCCTCGTACCAGCGTTCCGAACCCGTCTTCATATACAAATGACGCTTGGCATCTTCAATATTGCCCGTCGCTTGCGTTGTCGGCCATTCGTCGCCGCTGTCTGCATACGACGTTTTATCACGGACGGCTGTCTCTAACGCAGCATCGTCCGTGATGGCAAATGATGGCAAGTCCATTTATAGTAGGGAACTGAATGTCGAAACGATTTCTGCCCCGTCCGCAACGAGATATCCAAACCCAATCAGTGCGATTTTTTCGAGTCTGGTAATTCGGGTTTCGTGATCTTCCAACGTCGCATCAACGTTCGATTGTCGATACGACGGATCGTACGATTCTCGTCCCATTCCCATCAGACCTTAGAATAGGGAACTGACGTTTTCGATCTTGATAGCGTCGTGAGCGATACTACCACCCGCACCGTCGTCGGTCTGGTGGGACCCGAAGCCGTATGCCTGTCCAGCACGCCAGTAGTACTCGTATTCGAGTGCGCCTCCGTTCTTCCGAATCGGCTCCTGAATAAGCGTCGGTTCGGGATGCTCGTACATCTCGAAGAAGTCGCCACCGTGGTCGGGGAGCAGCCACATCACGTCGTCGTCAGCCCCGTTCGAAGCAGTGGGGAGGTTGCCCGTAATGTCGAACTTGAGCGTCTCATCGGCGTCGGGCGCAGTCCGAAGCCCCGTGTGGCTCGGGATGGTAAACTCGCCACTGACGCCGACGTTATCGGAGTCGTCACCGAAGTTCGCCCACTGGGACTTGAGTGCGGCACCACTGTTCGCGTCGATGGTGTTCCACAGCGCCTCGACGTTGTGGGGGTACAGCGCCATATCCCATCCATCGTCAGCGTAGATGCCCGTAGTCTTGCCGTAGGCGACACGCTGAACGATGTTCGACGGCTGTCCACCGCTGTCAAGCCGATAGTTGTCGTAATCGGTGTTGGCGGCATTAATGACGTTTTCGTCGGGGATGTTGTCGTCCATCCACTCGAAAACGCCCTTCTGGACCTGATTGCCGTTCTCGTCACTAACGCCGAGAAGGAACTGAAGATCAGCCTGAATGTCGAACATCTCCATCACGGCGTCTTGGGCACGGCGAACCTTCTCGTTCGCGTTCCCAAGCTGAAGATCCTCCGCGTCCACGGTCATCCCGTGAGTCATACGGGGAATAATCACGTCGTCGCCCGTGTAGCGGACAATATCGACGTTACCGAGGACCTCACCAACGCCAGTCTCGGCGGTCGGCATATCGGACTGCGGGGCGACATAGATACCGTCACCCTCCTCGATACGCCGAGTACCCCGCTCCATCTCGGTCAGCGGGGCGATTTCACGACGAAGGCCACGACGGTCACGGCCTTCTCGCTCAAGCATTACATCTTCGTCG
>Ga0209965_1000064_pt1 | contig 33682 bp, 32 predicted proteins | sample SalPon2_B_H2O_MG_FD_185707 | JGI IMG/M metagenome (GOLD analysis project Ga0209965, IMG submission 185707) | Salt pond water microbial communities from South San Francisco under conditions of wetland restoration - Salt Pond MetaG R2_B_H2O_MG... | ecosystem: Environmental > Aquatic > Non-marine...
ATAACTGTCCATGCGGTGTGTGACCACTTAAAAATATCCGTTACCCACGCCGATCAGAGCCTGTGCTGGCGGTGTCGGATTCATCCCCGCGCTGAAGCGCGAGGCTTTCTCCTTGTACTTCCGTAACCGCGGACGGCCGGCGGCTCCTCGCCGCCAGCAAGTTCAAGCCGGCACGGACCCAACCCCGTTTCGAATGCGGCTCGACGAGTTCATCGAGTTCGAGGCGAACGAGCGCGCCGAGCGCCGACGCCTCGCGAACGAGAAAGACTACGCGATCCTCGATCACCTCGACTCCTTCGAGCGACGCTTCGAGGAGCACGTGTCCGACGACGCCGTCGTCGGCAGCGTCGCGCCCTCCATCTTCGTCGGCCGCGCGAACTACCCGACCGTCTCGACCGGACTGCTCTCGCCGGTCGGCCGGGAGGAGCGCGCCGCGAGCTTCGAGACCTCTGCCGGCTGGTACGACGAGGGCGTCTCCATCGGTGACGTGTTCGACCGGCGGACGAGCCTGCTCAACTCGACCCGCGGAGTCGACGTGGCGGACGCCGGAGCGACCGGGAACGTCACCGTCACCGGGGGCGGCCCGGCCGAGAGCGTCCACGACGCGTGGGACGGGTGGCTCGGGGTGCAGCGCGAAGTCGCGATCGCCGACCGGCCGGTCGACGTCGAGATCGGCCTCGACGGGTCGCCGGACCTCGACTTCGAGGTGGGAACAGAAGACATCAAGACGCCGACCGGCCCCCGCGCGGCGGCCCGGACCGCCGACCTGGGAGAGAACCCGCACGTCCCGCGGCCGGTGAAAAAGACGCTGGAGGACGACGACTGGCGAGCCGAGGGAGCGATGACGTACCTCTACCGGCGCGGGTTCGACGTGTACGACATCAACACGATCCTCTCTGCGGGCGCGCTCGGTCGCGGAGAAGACCGCCGACTCGTCCCCACGCGCTGGTCGATCACGGCCGTCGACGACACGGTCGGGCAGTACCTCCGCGGCTCGATCCGCGACGCCCCGACCGTCGACCGAATCGAGGTCCACCGCAACGAGTACCTCGGGAACGCCTTCTGGGTGATACTGGTGCCGGGCCGGTGGGAGTACGAACTCGTCGAGATGAAGGCACCCGGCTCGATATGGAACCCCGACCCCCAGGCGGGCGTCTCGCTCTCGGCCGCCGGCGAGGGGCGAGAGGGGCGCACCGGCTACGTCGAGGAGACCGCGGGCGCCTACTACGCGAGTCGCCTCGGCGTGTTGGAACACCTACACGACCGCGGCCGGCAGGCGAAGGCGCTCGTGGTGCGTCACGTCTCGGACGACTACTGGGGGCCGGTCGGCGTCTGGCAGGTCCGCGAGGCGGTCCGAAACGCCTTCGAAGGCGAGTTCGGAACCGCCGAGACCTTCGGAGAAGCGGTCCGCGGCGTCGCCGGTCACCTCCCGATCGGTTTGGGTCGCCTCCGGCGGAAATCGACGCTCGCGGCGGGGTTGCAGGCGAACCTCGGCGACTTCGTCGACGCCGGGTAGCCGGCGAGGGCCGCGAAGCGGTCTCGCCCCGAGCGTTTTTGCCGCACCGCCGAGTGGGTAGCGCATGGTGTCCGTGGTCCCCGCGTTCGGCGGCATCCCCGCCGGCCCCGAACTCGTGATCGTCCTGCTCATCGCCGTCCTCCTCTTCGGCGTTCCCCTCGTCGTCATCGCGGGAGCGGTCCTGCTGTTCACACTGCGTTCGGACGGCGAAGGGACGGACGCCGACCGCATCGCGGAGTTGGAAGCCGAGGTCGAACGGCTCCGCGAGAAGGTGAACGACGAGCCGACGGAACGCGAGGAAGAGGACGGGTTATAAATGAACGATGCGCTCGGCGCGCGCCTCAGTCCTCCGCCCAGTAGTACAGTTCCTCGCGAGGCGCGTCGCAGCTCGGGCAGTTCTCGGGGAGCGCGGAGCCGATTTCGCCCATCTCGCCGCACTGCCAGCAGCGCCACATCACGTAGGCGGTGCCGAACACGTCGCGGGCGTCGGTAAGCGTCAGCGACTCCGACCCGGACGGCGACGAGACGTAGAAACCGTCGTCGTCGACCCCGCGAACCGTCCCGAGCGGGTCGCCGTTCTCGTCGTAGACGGACTGGCCGATGCTCACGTCGATGAATACGGGCTCTTCAGAGTCCATGTGCGGGGGATACGCGCCGCTAACCCATAAGTGTGGTATGTGAACTCAATACACGAACACGAGGAGTCGCCGCTGACCGGCACGGAGGCGAGGAGAACGCGTCCGAGTTACGCGACCGGCGTCCGCTCGACGACGGTGCCGTTCACCGTCGGGTACTGCTCGACGATTTCGCCGTCAGTCAGGTCGCCGTCCTCGACCATCTCTTCGAGGAGCCACCACGCCACCTCGACGTGGTTCGATTTGACGGCGTAGAACTCGTCGGGGACGCCGAGCGCCTCGAAGCGCTCGGGGTCGGCGAAGGCCTTCCCGTAGACTAAGGTTCCGTCGTCTGTCACCTCGTCGAACTCGCGTCGGATGTTCTTGGCCATCCGCTTGAGCCGGTTCCGGTGTTGGGCGGCGTCCTTGAACACGGAGGTACAGAAGTACACCTTCTCGTGGCTCGCCATCTCGGAGACGATGGCGTCGTCTTTCGACCCCTCGACGGCCGACATGTGTCCCTCCTGGAGTTCGAACCCCTCCTCTTGCATCCGTCGGTAGTTCCCGTCGGACATCTCGAACTCGTTGATGTTACAGAACTCCGCGGCGCCCTCGTCTAAGAACTCGAGGAACTCCGGCTCGGCGCGGATGCCGGGGATCTCGAAGGCGGGCGTGAGCCCCTCTTCGCGGGCGATGTGGAGGATTTCCTCCCACTCGGTTCCGTGCATGTCGCCCCACATCTCCAGTGGCGGGTGGAACCGGATCTCGTCGAGGCCGGCCTCGGAGAGGCGGCGCATGTTCTCGCGCCCGCCCGTGATCCCGGTGTAGAGGTGGGTGTGGTGGTCCTCGCCGAACTCGTCTTTGAGCAGTTCGAGGTAGCGGCACGTCTTCGCCATCGCCTCCTGCGGTTCGCCGCCGGTGATGGAGGTGCCGAGCGCGCTCATGCGCTTGGCCTCCGCGATCACGTCCTCGTCGGACTCGACTTTCCGCTCGTTCGCGTACACGTCGGTGACGTTCTTCCGGTTCTCTCCGAGGGGGCAGTAGAAGCAATCTCGCTGATCGCAGTAGCCGTAGACGAAAAGCACCATCTTGCCGCCTTTAGCGCACTGTTCACAGCCCTTGGAGATCATCTACCTCTCTATATCGGCCGCGGCCTCAAAAAGCGTCCGAAGCGGATCCGCCCGTGAGACGGGTAGCCACGGCGCGTGACGCCCCCGAGTTCGAGCCGGCCGCGGACCGCGGCGCGAACACAAAGTATGTACCGCGGCCGTTCGGACCGGACGGCCATGACGACCGAACAGCCTGACGAATCCGCGGCCGAGAACCGTTCCGGACAACGCGCGACGACCCGCCGGCAGGCGCTCGCGGCGGTCGGTGCGGTCGGGGCGAGCAGCCTCGCCGGCTGTACCGCGCTCGACGTCGCCACGGGCGACGAGCCCGCCACGTTCAGCGCGGGGACGGCGACCGTCGCGGACGAGACCCTCTCCGAGACGGCGTACGACCTCAACGAGGTCACGGACCAGACCGTCAGCCGGGAGTTCGAGGTGGCCGGCTCGACGCGCACGGTCGAGGTGACGAACACCGTCGCGGAGTACGACAAGGCCGTCGAACTGTTCGACGAGCGCTATCAGGCGGCCGTCTTCGCCGCGGTGGCGACGCCGCAGGTCGAGGTGCTCGGCGAGGCGTTCAACCCGATCGCCGACCTCGACGCCGACGAGCGCGCCGAGCTGATCGCCGACCGCTACGAGGACGTCAGCGACCTCGAACGCGGGTCCGAGTACTCCACGGAGGTGCTCGGCGCCGACGCCGAGGTCGTCGTGTACACGGCCGACGCGGAGATCGAAGGGACCGGCGTGGCCGTCGAACTCGAGTTCCACGTCGGGGAGACGGTCGAAGCCGGCAGCGACTTCGTCCTCCCGCTGGCCGCGTACCCGGCGGTGTTCGGCGACGGAGAGAACGTCCGCGCCATGATGAACGGGATCGAACACGAGCAGGCGTGAGGCCGGCCGGATTGCCGGCGATGAGATTCCGTCGGCGCGGCCGCGACGCCAGCGCCGGCGCGGTCGACGAGTTCTGGGGCAGACACCGAGCCGAAAACATATGCCGACCCCTCGCGTAGCCCCGGACGATGCTGCTCGTCCTCTGTGTCGACCTCGATGACGACCTCGGTCGGAAGACGGGGATCCCCACCCCCGTCATCGGCGCCGACGACGTCACCGAGGCCGCGGTCGCGCTCGCGACGGCCGACCCGGAGGACTCGGACGTGAACGTCTTATTTCAGGGCGTCAACGTCCACGACGAACTGGCCGCGAGCGGCGAGGCCGTCGAGGTCGCGGCGGTGACCGGGGTCGACGGCTCCGACGTGAAGGCGAACCGCGCGGTGGGACAGGAGGTCGACCGGGTGCTCGCGGAACTCTCGACCGGCGAGGAGGTCTCCGCGGTCGTGATCACGGACGGCGCACAAGACGAGTCGGTCCTCCCGGTGATCCGCTCGCGGATGCCCATCGACGGGATGCGCCGGGTGGTCGTCCGGCAGGCACAGGACCTCGAATCGCTCTACTACACCATCAAGCAGGTTCTCGGGGACCCGGAGACGCGGGGGACGATCCTCGTGCCGCTCGGCGTCCTCCTCCTCATCTACCCGCTGGTCGTCGTCGCGAACCTGTTCGACGTTGCGGGCGCCGCCGTCCTCGGCGTGCTCTCCGGTATCGTCGGCCTCTACTCGCTGTTCCGCGGCCTCGGCCTCGAAGACACGGTCGACGGCGCGGCCGCGTCCGTTCGCAACGTGCTCTACACCGGCCGGGTGACGCTCGTCACCTACGTCGTCGCGCTGGCGCTCGTCGTCGTCGGAGGGGTCCAGGGGGTGGAGACGGTCGAGTCGGTCAGGGCCGTCCAAGCGGGCGCTGTCACCGCCGGCGTCGCCTTCGCGGCGTTCGTCCACGGGTTCGTACAGTGGATCGCGGTCGCCGGCGTCACCTCCAGTCTCGGACAGATCACCGACGAGTACCTCGCCGGCCGCTTCCAGTGGCGGTACCTCAACGCGCCCTTCTACGTGCTCTCGATCGCGGTCGTGTTGTACGCGGTCTCCGGGTTCTTCCTCCCGGCGGCGCCGGGCGTCACGTCGCTCGGGCTCTCCGACCTCGCGATGGCGCTTGCGGCCGGGACGCTCACGGCGGTGTTGAGCACGCTCGTGTTCGCGGTTGCGGAGTCACAGCTTCCGGCGGCGGACCCGAACTAATCGTCGAAAAAGGAGGCGGCTCAGCGTCGGGAGCGACTCACCGCGGCGTCCACTCGTCGCACGCGTCCATGTCGTCCATCAGTTCGTCGTGGTGACCGCAGTACGGCTGCATCCCCTGTTCCGTGCGCACGTAGTCGAACTGAGCGCAGTTCCCGCAGTACGTGTCGCCGGGGCCGTCGCGCGCGGCGGCCGAGACGCCGGGGGTGACCGGGCCGTCCGGTCCGGCGGGAGCGTCGGACCCGGCCGACCCGTCGTCGGCGTCGAGCGGGGACCGGATGTCGGTCGTGGTCGAACCGCCGTCGCTCACGCCGGCCGGGGTCGGTCTCGTCGCCCCCGCGCCGTCGCTCGACTGCGACCCCGAAGGAGCCGACCCGTTCGACGAACTGGACGACGGCGTCGACGCCGCCGAGTCCTGTCGGTTCGTCTGGGTCTCGACGTTACCGTCGGGCGTGCCGCCGAGGAGGCCGACGCCGCCGGCTCGGTTGAGTTCGGCGCGGTCGACTTCGATCACCTTCGTCTCGCCTTTGTGCGTCACCTGCATCGTGACGGTGCCGCCGGGGTTGTTCCGGGTCTTGAAGTTGGCGACGCCGACGAACACGCTCCACAGCGTCGTCGCCGCGCCGACGAAGTACAGGCCCGCGGTCGGCAGCGTCAGGTCCCTGAGGTCCGGTCGCGGCCCGCCGACCCACTGCGTGGGGTACGCGTGCGCGAACAGGGCGACGCCGAGACACATCACGGCCGCCCCGACGACGGCGGCGACGCGGGTGTTACGGTCCGCCGGCAGGACGGTCATTACGCCGAGCAACACGAGAGGGACGCCCACGCCGCCGAGCACGCCGCCGAGCTGTCGCGCCTCGCCGGAGGTGTAGCCGCTCGGGAGAACGACCTCCGCGGCCACGACGATTCCGGCGACAAGCAGGAGTGTGCCGGCGACGAACGATCCCACGCCCAAGTACAATCGACGCGGGTCGACCTCGGAGCGCCCCCGCCCACCGTACGCCTCCGAGAGACTGGTCATATGCGGCCTACGTCGTCCTCCCTGAAAACAGTATGTCAGACGTTCGCCCGCGGCGGGGGACGGAAGGCGGGTCGGCGGGGTGGGCGCGTCGCTCAGACCAGCGCGTCGACGTCGACGTTGGCTTCGAGGAGTTCGCCCATCACGTCCACGGTGCGCGCGTCGCGGGTTCGCCCGCCGCGGACGACGCCCTCGGCGCGGTCGATGGTCGTGACCGTGTCGGTGTTGACCGCGAGAACCGGCGTCCCGGCCTCGGCCGCCTTTCCGAGGACGGCGCCGGAGGGGCGATGCCCGCCGGTGAGGACGAGACAGGCGACGCCTGACGCCTCAAGCGCTGCGGTCTGGACGTCGGCGCGGTCGCCGCCGGTGATGACGGCCGCGTCGCGGGCGCGCCGGAAGTAGCGCAGCGCCTCGTCGCCGCCCATCGCCCCGACGAGGAAGCGCTCGACGAAGCCGTCGGTCGGGGCGTCGGTGAGCAGTTCGGCGCCGAGCTCGTCGGCGAGTTCCCCGACGGTGACCCCGGCCAGCTCTTTTTCCGACGGGATGGCGCCGAAGACGGTGATTCCCCGCGACTCGAGGAACGGGATCCCGTCCTGATCGAGCGACTCGAACGCGTCGTCGGAGACCTTGTTGAACACGACGCCGGCGAACCGGTCGCCGAAGGCGTCTGCGGCCGCCATCACCTCGTCGAGGTCGTTCGGCGACTCGTACCCGGCGACGAGGACGACCCGCGCGTCGAGCAGTTCGGCAACGTCGACGTCGGTGAGGTCGACGACGCCGCCGGTGGTCCAGCGACCGCCGCCCTCGACGAACATCTGGTCGTGGTCGGCGGCGAGGTCGTCGAACTCCTCGCGGACGCGGGCGTGGAGCGCGTCGACGTCTTGGGTGCCGCGGATCGCGCCCTCGACGAAGGTCGGCGAGTACACGACCGGCTCCATCTGGTGCATCTCCGCGTCTAAGCCGAGCACCTCGCGGGCGAGCATCGGGTCCTGGTCGAGCGTCTTCCCGACGTTCGACTGGAGCCGCGTCCCCTTCGGCTTCATGTAGCCGACGCTGCGGTCGCGTTCGGCGGCGAGCCGCGCGAGGGCGACGGTGATCGCGGTCTTTCCGGCGCTGTCTCCGGTCGCGGTGACGAGTGTCGTGGGTGTGTCTGTCATGGGTCGAGTTCCTCCGGGTCAACAGTAAGTCTCACGTCGACGGCGGCGGCGTTCGTGTCGCCGTCGGCGTCGGGCAGTGCGACGAGGGGGTTGATGTCGAGTTCGAGGATGGCCGGGAAGTCGGTGACTAACTGCGAGAGGCGGCCGATCGTCTCGACGACGGCGTCGACGTCGACCGGGTCGCGGCCGCGGGCGCCGCGCAGCAGGGGCGCAGACTGGATCTCTTCGGTCATCTCGCGAGCCTCGGGTTCCGAGACGGGCGCGACGCGGAAAGTAGTATCTTCCATCACCTCCACGAAGATGCCGCCGAGCCCGAACATCAGCAGCGGGCCGAACTGCGGGTCGCGGTTCATGCCGACGATCGTCTCGACGCCGTCGTCGAGGTCGACCATCTCCTGTACCTGCACGCCGAGCACGGTCGCGTCGGGCTGGTAGTTTCGGGCCCGAGTGATCAGGTCCTCGTAGGTGTCCGCCACGTCGTCGTCGCCGACGCCGACGGCGACGCCGCCGATGTCGGACTTGTGGAGGATATCCGGCGAGACGATCTTCATCACCACGTCGCCGTCGATGTCGGCGGCGACCTCGGCGGCGCGTTCGGGCGTGTCGACGATCTCGCCGGCCGGCGTCGAGATCCCGTACGCGTCGAGCAGTTCCATCGCCTCGACGCCGAGGCGGTTGTCGTCGCGGTCGCGTACGGTGTTGAGAATCTCGCGAGCGCGCTCGCGGTCGACGTCGAACGACATCGGCTCGGCGTACTCGCGCTCCCTGATGTCGCGGTACTGCGCGAGCGTCGCGAGGCTCTCGATGCCGCGGGCGGGGTCGAAGTAACAGGGGATCCCCTGCGCCTGCAGCTGCTGTTTCGGCTCGCGGGTCCGGTCGCCGCCCATCAGGCAGGCCGCGACGGGCGCGTCCATCTCCTCGCTGACCGCCTCGATGGCGTCCGCGAGGTCGGCGAAGTCGATCGTCGCCGTCGGCGCGGCCAGCACGAGGGCGGCCCCGACGTTGTCGTCGGCGACGGTGATCTCAAGCGCCTCGCGGAACCGCTCCACGTCGGCGTCGCCGATCACGTCGACCGGGTTGTGGATGTTCGCCTCGTCGGGCATCGACTCGCGGAGCGCGTCGCTCGTCTCGCTCGTGAACGACGCCATGTCGAGCGACGCGTCCCCGACCGCGTCGGTCGCCATCACGCCGGGACCGCCGGCGTTGGTGACGATAGCGACGCTGTCCGTGTCGGGGAGCGGCTGACTCCCGAGGATGCCCGCGGAGTCGAACAGCTCGTCGACCGACTCGGCGCGGATGACGCCGGCCTGATCGAGGCCGGCCTCGTACGCCTTGTCGGAGCCGGCGAGGGTGCCGGTGTGCGAGGAGGCGGCCTGCGCCCCGGCGCTGGTCCGACCGGACTTCACGGCGACGATCGGCGTGTCTTGGGTCGTCTCACGGGCGGCCTCGATGAACCCCCGGCCGTCCTCGATCCCCTCCAAGTAGCCGATGATCACGTCGGTCTCCTCGTCCGATCCCCAGTGGTCGACGAAGTCGGTCTCGTCTAAGACCGCCTTGTTCCCGAGCGAGACGACGTCTTTGAAGCCGATCCCGTTGTCGTTGGCCCAGTCGAGGACCGCGGTGACGAACGCGCCCGACTGGCTCATAAAGGAGAGCCCGCCGGGGAGCGCGTTCTCCGGACCGAACGTCGCGTTCATGCCCGAGGGCGTCGACATGATCCCGAGGCTGTTGGGGCCGACGACGTTCAGGTCGTACTCGTCGGCTAGCTCCGCGAGGCGTCGTTCCCTCGCGGCCCCGTCCTCTCCCGTCTCGCCGAACCCGGCAGTGATCACGACGACGTTCTCGACGCCCGCCTCGCCGCACGCCTCGATCGCGTCTAACACGATCGACGGCGGCACGACGACCACGGCGACGTCGGCAGCCGCCTCGGCCACCTCGTCGACGCAGGGCGTCCCCAGCACCTCGTCGTAGTTCGGGTTGACGGGAACCGTTTCGCCGTCGAAGTCGTCGAGCAAATTCGACGTGACGGCGCGTCCGACGGCTCCCTCTCGGGCGGTCGCGCCGACGACGGCGACCCGCTCCGGGTCGAACATCTCATTGAGCGTTCCCATCGGTACGTGAGTATTCACACCGACGGCTTAAGATCCGCGGGACCGTTCTCATACCCTGAACACTAATGAACGATCGTTCGCGTTGCCACGGATTGACTTGCCGATCAGGAAGGTGACCGGGGGGATCTGGGCTCGAAGTTGCGGAGTAACTACCGGAGGAATGTAGGGGGCGTGGCGCCGAGTTCGCCGGCGACCGCCGTCGCCGGTTCGCCCGTGGACGCCGGCGGGGGATCCCAGACGGGCGACGCCGTCAGTCGCGTTCGTCCGTCGGTTCGGGGTCCGAGAGCGAGGACCCGTCGGTCCGTATCCGGGTGTTCGGCTCCCCGACGGTGACGGTCCGGGGGCGGTTCGAGGCGCTCGCGTGCCGCTGGTGCTCCTCGGTCCCGTCGGCGTTCGCGCTCGGGACGGAGAGCGTCACGACGTTCCCGTCGGCGTGCGTGTCGAAGGTGAGGTCGCCCCCCGAGCGGTTCGCGACCCAGTAGACGAGCCACAGGCCCATGCCGCCGGTGTGTCGGAGGTCGTCCATCTCCCAGCGGTCGGTGATGACGTACCGCTCTTCGACCGGGATGGGCGGGCAGTTGTCGCGGATCGACACCTCGATCGTGTCGGTCGTCGCGGACACCTCGATCCGGATCTGCGGCGTCGACTCCGCGTGTTCGAGGGCGTTCTCGACGAGTTCGGCGATGGCGTAGTCGAGTTCCGGGTGCGTGAACGCTCGCGCGTTCGGCGGATACGACACCGACACCTGTGGCCGCGACGAGTCGCCGTTCGCCGCCGCGTCGGCGGCCGTTCCGTCACCCGCGATCCAGCTCTCGTAGCGCGACGCGTCGCGCTCGTCGGGCGTCGTCGCCTCGTCGGCGTCGGGCTCGCGGTAGGAGACGCGGATCGGCCTCGCGCAGTCGTCGACGACCATCCCGAGCGCGTCCTCGACCACGGGGGCGATCTCGACGGCGCGAGGCGACCCGCGCTGCCGCAACAGATCGATCACGCCGCGCTGCTTCTCGGCGGTCGTCAGCAGGTCGGAGGCGACGCGGCGGATCGTCTCGGCGTGGTCGCGGAGGTCTCCGCCGAGTTCGGCGAGCGAAGCCGGGTCGAGCGCCTCCGAGTCGAACGCTTCGTCGTCGGACGCCTCCGGATCGAGCGCCTCCGCGTCGGCGACGCGGTTCGCGATCTGCTCGGCGGTGCCGTCGACGATGTTCATGTCGTTGCGGATCGTGTGCCGGAGGAGGTTGTCCATCACCGCGAGTTGCCGCTCGCGGCGGTACTCGTCGGTGACGTCGCGAGCGAACCCCGTGACCGCCGTGACCTCGCCGTTCTCGTCGACCGGTTCGCCGGAGACGCGGACCCACTTCGTCACCCCGTCGGCGGAGCCGAGCCGGTAGTCGATCTGCGCCCCTTCGCCGTCCGAGAGCCGCTTCATCGCCCGCTCGACGTACGGGAGGTCGTCGGGGTGAACGGCGTCGAGGAACAGGCACGGCTGCGCTTTGAGTTCGTCCGGGTCGATACCGAAGACGTCGGCGACGGCGTCGTTGATAAACAGGAGCGTCTCCCAGTCGTCGGAGAACATCCAGAACACGTCGGACGAGGCCGACGCGATGGTCTCCAGCCGACGCTGAGACTCGACCTCGGCCGTGATGTCTCGCGAGATCAAGACGTAGCCGTCGATACCCGTCTCGTCGGGGAGGTGTACCCGCGTCCGGAGCCACACCCAGTCGCCGCTGGCGGTCTGATACCGGTACTCAACCGGAGCGTCCGGCGGTCGTCCTCCGGCGATGATCCGGGTGAAATCCGCTCGCAGCCGCTCTGCGTCGTCCGGGTGGACGAGGGCGAAGGCGTCGGTGCCGACGAGCTCGTCCGGACGGAATCCCAACGTGTCCGTGATGGTCGCGTTGAGGTGCCGGAACATCCCGTCTCCGTCGAGGACTGCGACCTTGTTGTCGACAAGATCGAGGAGGGTATCGGGGTCCGGCAACTCGGCCATGTGCTATCGGTTCCCGGTCCGGGTAATAAGCCTGATCGCCTGATTATCACGCGAGAAATCTTGCGGGGGAAGCCGAACGGATCGTGAGCCGGGCGGTTAGTCGGCCGAGACGCCGGCCGTGTCGAACGCGGCCGACAGCGGGTCGGTCGCCGAACCGTCGACAGTGAGCGTGACGCCGGCGTCGCCGAGTTCGACGGTGGCGTCGGTCGCGCCGCGCGTGTATTCGGCCGCGTGGTCGCCGTCGGGGTCGAACCTGACGCCTTCGACCAGCAGGGGCGTCTCGCTCAGCTGTTCGACTTTGCGGTAGGCGGTCGAGAGCGCGAGATCGCACGCGTCGGCCAGTTCGCTCGTCGTCATGGCGGTCTCGGCGGCGCTGAGGATCGCCCGACAGTCGGGGTCGGCAAGCGCGTCGAACGTGTTGTCGAGCGTCTCGTCGCCATCCGTCACGGTCGTGGGGCCGGTCGATTGCGGCGCCTTTCGCTTCATGGATGTAGGTATGGGCGCGGGCCCCCCAAACGTCGGCCCTGTATATGTGGGGTGTTTTATAAGGAACCGTTCGGCGACCCGGTGGGAGACCGGCGTCGCCTTCGGCCACGCTGAGCCCACGGCGTCAACGTTTTGCCCGGCGGCGGCAACCAACGCACGCAGATGGGACCAGGGATCAGAGCGGAGGTGTCGCTGTCGGCGGCAGCGCCGTCTCCGTTCGACGGGGTGATCGACGGGACGACGCCGATATACAGCGTCGCGCGGTGCGCGTCGAACGGCGACTCGGAGACGGTCGTCCTCGAGTTCATCGCCGACGCGGACCTCCCGGCCCTCGACGAGGTCGAGGTCGTGTTCGACTACGGCGCCAAGGCCGCGTATCGGTTCGAGGCGCCGTGCGTCGAGGAGTCGCCGTTCGCGATACTCGACCGACACGGCGTCCCCGTCTCGGAGACCACGATCCGAGACGGACGCCTCCTCGTCACCTTCCACGCGACCGACCTGCCGACGCTCCGCTCCGTCCTCGACGAGTTCCGAGAGTGTTGTGCCGATATGCAGGTGTTGCGGCTGCTCCAGTCGTCGTCGACGCCCGAGGAGTCGGACCTGGTCACCGTCGACCGGAGCGAGCTGACCGAGCGCCAGCGCGAGGTGCTGACCGCGGCCCACGACGCCGGCTACTTCGACCATCCGAAAGGCGCCAACGCCGGCGAAGTCGCCGCGTCGCTCGACATCGACCGCTCGACGTTCTCGGAACACATCGCGGCGGCCCAACGGAAGCTTCTCTCGACGATACTCGACTGACCCGCCGGGCCGGGCGACCGGATTCCTGTAGGTTCGGAATGCGAAGCAGCTTTCATGTGGTGTAGTGTCGTACTTGCAGTCATGACGAGTCCACAGACACACACCTTCGTCTGCCCGGAGTGTCGCCGGTCGATCGAGGTGGACGAGGCGATGCGGACGACGCTGCTCGAGACGGGTTGTGTCGTCTGCGGCGCCCCGATCACCGAGTCGCACATCGCCGCCTCGCCGACCGCGTAACGAGCGGTTCGCGACCGCCACCGCGTCCGGTCTCGTGCCCTTTATACCCGCGTACGCAGTGAAATGCGGTATGGCGACGAGAAGCGAGGTCGAGATGTCGGACGCCGCGGTCGACGCACTCCTGTCTCGACACGAGACAGGGGTGTTGTCTCTCGCGCAGGATGAGACCCCGTACGCGATTCCGATCTCGTACGGATTCGACGAGGAGTCCCGGAACGCCTTCCTCCGACTCGTTTCGACCCCCGACAGCGAGAAGCGAGCGTTCCTCGCGTCGGACCCGCAGGCCCGGATCGTGGTGTACGAGGAGGGGACCGACAGCGACGACGAGGAGTACGCCAGCGTCGTCGGCGTCGGCACCCTGTATCAGGTCGATCTCGACGATCTCACGCCCGAGACGATCGCGCAGTACGGCGAGACGCGCCGCCCGCTGTTCGAGATCTGGGCCGACGGGAAGTCCGAACTCGACATCGAACTGTATCGGTTCGAACCCGACCGGCTCACGGGCCGGACGGTCACCGTCGACCGCGACGACTGAGGCGCGGTCGGTTTGCTCTCGGCGTTTATAAGGAGTCGTCAGCGTTGCCGACGGCGATCAGTCGTCCGCGGTCGCGGCGTCGGCCGCGGGTTCGTACAGCTCTCCGGCGCGCTCGCGCTCGGTGAGGTACTCGTCGGCGTCGAGCGCCGCTTTGACGCCCATGCCGCCGGCGGTGGCCGCCTGCTGGTAGTGGAAGTCCACCACGTCGCCGGCGCCGAAGAGGCCCGCGACGCCCGTGGCCGTCTGGTTCCCGCCGCGGCCCCCCTCGGTGTACAGGTACCCCTCGTCGTCGAACTCGACGCCCGTCCCCTCCAGGAAGTCGGTGTTCGGCGTGTGGCCGATGGCGAAGAAGACGGCGCCGACGTCGAAGTCGTACTCGTCGACCGCGTCGGCCGTGGCCGGGTCCTCCAGTTTCTCCGTCGGGTGCCCGTCCGGGTGCTCGACGAGCGTCACGCGGTCGATCCCGTCTTCGGGCGTGCCGTGGATCTCGGTGAGTTCGGTATTCAAGAGGAGCTCGATCTCGCCGTCCTCGACTTTCTCCATCGTGCGGTCGATCCAGACGTCCTCGGCGCGGAACTCCTCGCGGCGGTGGACGATGTACACCGTATCCGCGAACTTCGTGAGGAAGTTCGCCTCCTCCATCGCGGCGTCGCCGCCGCCGACGACGACCATGTCCTCGCCGCGGAAGAACGCGCCGTCACAGGTGGCACACGTCGAGAGCCCGTATCCCATCAGCTCGTCTTCGCCGGGGACGCCGAGCGTTCTGGCGCTCGCGCCGGAGGCGGCGATCACGGCGTCCGCGGTGTAGACGTCGCCGTTCGAGAGTTCGACGCGGAAGTGGCCCGCGGGCGCTTTCGAGACGTCCTCGATGATCCCGTTTCGGGCCTCGGCGCCGAACTTCGTCGCCTGCTCTTTCATGTTGTTGATGAGTTCGGGCCCGGAGATACCCTCGGGGAAGCCGGGGTAGTTCTCCACGTCGGTGGTGAGCGTGAGCTGCCCGCCCGGCTCGTCGCCCTCGATGAGAAGCGGGTCGTTGTTCGAGCGCGCGGCGTAGATGGCGGCCGAAAGGCCGGCGATACCGGTGCCGGCGATGATCAGTCGACGGTGGTCGACAGTGTCGTCAGTCATGGATACGGATTCGCCGTCGCGAAGTATGTAGGTTGCGACTGTTGCGTCTTCGCTGCACGACCGCCGAACGCGCGGGGGGTCCGCCGGCGACGACAACCGCCGGCGACTCGTCTCCGAGCGGCCGGGGCGCCTCAGTCCGTCGGGTACTCCGGGAGGCCGCCCGTCGGCGGCGAGGGCGCGTCGTCGATCGCTTCGAAGAACCGGCCGGCGACGAACGCCTGGACCACGTCTTCGAGCGACTCGTCGTCGGACACCTCCTCTAAGAGCCCGAGGGGGACCTGCGCGCCGGCCATGGTGGCGTGCCCGCCGGCGGAGCCGACCGGATCGAGCGCGTCGCGGAGCAGTTCGCCCACGTCGAGGTCGGCGCCGCGAGCGCGCGCGGAGCCGTAGATGACGCCCTCCATGTAGCCGAACACGAACGTCACCGCGATTCCGTCCAGATCGAGGAGGCGTTCGGCGGCTTGTGCGAGCGTGTCTCGGTCGCCGATCTCCCCGACGCAGGAGGCCACGGTCGAGCCGCGCACGTCGCGGCCGTTGATGGCGCGGGCGAGGACCCGGAGCGTCTCGGGGCTCACGCTCGGGCTCTCGACGCGCCGGAGCGTCGACTCGTCGGCGAGCGCCGACAGCGACGCCGCCGCCTCGAAGTCCGGGATCGACGTCGACCGCGTGAAATCCTTCGTGTCGATCCGGATGCCGTACAGGAGGGCGGTCGCGAGCGAGCGGTCCGGCTCGATCCCGAGCCGAGAGAGGTAGCCGTGGATCAGCGTGCTCGTCGCGCCGGCGTCCGGGCGGATGTCGACGAACTCGCCGGCGACGGGACCGCGCGGCGGGTGGTGGTCGACGACGATGTCGACCGGGTGGCCCTCGGGGAGGCTGTCGTTGATCCCGGCCCGCGAGTGGTCGACGAGGGCCACCCCGCCGTACCCGTCGAGGTCGATGTCGTCGAAGGTCCGAAGCGAGAGGTCGAGGAGGTTCATCATCGCGCGGTTCTCCTGATGGGCGATCTCGCCCCCGTAGCAGGCGTCGGCCGGGACGCCGACCGACTCGGCCGCCCGCGCGAGGCCGAGCGCGCTCGCGATGGCGTCGGGGTCGGGGTTGTCGTGGGCGACGACCAGGAGCGGGCCGGAGAGCGTCCGGAGCGTGGACACGAGGCGGATCGGCTCCTCGTTCGCGTCGGCGCCGGTCGCTTCGCGGACGCGGGCGGCGACCGCCTCCACGGGGTCGACGAGGCGGTCGGCGGTCTCGCGGAGCGTCTCCTGCTGTTCGTCGGTCGGATCATCGCCGACGTGCGCGACGATCATGGCGTCTGGGTACGTGCGGCGCGCGGCGACCGCGGCGGCGACGTTCCGGGCGGCGTCGTCGCTCGCGATCAACACGACCTCGGCGCTGTCGGGGTACGTCGAGGGGTCGGTCGGGTCGGCCTCGACGGTGGCGACGTTGCGGTCGCGCAGCGTCGAGACCCACCCGGTGTCGTCGGTGACCGCGACGAGGTCGCCGTGTGACTGGCGAGTGCGCTCGACGAGGGTGTTCCCGACCGCGCTACAGCCGAGCAGCAGACGCCGGGCCATACCCACGCGAGGGCATCCCGACGCAAAACGCTGCCGTCATTCCGCCGGGTCGTGCTCGGTCGACTCCCCGTCGGCGCGCTGGGAGCCGTTCACCGCGGCGGCCACGTCGACGGCGGCGCGGTTCTCCGCCACGTCGTGGACCCGGACGATGTCGGCCCCTCGGTCGGCGGCGAGGGCGGTCGCAGCGACCGTGGCGTGTTCGCGGTCATCCGGATCGCGGTCGACGGCCGCGAACAGCGACTTGTGCGAGTGGCCGATCAACACCGGGCAGTCGAGCGCGGCGAACTCGCCGACCCGGTCGATCAGGTCGAACGACTCGGCGGCCGACGTGCCGAACCCGATCCCCGGATCGACGATCACCTTCTCGCGGTCGATCCCGGCCGTGTCGGCGAGCGCCAGTCGCTCTCGGAGCGCCGCGATCACGTCGTCGACCACGTCGTCGTACTCGGGGTCGTTCGTCGGGTCGACCGGCGCGTCGAGGCTGTGCATCACCACGACCGGACAGCCGGCGTCGGCGACGACCTCGCGCATCGCCGGGTCGGCCAGCCCGGTCACGTCGTTGATGATGTCGGCGCCGGCCGCGAGCGCCGCCGCCGCGACTTCCGGTTTTCGCGTGTCGACGGAGACCAACACGTCGCCGTCGGCGACCGCCGGAACCGACTGGACCGCCTCGATAGTCGGGACGACCCGGTCGATCTCCTCGTCGACCGGGACGGGGTCGGCCCCCGGCCGAGTGGACTCGCCGCCGACGTCCACGATGTCGACGCCCGCCGCGACCATCCGCTCGACGCCGGCGACCGCGTCCTCCATGGCGGCGTGTCGGCCCCCGTCGTGGAAGGAGTCGGGCGTGACGTTGAGCACGCCCATGACCGCGGTGCCGTCGCTCCAGGGGAAGGCGGCGTCCGACGGCGACGGCTCGCCCGACCCGATCCCGACTCTGTCGGCGATGTCGGCCGCGATCCCCGCGAACGCCTCGCGCCCGGCGAGCCGGTCGCAGAGCGCGCGGTACGTCGCGACCGTCCCCGCGAGGGTGACGGGGACGCGCTCGCCACCGGAGGCGCGCCCGGCGCCGGCGCCGAGACCGCCGAGCGCCGCCTCGCCGCCGACTTCGCGGAGGAGGGCGGCGATCCGCTCCGCGCGGTCGCCGCGAAGCCGGAGCGAGAGGACTCGGTGGTCGAACTCGTCGGCGCGGTCGGCGGCCGCGGCGGGTGCGAGCCCGCTCTTTTTAAGTGTGCGAGTCGCGCTCGCGGTGGGGTCGGTGCCGGTTGGGGAGCGCGGCGTGACGGTCCGCATCCGCGCCGCGCGGGCTTCCGCGACCGCGAACAGCGAGCCGACGAGCAGCACGCAGTCAGCGTCGTCGGCTCGCTCGACCGCGGCGTCGAGCGCGGCGGCCACGTCGCTCCCGGCGGTCACGTCGTCGACGCCGGCGGTTCGGAGCGCGGCGGCCAGCACCTCCGGATCTTCTGCTCTGTCGAGGTCGGGGCGGCAGGTGATCGCCGAGGCCGCCGGCGGGAGCGCGCTCACGGCGGCCGCGTGGTCCTTGTCGTGCATCGCGCCGTAGACGAGGTGGAGGTCGTCGTAGTCGTACTCGGCGAGCGTACCCGTGAGGGTCTCGCAGGCCGCCGGGTTGTGCGCGCCGTCGAGGACCGTCAGGGGAGCGGTCTCGACCACCTCGAACCGGCCGGGCCACGTCGCTCGCGCGAGGCCGTCGCGGACGGCGGCCTCGGAGACCGGCGCGTCGGACGCGTCCGCGGCCTCGGTCGACTCGCCCCCGTCGCCGAGCGCCGGCACGGTGCGGCGAGCGAGCGCGGCCGCGATTCCCGCGTTCGTCGCCTGGTGGTCGCCGACCAGCGGAATTCGGAAGGTCCCGTCCAGCTCGCCGGAGAACGTCACCTCGGCGTCGGTCGGGCTGACGCGGCCCTTATAAGCGACGGAGAGGTCGGGTTCGTCGGTCGTCGCGTCGCCCGCGTCGCCCGCGTCGCCCGCGTCGCCGGACGAATCGCTCTGGCCTGCCCCGGCAACCGTGGCGACCGGGGCGCCCGCGTCGGCGGCGACCTCGCGCACGACCGACAGGGCCTCGCCCTCGCAGGCGGTGACGAGGGGGACACCCCCGCCCGCGATCCGAGACTTGGTGCGGGCGATCTCCGCGACCGTGTCTCCGAGGACCGCCGTGTGTTCGAGCGAGACGTTCGTGACCGCGGTCGCGACGGGGTCGACCGCGCTGGTGGCGTCGTACTCCCCGCCGAGGCCGACCTCCAGGACCGCCACGTCGACCTCGCGGCGCGCGAACTCGTGGACCGCCATCGCCGTCACGACCTCGAAGAAGGTGAGGGGTTCGCCGGCGGCCGCGCGCTCGACGAGCCACGGCTTCACCTCCTCGACGAAGTCGGCGATCGCCGCCTCGGTCATGGCCAGCCCGTCGACGCGGACCCGTTCGGCGAGCGCGGAGAGGTGCGGAGAGGTGTAGAGACCGACCGAGAGCCCGGCTTCACGGAGGATCGACTCGGTCATCCGCGCGGTGCTTCCCTTCCCGTTCGAGCCCGCGACCTGCACGAACGACACGTCCACCTCCGGGTTCCCGAGCCGGTCGAGCAGGGCCGCAACGCGCTCGGTCCCCGGCTTCACCGAGAAGCGGCGGAGGTCGAAGAGGAACGCCGCCGCCTCGTGGTAGTGCATACGCTTTGGGTCGGCTCGCCGTCGCTTAGGCGTAACGGACCGGGAGCGACGCGGGGCCCCGGCCGGGCGGTCGGGGTCGCGCTCGAAGAGCAACCCTTACGCGCGCGGCACCCCGATTCGTTCGCATGAACGAGACCGCGGCCGCGTCGGCGCCGGACGCCGAGCCGGAGGGGGCGGACCGCCGCGAGGCCGGCACCGAACCGGTGGTCGCCGGCGACGGCGTCCGCAAGTCGTACGGCGACGTCGTCGCGCTCGACGGCGTCGAGGTCCGGGTCGAACCCGGCGAGGTGTTCGGGCTGATCGGCCCCAACGGCGCGGGGAAGACGACGCTCGTCCGCGCGCTGACGGGCACGACCGACGCCGAGGGCGTCCTGGAGGTGTTCGGCGTCCCGCCGACCGAGGTCGACCCGCAGCGGGTCGGACTGCTGCCGCAGTCGTTCGACCCGCCGGAGCGGCTCACGGCGACCGAACTGGTCGACTACTACGGCGGCCTGTACGACGCGGCTCGCGACACCGACGCCGTCCTCCGCGACGTGGGGATGGCCGACGACGCCGACGCGTGGTACGAGACGCTCTCTGGCGGGCAGAAGCGGCGGACCTGCGTCGCCACCGCCATCGTCAACGACCCCGACCTCCTCTTCCTCGACGAGCCGACGACGGGGATCGATCCGGCCGGCCGGCGGTCGATCCACCGGCTGATAGAGCGGCTCGCCGACGACGGGACGACCGTCTTCCTCACGAGCCACGCGATGGACGAGGTCGAGCGGCTGGCCGACCGGGTCGCGCTCCTCCGCGACGGCGCGGTCGTCGCCGTCGGCGCCCCCGACGACCTCATCGCCGAACACGGCGGGGACCCGCGGCTTGAGGTCACGCTCGGCGAGGCGGCGGCGGAGGTGGACGCCGAGGCGGTGACGGCGGCGCTCTCGGGACGCGCCGCGGTCGAGTCCACCCGCAAGGGGCTTCGGATCGTCGGCGTCAGGCCGGAGGACATCGGCGACGCCGTCGACGCGCTGGAGGCGGCCGGCGTCGCCTTCGAGTCGCTCGCGTGGTCCGAGCCGTCGCTTGAGGACGTGTACCTCCGACTCACGGGCGAGGAGTACTCTCCGCTGGCGGGAGGCTTCGACGAAGCCGAGACGGAGGAGGGCGACCGATGACCCGCGCCGGGCGGATCGCGACCGAGGCGAGCGCGGCGGCGCGGTCGTTCCTCCGGCGGCGGACGGCGGTGTTCTTCACCTTCTTTTTCCCCGTCATCCTCGTGGTCATCTTCGGCGCGTTGGTCCAGACGCAGCCGACCGGCGGCGGGCTGTTCGCCGAGCCAGCCGGCTACTACATCCCCGGCTACCTCGCGGTCGTCGTGCTGTTCACGCCGCTGTCGCGGGTCGGCTCGGAGATAGCCAGGCACCGCGACGGCGGGCGGTTCGAGAAGCTGGCGACCACGCCGCTTTCGCGCACCGAGTGGCTGCTCGCGCACACCCTCGTCAACATCGCGATCATCGGCGCGGCGAGCCTGCTCATCTTGGGGCTCGTCCTGGCCGTGACCGACGCCGAGCCGGTCGTCTCGCCGGCGCTCGCGGTGTTGCCCGTCTTCGTGGTCGTCGCCGTCGCGCTGTTTTGCGGGCTCGGCTCGCTGCTCGGCGCGCTCGCGGACTCACAGGACGGGGTGATCGCCGCGAGCAACACGGTCGCGCTCCCCCTCCTCTTCCTCTCCGAGACGTTCGTCTCGCCGGCGCTGCTGCCGGAGTGGTTCCTGCCGGCGGTGGCGGCCTCGCCGCTGACGTACTTCGCGCGGGGGACCCGAGCGATCGTCTTCGAGCCCGGCCCGTGGCTCGGCGACCTGGCGGTGTTGTCGGTGCTCGCCGTCGCGTTCCTGGCGCTCGGTGCGTACGCGGTGCCGCAGACCGACTGACGCGTGGTTTAAACCCGGCACGGCGCCGGCGACGCGGAAGCCGGTCATTTATATCGTCTGATACCCTCCCCGACAACGAGAGGGAAAGCGTTGCCCACCGTTCAATTCACCTGCTCGGACTGCGCACAGACCATCGAGGTCAACGACGAGATGCGGGAGACGATCCTCGACGTGGGGTGTCCAGTCTGCACGACCGCGGCCGCCACGGACGACTTCGACGACGAGTAGCGGTGTGAGCGCCGAGAGCGCGGCGGTCAGTCAATTATACCGTGAGCCGAGTGTGAATCGTCACGGACTCGTCCCCAGAGCCAGAGCATCGCTTGGTGGAATCCGACAAGGACGACGACACTGACGACGATGATGGTGAGTTGAAGCGGTGTCGAAAGGAGTCCGAGAGAGACGATGAGCGTCGTCGCACAGGCAGGTGCGTGGACCGTATCCGTGGCGAGCATTCCCCACGCGGTCAGAACAACCGAGAGGACGCCGCTTACAGCGAGGCGCACTCCGTCGACGGACACTGGTGGTGGTGTGGTCGTCAGTGTGACGCCCGTTGCGAGCGCCGAGTACGCAAGCAAGCCCGCAATCCCGCCGATCAGATGGCTCCCGACGACACGGTGCGTCGTCGTCCGCTCACCACGCCGTTCAAACGCGAGAATGAACGCGGAGGGGCCGAGACTCGGGAAAATAAATGGTTCGCCACTCACCCACGCAACGCTAGCCAAGACTGAGAATAACAGTCCGGCATACAGGCTCGTCAGGACGCGACGACGGGTCACACCGGAACGTCACGCTCGATTCGTTTCTATATGATGAATGTGTCCGCTGTGGCAGGGGATTGCGTCACCTGCCAACGGTTTTACCTGAGGCGGCGATACACGACCGACCAGCCTCACGAGAGAATCTCGACCACGTACCCGTCCGCTTCGAGCGCGTCGACGATGTCGGCGGCGTGGTCGGCGTCGTCGGTCTCCAATTCGAGTTCCAGTTCGGCGGCGTTGACCGCCACGTCCCGCGAGGTGCGGTCGTGGTGGACCGCGTAGACGTTCGCGCCGGTCCGGGCGACGATACTGGAGACGCGCTCCAGTTCGCCGGGGCGGTCTTTTAAATCGATCGTGATTTTCAGGTAGCGGCCCATCTGGACGAGGCCCCGCCGGATCACGGTCCCGAGGCGGTTGAGATCGATGTTGCCGCCACAGAGCGCGGCGACGACCGTCTCGTCGTCGTCGTACGCGAACGCCTCGGAGAGGACGGCCGCGAGCGCGACGGCGCCGGCCCCCTCCACGAGCGTCTTCGAGCGCTCTAAGAGCAGCGTGAGCGCCAAGGCGATCTCGCGGTCGTCGACCGTGACGACCTCGTCGACGTACTCGGCCATGACTTCGAGGGTCCGCTCGCCGACCGACCGGGTGGCGATCCCGTCGGCGATCGTGTCGACGCTGTCGATCTCGGTGACCTCGCCCGCCGACAGCGACGCGGCGGCCGAGGCCGCCCCCTCGGCTTGGACGCCCACGACCCGCGCGTCGGGGAGTTGCTCTTTGATCGCGACCGCGACGCCGGAGATGAGCCCCCCGCCGCCGATCGGGACGACGACGGTGTCCAAGTCGGGACAGTCGTCGACGATCTCCAAGCCGAGCGTCCCCTGTCCCGCCATCACCACGGGGTCGTCGAACGCGTGGACGTACGTCCGGTCCTCCTGGCGCTCCAGTTCGTGGGCGTACGCCTGCGCCTCGTCGTAGTCGACGCCCTCCAGCCTGACGCTCGCGCCGTACCCGCGGGTGGCCTTCACCTTCGAGACGGGCGCGAACTTCGGCATCACGACGGTGGCGTCGACGCCGGCGCGGTCGGCCGCGAGCGCGACCCCCTGCGCGTGGTTGCCCGCGCTCGCGGTGACCACGCCGGCGTCGCGCTCGGACTCGGAGAGGGTGGCGATCCGGTTCATCGCGCCGCGGATCTTGAACGCACCTGTGCGCTGGAAGTTCTCCAGTTTGAGGTGGACGTCGGCGCCGCTCATCTCGGAGAAGGTCCGCGACCGCTCTAACGGAGTGTGGCGGGCCACGTCGTCGACGCGCTCTCGCGCCTCGCGAACGTCGGAGAGACTGATCATACGCCGTTTTGACCGGGCCGAGCGCTAATCGGTTCCGGTCCGGGGCGGCGTCCGACTGGACGAAGCGAGGACGGCTCGAAACCGAGCCGCGGGCTCGCCGTCTGTGAAAGGGGGAATGCACGCGTGTGACGTGCAAGTGAACGAAGAGGAGCCGAATACAAAAAGGTGCGGCTAGCGGAGTGGAAGTGAAACCGCACGACTGCGGCGCCGTCATCGCTCCGTCAGACGGGATCGCGGGTGTTCAGGCCGACCCGAACGTCCGCTCGGTCGACGTACCGATCGACCCGAGCCGCGAAGCCGAGGTCGGCGGCGGTCCCGGCGTCGGGGGCGTCGGCCCCGCTCGGCCACGTCGCGTCGGCGTCGAGGCGGTCCGGGTCGCCGACGTACACCGCCGCCTCGTCGGGGTGCCCCTCCGGCGCGTCGAGCGGGACCGACACCCGTCGGTACAGCCCCGTCTCGACGGACTCGTAGGCGTCGAGCGCGGTCAACTCGTCGGTCCGGAGGAGGCGACCGCCCGTCTCGCCGCCCGGCGCGAGCGTCGGGTAGCGCCCCTCGACGAGGTGAAGCCCGGACAGCGTCGCCGGGCCGACGTACACGTACGAGTCGAGCACCTCTGCGGCTCGCTCCGGTTCGGTCAGCGTGCCGTACACGAACACGTCCATAGCCCGTGTGAGTCGTTCGCGTGCTTTAACGTTCGGGCACGAGACCCACATCGCGGCCGGCGTCGGTACACGGCCGCGCTCGGAGCGGTGACGCCCCGTCGCGGCCGGCGCCGGCTCCGACATATAAATGCGGCGGGGCCGTCTCTGTGGTGACAGATGGACCTCTCGCGGCTGCGACGCGTCTGGACGCGGGTCTTTTCGCTCGCGTGGCCGGTGATGGCCGAGCAGACGTTCCGCACCGCGATGCGGACGACCGACGTGCTCGTCACCGCGCTGTTCTCCCCGGCGGCCGTCGTCGCGATCGGGCTCGCCGACCTCTACGCGCGGTTCCCGCTCCGGATCGGCCTCGGCCTCGGCGGCGGCGCGATCGCGCTCTCCTCGCAGGACACGGGGGCGGGCGCGACCGGCGCCCGCGACGAGGCGGTGACGCAGGCGATCCTCGTGGGCGCGCTGGCGGGGACGCCCTTCGTGCTCTTCGGCTTCCTGTTCGGCGAGCACGCGATCGACCTCTTCGGGCGACTCGTCGGCGAGCGGACGCCCGCGGAGGTCGTCGCGCTCGGGTCGACGTACCTCGCGATCGTCTTCGCGACCGCCCCCGCACGCCACGTCGCGTTGATCGCCGCCCGCGCGCTGCAGGGGACGGGCGACACCCGCACGCCGATGTACGTCAACGTCGTCGCCAACTCGGTCAACATCGCGGGGTCGATCTGTCTCGGGCTCGGGCTGTTCGGCCTCCCGCGGCTGGAGGTCGTCGGCGTCGGCCTCGCGACCGCCGGCGCCAACGTGCTCACGGCGGGGCTCCTGTGTCTCGCCATCTGGGGGCCGTGGACCGCCGCCTCGTTCGCCAGACCCCGCGACCCGACGATCGCGAGCCAGCTCCTCCGGGTGAGCGCGCCTCGCGTCCTCGAAGGCGTCGGCTCGGAGGTCGCCGAGTTCCCGTTCAACGCCCTGCTCCTCGGGTTCGGCGAGGCGGTCAACGCCGGGTTCCAGATCGGCCGGCGGGTGTACCAGCAGGTGACGGCTCCCCTCTCGCGGGGGTACAACGTCGCCGCCTCGGTGCTTGTCGGTCAGTCGCTCGGCGCGGGCGACGCCGAAGAAGCCCGGTTCAACGGGTGGGCCGTCGCGGGTCTGGGCGTGGTGACGGTCGGGACGATCGGGCTCGGACTCGTCGCGCTCGCTCCGCGGTTCGTCCCGCTGTTCACCGACGACGCGCCCACGATCGCGTACGCGGTCGACTTCGCTCGGGTGTACGGCGTCGCCGGCGCCGCCTTCGTGTCGTTTTCGGCGCTCTCCGGGGCGTTACAGGGCGCCAGCGAGACCAGAATCCCCTTCGTCGCTCGGGTGTCGGCGATGTTCGGTCTCTTTCTCGGCGCGTCGTGGGTCCTCGGGAGAACGGCCGGATTCGGCCCGCAGGGCGCCTACGTCGGCGTGTCCCTCGCGTACGTCTGGATGGCGCTCGTCGTCGCCGCCGGCTTCCGCTACTCGGGGTGGGCCGACCGCGCCGCCGCGATGATGGCCGAGCGAACGAGCGAGCGCGACGCCGACGCGACGGACGACGGCGCCGACGCGGCGAGAAACGACGCCGACGCGGCGGGAGACGACGCCGACGCGGCGGGAGACGACGCGCCGTCGTCTACGAAGGCGTCTCCGGAGTCGCCGCCGGACCGCCCCTCGGAGTGATCGCCGCGGTGACTCCGTTTTTAAGTATCCGACGACCGAACCCGAGCGCATGGACCTATCAGCCGCCGTTTCCGCCACCGCGGCGACCCTCCGACGGCGCCCCGCCGATCTGCTCCCGTTTTACCTCCTCGGGACCGCGATCCCCGTTATCGCCCGGATGGGCCTCTTCGTGGCGCTCGCCGGGACGTACCTCCACTTCGAGTTGACCGGACGACTCGCTGACGCGCGTCGCGCGCTCGCCGAACTCGACGTGACGCCCCCCGAGACGCAGGACCCGGAGGCGCTACAGGCGTGGGCCGAGAGCATCGGGCCGGCGCTCGAACCCCTCGCGTCGCCGACCGCGGTCCTCCTCGTGACCGCCGGGACCGTCGCCACCCTGCTCTTGGCCGTCCTGACGTACGCCGCGGTCTCCGCCGGCCAGATGTCGGCGGTGGCGGGGCGGGTTCGCGGCCGGCGAGGGCTCACGGCCGGGATCGACGGCGTGCGACGGCGGTGGGTCACGTTCCTCGGGCTCTACGTCGCCGAGTTCGTGGTGTGGGCGGGCGTGGTGTCGCTCGCGGCCGTCGCCGTCGGCGGGGCGTTCCTCGTCAATCCGTTCCTCGGGGCCGCCGTCGCGCTCTTCGGCCTGCTCGTCGTGTTGGTCGTCCTGCTCGCCGTCCGCGCCGTGTTCGCGTTCGCCCCGTCGGCGGTCGTCATCGACGAGACGGGCGTCGTCGGCGCCGTCGAAGGCGCCGGCGGGTTCATCCGTGCGAACCCGGTCGACGCGCTCGCGTACCTCGTCGTGGCCGTCGGCGTCCTCGTGGCCGTCTCGTCGGTCACGTCCGCGCTCGCGTTCCTCGGCGGCGGGGCCGTCGTCGCCCTCGGCAGCGCGGTCGTCGCCGCGCCCGCGCTCGACCTGCTCAAGACCGCGCTGTACGGCGACCACCGCGGCGTGCTCGCTCCCGTCGAGCCGGTCGGCGTGTCGCTCCGTGCCCAGTTCGTCGGCGGGGTCCGCCGCGGGTGGCGCGAGATGCGGACGTTCGTCCGGGACACGCCGGGCCTCCACGCGGTCGCCGTCCTCGTCGGCGTGGCGTTCGGCGCGGTCGGATGGCTCGCCGTCGACCCCTTCGTCGGCGCGGTCACCACCTCGATCGAATCGCGGCTGGTCGGCCATCTGCCGCCGGCGGCCGCGCTGAACTTCTTCGGGAACAACTGGTCGGTCGCCATCGCGACCGCCTTCGCCGGCACCGCGCTCGGTCTCCCCGCGCTCTCGTCCGTCGCGTTCAACGGCGTCGCGCTCGGCGCCATCGCGGCGCTCGAAGAGAACCTCGCCGCGCTGCTCGCCTTCGTCGCCCCGCACGGAATTTTCGAGCTCCCGGCGCTTTTCATCTCCGGCGCGCTCGGGATCCACCTCGGAATCGCCTCGTGGCGTGCGTTTCGCGGCCACCTCTCGCGTGAGGGGTTCGCCGACGCGCTCGAACGCGCGTTCTGGGTGTCGATCGGCGTCGGCGTGTTGATAGCGGTCGCCGCGGTCATCGAAGGGTTCGTGAGCCCGTACTACTGGCGGCCGTTCCTCTGACGCGTCGATTCGTTCGTTGCGCGCGACAGCCCCGCGACCGCCGGGTTCCGCACTTCGCCCGTACGTTCAAGTCGCTGCGCCACCAATCCTGACCTGTATGACACGACGCGATCCATTCACCGAGATCGAAGACCTGCTCGAACGGATGGGACGGGAGTTCGAGGAGCTCGGCGGCACGCTCGACACGCCGGGCGGCGGCGTCCCGCGACTCCCCGGCGCCGGCGGCGTCCCCGTGGACGTCTTCGAAGACGACGAGGCGGTCACCGTACGGGCCGACCTCCCCGGATTCGACGCCGACGAGGTCGAGGTGGAACTCAACGACGAGACGCTGTCCATCGCCGCGACTCGCGAGGAGGAACATGAGACCGAAGCGTCCGCGGAAGACGACGAGGTCGCACCCGACGACGAGGTCGCACCCGACGACGACACCGACGTTCGGTACCACCGTCGCGAGCGGCGTCGACGGAGCGTCTCGCGCCGGGTCCAGATCCCCGCCGCCGTCGAGCGCGACGGCGCGACCGCCTCGTACGACGACGGCGTCCTCACGGTCACGCTTCCGAAGCGGTCCTCGGAGGGCGCCGGCCACAGCATCGACGTGAACTGACCCACGGCGACACCGCCGACCGGTGACGAAACCGGCGGACGCGAGCTATCACGTGTCTGTGCGTATTTAATAACTCAGCGGCCGAATATAGAGGGAGAACCATGAACAGAACCAACCCCTTCGACGAGATCGAGCAGTTCTTCGGCCGCGCGCCCTTCGGCGGCGACCGCGCGTGGGGGCGTGACCTCCGGACGACCGACATCGACCTGGCCGAGTACGACGACGAGTTCGTCGTGATGGCCGACCTCCCCGGATACGACCGCGAGCACATCAGCGTGCGGGTGTCGGACGGTCGGCTCACGATCACCGCCGACCGCGACGCGGAACGCGAGGACACGGACCGACAGTACCTCCGACGCGAGCGGCGCCACGAGTCGATCAGCCGGTCCATCGACCTGCCGGGCCGCATCGCCGACGAAGACGCGAGCGCGACGTACCGCCACGGCGTGCTGACGGTCACTCTCCCGAAGGCCGCCGACACGGAAGCGGACGGCCACCGGATCGACATCGCGTAACCGGCGGAGCCAGCGCGGGACAGACGGCGAAGCGCCATTTATCAGCGGAATTCGATGATATATAACTCGGGACTGACTACTTATAAACGGCAGTTCGTCCGACCGCGCGCGAGACGACGCTCGGCGGCCGCTCGCCGACAGCCTCACCACACGTCGCGTGCTAGAGGAACTCATGGACACAGCCGACGACGAGGCGGCGCGTCAGCGGCTCGTCGCGACCCTCCGCCAGCGGCTCGACGTGTCGGAGCGGACGCTGGCGGCGATAGCGGCCGTCCCGCGACACGCGTTCGTTCCCGACCGCTATCGGTCGCGCGCCTACGACGACCGACCGCTGCCGATCGGCCGCGAGCAGACGATCAGCGCGCCGCACATGGTCGCGGTCATGACCGACCTCCTCGATCTCGAACCCGGTGACGCGGTGTTCGAAGTCGGGACGGGGTGCGGGTACCACGCGGCCGTCGTCGCCGAGATCGTCGGGCCGGGAACCGTCTACAGCGTCGAGCGCGTCCCCGCGCTGGCCGAGGCGGCCCGCGAGCGACTCGACCGGCTCGGCTACGACGTGACCGTTCGGGCCGGCGACGGACGGGACGCGTTCGCGGAGCGTCCGGTCTTCGACGCGGCGTATCTGACCTGCGCGCCGGCGGACGGCGTGCCGGCCGGGATCGTCGACCGGGTGCGGACGGGCGGTCGAATCGTCGCGCCGATCGGTCGGGACGGCGCACAGCGGCTCGTCAGGCTGACCGTCGGCGAAGACGGCCTCGAACGCGAGGACCACGGCGGCGTCCGGTTCGTTCCGATGCGATAAACGAGGACCACGGAGACGGCGACACGGAGCGGTCGGCGGCCGAGCGAGCAGTTTTAGAGGGCCCAGTGCCGAGTCGAGCTATGGACGAGGCGTCGCTTCGAGCCGACATGATCGAGGGGCTCGAACACCAGATCGGCGAGACGCTCGACGGGACCGTGCTGACGGCGCTCCAGCGCGTCTCCCGAGAGCCGTTCGTCGAGGACGCCTCGGCGGCGGTCGGAGACGATATCGGTGCGAGAGCGCAGAGCGGAGAGAGCGACGACCGATCGCTCGAACTCGCGACGGTGGTCCGGCTGCTCGTCGCGCTCGACGCCGACGAGGGCGACGAGGTCCTCGTCGTCGGTGCGGGCGTCGGGTACTCGGTCGCGCTGATCGCCGAAATCGTCGGCGCGAAGCGCGTCCACGCGGTCGACATCGACCGGGAGGCGGTGGCGATCGCACGGTCGAACCTCTCGGCGACGGGCTACGACGCCGTCCTCGTCGACCGGCGCGACGGGGTCCACGGACTCCCCGAGTACGCGCCGTACGACCGGATTCTCCTCGAAGCGGGGGTCGTCGAGCCGCCGCGTGCGCTCCGCGAGCAGTTGGCTTCGGGAGGCCGGATCGTCTATCCGCGCGGCACGACGGTACAGACGATCGCCGCGATCGAACGGCTGACAGACGGCGAGACGGCCGTCGACGACGACGCCCCTGCGGGGTTCCAGACGGTCGAGACGGCCGGACCGACACGGGTGCAGCCGATGCTCGCCGACGGCGAACAGCGCGGGATCGAACGGAACCGCACGCGCCGCGAAGACGCCGAGCGCGCCGAGCAAGGCCACTTCGCGCGCCACGGCTGGGAGCAGGACTGGATCGACTGGGACGACCAGGTCTGATCACTCTTCGACCACCAGCACCTCCGTGTTCCCGCGCTCGTCGACGTAGTCGCCCTCGGCCGGCGGTTTCACCTCCACAGTGAGCGTCCCGTCCGGCTGGTTCGGTCCGAGTGTCGGGTCGACGTCGACCGTCGCGGTTCCGTCCGATCCGGTGGTCCCGGTCGCGACGCCGTCGATCTGTGCCGAGCCGCTCCGGACGATGACCGTCGCGTCGGCGACGCGCGAGCCGTCCGGGTCGACGACGGCGACATCGATCGACTGCTCACCCGGCGTCGTCACCTCGGGCTGTGGCTGCGCGTCGACCTCCGTCGCCGCCAGGCCGTCGATATCGCCGATCATCCCCATCATCACGCTGAGGCTCGCGACGCCGACGACCAGCGCGATGACGAGCCTGACGGGAAGGCCCTCGATGGCCCGGCGGTCCGTGCGAAACGATCGGTCGTTCCTGGTGCGTCCGTCGTGTGTCGTAGGCGGCATACGGTCGGTGGTCGCGGTATCGGGCATAAATGGTGGGGCGGGATTCGGCCGGAGGGCGAACGAGCCGTCGCGTCTCCCGTCGCTTTTGTACGAGACCGCGGCCACTCCGCGGCGATGTACGTCCTCGGACGCGACACCGATTCGGCCGGCGGAGCCGGCGCCGCCGGAACGAGCGACGCGAGCGGGACGAGCGACGACGGACGGCTACCGACGGTTCGGCTCGGGTCGTTCCGCGCGCGTGACGGCAGCGCCGGCGCCGCGGTGGGCCTCGACGCCGACGGGCCCCACGCCGGCGTCGTCTTCGGCAAGCGGGGGACCGGAAAGTCGTACACGCTCGGAGTCATCGCGGAGGGACTCGCCGCGAACCGCGGCGTCGCGCCGGTCGTAATCGATCCGATGGGGGTCTTCGGTGGGCTCCGGGCGGTCGGCGGGCGCGTCGTCGAACCGCGCGTTCGCCCGGCGGCCATCCCGCCCGACGCGTGGCCGGATCTGCTCTCGCTCGATCCGGCCGGCGGGCCGGGAAGCCTCGTGTGGCGCGTCGTCGCCGACGCGTTCGACGCCGCCGGAGACGGAGGCTCGGAGCAGGCAACTGGGTCGCCGTCGCTCGCGACGCTCCGCGAGCGGGTCGACGCCGCAGACGCTCCCGCGGCTGACCGGCGGGCGGCCGCGAACCACCTCCGACTCGCGGCGTCGTGGGGGGTGTTCGACGCCGATGCGCCACCGATCGCGCGGTTCGCCGCCGACGGCAACCCGACGGTCTTGGACCTCGCGGGAGCCCCCGAACCGGCCGCGGCCGCGGTCGTCAGGGCGGTCGCCCGCGCGCTCTACGACGCCCGGATCGACGGGGAGATCGATCGGCTCCCCTGGCTGCTCGTCGACGAGGCGCACGCCTTCTTCGGCGGCGTCGCCGACCCCGCGCTCCGGACGCTTTTGACCCGCGGTCGCGCGCCGGGCGTCTCGCTCGTCTGTGCGACGCAGCGACCCGGCGCGGTCCCGAGCGTCGCCGTCTCGCAGGCCGACCTCGTCGTCGCCCACCGGCTCACCGCCGAGCGCGACCGCGACCGACTCGCCGAGGCGGAGGCGAGTTACCTCGCCGGTGACCTCGTCTCGCGCCTGCCGACCGGTACCGGGGAGGCGCTCGTCGTGGACGACGCGACGGAGACGGCACACACCGTCCGGGTCCGCGAGCGACGGACTCCGCACGGCGGCGGGAGCCCGCGGGCGAGCGAGGCGGCCGCGTCGAAGCCAGAAGACCCAAGATAAGCGCCGGTGAGTCGTCGGTATGGAACGGACGGCGTTCGGGTACCTCCTCGTCGCGCTCGGCGGCTGCGCCGGTGCCGTCGCGAGGTACGGGGTCGACGTCGCCGTCGGTGACACGACGGGCGTCGGGACGCTGCTCGTGAACGTCGGTGGCGCGTTCGCGCTCGGCTTCCTCCTCCCTCGCGTCGCGCGCCGACGAACTCGACTGTTCGTCGGCACCGGCGCGCTGTCGTCGTTTACGACCTACAGCACCTTCGTCGCTGACGCCGTGTCGCTCGGGACGACGGTCGGCGCCGCGTACGTCGCCGCGAGCTACGCGGCCGGGTTCGCCGCCGCGGCCGCCGGGCTGATCGCGGGGGAGCGGCTGTGACCGACCCGCTGATCGCGGCCGCCCTCGTCGGCGTGGGCGGAGCGGTCGGCGCCGCCGGGCGACACGCGGTCGGCCTCCGAATCGAGGGGCGGCGGTCCGTCGTGGCGGTCAACGCCCTCGGGAGTTTCGCGCTCGGCGCCGTCCTCGCCGCACCGACCGGTTCCGGCGCGACGCTGGTGGCGGCCGTCGGGTTCTGTGGCGCCTTCACGACGTTCTCTTCGTTCGCCGTCGAGACGGTCTCGATCGCGGCCGATGGCGACGTGCGAACCGCGGCCGAGTTCGCGGTCGCAACCGCCGTGACCGCGCTGTTCGCCTTCCTCGTCGGCGCGGGGGTCGGCGGCGTCGTCCGCTGATCGGGCTGGAAAAAACGACAGGTACAGGCCGATCCGGCCCGTACCTGCTCGCGTGACCGACGACGCCGAGAGCCGGGGTGACGCCGACGGGACCGTCGCCGAGCGCGCGCGCTCAGATGCACCGCCCGACGAAGGCACCGCCCCGACCGATTTCGGGGATCTCACGCTGCCACAGCGCGCGTTCGTCGCGGCCGTCCAGAACCCGACCCGCGGCGTCGTCATCGTCGGCCTGCTCGCGTTCGCCTTCTCGTTTTACGTCGCGTTCTGGCTTATCTACCCGCTCGTCGCGGCGTTCCTCTCCGCTATCGGGCTCATTCTGGTCGGAATCGTCGTCCTCGTCTACGTCGTTTCCGATCGGTTCGCTCGGTGATCGGGGCCGGAGTGTCGTCGCGGTCGTGACGGAGCCCGCGAGCGACGCGACTCGGGCGTCGAACCGGCTCACGGGTGCGGCTCGTAGAATTCTCGCAGCGGCACCCCGAACGCGGGCGCCAGCGTCGCCACCGCGTCGCCGACGAGCACGTCGCGGTCGGCGAACTCCCGCTCGACGTGCGCGCCGAGCGCCACGTCGGTGGCGGCGTCGCTTTCGAGGAACCCCCGGACCGTCGTGAACTCCCGTTCCCGCTCGACGACGTAGCGGTTCCCGTCGATGAAGGGGCCGTACGTCTCGGGGTCGACGTCGTCGGCGTACGACTCGTAGAAGCTCGCCGCGTGTTTCCGCACCGCGACCGGCGGCCCCTCGTGGCGCGTGACCGCCGGGCGGGTCGCGACCTCCAACTCGGCGTACAGCGCGGCGCGCGTCGCCCCGTTGCCGGTGGTCGAACTGGCCTCAGAGTCGGCGTCGGGACCGCTCGCGTCCGTCATCGCCCGCGCGCGAAGCACGTCGAACCCGCGGTCGTTCAGTCCTCGGACGACCCCGTCGAGGGACCGGCGGAGCTGCGGCCACAGCTGGTCGTCGACGAGGTCCGGGGCGTCGAAGGTGACGGCGACGGGCGTCGTCTCCCGCCGGTCGAGGTGGGCGCGCACGTCCGCTGGCGCGAGCGGCGTCGACTGTGCCGGCTCGAAGAGCCCGTCGCGCGGCGTCGAGAGGAGTTCGCGCGCGTAGTGTTGGAACCGCGCGAGGTTCCCGGCCGAGAGGACGGCCGCCACGTTCCGCGTCGGGTCGGTCGGGTCGACCACGACGAGCGGGTCGTCGAAGGTCCGTTCGGCGTGCCCCTCGGGGTCGAACTCGACGGGCGGGTGCCAGCTCCGCGCGGACTCGACGAGGGGGACGAACCCGCCGAGTTCCAAGACGAGCAGCTCGGTCAGATACCCCGAGAACCCCTCGGTCCGGAGGTCGCTGCCGTACGCGCCGATCGCCTTTAAAAACGCCTTCGCCAGCACGACGTCGGCGGCGAGTTCCTCGTCGAGCCGCGCGGAGAGGTACGCGTCGTGAAACGGGGTGCGGTCGACGGCAGAC